>Ga0265342_10000025_pt1 | contig 167579 bp, 165 predicted proteins | sample 4CB327metaG_FD_203125 | JGI IMG/M metagenome (GOLD analysis project Ga0265342, IMG submission 203125) | Rhizosphere microbial communities from Carex aquatilis grown in University of Washington, Seatle, WA, United States - 4-CB3-27 metaG | ecosystem: Host-associated > Plants > Roots >...
GGCATCACGGATACGGGAGGTAACGGAGAGCGCTCCCGTGAGGGTACATCCCCCGAGCCTAAATGAATTCACGGGCAAGGGATTCGAGCTCATCGGTCTCAAGGGGGGTGGGGATCGACAACCGGGTATTCTCCATGACACGCCCGGCGAGGGAGCGGTACACCTCTGCCTGGGCGGAGTCCGGGCTGTACTCGATCACCGTCTGCTGGTTCACTTCGGCCTGCTGTACAACATGGGCACGGGGGATATACTGCACCATCGCGCTGTTCACCCGTCGTGAGAACTCCATAACCAGTTCCTCCTCGCGGGGTTGTCCCCTCGCATTGCAGATCACGCCGGCCAGACGGCACTTGCTCTTCACCCGTGAGGAGAGGCGCTGGATCGCCTTGCAGATATTGTTCGCCGCATACAGGGACATCAGTTCCCCCGAGGTAACCAGATAGATCTCCTGGGCATAACCCTCCCGCATAGGCATGGCAAACCCCCCGCATACCACATCGCCAAGGACATCGTATACGATCACGTCTCCCGTGAGAGCCCCGAACTTCTCGAGCAGCTGGAACGTTGCGATGATTCCCCTGCCGGCACAACCCACGCCGGGCTCAGGTCCTCCCGCCTCCACGCACCGGATACCGTTGTACCCGGTAAAAACGACGTCGGAAAGGGTAAGGGCTGCATCTCCCCGGGTCCGGACCAGGTCCATCACGGTCGGTATGAACCTGCCCCCCATCAGCATTCTCGTGCTGTCCCGCTTGGGGTCGCAACCGATCTGGAGGATAGAAAGACCCCGGGCGGAGAGTGCGGCCGAGAGGTTGGCCGAAGTGGTGGATTTCCCGATGCCGCCTTTTCCGTACAGGGCGATCTGCTTCATCACATACCTATGGACCGGCAATTTATATTAGGTCTCCTGATGTTAACAAAAGTAAACTTGCGTAGAAAAAATACTCCCGGGAATGGGACAATGATTGGGGGATACCGGCTCGTTACCGGTCAGCCATGGGGAAGGGATTCATCATCAGAGCCTTTTTGGCGGAAGGGAAATAATCATTACTTCAATGGATGCGGTGCAGGCAGTGTTCAAATTCATTGCCGGGGGAAGTATTATTGTCGGGGTTACCTATCTTGCGCAGCAGGTCAACCCCCGGTACGGAGCTATTCTCGCAGCAGCACCGATCACAACAACCCTGGCATTCCTGTTCACCTATAATGAGGCAGGTGTGGCAACCACCCAGCAACTGGTGCTGGGAGCATTCTATTTTGCCATCCCTTCGCTGATCTTCCTCATCTCGCTTTATTTCCTGATGGGCAGGTACGGTCTCCTCCCAAGTCTCGGGGGAGCTTACGGCATCTGGCTCGCCTGCGTCCTCGTCACCAACCAGATTATTGCGGCGACCTGACCGGGGGGGAATTCGCACCCGGTGATCCCCCGATGGGCCATTCCCGGAACAGCATTCGTGTATGGGGGGTTTATTCGGGTCCGCGGAACAGGGCCAGGAAGAGCATCACGACCGGGATCACTTCGAGCCGGCCTATCCACATCACGACAATGAAGATCCACTTGGAGAGGAATGGCATATCGGGCGAGACATAGCCGGTATTGATCCCGCAGGTGGAGAAGGCAGAAACCACCGTGAAGACAATCTCCGTGATGGAGAACGTTGTAAGGTGGAACTGGAGGACGAGGAGGGTGGCAACAAAGATCGTGATCACCGAAAGGATGATGACGAGCATATTCTTGGCAGTCTCCAGCTCAGCGGTGGCCCGGGGGATGACACGTCCCTCGATCCGGAACGGCAGGAACACCTTTCCGCTTACATACAGACGCCGGAACCACCAGATGAGGGCCCGGAAGGCAAAGGCAACCCTGTCCAGCTTGATCCCCCCTGCCGTACTTCCCGCAGCCCCGCCGATGAAGGTGAGCATGGCGAGGAAGAGCAGGGTGACGCCGGCCCAGATGTGGAAATCCGCGGTCTGGAACCCGGTGGTCGTAATGGCGGACGTAGCCATGAAAAGCCCCTGTTCAAGCGCAGGAATATAGTCGAGGTTCCCGAAGAAGATCAGGTCATAGGTCAGCACGGCGGTTCCGATAGCGAGGAGGATAAAGAAGAGTTTGACCTGCTCGTCGCCAAACAGGCTCCAGCGGCGGTTTTCGAGGATGAGGTAATAGAGCCGGAACGGCAGCGCTCCGGCGATCATGATTGCGATCAGGATCAGCTCGAGCAGCACGCTGTGATACCCGAGGATCCCCCCCGGGTGCAGGGTGAACCCCCCGGTCGAGATCGCCGAAAGGGCAAGGTTGACCGACTCCCAGAGGGAGAGCCCGGTGAAGAGGATAAGGCCTATTGCACAGAATGTAAGAACACCGTAAATCTTCCAGAGGTTCCTGCCAGTTGCGACCACGGTGGGAAGCAGGGGCTCATCCCGGCTCTCGCTCCGGAAGATTCTGGACCGGAAGAGGCCTGTGCTGCTGGCAAGCGCAAGGGAGAACGAGATGATCCCAAGACCTCCGACCCATTGCATGTAGGATCGCCAGAAGAGCAGGGTGAAAGGGGCCGTGTCAAGGGACCGGATCATGGAGAACGAGGTTCCTGTCCACCCGGCCATGCCTTCGAAGACTGCATCGGTAAACCCCATGTGGAGGCCCAGCATAAAAGGGATGCCGCTCACCATTGCACAGGCAAGCCAGAAGAGTGCCACCGTGCACATGGCAGACGAGAGACGCGTCCCATGCTCCCTGCGGGGAAGGCTCCTCAGGATCATGCCTGCGGTGAAGAAGACGCCCGGCACAAGTGCCATGGGAATGAGCATATTCCACTCGGAGAAGAGAACGGCGACGACCAGCGGAACAAGGGTGACCGGGGCAACGAATGCAAAAATATCCCCAAGATCGGCGATGATCGTAGAGACGTGTTCGAGCCGGCGCATCACTATTGGGTTACCGCTTGTCCCCTAATAGTGTTTGCCCGGATCCGCGGGGAGAATGAAAAAAGGAATATACAGGAATGGCCTTCCTATGCCTTATTTGTCCAGAGGCCGTGGACATTGCAGTATGCCCGGGCCTTGACCGTGGCATCGGGGACGCAGAACTCGGCCTCGGGCTTGTCGCCTGCCTTAAGTTCGTGGACATAGACCGTGCCGCCGTACCGGACCTCGATCCATTCGATATAATGCTTCTCTTCCATAGGGTGGGGAACGGACCCAACCTTCACGATGATTCCCTTCGCTGACTTCTCGACAACCGGCACATGTTTCTCCTTTCCGGCGTCGTCGGTCTTCTCCGGCATGAGGGTCATGGGCTGCCCGCAGCAGACCATAGTGCCGCCAGAGGCATGGATAACCCGGGTGGTGTTCCCGCATACTCCGCATTTGTAGACTTCATACAGGTTTGTCATATTTCCTCCGTACTTACACGATGTTACTTTCCTTATGCTTCTTCAATATTTCGTCTGCGAGGCGATCGAGTGCCACCATCGCCGCCTCGTCCGGAGTTCCCTTGATGATTACGGGTTCCAGCACCTCGACCTTGACATGATCCAGCATCTTCACAATGGTCTCGGCCGCTTTGCCACCCCATCCATAGGACCCGATTACCGACGCAAACCGGACCTTCGGCTTCAGTACATTGGCCAGGTACGTGGCATGGACAACCTGGGGGTGGGGGCCGAAGAGGACCGTTGGCGTCCCGACAACAACCGTTGCCGCATCCACGAGGGCAAGGGCCAGTTCCCCGATATCCGTGTGCGTGAGATTGAAGGGTTTGACACTGATCCCCCGTTCTATGAGGGCGGTCGTGAGGTGATCCACCATCTTCTGGGTGCTCCCGTGCATGGATACATAGGGGATCACAACCTCGTTTTTCACGTCGTCCGAAACCCAGCCGGCATAGGCATCGAGGATGAATTTCGGGTTGCGGTGGACAGGACCGTGGCTGGGTGCGATCATATCCAGCGGGAGGGCCCGGATCTTCTCCACATACCCTTTGATACTGTTCCGGAACGGCATCATGATCTCGGCATAGTACCGTTTCGCAGCCCTGAGGGACTCCGCTTCATCGGTTACATACAGGTCGCTGGAGGCTATGTGGTACCCGAACAGGTCACAGGGGAAGAGGATCCTGTCTTCCTGAAGGTAGGTTACCTGCGTCTCGGGCCAGTGGGTCCAGGGGGTCAGGAAGAACCGGAGGGTACGGTCCCCGAGGGATAACGTCTCCCCTTCCTTGATCACCATCACGGAACCGGGGTCGATCTGCAGGAGGGCAACAAGAAGGTCACGGCATTTCTCGTTTGTCACCACTTTTGCCCCGGGATACATCTCCAGGATCATCGGCAGCGAGCCCGAGTGGTCCTGCTCGGCATGGTTGATGACCACGTAATCGAGTTTGTTCACGCCGATACGGATCAGGTTGAGGATCAGGTCCTCCTCCTTTGTGGGATCGACCGTATCGATCAGGGCAGTTTTTGTACTCCCCTGGACAAGGTACGAGTTGTAACTCGTCCCTTCCGGGAGAGGGATCAGTTCATCGAAGATCCGCCGGTCGAAGTCGAGAGCCCCGACCCAGTAGATCCCTTTTTTGATTTCACGGAATACCATTGCAATCAGCCTTCCCTGCAGAATTTATCCTTTGAGCCAAAACATACACAGCACTGGAAGTCATCGGGAAGAGCAGGTAAATCTATTCCCGCGGGAATGTCCAGGCGGGGTTCTCCCTTTTCCGTATCATACACATGCCCGCAGATACTGCATACATATCGAACCATCGTGAATCAGCCCCGAAAAATCCGGATAGTAAAGAGTGGCAGGGGAATTAAAAAATGATTCCGATACAGGCACAGGTGATCCGGCATGATAACGGCATGAAGAGGTCCCGGGTGACCCCGGATACCCGCGATACGCCAGAATCAGGGTTCCGGGAGTTGCTGCAGGTCATACCTGCCGGCAAAATACTCAAACGAGTGGTTCTTTCTTGCCGCGGTCTCAAGGGAGAACGACTTGAGGATCTCAAACATGAAATCGATCCGTGAATCGAATCTCCGCGGGATGAGCCGGTTGAAATCCTCTTTTGTCAGTTCGTTGGTGGAGCCGGTATCTGCGATACCCATCTCGCGGGCCAGGTTACCGGAGATGCCCGCGTAATACCAGCTCTCGATCTCCTTTATTACGATTACTATACTCTTCCCGTCGATATTACTGAACCGGTAGTAGAGGATCTGTTTTTTGTCCCGGACCGAGTGTTCGAAGTCGATGTCGGCAACAAAGATGTAATCGTTCTTCATCTGGGTGACGCTCTCGAGAAACCGGTTCACCTTCTCGCGTTTGGTGCACGCATACGCAATGATCTCCACGGAATCGTACCGCGGTGCAAGGAGGGGCTTGATGATGCGCCCGAAGAACCGCACATCGTCCTGTCCTTCTACCAAAATGAAGAGACGCCGTTTCATTTACATTCCCAGGAGGTTCTGGACATACAGCTCCTCTATACCGATCTCGTTTGCGAGGAATGTCCTGACCTCCTCCTTGTCGGAGGGCCGCGAGAGAATCGAGAAACCTTCGCTGTCCCGGGAGATCAGCAGGATATCGTCAAGGACCGCATGCTTGACCACCTCCGTGCTGTGCGTGGTGACCATGATCTGCTTGTTCCGCGAGGCCTCTTTCATCATGCCCATCACCCGGGCTATAAGGAACGGGTGAATATGGCTGACGGGTTCCTCGATGATGATGAAGGGTTTCTCCTCGAAATACAATGCTATGATCAGGCCAAAGAGGACGATCGTCCCGTCGGACAGGGAGAAGGCAGGGAGATCCCGGCTCTTTGCATACCGCTCGCGGAGCGTGAGGGTGAGCGAGACATCCATGAACTTCTGCACGGAGAAATCCTCCACGAATGGCAGGATGTCCCGGAGGAGATTGGAAAATTTCCGCTTTTTCTCCGGGTCTTCGGTGATCTTCTTCACCACGAGGGCCAGGTTGCCGCCGTTCTCGTCGAGTTCCCGCTTTCCGGTGATTACGGTTCCCTTTTTCGGGAGTTTGGGGTCAAGATCATAGACGGCGATCCGGTCGAAGAATTTCTGCAGGTGTGGCAGCGGGTACCCGTACGCGGTCTCAAGAAGCAGGGTCTTCTCCGGCAGCCTCTTGTTGCGGAAGAAGACCGGGACGATATCATCCTGCCGGAGCGGGCACCCTTCAGGGACCCGGACCTCATATCTTATTTCCCCGTTCACATTCGAGACGGTGATCTCACCGCGGCCAATCGGTGTCTCCCCGGCTGCAACCCCTCCGGCCCAATCGCATGTTGTTACATCACAGCCGATGACGAGCCGGTCCTTTACAATGACAAAACCATCCCCCTTCCCGCTGAACCGCAGCGCAAATTCATACGAGGATTCGCAGGGTCGTATGCCTGTTCGCCGGGAATCTTGAGGGCCGTTCCCGACGAATTCCATGGCGGGGGCCGGCAGGTATTCCACCCTTACGACAAGATCCCGTGCTGTGCCTATCTTTGCGTTCCGGATATATTCCCCGCCTCCCTGAAGGGAGATGGCATTGATGATCCCGACGGTGGCAATATCCCGCAGGAACCGGAAAACTGCGATGAAATTGGACTTGCCCGCAGCGTTCGAGCCGATCACCACGTTGAGCTGCGAGAGATCAACATCGAGCTCCGAGAAACTCTTGAAATTTTCTACATGGATCCGCTGAATCGGCATAACTTTCCCTTACGTCATCGTTAGCCTTGAACAAAAAGAAGGTATTGGTCGCGGGGGATCCGACAGGGGGAACCAGGTAACCCCCGGCCCATATCTTCCCCTCGCATCGGCTTTACCTGATACCTGAGATTACCATCCAGACTCCGGTAAGGGCCATAGCGGCGATGAAGATAACCCGTACTTTTTCCTGCGGCAGACCATGTGCTGCCCTGACCCCAAGTTGTGCCATCGGGATACTCATGGCCACCAGGGGGAGCCACTGGAAGATGTTCACATACCCGAGGGATCCCGCGGGGAGACCGGCAGCACCCCAGCCATTGGCGATATAGGACAGGACACCGCTGGCCGCTGACCCGATCATCAGCGCCGTGGAGGTCCCGATTGCCTGGTGCATGGTGAACCGCATGAATGAGACCATGACAGGGACCATGATGATCCCTCCGCCAATGCCCAGCATACCCGAGATACCGCCAAAGAGCACCCCCCAGAGCATATACTGCCAGAGAGGGAGCGTGTCGGGAGTGCTCCGGCCGGGAAGGAGAGGGGCGCCCGTTCCCATCCTCAGTGCAGCAAGTACAATGACGATCCCAAAGAACATCTCCATCCACCTGCCTGGGAGATGGGTGGTGATCGTAGCCCCGGTGAATCCGCCGAGTATACAAGGTATTATCATGGCGTACAGGGGGCGGGACAGTACGCACTGCCGGCAGTGGTGTCCCCATGCACTTGACAGGGCGGTCGGGATCACCACGGCAAGGCTGGTACCAAACGAGATCCGGATGGCAAGGGTGGGATCCACGCCGAGAGAAGTGAGGAGCCAGAACTGTACCGGCACCATGAGAAATCCCCCACCGAGACCAAGGAGACCGGAAGCAAAACCGACGAGGATACCGGTCAGGAGAAGGATCAGCAGGGTGAAAATGAGGGGATCCATTACGGGTCCGCCTCGGGGGACAGGAGCACGTTCTGCGGGAGTTCCCGGGCCCGTATAGATCCGAAGGACATCATTTTCCTTTCGGGCTGTAGCTCAGCGAGTCAATCCACCGGAAAAACCGGTGGGAATTCCGTTGGGGAAAGACTCCTTCGGCAACCGATTTTACTTCCTCTACCGAGTAGAAAGCGTTCGGGTGAAAATCCTTGATGATCCCGATCACGTGCTTGAGGTCCTGCCGCTTGATGATGGTGAAGACCATCTTGACCCTGCCGGTCCCGCCTTCCCCGTCAATACTCGTAACCCCGTAATTATTGGCCCGCAGGAACTGCATCAGTTCGGCCGGGTCTTCCTTGGTGATGATGCGGACGCTGGTGAGGCCAAGGGAGAGTCGCTCCTCTATTGCCATACCGATAAACGTCCCGGTGGCAAACCCGGCCCCGTACGCAATATAACATACGGCATTGGTCAGGTTGTTCATCACCTGCCCGATGGCAACAAGCCAGATGATCACTTCGAAGAACCCGATGATCGCCGGAAGGTACTGGATCCCCTTGGACATGAATATGACCCGGATCGTATCGAGGCTCATGTCACAGACGCGGGCACAGAAGATCAGGAGCGGGACTATGACAAAGGCAAAAACCGTGGGGGATATGACCGATTCCAGCATTCAGAAACAAGATTTTCCGATGCGGGAGTTAATAGTTTGCGGTGGGGGCAGTGATGGAATTCCGGGCATTGCGAACCAGGAAGCCGGGAAGCACATCAACCGGTATACCGGGACTGAATCCGGAAAATGGTATAAAATAAGGGGGGATATCAGATTCAGGAGGAGGAGGTTGCGTTGACGACCGTGAACTTCTGGCTCAGGGTCCCGCTCGTTGCATCTTCGATATTCACTACCTTGACATCCCAGAGACCAGAGGATGCGCCGTTGCCCAGGTTAAAGGCGATCGGACCACAGGAAATCTTCGTTGTATCGATCTGACTCGGATTAATGCAGACGATTTCAGTAGATCCTTTCAGGAATGAAACTTTTACCCCGGTCGCAAAATTCTGCCCGGCGATGGTATATGCGACAGAAGTATCATTCATCTCTACCGTATCCGGGGTGATACTGGTGATCGATGGTGCCGCATTCCCGATTGTGAATGCGTTCTGGAGGATATCCGATCTTCCGTCGGGATTGGTAACGATGACATTGTAGTGGCCCGCATCTTTCTGGAACAGGCTGAAGGTAGCGGTGATGGAATTCGATGATACCGTGACCGCTGATCCGGTTACCCCGGCACTCCCGGGCTGGAGCAACTTGGGAATCGCGCCGGTCTGGAAGTTGTTCCCGGTGATCGTGAGCGTGATCGTTGCATCCTGTCCTGCACTGGCCGGGGTTATGTTGGCGATGGAAGGACCATCACCTACGTACGTGACGTTTGCAACAACAATAGGAGTAGGGGTAACGACAGGAATTGCCGAGAGGGTGACATGCCTGATCAGGACGGGGTACACTTTCTCTATGATCGCCCGATCGCTTTTGTCAGTCTTGCTGTCAATGAAATGTCCCCAGGATCCATCTGCATTCGGGTAGATCCAGGCCCTTTCGTACTGGTCCGTAGCCGGATCATAATTTTTTATGATATACAACTGGTTTCCGCCGGAAGCGGTCCTCGCAATGATATCTCCTGACGTGTACTTTGCCAAGGGAGCGGCTGTTGTGGCCGTAGTAGTTACGGTACTGCCAGACTGGTCCGAGCAGCCTGCGATGAACACAGCGGCAATGATAAGAAAACAGAGAAACACTCCAAACCTGATATTCCGGTTCATATGTGTATTTCGGCGGGCACCTGTATAAGATTTTTTATCCCGGGAAACGTTTTTTTGCTGCCGGATATGGAATAGGGGCGATAAAAATAACCATATTTTTCCCTGCATATGATCCATGCGGGACCTCCCCCAAAACCTGCGGTCAGCCGGTTACACCCGTGGGATCTGCAGGGTAACAAAATGGAGGGAGAGATACCAGTGGATTCCCACGAGTACGCCGGATGTCACGATCGCTGCGGCATATACCCAGGGTAGCACCGGTGAAATACCGGCGGGGGTGATACTGCCGGAGAACAGGAATACCATGCAGCCCGTTGCGGCAATGCTCGTGGCATAGATATCACGGACCGCAAAAAAGAAGAGTGCCATGAGGATGCCGGCACCGATATACAGGGAGAGGAGATCGGGCGACCGTGGGGCCGGCACCAGCATCAGCATGGCCAGCCCGAAGAGGATGCCGGTCACCACGATCCCTGCGGGGATAGAGATCACGGGCCCGCCATACCGGACCAGCGCCTGGACATGCGTCCCCGCTATTACCCAGCAGATCATGGCTGCTGCGATACCTGTGGGGAGCAGGAGAAGGAAACTCTGCGTGAACGCCACCCGGCCAAGCCCGGGCGGACTGAACAGGATGAAGCTCCCGTACAAGAGGAGGCAGGTAATTGCTGCCATGGAGATCGTCCGGCGCAGGGACCGGAAACCGAACTGGAACATATTCACGGCACCGGAAATAAAGGCCCTCCGTATCAGAAAAACAGGGATCACCAGTCCGATGAGGATGCACGCCACGATCGTGTAGAGAGCGAGTGCGGGTCCTGCGGGCGCAGTAAAGAGATGCACGGCACCACCAAACAGGTAGATCTCAAGCACCCAGATGGCACTGACGAGGACCGGGATCACGAGAAGACGGATTATCCTGTGCCGGGATGCCAGCGGGTGAACAGGAGATACTTCCCCGGGGCCGGTGTCAGGGTCTTTATTCAAAAGCATCACGTCGCTGTACAGGCCGGGTTTGTCGTCTTCCGATGTATAATGCACGGTCGGGCCATCACCCGGAAAAAAGAGGTATCAGGTCCGCGACGCCAGTATCGCACCAACGGCCGCATCGCGATGGTCCTGATCCATCTCTTTTTGTGCCATACGGTCATCGAACGTCGGGAAACGGGCCCGGTAAAACACCCCGAGGGGAATCTTCGCATCCCCGTTATAATCCCATTCCCGGGCCCGTGTGCAGGCGTCCATGAACCGGGCCGGATCGTGATCGGCCAGATCGTAGACCCGGGGAGTGTAATAGTCGGCCGCCGGGAAGAACGTGGCGCAGATCTGGAGGGTATCTATGAACGAGAAGCCGTGGTGATCGATCCCGCCACGGATCAGGCTCTTAAGCTGATCCATCTTCTTCGTATACCCGCGGGCTACGTAGGTTGCCCCGCTCGCAAGCATCAGTTCGAGAGGGTTGAACGGAAACTCTTCTGTACCGAGGGGCGTGGATTTCCCCCTGAACCCGAGAGGTGATGTGGGCGTATACTGCCCCGTGGTGAGCCCGTAGACCCGGTTGTTATGGACGACGACCGTGATGTCGAGGTTGCGTTTTGCGGCAAAGAGGAGATGATCCAGCCCTTCGGCATAACAGTCCCCGTCGCCGCAGCAGCAGATGACGGTGAGGCGGGGATTTGCCAGCTTGATACCGGTCGCCACCGGGATGGTCCTGCCATGGAGCGAGTAGAAACTGTTGATGTTCAGGTAATCGGCGATCTTTGCATGGCAGCCGATACCTGATACAAGGACCACATCATCCAGAGACCGTCCCTCCTTCTCCAGGTCAGCAAGGATATTCTTGAGGGTATGCTGGATACTGAAATTACCGCATCCCGGGCACCAGGTGTTCTGGATATCCGTGATGAGCGTGCGACCGGTCATGAAAGCGCCTCCTGAACCCGGGCAAGCAGGCTCTCGTACGTAAACGGGCGGCCGTCATACTTCAGGATTTTCTTATGGATGGTAATCCCGTGCATCCCGGCAAGCGTGGCCAGCTGGGCAGTGGCATTCTCTTCCACGCAGATCACGGTCTTTACCCCATCGAGTGCAGCGTTCAGTGCTGTCATCGGGAACGGGGAGAGAACCACCGGCTGGACAAGCTTCAGGCCCAGATTGCCGGCAACTTCCCGGCATGCGCCTTTTGTCGAGCCCCAGCAGAGAATGGCGGTCCGGGCTCCCGCAGGTCCGGAACTGTTCACCACGGGATACTTCTCCATCTCCATGATCAACCCTTCCCACTTACGCAGGCGCTTCCTTGTCATCAGGTCCACCATTTCCGCTTCCTCGGTTGTGAACCCGGCATCATCATGGGCATAGCTGTTCACTTTTACCGCCGCATCTTTGGCACCGGGATATTCCAGCGGCGAGATGCCGGTCGGATTGTCAGCATAACGCTTGTAGCGGTAGCCCAGGTCCACGGCGACAGGGTCTTCGCGTTTTACGGGCGGGATGCGATCATTACCTACGCTGTACGTTCCTTCGGAGAGGGTCTTGTCGGGCAGGATGAAGGCCGGGACCTGGAATTTCCAGGCAGTGTTCATGGCCACTGCAGACCAGTACAGTGCCTCCTCAGCATCTCCGGGGGCCACGATCAGCCGGGGAAATTCTCCCTGCCCGGCGTGCAGGACGAACTGGAGCTCGGTCTGCCCGGTATAGGTTGGCAGGCCGGTGGATGGCCCGGTGCGCTGCGAGACGACAAAGACAAGCGGGAGTTCTGCCATTCCCGCAAGAGAGAGACCTTCGGTCATGAGACAAAATCCTCCGCCGGATGTTCCCACGGCAGAGCGTTTGCCGGCATACGCGAACCCAAGCGCCATGAGCACCACGGCGATCTCGTTCTCCGGGTGTACTACGGTAAGTCCGAGCTTTTCTTTCTCTTCTGCAAGAAAATGGAGCAGGCTGGACGAAGGAGTCATCGGGTACGAGACATAGGCCTCGAGTCCTCCCCGGGCAAGACCGAGACCGATCGCTTCGTTACCGGAGAGGAGAGGGAGGCCCGGGCGGTTGTATGATTCGATGGGGTTGACGGTGGCCAGCTGATCATACGCCCGCCGGGCCACCTTCAGGTTCTGGTCAATACCCCGGGGGATCTGGGACCTGAATACCGATTCGACCGTCTCCCAGGGAATGCCTGCCGACTTTGCAAACCCGCCGATGAGAGCGGAATTCCCCATGATCGCGGGAGCCTGCTCTTCGTGGAGTATCGACGTTACCGGAACCCCCTGGCCTTCGCCCTTGACGAGATCCGCATTGAAAACAATCGAAGCGCCCGGGTTCAGCTGATCCCGGTGACGTTGTACAGTCTCCTGGTTCAGGGCCAGGAGGAAATCCACGTTCTCATGGCAGGTCCCGATGCTGGTTTCTGCCCCACGGATCACCGCAAAATTGTGTCCCCCGCGGATCAGGGAGGGATAGTCGAAATACAGGTAGATTTGATAGCCCATGCGGCCGAGAAGCCGGGCAACCATTGCCCCGGCACTGTTGATCCCATCCCCGGCTTTGCCACCAATCAGCACAGATACGTCGTTCATACCGGTTCCCCGTACGTTCTGATGTTATCGGGAGAGGTATATAGGTTGGCATAACGCCACTCTGGTGCCAAAGGCATGCGGGAAGGAAAGGGCGTTCGGGATCCCATGACCCAGGCAACAGAACGGATGTTACGCCGGTCATTCATATACCATTCATATAGTTATATTCAAATAGGGTCACATCCTTCATCAACAATATACAGAGTACCATATCTTGTTAGTGAGATGATTCCGCGGTTTTGTTGAATCCGCGGTAGTGGAAAAACCCTGCAGTATACCGGATGTTCCGGAACTGAATATACAAAACGGAGGTGAAACATATGAACACGAATGGCCTGATGGCAGACAAGAAGGCATATTCCCTGCACACGACAAGCGGCATGGATATGGACGGCCTGATCAAGGCAATCCGCCACCCCAATCTCGGGATTCGCTGGAGGGCGGCGCTCGCCCTCGGGGATATCGGTGAACCCGCCATTAAACCCCTGATCCGGGCGCTCAAGGAGAGCGACCAGGATGTACGGTGGCTTGCCGGGCTCGCCCTCGGCAGGATCGGCAAGGCGGCGATTCCCCAGCTCATCCGCGTATTATCCGAGCAGGATCACGATGCCCGCTGGCATGCTACCCGGGTTCTGGCAGAGATCGGTGAACCGGCGATACTGCCGCTCATCGCCGCCATGCGGGAGGATGACAGCGATGTCCAGTGGCGAAGTGCTTTTGCACTCTCCCTCATCGGAGAACCTGCTGTCGATCACCTTATCTATGCCCTGAAAGACCAGCTCTGGTGGGTCAGGGTAAGGGCAGTCTGGGCCCTCGGGGAGATAAAGGACCGGCGGGCGGTTGAGCCGCTGATCCAGTCGGTGAACGACCAGGACTGGTACGTGCGCTGGAGTGCTGCCGACGCACTTGGCAAGATCGGCGACAAGAGGGCAGCGATGTGCCTGGGAAAAGCCCTCAAGGAATCCGACTCGTTCGTCCAGGTCCCGGCTACCTGGGCGCTGGGCAAACTGGGCAGCGATGCGCCCGTCGATTCCCTGATCCAGTCCCTGAAAAACACGGACTGGTATGTCCGCTGGGGAGCCGCAGATGCACTCGGCAACATCGGCGATAAACGCGCCCTCGTACCCCTCAGGAAACTGCTGGACGACAAGGACGAATATGTGCGCCGTGCAGCGGATGAGGCAATCGCAAAGATTGAAGCCAAAAGCGAAAAATCTTAAAAAACGGTAAAAAAGCAACCGGAAACCCGGTACCTTATTTTTTCATCAGCTGTTCCAGCACCGTTTTCATATCACTGATTTTATAGGGCTTGGCCAGCTTGCCCGAGAAACCAAAAGCAGAAAAATCCATGACCGCGGGATCGTGGGTATACCCGCTCGAGACGATCGCCTTTACCGAGGGATCGAACCCCCGCAGGTGCTCTATCGCCTCTTTCCCGCCCATGCCTTCGGGAATGGAAAGATCCAGGATGACCGCATCGAACGGGACTCCTGCATTCTTCTCCTTTTTGTAGAGATCTATGGCCGAAGCTCCGTCTTTTGCAAACATCACATCGTACCCGAGAAAACGCAGTACTTCGAGTGTCACGTCAAGGATGATCTGTTCGTCATCCATAAGGAGTATTTTTCCTTTGCCGGCCATGTGCACACCCTGAACTACTAATTAGTAATTCCCATTAAGGTAAATAGTCTTTTAATGCATTCCTGACGTCGGAAGATGTCATAAACAACGGTGGTGCAGGGCCATCATTTTTTCAGGCTGCGCAGCCGGGCGGCTTCTTCCTTGTCCTCCACCCGGAGGAGGAACGTTCCATGGCAGGGTTTTGTGTACGGGAAGATGACGAAGTCGCCATCGAGCCCTATCGCGATCGGCGGCAGGCCGATGACGTGGACATCAAAAATCTTGAATCCCGGCTGCACGTCAATGGATTCCTTGAAGGTGTTATGGATAAAATCCCTGGACTCCTTGAAGGTCGCATCCCTGAGGAGGATCTCATAGTTCATCGATTCTACACAGCCCATGGTGTCACCTCGTCAATCGCTTTCTTGAGCGGCAGGGGGTTGTGAACGGCCTTCGCAGCGATCACCGTGCAGGGGAAATCGATCTTCTTTGCCTCTTCATCAAAATGTTCGCCGTACACGAGGGCATACAGTTTCGCCCCGGAGATGGCACCCATGGTGGCAGCATAGCTGACACCGGCGTCGTTGTGGATGAAGACGAAGCATTTATCGAAATCCCGTTTCTTGTCCGTGATCTGCGCAACGGCCCGGTCGAGGTCCATCACTTCGCCAAGGTAATGCCGGTCCGGGTCGGAGACCACGAGCAGCGTGTTCGCTGCCTTGTTGCCGGCCACCACGGGTGTGATGCCCGCCTTCTTCAGACGGCTGATAAGATAGAATGCAATGCTCGTCTGTACCGGTACCTGCGGGCATCCCAGTACGAGGAGTGCCGTGATCGCGGGCCGGGGGGGTGTTTCATCTGCCAAGAGTACCAGTCCCTGCCATATGGTACAGATTCTTTACCCGTTCCCAAGAAATAACCTTGCGCATAGCAGCACTTCCGCAATTGCCGGTCACCGGTCCGGTCATCATCCGTTCGTCTCCTCATGCACCCATGCCAGGTACGGCAGGTGCCCTCCGGTGACCGGTAACATAATGATCTCGGGCACCTCGTAGGGGTGCAGTGCCTTCAGCTCCATGATAACCTTCTCTGCCATATCCTTCCGGGTCTTCAGCATGAGCAGGTGTTCCTCATCATCGCAGAACTTTCCTTTCCAGCGGTACCAGGACCTGACGGGCATCATGTTCACGCAGGCCACGATATGCTGGTCAAGGAGTGCCCGGGCGATCTCCCGTGACTTCGAAACCGGAACCGTAGAGAAGATCACGCAGATCTCCGGTTCCGTGGCCCCGTTTCCAGACTCTTCCATGACGATGAATGTCGGGCTCCCGGATGATAAACCTGGTTCTTTCAGGAATGGCTACGGAGGTAATTCCGGGAATGAAACGTGGAACCTCATGAACAAAGATGCAGTTCGGCGACGGTGAAAAAATGGCAAAGGTGGATGCATCCCATGTGCGCCGGAGGTAAATTCTATAGAATACAGCACCAATACTAGAGCACCTATGTACGCATCACGCATGGACAATCTCCCGCCGTACCTTTTTGCACGGATCGACGAGATGAAAGCGGAGCAGCAGAGAAAAGGCGTCGATATCATCGACCTCGGCGTAGGGGATCCGGATCTCCCCACGCCGCCCCATATCGTGGCCGCCCTCTGCAAGGCAGCGCAGGATCCCGGGAACCACCACTACCCCTCCTATGCCGGTATGCCGGCCTACAAGAGCGCTGTGGCAGGCTGGTACAAAAAACGCTTCGGCATCACCCTCGATGCAGGGAAGGAAGTCCTCGCCCTGATGGGCTCCAAGGACGGGATCGCCCATATAGCAGAAGCGTTCGTCAACCCGGGAGACTATGTCCTCTCCCCGAGCCCCGGCTACCCGGTCTACCGGACGGGCACCCTCTTTGCCGAGGGAAAGGTCCATGACATGCCGCTCCTCCGGGAGAATAATTTTGTTCCCGTGCTTGCGGATATCCCGAAAAAAGTGGCAAAGGAAGCGAAGATCCTCTACATCAATTACCCGAACAACCCGACGGCCGCCATCGCGCCCCCGGGGTTCTATGGGGAGGTTGTCGACTTTGCACAGGAGCACGACATCGTCGTGGTCTCGGACAATGCGTACTCCGAGATCGCGTACGACGGTTACCGTGCCCCCTCGTTCCTTGAGACGAAAGGCGCGATGGAAGTCGGTATCGAAATGCACTCGCTCTCCAAGACCTACAACATGACCGGCTGGCGGATCGGCATGGCAGTCGGGAATGCGGAGGTCATTGCCGGCCTCGGCCGGGTCAAGACAAACGTGGACTCGGGGGTCTTCAACGCTGTCCAGCACGCGGCAATCACCGCGCTCAGCGGACCGCAGGACTGCGTGGCGGATGCCTGCACAATCTACCAGGAACGCCGCGATGTGCTGGTCAAAGGCCTGCGAAGCCTCGGGTTCGACCTACCCACGCCCAAGGCCACCTTCTATGTCTGGCTGCCGGTAAAGGACTGCATGGCATTCTCCGCGCAGCTCCTCGACGAGGCAGGCATCGTCGCCACGCCCGGAGTCGGTTTCGGCGCCAGCGGGGAAGGCTATGTCCGGTTCGCCATCACCCGCCCGGTCGGGCGGATCCAGGAGGCAATCGAACGGATGCGGAGGATGAAGCTGTGAGGCTCGCCCACCACCTCACCATCCGGAACGGCCACCTCCACATCAACGACCAGGACTGCGTGGCGCTGGCAGCGAAATACGGGACGCCGCTCTACGTGACGAGCGAGGACCGGGTCGTCGAACAGTTCGAGAGCTACAAGAAGGCCCTCGGCGCCCGCTACCCGAAAGTGCAGGTGCTCTTCGCAGCAAAGGCAAACGGCAACCCCGCCCTGATGCGGGCACTGGCACAGAGAGGCGCAGGGGCGGACGTCTTCTCCTCCGGAGAACTCCAGCTGGCCCTGAGCGTGGGCATGGCACCGGAGAAGCTCCTCTTCAACGGCAGTTCCAAGACGCCTGCAGACCTCCGGCTCGCCGTGGAAAAAGGCGTGAAGGTCTCGCTCGATTCCCTCGACGAACTCCACCAGCTCGATGCAGCCGCAGCTGCGGCGGGGAAGATCGCCCCGGTCTCGTTCCGGGTGAACCCGGCGCTCGAGGTGCCTACCCACCCAAAGATCGCGACCGGCCTTGCCACGAGCAAGTTCGGGATCCCGCATGGCGAGATTCCTGCCGCGTACCGGGAGGCCCTCGCCTGCAAAAATATCAGGCCTGTCGGGATCCACTGCCATATCGGCTCCCAGATCCTCGAGGTCGAGCCATTCGTGAAGGCCGCGGAAGTGATGGTCCGGATCGCAAAGGAGCTCACCGGGATGGGCGTGAAACTCGAGTTCATCGATCTCGGCGGCGGTCTCGGCATCCCGTACCACCACGACAGCGACCCGGCACCCACGGCCGAGGACTATGCGGCAAAGGTGGTCCCGGTCTTCAGGGCCGGCGTCGAAGCCTGCGGGATCAGCCCGGAACTCTGGGTCGAGCCCGGCCGGTCCCTCGTGGCCGACTCCACGGTCCTCCTCACCCGGGTCAACTCTACGAAATCCGCCCACAAGCGGTTCGCGAACGTGGATGCAGGGTTCAACCTCCTGATCCGTCCCGCGATGTACGACTCGTACCACGAGGTGATCGTTGCCAATAAAGCAGACGAGGCGCTGACTACAGAGTACACGATTACCGGCCCAATCTGCGAGACCGGCGACATCTTTGCATCAGACAGGAAACTTCCGGCACTCGCTGCCGGGGATATCATCGCAATTCTCGATGCAGGGGCGTATGGCTATGCCATGTCCTCGCAGTACAATGGCCGGCCCCGGTGCCCCGAGGTACTCCTCAAGGGGACACAGATCGGACTCATGCGCAGGGCCGAGACGATCGATGATCTCACCGCAGCGACCAAACGTCCTGCCTGGCAGACCTGATCGGAGGCGGCCTTGGTACTCTTCCACTATGCGCTGGTCGATGACCTCATTACAAAAGAGGAGTTCGAACGGCGCGTAGAGGAGAAGATCGAAGAGTGCGGGGACCTTGTGGACGAGCCCACGGCCGCGATGATGGTGGTGGGCGCCCTCGGTCGCGAGCACGTGAAGATCAAAGGCCTCTCGGCAAAATCCAGCCTTTTTTCGTTCTTCGGGAAGATCATCGACAAGACCGAGCCTAAGGAGTTCGACCGGCCTGACGGCGAGAAGGGCTGGGTCGCCACCATCCTCCTCGGGGACGAGACGGGTACCACCCGGGTCGTGCTCTGGGACCAGAAGGCCGGTGCGGTGCTTGATACAGCAATCGGTGAAGTCCTCGAGGTGATCGGCCGGCATCCGGGAAAGAGCACGAAGGAGATCTATGCGCTCGCCCTCCGGAAAGCGAGCTGCGAGATCTCCTGCCAGGCGAAGGCAGGACCCGGAACAGCGAATCTTGCCAATGATCCCATAGAGATGGATGCTGTCCTGATCGCAGCAGAACCGGTCCGCACGTTCACGAAAAAGGACGGGACCACGGGTGAGATGGCGGAGGCGATTGTGGGCGATGCCGATGGGACTGCACGGATCGTTGCCTGGGTGCCGGAACTGCTGGCCGGCCTGGTACCGGGCACCACGGTCCATATCACGAACGCGAAGCCGAACAGCCGGTCGGAGGGACGCAATTACAGCCTGGACGAGAAGAGCACGGTGACCGCGACTGAGACGGTCGTGACCGTTCCGTTCGCCCCGCTTGATACCGTTGCCGACCAGGGAACGTATTCGGTACGCGGCGAGATACTGCGGGTCCAGCAGCCCCGGTCATTCACTACGCGGAACGGTTCCCCGTCCTGGGTCCGGAACGCCGTGATCCATGATGGCAGCGATGAACTCCGGGTCGTACTCTGGGGGGAGAACGCCCTCATCCCCCTCGCCCCGGGCGATCCGGTCGAAATCTATAATGCCCCGGCAAAGCCCGGGCGTTCCGGCGATATCGAACTCGGCGTGGGCAGGGGCAGCGTGATCCGGGTGCCAAAAGATATCCCGCAGCCGATTATTTTCCAGGGGACCATCCTGCCGGGGCAGGGATGCACCTTCATCGACAACGGGAAGGATCGGTACCTCATCGATGGCGATTTCCCTGCAGGAACGGAACTGCAGGTGACCGGGATCCTTGCCGGCAGCCGCATCATCCCGGAACAGGTAGTACCGGTGGAGATTAGTGCCGGCGATCTTCTTGCACGGATACACAAACTTGCGGGAGGACCAGAACCGTAACTCACACTTTCACCCCGCACAGTCCGGGGGTTTATATCCCAGTCTTTAACATCTTGTTGTGCCATAGGAGTGTTACAAGAAATGGCTGTTGAAGGTCCATTAGAGATTGAAGATTTACCGGGCGTTGGCCCGAGCACTGCAGAGAAACTCCGCGAAGCCGGTTACCTCTCGGTGGAAAGCATAGCAACGGCAGCACCTGCCGAACTCTCCGAAGTCTCCGAGATCTCGGAGTCCACCGCGAAGAAGATCATCAAGGCGGCCCGCGAGGCGGCAGATGTCGGGGGTTTCAAGACCGGCAAGGACATCTTCGAAGCACGCAAGGATATCCGGAAGCTCTCGTTCCGCGTTCCCGAGCTGGATACCCTGCTCGGCGGGGGCATGGAGACGCAGGCGATCACGGAGATGTACGGTGAGTTCGGTTCCGGTAAGAGCCAGATCGTCCACCAGATGTCCGTGAACGTCCAGCTCCCGGAGGAGCATGGCGGCCTGAACGGCAGCGTCATCTATATCGATACCGAGAACACCTTCCGGCCCGAGCGTATCGAGCAGATGGTCAACGGTCTCGGCCTTGACGACATCCCCGACACCCAGGAATTCCTGAATAATATCCATATTGCACGGGCCCATACCTCTGACCACCAGATGCTCCTCATCGATAATTCCCGTGAACTCGCAACCGAGCTCAAGGACAACGGCACCCCGGTCAAGCTCATCATCATAGACTCCCTGACCGCCCATTTCCGGGCCGAGTACGCAGGCCGGGGGACGCTTGCTGCCCGCCAGCAGAAACTGAACCGGCACATGCACGAGCTCTTCAAGCTGATCGATGAGCACAACGCAGTGGGACTTGTCACCAACCAGGTCATGTCCAACCCGGCTGTGTTCTTTGGTGATCCAACCAAGCCGATCGGAGGCAACATTGTCGGCCACACGGCCACGTTCCGTCTCTACCTGCGCAAGAGCAAGGGTGGCAAACGCATCGCACGCCTCGTGGACAGCCCCAACCTGCCCGAAGGCGAAGCACCGTTCATGGTGGAAGAGGCTGGTCTCAAATCGTGCTGAAGGCGCTCCTCACGGATATCGACGGGACGATCACGGATTCGTCCCGCAGGATCCATACCGGATCCATAGAAACAATCCGTTCCCTCGTAGATGAGGGCATCATCGTAGTGCTCGCCAGCGGGAATGCTCCCTGCTTTATGGAAGCCCTCTCCAAGATGATCGGTACCCAGGGGACATTCATTGCCGAGAACGGCGGGGTGATCCGTATCGGGTACTTCGGTCATCTCCAGGTGTTCGGGGATCAGAAAGCGCCCCGGGAGGCCCTTGCGATCCTGCAGGCCCATTACCGTCAAGAGGGAAAGGAGCTGGAGCTCTTCAGCCCCACGTACCGCCATGCCGATCTGGCATTTGCCCGCACGGTACCCTCCATGGAAGTGCGGGAGATCCTCAAAGATTTCCCCGTGCAGGTGATCGATACAGGCTATGCCATCCACCTCCAGTCACCGGGCATCAACAAGGGAACGGCCCTGATGGAACTGTCCGCAAAACTGGGAATCGCCCCGGAAGAGTTCCTTGCCATCGGAGACTCGGTAAACGATATCCACATGATCAGGACCGCAGGAGTCGGGATAACGGTAGAAAATGCCCACCCGGAGACAAAGGCAGTAGCGGCGTATGTAGCCGAAAAAGAGTTCGGTGACGGCTTTGTAGAAGCCGTAAAAAAATATTCCTCTTATTTCCGCGCAAGGTAGCGGTCAACAACGATATAGTCCTTGATGTCCTTGACGGACTCGAACGGGATGATAAGGAGTTTGTCGTCCTCGAGATTGTATCCGTCGGTAGAGAACGTCTGGTCCGGGTGAACGATCATCTCCTGGACAACGCCGGAATCAAAATCCACCCTGAGGTTCTTGAGGGTGCCGATAAGTTTCCCATCATTGCTCATAATCTTCTTTCTCGAAAGGCTGCGGGCAAATACACGAGTCATAAAAAAATTGACGATGTATAAATATTTAAATTGTTCTGAATTGACGGGAAAAAAGAGTTTTTCAGAAATGAAAAGATAAAAACGTTATTTGAACATTTCCGCGGCCATTCTGATGTCGGTACCCCGCAGGGTTTTTCTGCCGGCATGGTCGGACATCTTCTTTGCTTCCTTTGCAAGGAAGGCCCCGTACTCTTCCATCAGCCCGGCAAGTGTCTCTGTGGCATCGGCACTGACACGTTCGGCACCGGCTTTCTTTATGATCCGTTCTACTGCGGCCTGGGATAATTCGGTCATGATTCCTTTCCTCACATACCATTTGGCTTGGTATATCTAAAGATTATTGCATTTACAGCGAGGGGAAGACCCGGATGACATCGGACTGGGTCAGGATGCCCACGGGTTTGTCGTCTTCCATAACGATCAGACGGCCGATCTCCCGCTCCTTGAACCGCGTGATCACCTCGAAGAGCTTCACATCGGAGGATACTTTCTCTACCGTGGTGGTCATCACCTCCTGGACCGGCGTCGAGAGGGGGAGCCGGTTCTCGATTGCACAGGCAATATCGCTCATCGTGACGATCCCACTGAGCCCACCGTTGTCGATGACCGGTGCCCCGTGGATGTGCTCGCGGTTGAAGAGGACAATGGCATCGTGGAGGGAGTCAAGGCTCCGCAGGGTCTTGAGCGGGGTGGACATGTAGTTGCTGATGGGCTTCTTGGGCAGGGAGATCATCTCTGACGTGGCGATGAGGAGCGCCTGCTTGGACTCGTCCTTGCCAAAGACCTCGCCCCGGATCAGGAGCTTGTTGACCGGGGTAGGACCGATCGTGATCTGGTCGCCGATCTCGAAGAGCTTGGCACTCCCGACGAGCTTGATCAGCGCATGGCAGACATCCGGGTGACAGAGCGTAGTGAAATCGATCTCCTGGACATTTGCCCCCATCACTTCCTCGCCATTCCGGCTGATCTTCACGTCATAGTCCCCTTCGCCCATGTTCAGGTTGAGCTCCTTGTAGGCAAGGCCCGTGGGTATGTAGCCGCCTTTCGGGCCGGGCACCCCGTCCACGAGCCCGACCGCTTTTAAGGCCTGCATCTGGTTCCGCACAGTACCCGGGTTCCTCTGGATCCTGCTTGCAATATCCTCCCCTTTGATGGAGTGCGACTGCTGGTGATAGAGGGTAATTAAGGTGATGAGGATATCCTTCTGGATAAGGGACAGGTCCATAACGATAAACCGTATGGAGTTCAATAAATATATAATTAGGCAGGATTAGGAAGGCGATTTGTGGAATTTGAGAAGATGCCGACGGTACCAACTGCGGACGAGATCCTTGACCGGAGTTTCCGCCGTGCAGCCAAGAAGATGAAGGAGAAGGATAACAAGGAGCGGGCAAACGAGGAGTTTGTCCGGGCCGTGGGCGCCGCGGTCCATGACCGGCTGGTCTACGTGATCCGGGGATTCCCCGAATTCGACAAGCTCCCCCCGTTCTACCGCGAGATGGCCGATATCCTCTTCGGTATCGAGAAGATCAAGCAGTCGCTGGGCGCAGTGGGCTGGGCGGCAAAACATACGAAGATGGTGGGGAACCAGATCGCGGTGCAGTCCCGCCGGGCCGAGGATACGACCATCCTGAGGAAACGGGCGGTGGCCCGGCTCGCCTCCATGGTCCACCAGATCGACAAGGATCTTATCTTCCTGAACGAAGTACGCAATGTCCTGCGTCACCTCCCCAACGTCGAGGACGAGTTCACCATTGTCATAGCGGGCTACCCGAATGTGGGGAAGTCCTCATTCATCCGGCGTGTCTCATCGGCCGACCCGCAGGTGGCCTCGTACCCGTTCACCACGAAAGGGATCATCGTGGGCCACCGCGAGACCGGCCGGCAGCGGACCCAGTTCGTGGACACGCCCGGTATCCTCGACCGCCCCGTGGAGGAGCGCAACCAGATCGAGAAGCAGGCGCTCTCCGCGATCATGAACGTGGCCCACGTCATCCTTTTCATCATCGATCCTTCAGAACACTGCGGGTACCCGATGGCGGTGCAGCTGCACCTGCTCGATGAAGTGAAGACCCTCGTGAAGGTCCCGGTTCTGGTGGTCGCGAACAAGTCGGATCTCGTTACCGCTGAAGGCTACACCACAATGTCAACCGCGGATGGGACCGGGGTTGAAGAGGTGCTGGCAGAGCTCCTTACCCACAAGCCGGAACCTGTTGTCAGGGAGAGACAGGTGGATATCCGGTCTTCCCTTCCCAAAATGACCGAAGAGAAAGTCGAGGACGAATATGCCGAGATCGGGCTTGACGGCGAACGGATAAAGAAACCGAAGCCCAAGCGGGCACGGAAACCCCGGACGAAGACGTAGGGTTCTCGCCTGGCAGGATCTGAATCTTTTTTTTTAGAAATCGTTGGAATTTATATCTGACGCTCTTGGGGGTTCCGGCATTCTGCCTCCACCTCCGCCGCTGGGGCATCCCCCAGATAGCGATAGACGAGAGAAGGTTTCAGAAGAATTGAAATTGGATTTTGATTCGGTAATTGAAGCCGCCGCGGGGCGCCCTTCGGGGCGGCGGCCGTTCATCGCAAAAGGGGGCATGGAGGCATCCGCCCCCATCATTTATAGTGAAGTTTTTTACCCAGTGGAAACCGTTACCCCATCCCCATCATCAGCGCCCACCCGGCCAGGAACCCGAGCACCGTTCCCCCGCACAGGGGCGGCAGCCCGGCCTGTGGCTTGCCGGACATGACGAAGTGGAGCAGGACAACAATGCCGGCAAGAGAGCCGATGATCGCCCCGAGTGCCGGGAGATTGATCATCCCTGCAAGCCTCCAGCCTTTCAGGAAGACATTCGCCGATACGACAAGGATGGCTGGCATGATCATGTCGCCCATGCCGATGATGAACGCGGCCCGTTCGCCACCATCGGAGATCTTCCCGATTCCCTCTTTTATGAACGAGTAATCCCGGCGCTTCGGGATAACGAACAGGATCGGGGTCTTCTGGTCGATTACACCCTCTGCAAGGGTGATCATGTGCTTGGTCTTGTACACCGAGATCGCATCGTAGATCGCGAGCAGGGCGAGCAGGATCACGACCGGCCAGACATCGAGCGAGGCCCCGAAGATCGCAGCGACACCGGCCGCGATCAGGATCCCGAGGCCGTCGATGACGTACCATTCCGGGTATTTGTAGAGGATGACGGTCGCAAGCACGGAGAGAACGAGCACGATGACCGTTGACACGAGAGTCTCGGCGCTCAGCGAAGTGACCGCAGCAACAGGCACCACGGCATTCAGCCAGTCCGGCGTTGCAGCGGAGGTTTCGCCCATGACGGCGTAGACGATCGCCATGAAGATGTAGACGAAGGTCAGGAAGATCGAGACCCCGATGACAGCCCCTATCACCCGCTTGAGATTGTACTTGATCAGCACAAGCAGGAAGGCGGTGAAGACGAGAAGGATTGCGATGAAGATGACCGGGTTCTCCATCGACGTGGGGTCCTGGAAGGCAACGACTCCCGAGGCCTGCACGGGAAGCGAGAGGAGCAATGCCCCGAGTTCCACGGCAATGAGGAGGGCCGGCATTGCAAGGAGGGGGACGAGGTTCTTGGTATCCATGGTATCTCCGAAGTGCTGAAGCAGTTCAGCATTTAGTTAGTTTAATTAGTGTGCTCTCATCATCTAAAAGCATGGAGATACACGAGTTCTTACCCGATATCATTCTTACCGTCATAATGGTGATATCCACGCTGGTCCTGATCCTCCGGTTCTGGCAGGACCTGACCATTGCCATTGCCGCCGCCCTGATGATGCTCTCGATCGGGGGACTCTTTCTCTCGCTCGAGGTCAAGATGCGCAGGCTCGAGCAGAGCGTGGTGACCCGCGAGCGGATGCTGCGTACGAACCTCGAGGAGATCTCGACCCGGATGGTGGACAAGTACGATATGGCTATCTCGCATCTCGACGAACTCGTAGCCGAGATGGGCAGGCGTGCCTACAAATAAGCGGGGCGCCAAATTTTCCGGGACGTGGGATCATGGGTGTTGCATTACGGGATATCATCGCTGAATACAAGGTGCCGGTGACCTGGGAGGCCCTGCCCGGGATCGCTGCAATCGATGCCAACAATACCCTGTACCAGTTCCTGACCATCATCCGGCAGCCGGACGGTACGCCGCTGATGGACCGCCAAGGCCGGGTCACCTCCCACCTCTCCGGCATTCTCTTCCGGATCTCGAGCTTCATGGAGAAAGGGATCAAGCCGGTCTTTGTTTTCGATGGGAAGCCGACGGAACTGAAACAGGCGACCATTGATTCGCGCCGCAAGATCCGCGATACCGCCGGGGAGAAATGGAAAGAGGCACTTGAGCGGGGGGACGAGGAGGAGGCCTACAAGCAGGCCCGGTCCTCCACCCGGGTGGATGCCACCATCCTGGAAACCTCCAAGGAACTGCTCCGGCTCATGGGCATCCCGGTGGTGCAGGCGCCCGGTGAAGGCGAGGCGCAGGCCTCGTACATGGTGGCGAAAGGAGACGCGAAGTACGTGGTCTCGCAGGACTACGACACGCTCCTCTTCGGGGCACCCCTCCTCGTCCGGAACCTTACGGTCAGCGGCAAGCGGAAGATCCGTGGCCGGCAGATCACCGTGAGCCCCGAACGGATCGTGCTTGCCGATACCCTGGCCGGCCTCCAGCTCAGCCGCGAACAACTGATCGAGATCGCGATCCTGATCGGTACCGACTTCAACCCGGGGGTTGACGGCGTCGGCGCAAAGACCGGGCTCAAGATCGTAAAGAAAGGAGAGTTTGCCCAGAAGCTGAAGGAGAAACTGCCGGATTTCGACCCTGCCCCGGTGATGGAGACGTTCCTCCACCCGAACGTTACGGATGATTATTCGGTCACGGCCGGCCACCCGGACGCAGAGGGGCTCAGGAAGATGCTTTGCGACGGGTACGATTTCTCGCCCGAGCGGGTGGACAAGGCGCTCGAAGGGTTCTCGGTAAAGGCCGGGCAGAAGACGCTTGAGAGCTGGTTCTGAGATCTGACAGGGATAGTACGTGGAGGGAGTTAGCCCCCCCACCCCCTCCCCCATCCGGCCACCGCCACCCACCCGGTTTCACCAATCTTCACACCGGACAACATACACATTCGTACATCCCCATAGGGAGAGGGTAGCTACCCCTCCCTCAACAGCAGGTACCCCCCATCCCCCCCTTTTAAAATCCGGAGGGGGGGTCCCCCTACCCACCCCTCCATGGCCCGGAGGGGTACCCACCCCCTTTTCCTTGCATGAACAAACGTGATAGTTCCAATGGAACTTCAGACGGTAGTATGGAATTTCACCGGTTTGGAGAAATGATGCAGAGGGGGGGTACCCACCCCTCCCATGCTCAGGGGGGTAGCTACCCCTCCCCTCAGTGGTGGGGGGGTCACCTGGCCCGGATCCGGCCCGGGATCATGGGAGAGGGTACTACCCCCCTTTAAAAAATGGCAGATTCGATCAGCACTGCTCTTCGCAGCTGGCGGCTGCCAGGTTGTCGGCGCCGGCCCTCAGCTCGCATTTCTGGGCGCAGGTCTTGCAGGAGTTGAACTGCGGGCTCGTGACCAGTGTGCAGCTGCCATAGCTGCCGGACGTGCACTGCGCATACTGGCGGCACTTATCGCCCGGCTGGTATTCCATGGTACAGGCTTGGGGAACATCTCTTCCACAGGCAAGTTCGAGGCCGTGGCAGCTGGTGAGACCGCAGGCTGACAGGACGGGAGTGGTGACGGTCGCCAGCGTGGGGACAGGGGTCGGTACCGGTGTGACCGGAGGTACAGGTTTTGAAGATGTACAGCCGGCCGTGAGCAGGCAGGCCGCCAGGGCCAGACTGCATACACAGAGAATGAGAGTGTCGTATTTCATGGAGATCACATCAGGTATAAGGAGATATACTGCGGGTAAGGATATATGGATTTATTTGAGTGCGGGAATTTTGGGAGCAATTCCCTGCCGGAAAATTTCCCGTTTCCTTTCCCGCGATGATCCGGGAAGGGACCTTGCCGATCCCGGCCGCAATCCAAACCGATTAATCCCGGCAGGGAACATATCGGGTACAGGCTCGTGCAGACCATGGCAGAAAAACACTCCCCCGCAACCCCGCCGGACCACGACGGGATGAAGATCATTGTCAGTAAAAACGGCCCCTACCTCATCTCCGGGGGAATCCCCCTGATCAAGATGGAGATATGCAATGATGACGAGGGATACTGCCGGACCTGGAAGGAAGTGATCCGGTACCCGGTCCGGGAGAGCTACGCACTCTGCCGGTGCGGCCATTCGAAGAACAAACCGTTCTGCGACGGATCGCACGCATCGGAGCAGTTCGACGGCACAGAATGTGCAGGAAAGGAATCCTATCTCAGGGATCCGAAGACGATCCATGGTCCCACGCTGGTGCTGGAGGACGTGGAGACGCTCTGCGTCCATGCCCGGTTCTGCATGCGGGCCGGGGGGATCTGGAACCTGACAAAACAGTCGGATATCCCGGAGGCCCGGGAGACCGCCATAGAGGAGGGGTGTGCCTGTCCTTCCGGCAGGCTCGTCCTCCGGGACAGGAAGACCGGGAAGGTGATCGAGCCCGGGCTGGAGAGGTCGATCGTGGTGATCGAGTACCCGCCGAAGAAAGAGCACGGGCCCCTCTGGGTCCGGGGTGGGATCCCGGTCCTGTCGGCCGAGGGCAAACAGTACACGGCCAGGAACCGGCTCACGCTCTGCCGGTGCGGTAAGTCCGACAATAAGCCGTTCTGCGATGGCAGCCACGTGGAGAGGGGGCCGGGGCCGGGATCTCCCTCTGATGATTGACTTAAAAGGGGCTCTTTTTTTACCGGATTTGTCCGCAATAGCAAAATCTGAAAACAGAATGTCCGTTACCCGGATCAGGGATCGGCCATGCACATATTTACAGTTCCTGAAACATTCACAAACCTGTATATAGTATCCCTTATGGTATCTCCTGCAGGACAGGAGGAATAGTGTGCCAAGCCAGAAAGACGGAAAACTGGAACTGCTGACAGACAAGAACAGCGCTCTCGTACTTGTGGACTTCCAGCCGGCAATGTTCTCCGGAGTCGCTTCGGGAGACAAGACCATCATACGCAACGCGGCAACCTGTGCGGCAAAGGCCGCCTCAATTCTCGGCGTCCCGGTAGTGCTCTCGGCGATAGGCCCGCAGAGAAACGGTGAATTCATCGGGGATATTACGAAGATCTTCCCCGGCCAGGAAGTATTTGCCCGTGCAGTGCCCAGCTTCGATGCCTTCGAGGACGAGAAGACCTGGAATGCGTTCAGGAAGACCGGCCGGAAGAAGGTGGTCATATCCGGACTCTGGACCAGCATGTGCTTTGCCTACACCGCACTCCACGCCATCCGCGAGGGATACGAGGTGTACGGGCTGATGGACGCTGCCGGGGATTCGACACCGGACGCCCACCGGTACGGCATCGAGCGGATGCTCCAGGCCGGCGTCATCCCCATCACTACGGAGGCGCTGGTGTCGGAATGGATGCATGACTGGGGCAACCCGAAGTCGATGGATCTGATCAGGGAAGTCTATTCCCGGTACGGCTACATGATCGGGCTCCAGTAGGGGATACCCGGCGTGAAAGAAAGACCGGACGGGAATCCAGGCCCGTTACGGCGGCGAAGGGACGTACCGGTAGCACCCGCGGGGAACAGTTATTTCGAACCGTGCCCCTTTCCCCGGGATCCCGGTCTCCGCGATCGTCATACCGGTGATCGAGAGGATCTCCGATGACAGAAAAAGACCAAGACCGGTATTTTTCCCGAACCCCTTGGTGAAGATGTGGGCTTTATCATTAGCTTCGATGCCTACGCCATTATCCTCGAATATGATGAGGAGAGACCCCGACGGGCCTGCACAGGAAGATATGCGGATCTCAGACATATCCTTCCCTCCGTACCGCAGGGCATTGTCGATAAGATTATAGAAGACTTTTTCGAACAGGGCATCGGCGTTCACTTCAAGATCCGACCGGTCCACGGTTACCCGGACATCTCTCAAAGGCAGTGCAGCCATCGCATACTTCACTACCGCTTCCACGTTCTGCCATGAGGGAGCTTTCACTCCCATATCCTCGTAGTCGCGGGTAAAGCTGATATGGCGCTCGATGATATCGGCAATTTTCATCTCCTTGATGAAGTACTCGGCCAGCTCGGCAGGTTTGTCGATCGCATCCTCGTTCAGCTGGAGGAACGCCTTCAGGGCAGTGAGCTGGTTCCGGATATCATGCCTTGTGATGCTGGAGAGCAGGTTGAGTTTTTTGTTGGCTATGCGCAGCGCGTCTTCTGCCTGGCTGAGTTCCGTGATGTCGTGGATGATACCTTCAAGACCCTGGATCGCACCGTCTGCGTCCCGGATGAAGTGGCTGCTCACGGTCACGTACCTTATGGTGCCGTCCTTCTGCCGGAGCCGGAGCGGATAACCGGTGACCGCTCCCTTCTCCATGACCACGAAGAGGAACCGGTCCCGTTCGGCCGGGTCCACGTACATGTCCCGGGCATTCTGGCCGATCAGCTCTTCAACGGAATCATAACCTGCGAGTTTCACTCCGGCCGGGCTGATCATCGTAATCCGGCCGTCCAGGTCGGTCCGGTAGAACATGTCCTGCATGTCCTCGATGATTGTCCGGTACTTCTCCTCGCTCTGCCGGAGCTCCCATGCCTGCTGCTCGAACTCGCGTTTCCTGACCAGCTGGTAATACCGGATCAGGAATGCGCTGTCGGCAATGATCAGGACGAGCAGGAAGGTAATGGTAATGAACGTGAACCTGAGCCCGGGATCGGTAAAGTATACGGAAGACCATTGCACCAGGAGCCACCAGTACGAGAGGGTGATGCCCGCGAGGATGACCGCGAAGAGAAATGCACTCCGAACGGGGCCTCTCATCCATGGGCAGCACCGTACCGGGGGTGCAACGCTCTCCTTCGAGTGCTCCATATCAGGAAACAATACGATGGATCTCTATTATATAATTTGGGTAGGTATTGTACTCTGATCCATGGCAGCGATCGATGAACACCCGCCAGCGGGTGCAACAGGCATGCAGCATCCCCCTATTCCCATCTACCTCGGGCTGTTCTTCCTGCTGGTCTGCACCAACGCCCTTCTCGCGAAATTTGCGGTCTTCTCCTTTGCGGTGGGGCCGGGCATTTCGTCGTTCTATATCGTCGTCGCACTCATGGTAGTCTTTGCCCTCTGGTTTGGCATGTGGGGGGCTATCGCGGCGTATGCCGGGTGCTTCATCGGGGCCGGCCTTCTGAGCGGCATCCCTGCGGACGTGAACCTGTTCTGGTCGCTCGCCGATTTCTGGCAGGTACTCATCCCCCTCGTCGCGTTCCGGTATCTCCTTGCAGATCCGGCGCTCCGGAGCAGGAGGGATCTCGCAATCGTCGTGATCTTCGGAGTCCTGCTCAATAACCTCTGCGGGGCTCTCTGGGGTTCCTGCACGCTCGCTCTCGGGGGCGTGATCCCGTGGTCAGGAGTAGTCTCCACATTCACCACATGGTGGCTGGGGAACTGTATTGTCTGCCTGATCCTTGTTCCTGCGATACTGTACTTCTTCACCCCCATCGTGAGGACGCACGAGCTCTTTGTCAAAGGCTACTGGAACTAACGCCGGGCCTGATCTTATTGACGTCCCCGGGTACAGGGTGGATTCTTCTGCAATACCTGGCCGGCCCCGGGGATTTTTCAGGACATGCACCCCTGGGAAACCTGATAATCCGGAAGATCCTTACTCAGTCTGAGTGATTCTATGGAGATTATACCGGGAATACACCAGGTGGACGGGGTCAACGGGAACAGTTACATCCTCGTCCGCGACGGCCTGATCGTCATCGATACCGGCATTCCGGGCAGCGGGAAGAAGATCCTCGCCTACATCCGGGATACACTGCACCGCGATCCGCGGGAGATCAGGAGCATCATCATCACCCATTTCCATATGGACCATATCGGGGGCGTGGCGGCGCTCAAAACGGCAGCTCCCGATGCAAACATAGCAATTGGTGCTGCCGATACCGGGTATGTGACCGGGGCTCTCCCCCTGCCCGCTCACCCGGGATTCCGCGGACTCCTGCTCCGCATTGTGGGCAGGGTCATGAAACCGCGAGCCTTCAGACCGGATCTTCTTCTCAGGGACCGGGACAGTATCGACGGCCTCACCTGCATCGCCATCCCGGGCCACACTCCCGGCAGCATCGGCCTTCTGGATGCGGCGACCGGGACCTTCTTTGCCGGCGATATCCTCCGCTATGACGGGAAGAACCTGACCGAGGGACCGGAACAATTCACGATGGACCTGAACCGGCAGCGCAAGTCCCTCCGGACCATTGCCGGCCTCGACTTCGATCTGCTGCTCACGGGGCATGGCGTGCCGCTCCGGCCCGGGGCATCGGCTGCGGTGCGGGCGTTTGCGGCTGCACTGCCAGCCGGGAACTGATCAGGGTGCCGTGAGTGTAAGACCGGGAGTGCGGGTCCGGCGGAGAGAATATATCATCCGGACAGATACCGTCAGGTCACCGGGGGCGCCCGGATCATTCGATCCAGCCGTGTAATACGATATTTTTAATGAAGGGATTTTCAGACAGGTTGCTCAGGATTCCCCGGATGATGCAGACGGTCCCGTCATTCTTCTCAAATTTTACCCGGAGCGGCTTCACCTGCCCGGGATGGGTGAGAACTTCGGAGAATACCTGTTTTGCCAGCTGGACATCGCTGATGACGATATAGGCAAATAAGTTCCTGTCGAGAATGATATTCAGGGGATATCCCAGCGCACGCCGTAACGAAGCACTCTGGCGGGAGAAGGTGCCATCCGCGTTCAGGAAGGCCACGACCTCTGCGGTCTCCTCGATGAGCGAACGGAAGTACTCGGCATTGTGCAGCTGCTGGTCGCCTGACTGTTTCAGCTCCGTGATGTCCCGGATGCCCACTGCGTACATGGTCACCGCTCCCGAGGGGTCATACACCGGGTAGATCCGTACATCGTACCAGTTCCGGTGCAGATTCTCCTCGGCCAGGAGACCCGGTCTTCCCCGGGAATCCAGCTGCCAGCAGGCCATCAGCGGGGTGAGGATCTTCATTCCCACCAGTTCATAGGCACTCACGTGGTTCAGCTGTTCCAGCGTCATACCGGTCATCTCTGCAAGGGCCTGGTTTGCACAGAGGAACTTTCCATTGGCATCGAGAAGATACAGGATATCCCGGCTCGCATTGATGAGGACGCGTGTCCTCTTCTCGCTCTCCTGCAGGGCCTGTTCCATCCGGTGCTTGTAGAGTGCCATCTCGATCGCCGACTGGAGGGAGCGGTCGTCATACGGCTTTACGAGATACCCGTAGGGTTCGGCCTTCTTCGCCCGTTCGAACAGCTCCTTATCTGCATGGGCAGAAAGGAAAATGACCGGTATCCCCCAGCGGGAATGGACTTCAATGGCGGTCTCGATCCCGTCGAGCCGGCCGGCAAGGTGGATGTCCATCACGATAAGGGAAGGCCGGGCAGCCGGGATCTTTTCCAGGGCCAGTTCACCGGTCTTTTCGTGCCCGGCAACTGCATACCCGAGGCTTTCGAGGGTCAGCCGGAGATCCTCGGCTACGATCAGTTCGTCTTCCACAAGGAAGATGGCCGGGACGGACTCCATGACGTTACCGGTAGCCCATGGCGGCCCCGAGAAGGTTGGCCGTGATCCGCAGCGCCTCGATCTCGTCCACGGACCGCTCCTGCTCCGTGGCGTTGAAGAACCCGATGAAACCCCAGAGGGTGTCGTGGATGAATACCGGGACGATCACTGCCGATTCGCATCCGAGCAGGGAGAGGAACGGCTTCTCCGGATCGGGGGATGTCCGTAAGAGAGCCGCGATCACATCGCCCCTGCGGAGTTGCACCTCCCAGCCTGCAATACCCGCAGAGGAGAAGGTCGCCTCCTTAAGTTCTGTCTTGTACAGGTTCGGGGAGGTGCCCGCTCCCGTCCATTCGTATTTCATCCGGAACGTGCCCGCTGCCCCCGTGCCTCCCGGGATCTGGAAGATTCCGATCGAACTTGCCTGGAGTGCGAGGCCGATAGGTTCAAGGATATCGCCTACATCGGAAGGATCGAATTCCCGGGCAGGGCTGCCGCTGGTGAAATCCGCATGGGTGACCCGGAGGAGCCATTCCACGGCGGAACTGACCGCAAAAAGGACATCGTCCCGCTTCTTGATCTCGCGTGCGATCCGGTGCTTGTAGAGCGCCATCTCGATCACGGAGTGCAGCTCGCGCTCGTCATAGGGTTTGAGGACATACCCGTAGGGTTCGGTCACTTTTGCCCGCTCGAGCAGCGGTTTGTCGGCATAGGCGGTGAGGTATATCACCGGGATGTTACAGAGGGCATGGATAGTTCCCGCAGCTTCGACACCATCCATCTTCCCGGCGAGATGGATATCCATCAGGACAAGATCCGGTCGGGTCTTCCGGACCATCTCAACGGCAGTCTCACCGGACTTGGCAATTCCCTTCACGTCATACCCGAGACTCAGGAGAGTCTCCTTTATGTCGTTTGCAACAATCGATTCGTCTTCCACAATAAATATCGCTGGTTTTTCCATTCTTCACCTGTCAGATTCGGGTATTTCCCTCTGAAATCTTCTGTTCTTTCCTGCCATGTCTGCGGGATAAAGTCCCCTGCACGAGGGTTCACACGGGTTGTTTCCCTCCCGGGTCCTGGTCGCCGTCTGGGGACGGTACGGTGATACCCAGTTCCTCGTTCAGCCGGGCAAGGCGTGACTCCTGCTGCCCGAGGAAATGGATATCGGCATTCCAGATATGCCGGAAACGGCCGAACAGTTTTTGCGTGAGCCTGACCCTGCGGAGGAGTGAGGTATACTCATGGACCCGGTCCGCATCCACCCCGCGTGCCCTGAGTTTCTCAACGGTGATGAGCATCTGTTCGTTGGCATCGATTGCCTCTCTGACTGATGCGGAGATTTTCCGGGGGTCCAGGGGTTTCATGAGATAGTCATCCACTTCCCCGCCATAGTTCTGGATCTCGTCCCGGGTCGGGGGTTTGGCCGTCACCATCATCACCGGGATGGCCCGGGTCTTCGGGCTGTCCCGGATGGAAAGGAGCGTCTCCCAGCCGTCCATAGGTTCCATCATGATGTCGAGGAGGATAAGGTCCGGACTGATGGTCCCCAGCAGGGAAATACACTTCTCCCCGCTGTCGGCCGTATATATCGTGAACCCCTCCTTTTCCAGGAACCGCGAGAATGTGTCAAGGATAGGGGGATCGTCATCCACAAGCAGGAGAGTACGGGGCACGGTTTCAGTCCTCCCCCTTTTTATCTGTCTGCGCATCCGGTTCGCCGGCATTTCCGTGGCGGTAGTGCCGGTACAGGAAACGCCGGACCTTTTCCGATTCCACCCAACCATGATCGAGGCGGGTGACGAGATTGTCGATCACCATGACCTGTTCAACGATTTTGGATTTTGACTCTTCACTGTCGAGACTGGCATACCCCATGATCACCTGGAGGGGGTTGCGGATCTTGTCGTTGAGGATCTGGAACTGTTCCATGTTCCGGTCGATCTGGGCGATCCCCTGTTCATGTATCCGTTGTTCCAGGATCCTGATATCGGTGATATCGTGATACTGGATCATGATCCGGGAGATGCTGCAGCCCGGCGCCGGAAGGGGAGAGAGCACGACTTCGAACCACCGGTCTCCTTCCCTCTCTTCGTACTGCACCGTCCGGCACTGATGTATCGCTTCCTCAAGATGTTCCCGGATCCCGGCAGGAAATCCCCCCGGGATATGGGCACGGATATCCGAACCTGTGAGGGCGGCGGGGCTCTGGCCCAGGCGCTGGGCCATGGATTCGTTCAGGGAGATGATCCTCTGTTCCGGGTCGAGGAGAAGGATCGCATCGGGAATTGCGTTCGCCAGTGCCCTGATGGTCCACGCATCTTCCCGGGTCTTCTTCTCCATCAGGTGCTTGTAGAGGGCCATCTCTATGACGGAGTGGAGCTCCCGCTCGTCATAGGGTTTGATCAGGTACCCGTAGGGTTCGGTCACCTTTGCCCGGTCGAGGTTTATGTCATCGGAATGGGCGGTGAGAAAGATGACCGGGATCGAGAGATGGGTGCGGATCCATTCTGCAGTCTCGATGCCGTCCATGGTTCCCGCGAGCTGGATGTCCATCAGGACGAGGTCCGGGATATGCTCCGGTACCTGGCGGACAGCAGTTTCGCCCGTCTGTGCAATCCCGGCAACCGTATAGCCCAGGTTCTCCAGCGTCAGGCGTATATCATCTGCCACGATCAGTTCATCTTCAACAATGAAGATGGATGCGTCTGACATGGAACAAATCCCGGATTCAGCCGGACAATGAGTCACTATACAGGTTAATAAATGTTGTTCCCTTTATAGTGACCCGGAATACGATTATTGGGATAAAAATACGGCCGGAAAAAACGTGAAGATGATATAAGAAACAACGATTAGTCTTCCCCGTTGACGGACCCCGAATGTATCGGATCCGTGACCCGGGGGACCGGCTTCTCAAACCTGCCGTTCCCTCAGGACAAAGACCCTGCATACGGACTGGTCTTCGTATACCACCGGGGAACTCTTCAGCAGGGTCTTGATCCGCATTTTGTACTTGTTGACACCAGTGAAACTCCCGTTCCAGACCTTCTTCTTGTCTATGTAGAAGGCATCGGCATCCATAGCAAACGGGTCTGCGGGATCCTGGAGCATGCGGATATGCTGCTTCTTGATCTCTGCCGGGGTGTAACCGAACCTCTTGACAAACGAACGGTTCACATAGAAGATGTACCCCTCCATGTCGGTTACAATCACCATGTCGTCCATGGATTCGATCATCGCGGCATAGAGGACGAGGGACTGGTTCTTGTTGGCCTGCTGTTCGATCAGGGTTGTCAGGTCGAGTTCCCGCTGCTTGATGTCGGATATGTCGTAGCTGTGGACTGCGCAGCGGGAGATCCGGTTCTTCCCGTCCCTGAGGGGGTAGATGGTATGGGAGACCCATTTGCCATTGAATTCCTCGGTGAACCGGTGCGGGAGCTCGTCGTAAAAGTGTTCGAGGATGGCCCCCACGAGCTTTCCGGAGATGATCCCGGCATAGGCAAACCGTTCAAGTTTCTGCCGGTACTGGGTCCGGTCCATGGCCGGACGCTGGGAAATGAATGCATCGTTGATGAAGAGGACGTTCGTGTCATTGTCCACGATGAACACGGGTTCCGTATTGGTATTGACGAGCGACCGGATCAGCTGCTCGCGGTCCCGTATTTGTTCGTCAGTCCGGAACTTGTGGAGCGCGATCTCGATCGTTGACTTCAGATCCTGGTCGCTGAATGGTTTCAGGATATATCCGTAGGGTTCGGTCGCCTTCGCCCGATCGAGGACCGGTGTGTCAGAATTCGCTGTCAGGTAAACTACAGGAATATGGTATGTTTCCCGGATTTTACCTGCGGTCTCTATCCCGTCCATCTTTCCCGCAAGATGGATGTCCATTAAGATGAGATCGGGTTTTGCCTCGCCGATCTTCTCAAGGGCGATCTCCCCGGATTTGGCAATTCCCATGACCTCGTACCCGAGATGCTGCAATGCGTCCCGGATATCGTTTGCCACAATGGACTCGTCTTCCACAATAAAAACGGCCGGGCTAGTCACATCATGTGCTCCACTCATGGTTTTAAGCGGACAGTGATGATAAACGTTGTTCCTTGATCTCCGGCGACGGTGATAGTCCCGTCGATCTGGTCGGCAAGGATATTGACGAGCCGGAGTCCGAGGGATGTGGCGTTCTTCCAGTCATAGCCGGGGGGCATGCCGACACCGTCATCTTTTACCGATATCGTCAGGAGCTGGTCCGCAAGCCCGCCGGAGAGGGAAAGCGTGCCTTCCCGGTCGCCGGGAAATGCATACTTGAGGGCATTGGATACCAGTTCATTCACGATCAGGCCGAGGGGGATGGCCGTATTGATGTCAATGGTAGCCTTCCCGATATCCACTACGAGCTTCACCCTGCGCGAATCGGTGCTGTAATAGGAGAAGAGCTGCGATGCAAGGTACCGGAGGTAGTCGGCAAGATCGATGTGGGAGAGGCTGTCGGACTGGTAGAGTTTCTCATGGACAAGCGACATCGCCCTGACCCGGTTCTTGGTCTCGAGGAGGAACTGCTTGAGCCGGGGATCGTCCACCTCGCGGAGCTGGAGGTTGTTGAGGCTGATGATGATCTGGAGGTTGTTCTTGACCCGGTGGTGGACCTCGCGGAGCAGGATGATCTTCTCGTCAAGCGAGGCCTTCATCGCCTCGGCATCCTTCTTCTGCCGGGTAATATCATGGCCGGACGCAATGACATACTCCACGGCCCCGGCCTCATTCCGCTGGACCCGGGCGTTCGTCAGGATTGGCGTGATCCTTCCGTCGATATGCCGGACCTCGTAGGGGATATCGTTCAGGATTCCCTCCCTGAGCAGCCGGGAGAAGTTTTCAATTGCGTTGCGGCTGTCAACAAGGTACGTAATGTATGCAGTCCCAATCAGCTTATCTCGGGGGAGACCGGTCATCTGCTCGGCCACGGCGTTCACATCGGAGATCACCCCCTTTGCATCAAGGACTACCATCAGGTCGGGATTTGTCTCGATCACGTTCCGCGTGTGCCGGAGCGTATCCCTGACTTTCTGCTCCGCATTCCGCCTCTGGGCCACTTCCTCTTCGAGTGCATGCGTCCTCTCTTTCACCAGAGACTCAAGGTGCACGTTGATATGGGCGAGTTCAGCTTCGGTCTCCTTGATCCTCGTGATATCCCGCATGGACTCAATGGCACCGATGATCTTTCCTTCCGGGTCCAGGAGGGGGGATGCCACCAGCGAGAGGGAGATCTTCTTCCCGGCGTGGATAAAATCTGTTTCGGCCATGATCGTATGCCCTTCCCGGAGGATTCCCCTGTAGCCGACCCTGCCAAAATCCTGGTCCGGATCCTGGACAAGGTTGATCAGGACAGGACGCCGTTTCCCATACTGCCAGAGGCTGTATTCATAGTCCCCTTTTCCTATAATGTCTGCGGCATGTACACCGCTGAGTTTCTCGATCGCCCGGTTCCATGCCAGCACCTTCCCTTCCCCATCGATGACAATCGTCGGATCAGGCAGGAAACTGATGATGTCGGAAAAGAGCTGCCGGGACTCGCCGAGGGCCTGTTCCATGCGCTTGCGCTCGGTGATATCCCGTGCGATACCGAGAACCGAAGTGACATTGCCCTCCTTATCTTTTAACGGAACCAGATTCGTGTCAATCCATAATTCCTCACTGCCGAACTGAATTGTTTCCTCGTTGCGGACGCTCGTTCCCGTTTCAAATACTTTTTTAAGAGAGAGACCATGGATATCGGCTATTTGAGGAGGGAAGAGGGCTTTTCTTTGTTTTCCGATTACCTGATCATAAGGCAGGCCGAATAGTTTCAGGGCAGCGGAATTGACATATAGTATCGTATCATCCCGGCCGTTGATAAAGATCTGATCGGGAGATTCTTCCGCCAGAATACGATACCGCTCTTCGCTCACTCTCAGCGCCTCTTCCGCACGCTTGCGCTCGGTGATGTCCTGGTTTGCGCCAAAAGTCCGGATTACTTTTCCCTGTGAATCCATAACCGGGGCGTACCGGGCAATAATCGTACGTATCTCCCCGTCGCGCCGGATAATCCGGTGTTCCATCTGGCCCCGGTAATGCGGATCCCCGGTTGCGAGCAACTTCCGGATCTCCTCCCCGACTCCGGGGATATCCTCCGGGTGGACGAACTCGCGGACATAGGTCTCCGCGGACATCCGGTGTCCCCCTTCCCGTTCGGCAGTTGTGCCAAACATTGTGTAAAACCGATCGTCGAACGTGAACATCCCGTCGACAACATCGAACTCCCAGTTTACCACATGGGAAAGATCCAAGGCATTGGCCAGCTGCAGCTGGTTCTGCCGTAGCACTTCCTCCACACGCTTGCGTTCGGTGATGTCCCTGACCGTTGACACCACGACCCGTTCTCCCTGGAGATTTACCACGTGGGTGTTGATCTCTACGGGAACAAGAATCCCGTCTTTTCTCCGGTGCTCGGTCTCGAAAATCGCATGACCGGTCGATAATAATTCCCTGGTGATCTCGTCAAGAGGCCTGCTGTGGTACCCGGTAACAAAATCAAGGGGTCCTGACTTCAGCAGTTCCGCCCGGGTATACTGCAACATCCGGCAGGCGACTTCGTTCACTTCGATAAATTTTCCGGGCTTCCCGTCTTCCCGGATCTCATGGATCTGGATGCCGTCATTTATCTGGTCGAAGATACTACGGAACTTCTCTTCGCTTTCCTGCAGTGCCTTTTCCACCTTTTTGCGCTCGGTAATATCCCGCATAATGTGGACGGCACCGGTAAAAACTCCGGAACTGTCGAGAATCGGATCTGCCGTGACCTCGAACCAGTGGTCATTCTGGAACACTTCCGAGCTGGTTCTGCGGAGAGTCTTCTTCGCGGTCACGAAAGGGCATGACGGGATCGGTTCTGTCGTTTCATGGACGATCTCAAAGCAGGACCGCCCGACAAGCGCCTCCTGCGGGACCCCCCCGAGAATCCCGCTCATGGTCCGGTTGCAGCGCTGGATCTTCTGGTCGGCACCGATCAGGCAGATGCCATCAGAGGTTGCATTAAAGGTCGATTCCCATTCATGCGCAACGGAAGTGAGCTCTTCCTCCAGTTTTTTCCGTGCAGTGATATCAATCCCGATAGCAACATAACCGGAGGATCCGCCTTGCTCATCGGGAATCGCGCGGGTGTTCCAGGAGATCGTCTTCTGCCCGCCGCTCTTTGTCCTTATGACCGTCTCGAAATTTTTAAAAAACTGGTTTTCCCTGATGACCCGCGTTATGGTGTCGCTGATAGTTTTGCGGTAGGCTGCTTCCGGGTACAGGTATTTCCAGATCCTGTCGTTTCCTATTACTTCCTCCGCAGTATATCCGCTCATCTCTTCGGCAGCCGTGTTCCAGTCAAGGATCCGGCCCCGGGAATCAAGTACCATAAGCAGGACGTTCGCATTCTGGATGATGCTCTGCTGGATAGGGGAGCTTTTACCGGATTGATCCCCGGCCGGGTCACTCTTTCTCATACAGCACCATCGTAAACAGCGTCCCGGCACTCCGGTCGAGTTCCACGGTCCCGTTCAGCTGATCGACAAGGGTGTTAACCAGACGCAGGCCAAGCGATTTGGTATTCTTCCAGTCGAGGGTCTCCGGGATCCCGACCCCGTTATCCTGGTACCGGATATGCAGGGCCGTGCCTTCTTTCGTGACCGTGATGGTAATCTCGCCAGGTTTCCCCTCAGGAAACGCATATTTCAGGGAGTTCGAGATCAGTTCATTCAAGATCAGCCCGAGCGGGATGGCCGTGTTGATGGTGGCTCCGATGTCACCGATATCCAGGGTGAGGCGCACGCCCCGGGACTTCGCACCATAGAACTGGACCAGGCCGGTGCCGAGGAACCGGATATAATCCTTGATCTCGATCTTCGATACATCATCTGCCTGGTAAAGTTTCTCGTGGACGAGCGACATGGCCCTGACCCGGGTCTGGCTCTCTTTTATCACTGCAAGGGTCGCCTCGTCCGTTATATAACGGGACTGGAGGTTTAAGAGGCTGATGATGATCTGGAGATTGTTCTTGACCCGGTGGTGGATCTCCTTGACGAGCATCACCTTCTCGTCATACGCGGACCTGAGTTTGTTCTCCGCTTCGACGCGCTGGGCATTCTCCAGCTCCAGCGCCTCGTTTACCTTCTGCAGGGCCTCGGTCCGGTCCTTCACCCGCTGTTCGAGAACGGTGTTCAGCGACCGGATCTCCGATTCCATCAGCCGGCGACTGGTGATATCGAGATTGACACCCGTCATACGGGTGGGATTTCCCTTGTCATCGGTTTCCACGATCTTTCCCCGGCCAACGAGCCAGAGCCAGTCCCCGTCTTTTGACAGGATCCGGTACTCGATCTCGCACAGCGGGCGCTTCTCCCTGATCTGCCGCTGGAGGTCCGGCAGGACCCGGACCCGGTCATCGGGGTGTATCTGAGCCGCCCATCCGTCGTATGTAGCGGGGATTTCACCGGGTTCATAACCGAGCATAGTGTAGAACCGGTTGCTGAACACGGCGTTGCCGGAGATGAGGTTCATGTCCCAGGAGGCGATATCAGCGCCTTCCAGCGCCAGCCTCAGCCGTTCTTCGCTCTCACGAAGTGCCTGCTCCGCCTCTTTCCGCTGCTGGATCAGGCGGGTGGTGATCACAATCCCGTTCACCCCGGGAACATCGAGGAGGTTGACTCCCACGGACTCGACCCAGATATATTCCCCGTCTGTCTTCCGTACCCGGAACTCCGTAGGCACACCGGTATTTGTCCGGTCAAATACTTCCCGGAGTTCCTTTTTTACCGTTTGCCGATCGTCAGGGTGAATATATTCCATGGGATCCTTACCGACCAGGTACCCCTCCGGGTATCCCAGTACCCGCTGTGAGGGAGACTCATAGATAATCCTGCCCTCCTTGTCCATGATCCATATGATATCGGATGAATTCTGGATAAGGGCGCGGAACCGGGTCTCGCTCTCCCGGAGTTTCTCTTCGGCCACCATACCGGCGGTAATATCGATGACAATGCCCGTTACCGTAGCCGGTGTCCCGTCAGGATGACGACGGGTGATTCCCCCGACATCCCGGAGCCAGCGGTAATCTCCGGCGGCAGTAATGATGCGGTAGTCTGCATGATATCGTGCATCTTTACCGTCGAGATGATCCCGCATTGCCTGCATGGCGGGTTCCGCATCATCGGGATGCAGGAGCGTGGTAAAGTCCGTATAATGCCGGAACTTTTCCGGGGGATATCCCAGCATCGTTGCCTTACGGGTATCAAACCGGACCTCCCCGCCCGGAAGGTCCATCTCCCACCACGCGAGATTACCGATCTCCATGGCAGAATCAAGGCGTGTTTCGTATTCTTTGCGGAGATTCTCCGCGTTCTTTCGATCCGTGATATCGAGTGACAGGACCTGAATCCCCATCACATTGCCGTCAGAATTGACAATACGGCTGTACACGGAAAGGTACCAGCCTTCACCGGACGGCAGGTGAACGAAATCCTCAAACTCCAGCGGTTCTGCCGAGGGGGAAGCCTGCCGGATACGTTCAGCATACATCTCCCCTGCGGTTTCCCCGAATATTTCACGCACGTTCTGACCGATATAATCGCCTTCCTTTCCATTAAGGCGCTTCAGGCTGATCTCATTGAGATACAAGAGGATGCCATCAGGGCTCCAGTACCCGACACCGATGCCGGCGCCGTTGACAAGCGCCCGGAACTTCTCCTCACTTTCCCGGAGGTTCTGTTCTGCCTGTTTCCGGGCGGTGATATCAATGCTGATGCTCTGGAGTGCAATACTGCGCCCCGCTGAATCTTTCAGGCACTGGTCAATGATAAAGAACGTCTTTTTCCCGGTCTTCAGTTCAAACGTGTCCTCATATTCCCTTTTTACACCGGCATCCAGGGTCTCACGGTTCCGTGCGAGGTACTGATGTGCGGTATCTTCCGGGAGAAAATCAGATATCGTTTTCCCAATGATCTCATCAGCCGGGGCTCCCATATTATCGGCTGCCTGATTATTGACCAGCAGGTAGGTGCCTTCCCTGTCGATGATGATGATACCGGTCCCGGAATTCTCGACAAGCGTCCGGAATCTCGTTTCGCTCTCCCGGAGTTTCTTTTCAGCGAGCTGCCGCTGCCGGATGCTATCCCATTCCCGGAGCGCGTTCCGGGCGAGATGCGGGAGTTCACGGAACATGGTGGAGGATTTGACCACGTAATCGATCGCCCCGGACTTCATGAGCTCCACGGCAAGGCGTTCGTCACCATGGCTGGTCATGATGACCAGCGGAACCGTCACCATTTCGTCCCTGCGTTGCAGGATATCGATACCTTTCCCATCCGGCAAAAGCCAGTCAGCGATGATCACATCGGGGGGATCGCGCTCAATGAGCTGCCTGGCTTCGCGGATAGTTGCGGCAAGAGAGATACGGAATATTTCAGGGTCTTCCCGGAATGCCCGGAGAACAAGATCCTGATGGGCAGCATCGTCTTCAAGAATAAGGATGTGGGGAGATTTTATTCCCGACCCGTTGTTCATTGCCCTGCCCAGTCCCCGAACACTTTAACGTTACTCCTTCAGCGGCTTTGCATTCCAGCCAAGCCAGTAGAACCCGAGGTCCTTCATGAGCCGGGTGAAGGCCTTGGAGTCGAGGGGTTTTACCACGTAACTGTTCGCATGGTAATCATAGGATTTGGCGATATCGGTCTCTGCGTCGGAGCTGGTGAGGATAACTACCGGTATCCGCAGGAGTGAGGGCGTTGTTTTTATTATTTTCAGCACCTCAAGGCCATCCACTCTCGGGAGCCGGAGGTCGAGAAGGACACAGTTCGGCCGGGGATTCTTTACCGGATCGGAAAATGCCCCCCGCATGAAAAGGTAGTCAAGGGCCTGCTCGCCATCCATTACATGGTGGATCCTGTTTGCGACCTGCTGGTCCCGCATCCCCCTGATCACCAGCTCCGCATGGGCCTCGTTATCCTCGACAAGGAGGATATTCAAAGGTTCCCCGGTAGGGTCAGTCATAGGAATCTCTCTTTTATCTTCCCGTTATTATTGTTATCGGTGCCTGGTTCTCCTGCTCCTGGCAGCGTGAACCGGAATGTTGTGCCCTTCCCCGCACCCTCCGATTCCGCCCAGAGCTTCCCGCCATGCACTTCAATGATCCGCCGGGCAATGGTCAGGCCGATCCCCGTCCCGTGCGTGCCGGTATCGAGCCTCTCGAAGAGGTTGAAGATCCGGTCAAGATACCGGGGGTCGATACCGATGCCGTTGTCCCGCACGAAGAAGACCGGCGTCTCTCCGCCCCGGTCCGCCCCGATCCGTATAACCGGGTCCGGCCGGTCACCGGCAAACTTGATGGCGTTCTCGATCAAATTAACCATGACTTCCCGTATACGGGTATGATCAACCACCACATCCGGAAGATCCGGGGCAATCTCGATCCTGACACCCCGCCCGGCCAGTGGCCCGGCAAGAAGATCCACGGCTTCATGGACAATGATGCCGAACGGGGTTTTTTCCGGCGGGGAGACAACTCTCCCGATCCGGGAAAGTTTGAGGACATCGGAAAGCAGTTCCTGCATCGTATCGGCAGCGGTTGTGATACGGAGGATATCCTTTTTCAGCTGGACCGGGTCCCCATTCCGGACATCGTCTTCGATCATCCCGACAAACCCCTGGATCGTGATGAGCGGGCTCTTGAGATCATGTGAGACGGTATAAGTGAAACGTTCAAGCTCGGCGTTCTTCTGTCCGAGTTCACGGATCATGCTCTCACGGAGCACCTCTGCCTGCTTCCGTTCGGTGATGTCGCGGATATTGCACTGCATCACTTTCTTGTCTTCCACGTCATAGACAAAACTGACGAACTCCGCGTAGATCCGCCGGCCGTCAGCGGTCTCCAGCGGCAGGTCTTCAAAGTGGATGTATTTCTTCTCCTGCAATTCTTTGAAATTTTCTTTGCTGGCAGCGATATCCTTGAATACCCCGATCTCCCAGAGTTTCTTTCCCAGGAACTGTTCATGAGTGAAGCCCAGCAACTCGATCAGGAACGGGTTCACATCCAGGATTGTCCCCGTCCCGGCATCGATAATCAGGATGCCATCCCTCACCGCTTCAAAGAACCGACGATACCGGCTCTCCGATGACTTCAGGACATCTTCTGACTTTTTGCGTTCGGTGATGTCGCGGATATTGCACTGCATCACTTTCTTGTCTTCCACGTCATAGACAAAACTGACGAACTCCGCGTAAATCCGCCGGCCGTCAGCGGTCTCCAGCGGCAGGTCTTCAAAGTGGATGTATTTCTTCTCCTGCAATTCTTTGAAATTTTCTTTGCTGGCAGCGATATCCTTGAATACCCCGATCTCCCAGAGTTTCTTTCCCAGGAACTGTTCATGGGTGAAGCCCAGCAACTCGATCAGGAACGGGTTCACATCCAGGATTGTCCCCGTCCCGGCATCGATAATCAGGATGCCATCTCTCACCGCCTCAAAGAACCGACGATACCGGCTCTCCGATGACTTCAGGACATCTTCCAGTCGTTTCCGGTTGGTTATATCATAGGCAATGGTAGATGCCCCGGTCACCCGGTTCTCCGCATCCCTGATTGAGGAGACGGTCAGCAGTACAGGGATCTGCCTGCCATCTTTTGTCCTGCGCACGGTCTCATAGCGGTGGACAGGAGGGCCGTACCGTATCTGTTCCAGGATCTGCCGGGTGTCATCCACGTGATCCGGCGGTATCAGCAGTGAGATATTCCTGCCGGTTACTTCCTCTGCGGAATACCCATACATCCGTTCGGCACCGACATTCCAGCTGGTGATGATCCCGTCAAGCGTTTTACCGATGATAGCCTGGTCCGAAGACTCTACTATGGCGGCAAGACGGCCCTGTTCCTCCTCAAACCGCTTGCGGTCGGTAATATCCTCGATGGTATTATCGAAAAAAATCCGGCCATCGTCCGAGGTTTTCTTCGTTGCAGAGATCCGGCCCCAGAACGCCCTCCCTTTCAGCGTCCTGTACCGGACTTCCATACCATTTATGGTACCGCGGGCAAGGATCTCATTACTGATCTTCCGGCGCTCATCTGGATCGTCATAGAGATCATTCGCAGAGTGAGCAAGGAGTTGTTCCCGGGTGTCTGCTTCAAAGATCCGGATAGCTGCCGGGTTTGCATCGATCAGGGATCCCTGCGGACCCGGCGTGGCGCGGAGGATCCCGATATTCACGTTCTCGAAGATCTCGCGATACTGCTGCTGTGCTTTGGCAATGTTGGCTTCTGCTGAAAGTAAGGACCGGAAATAATATTTCTGCCTGCGCTGCCAGACAAGGGCAAAGAGAATGAATATGCTGATGATCGCTCCGCCGACAATCATGATGATGAACAGGGCACGCGTCCGCCACGTAGCGTATGCCTCGTCCGTATCCTGTTTCGCAACAATATACCACGGTGATCCGGGCACCGGTTCCAGTTCCGAGATCACATCGACTCCCCGGTAATCCTTACCCTGGAATATCCCGGTTGTCCCGAGCGCGGCCTTGACTGCGGGAACATCGGTCTGGCTTAGGGGAATCGTCAGGTTCAGCGCAGTGTTGTTCCGGTACCGGAGATTATTCAGGAACAGGACATGGTCCCCCTCGCGTTCCACCAGCAGGGTCTCTGCACTCGTGCGGGGAACCGGCCATGAGTCGATAAGGGGATAGAGGAAGTCACCGGGGTCGATGGTTGCTACGATGGATCCAACCGTCCCGGACCCCGCAGTGTCGCTCGCAGGAATCGGCGAGATAAGATAGATCCGCGGTGTTGTTCCGTCACTGGCGGCAATAAGATCGGTCAGGACAGGATCCCCGCTGGCATCCGCTGAGGCCAGCTGGTTCAGCAGGCGGGGATTGGTAGTCGTCACGTTTGGGGTGAGGCTCAGGATAAGCCGGCCATCTCGATCAAACAACCGGACGTTGCGGTACTGGTGTGAGGTATTGAGCTGGTCGAACAGGGTGAGGATCTCCTGGCGCCGGACAGGATCGCGGGAGTTTATGTATTCCCTGACACCCTCCATCAGGATCGGGTTACCGGAGAGTTCCTTCGCATCGCCGAGGCGTTCCGCACGCCAGAGGGAGATCTGGTCTGCCTTCAGCAGGGCGATTGATGTGAGGTCGCCGGAAACCTGGGTCGTCATTTGTTGTTCCTGCGACTGGTAATACTGGGTCCCGGCCAATACGATAAGAAGGAACAAGAAGACAAAGGCAACAATCATGCCACGGGGAATCCTCTCCGGTGCTTCACCCGCGGGCGGCATGGTGTGCAATTATGCCGGGCGCTTAATATAACTTGCTGAAAAAAACCTGTAATACCGGAAGGAGATATACCGGCGCAAAGATTCCCGATGAGAAGCCCGGGAACGGTGACTCCGGGTCCGTTTCGGCAATATTCGTCTCCATTGCCGGTACCAGAAAACAACGCGCAAAAAATGCAATACTTTTATGTCCGCTGACAACCTGCCCTTATCCATGCATCGCCGGGATACTGCAGAAAGCGGGTACATGCGGCATTTTATCCTCCTGATGTCGGCGGTTATCCTCCTCTCGCTGGCATTATTTACCCTCGTTATCCCGCCCAGTTACACTTCCGGGGCAGCGGCATATTCCTCCCTGAAAGTCCCGACTGCCAGCCTTGCGATAGTAGGGCCGGTCACGGCATATGCCGACATGCCGGGTATGCCGGAGAACAGCAATGTGCTGGCTTCCCCGCAGTCCCGGTCCGGTATGAGCACCGTCCAGGTGAACGTCCAGCTTGCCACCCTGCTCATGAACTGGGATCCGGGAACGGGCGACGATTTCTCGCAGGCAACGGTGGTGATGGTAACCCCGGGGGGGAGTGAGACGCTGCCCCGGAGGACAACGCCTCCCCTGTCGAGACCGGGATGGTCGATCGTCAATAAAAGCGGCGTGCTCCCCGGCACGACCGCCAATGCCAACGATCTCCTCGAGCCCAACGAACAGTTTACCCTGATTGTATCCCCCCAGGCAAACCTGCCGGCCGGCACGCCGTTTTTTATTACCATACGCATACCCGGCGTTTCGCCCCTGACGATTGGCCGTTCGGTACCCGTACCTCTCCAGCCGGTCATGGATCTCGGATAATTATCCGGATCCGGCGGATTCCCGCATGAGAGGACAGGATAAAAAAGCAGAGTTCCCGGATTATCCCTCTTGTACGAGGGTCACGTTCCGGTTCATGCGGAAAACCGGTATGTCCCTTTCGGCACGGTGATCTCGAACCGTGCTCCTTTACCCGGTACCCCGTTCTCGATGATCGTGATGCCGGTGATCGAGAGGATCTCGCGGGAGAGGAAGAGACCGAGACCGGTATTTTTCCCAAATCCTTTCGTGAATAACCGCTTTTTATCCTCGTCACTGATGCCATTGCCATTGTCTTCAACAACGATATGGAGCGCCTCGCCCTTCACGCCTGCGGTGATACGGATGGCAGTCATGGTATCCCCGCCATAACGCAGTGCGTTATCGATGAGATTGTAAAACACTTTTTCCAGGAGCGGATCGGCAAACACCAGAAGACCGGGGCAGTCGATCTCAAGCGCAGTCTTTCCCATAGCATGTAAAGCCCCTGCGTCCCTGACAAGCATGCTCACATCCTGCCAGACCGCGGATTTTACGCCAAGATCTTCGTAATCCTTGGTAAAATTGAGCTGGCGGTTGATCGCATCGGCCACCTTATCTTCTTTGGCTATGAACTTCCTCATCTCCGCCGGGTTATCGACAACTTCTTCACTGAGCTGGATATAGGAGTGCAATGCCATCAGCTGGTTCCTGATATCATGGCGGGTGATGCTCGAGAGGAGGCTCAGTTTTTTGCTCGCAAGCACAAGTGCATCCTCGGCCCGTTTCCGGTCGGTAGTATCCCAGACCAGGCCATTGATCCGTACCGGTCTTCCGGCAGCGTTCTTCTCCAGCGTGCCACGGGCAGTGATGAAACGGATGCTCCCGTCAGGCCAGACGACGCGGTACACGGGCTCATAGAGCACGTCCTGCTCAAGAGTCCGGTTGAGCGCCTCCTTCACCATCTCCAGGTCCTCGGGATGGATGATAGAAAAGAATTCTTCCGCAGCGCCCGAAAATGTCGCCGGGTCAATCCCGAGGAGACGGCAGGTCTGGTCATCAAAATAGCGCTTACCCGTTATAATATCCCAGTTCCAGACACCCATTTCCGCCGAGCGAAGCGCGAGATCGAGACGGGCCTCGCTCTTCCTGAGCGCCTCGTTTGCCCATGCAAGTTCCCCGGTCCTTTTCCCGACCCACTCTTCGAGCTTTGCATATTCCTGCCGGAAGTTCTGGTCCAGTCCGAATTTGTACAGCGCGATCTCGATCTCGGTCCTGATCAATCGCTCATCGTAAGGCTTGATGATGTAGCCATAGGGCCGGGTCCGCTTCGCCTGTTCCACCAGTTCGGGATTTGAATATGCGGTAACATAAATGATGGGGACGGCATGGCGTGCCAGGATCTGTTCGGCGGCCTCGATACCCGAAAGTTTGCCGGCAAGGTGGAGGTCCATGAGGATCAGGTCGGGCGTCTCTGCATCCGTCATCCCGATTGCCTGCTCACCGGATCTGGCAATGCCGCTCACATGATACCCGAAAGACTGGAGGGATTCCTTGAGATCCTGTGCCGCGATCTGCTCATCCTCGACAATCAGGATCGATCTCTTCTCCATACACCATCTCTGATGGAGAATGGGGACGGTAACATAATATAGGTTATTTATTTCGTCTCATGGGATCATGCGGGATAACGGTACCCGCCTTTCGGCACAAGAATCTCGAACCGGGCACCCTTGCCGGGTTCACCGGTCCCGGTGATCGTGATGCCGGTGATCGCAAGGATCTCGCGGGAGAGGAAGAGGCCGAGGCCGGTGTTGTGCCCGAAGCCGCGCTCGAAGAGGCGTTTTTTGTCCGCTTCCGGTATCCCGGTACCGTCATCCTCAACGGAAATCAAGAGCCCGTCCCCCGATTCCTGCGATGCGATCCGGATCATGGTCATCTTCTGCCCGCCGTACCGGAGCGCATTGTCGATCAGGTTGTAAAAGACCTTCTCGAACAACGGGTCCGCATACACTTCGAGATCAGTGCCTTCCGGGATGACCCGTATGTCCCGCATGGGCAGTGCGGCCATTGCATACCTGACCACGGCATCCACATTCTGCCAGGCCGGGGATTTCACCCCCAGGTCCTCGTACTCCTTGGTGAAGGCGATCTGGCGCTCCATGGCGCTGACCGCCCGCTCTTCCTTAATGATGTACTCGGAGGTTTTGGCGGCATCGCCAAGCGATTCCTTGGAGAGCTCAAGGTATGCCTTCACGGAGAAGAGCTGGTTCCTGATGTCATGCCGGGTGATGCTGGAGAGCAGGTTCAGCTTGCTGTTGGCCTGCCTGAGCGCCACTTCGGCCAGCTGGCGTTCGGTCACGTCCTGGACGATCGAATGGAGAAGCCGCTCGCCCCCCAGCGTTATGGGGGCACTGAAAACCTCGACATCGCGGATCTCCCCGTTCTTCTTACGGTGCCGGAAATTGAAAACCGCGCCATGGTTTTCCGCGGCATGGGCCATGTTCTTCTTGGTGATATCGGGAGAGGCGATGTTGATCTCCGTGATCGCCATCCCGGATAATTCTTCCCGCTGGTAACCATAGTAGCGGCTGGCGGCGGAGTTTGCGTTTACAATACGACCGGTAGCCGGATTGATGATGAACATAACCGCGTTGTTGAGCTCGAACATGTCGCGGTACCTCTTCTCGCTCTCCCGCAGCGCCTCCTCCACCATTTTTCTCCCGGTAATGTCCCGGGCTATGGTTGATGCACCGGAGATCTTGCCTTCCCGGTCCTTTATCGGGGAGACGGTCAGGGCAACGTCGATAACCCGGCCATCCTTTGTCATGCGCTTCGTCTCAAAGTGGCTGATGGTCTCGCCGGCCCGGATCTTCTCCAGGATCTTCACGGTTTCGTCATTCTCCCCCGGAGGTACCAGGAAGGATATGGACCTGCCGGTTGCCTCTTCAGCGGTATAGCCGTACAGTTTCGCAGCACCGGCATTCCAGGAGAGGATGGTGCCGTCCAGGCTCTTTCCGATGATGGCATCGTCCGAGAACTCGACAATGGCTGCGAGCCGCTGGTGCTCCTCGGCAGTCTTCCTGATATCGGTGATGTCTTCAAATACTGCAACAAAATACCCTTTCTCGGGAGAGAATACCGAGACTTTCAGCCACATCTTCAGCGGTTTGAAATCGATCTCGAACGTCTCGGGCGTTCCTGTGGATGCCACGCGCCCGTACGTATCGAAGAGCCCGGGGGTCTGTGTGCGGATGTCCGGTATCGCTTCCAGTACCCGTCTGCCGGTAATATCCTTCAGGCCGGTCAGCCGTTCGAATGCCGAATTCACCTCAAGGTACTCCCAGTCAGACGGCCTGCCCTCCGCATCATAGATCATCCGGCAGTAGGCAAATCCCTCGAGCATGGTCTCAAAGAGCATCCGCATTTTTTTCTCGCTCTCACGGAGGGCGGTCTCTTCCTTGTTCAGCTGCTCCGAAAGATATGCCACAACGGCTGCAACCCCGACAAATACAAAAAATCGCAGCCAAGCCCCGCCGATCACATCCGCCTGGCCGGGAAGATAGAGATAGACGAGCCCGACATATACGAGGGAAACGAATACAGCGAGGACAAAACCCCGGTACCGGTAATGGTAGGCAAGGAGGATCACCGGGAAATAATACAGGTGCATGAAGATGGTCGTGATGCCCTGCAACAGGCAGTAGACGGTAAAGAGCACGACTCCGCCAGTGCTGCCGACAATAAGCAGCATCCACACGATCTCGGAAAATACCCCCTGCCGGATGCGATCGTCTTCGTCCGGGCCGAAACTGAAGTCAGTCATGCGGGACATTCCTGGACAGATGCGCTGGTTCCGTCATGCATCTCCTTTGCCTGTGCAAATCCCTGTTATGGTTCCCTGCGTTCCGGTGATCGTGAGTGCCACATCCCTTCCGGCCCTGCAGTGCCGGGGTATATCGATAAATTCCCCTTCCTTGTCCGATATGCTTTGTTGGATTGATACTTCATAATGCTATTTCTTTTTACAGGAGAGGGGGGGATTTGTCCTCCCTGGTACCGGACCGCTATTTCGGAATCTGACCCCGCGAATTCTCCTGCCTGGAAATAATCACCTATAAACCCCGGCAGTGTTCACCTACTACCTGAGAGACTTCCCCATGCAGCTGAAATCCTGCAAGAAGACCTATAACGACGAGACGCAGCGGGCCTCCCCGCTTGACAAGACCCTCGCCCGCATTGAACCGCTGGTACCTGCGGCAGGGATCACGCGGGTGGCGGATATCACGAGCCTTGACCGGATCGGCATCCCGGTCTTCTCCTGCATCCGCCCGACCGCGATGGACGGGGCGATCACGGTCTACAATGGCAAGGGAGCAACGATCGAGGAGTCCCGGATCTCCGCCATCATGGAAGGCATTGAACGGTACTCGTCCGAGCTGCACGACCGGAGGCCGGAGCTCGCCCGGTACTCCGACATGAAGATACGGGGAAACGTCCTCGATCCCGCGGACCTGATCCTCCCGGAAGGTGCCGAACCGGACCGTTTCATGGCATGGACAGAGGGCTGGGACATCGTCAGTGACGAGCCGGTCTTTGTACCGTCCCATGCGGTCTTCCACCCGCTCCCCCCCAATTACCGGGGACCGTTCCGGACCAACACCAACGGCCTGGCCTCGGGGAACACCTTCGAGGAGGCCGTCTTCCATGCCCTCTCGGAAGTGATCGAGCGGGACGCCTGGTCGCTCGTCGAGGCCTGCCGCGATACCGGACCATGCGTAGCCAATATTACGGACCCCACGCTCACCGCCATGCAGGAGAAGTTTGCAAAGGCACAGGTCGAGGTCAGGGTGCGGGACATCACGAGCGATATCGGCATCCCTACCATGGCAGCGGTTGCCGATGACGTGCTCCTGAAGGACCCGCTCCTCCTCACCATCGGGATCGGGACGCATACGAGCGCACGGATTGCGGTGATGCGGGCGCTGACCGAGGTGGCACAGAGCCGGCTCACCCAGATCCACGGCGCCCGGGAAGACACGACCATCGCGGAGATGCGCAAGAAGATGGGGTACGAGCGGACGAAACGGATCAACGGGTACTGGTTCAAAGACAGGGGAACCGTGGATTACGGCCAGGTCAGCTCGTCAGATACGGACGATTTCAAAACAGATATCGAAAACATCATCGCGGCACTGAAAAAACAGGGGCTCAGCCGGGTCATAATCGTCGACCTGACACGCGAAGAGATCGGCGTTCCGGTCGTGCGGGTGATCGTACCGGGCCTCGAAGTCTTTGCCATGGACCAGGAGCGCCGTGGCGAACGGGTGGAGAATGCACAGGATCATCGTCTTTCTCGGGCCAAGCCTTGATGTGGAAACCGCGCAGGAGATCCTCCCCGCCGAGTACCGGCCGCCGGCAAAGAGAGGCGACCTCCTCAGGGCGGCAGAAGACGGCGCAGATATCATCGGGCTTATCGACGGGGTCTTCCACCAGGAGTCCGCGGTTGCCCACCGCGAGATCCTTGCTGCGATCCGGAAAGGTGTCCGGGTAGTAGGTTCATCCAGCATGGGCGCCCTCCGGGCTGCCGAGATGGATTCGCTGGGCATGGTTGGCATCGGCGATGTCTACCGGATGTACAAGAGCGGGGTACTGGAGTCGGACGACGAGGTGGCGCTCGTCTTTGATCCGGTCTCGGGATACTCGCTCTCGGAGCCGCTCGTCAATATCCGCTACACGCTCCGGAAGGCCCGCGATGCCCACGTGATCAGCGGGGAGGAACACGATGCCCTGCTCGCTGCCGCCCGCTCGGTCTTCTATCCCCAGCGGACATATGCACGGATCACGGAAGAGACCGGGGAGACGGTCGGGACCGGGACAAAGGAGCGGTTCCTTGCATGGGCCGGGACAAACGCCTGCGACCGGAAGCGACAGGACGCGGTCGAGGCACTGGAATATATTGCCGGCCTGGACCTGGATTAACCCGGCTGTCACAAAATAGTGCTGAATCCGGCACGACAACACGGGAAATCAGCCGCCTGTCCGGCAACATTTAAATAGCGATCCTGACCAAGCCTCATCACGCATGAGCCAGTTACCCGGCTTCCCGGTCTTTGACAGGACCCGGACGCTCCACGTTTCACAGACCGATCTCATCCGGTTCATCGTGATCGTGGCGATCACCCTGTCGATCACCGGCATCACGTACCTCTCCACGGCTGCCGGGTACGGCGCGATCGTCCCCCAGCTCTTCTATTTCCCCATCCTGTATACCACCTATTTCTACCCTGGCAGGGGCATATACGTGGCCTGTTGCAGTGCGGCAGCCTACCTGGTCATCGCAGGCCCCTTTGCCATGCCGGACCTCTACCTGATCGGGGGGATCTGCTTCCAGGCAGCGCTCTTCATCGGTATCGCTGCAGGGGCCGGGTACCTCCTGAAAAACCGGATGGCGCTTCCCTATGCAGCGCCCGAAGAGGATGCCGGAGCAATCAGCACCATGATCCGGACCGGGGAGTGCGATTACGTGGAGTTCAAGCTCCGGGCGCTCTGGAGCATGGCGCTCACCAAAGAGGAGATAACGGGGAGCGAATCCGCGGAGGTCCGGAAATACCGGAACAATGCCTCGAAATTCATCATCGCCCGGTCGATCGCCGGGTTCCTGAACACCGATGGCGGGGACCTCGTGATCGGTATCCGGGAGGACCGCATGCTCAGCACGACCGAGGTGGTGGGTATCGAGGATGAATATTCCCTGCTGCAGGAGAAGGATCGAAATCCCGACGGGTACCGGCGGATGCTGATCGACTCCGTTGTCCGGAAATATCTCCCGGAGATCTTTGAATCATCCAGTCGTTTCCTCCAGATATCGTTCCCGGTCATCGGAGGCAAAACGCTCTGTCACGTGCATGTCAGGCCCTCCGGAAGGCCGGTCTTTGTCGATACCGGCAGCGAGGAGCTCTTCTTTGTCCGGATAGATGCCTCCACCCGTGCCCTGATCGGGAAGACGATGACGCGGTATATCCTGAACCGCTTCGCTTCATCGTAAGACCGGGTGCAGTGTCGCGAAAAAGTTCAAAGAGTCGGGATACCGCACTGACAGTCGTCGGGCTGGCAGAATACATTTCCTGCAATGCAGGACAAAAAAATTATTCCACTTTTGCCCAGACGTACGCGAACCGCTGGAATGCGGTGATATGGCCAAAGAGCCCGAAGAGGACAAGCATCCAGCCGATGAGCGAGAGGCCGAGGAAACTCAACGGCACAAGAAGGTCAATGATTCCGACGATCATGATCATGACGAGCCGGTCCGCACGGCCGAGAAGGCCGCCATAGTACCGCCCGACACCCACGGCCTGGGCCTGCGTACCGAGGTACGAAGCCATCAGGACCCCCGTGAGGGCAAAGACACCGATCTGCCAGGGCACGAGCCCACCGGCAAAAATGCCGGTGATGATGAAGATGTCCGCGTACCGGTCCACCGCATGATCGAGGAAGTCGCCCCGCTTGCTCTGGATCTGCATCTCCCGGGCAACGGCCCCGTCCATGGCATCGCAGAAGGCGTTCAGGGCTACGGCAAGGATGCCGAAGACCTCCATCCTGAGGAAGAAGAAGACCCCCGCTGCTGCCGAGGCGATGAGCGCGGCGATAGTGAAGAAGTTCGGGGTGAGCCGGCACCGGATCGCAACGGCTACGAGAGGATCAAAATACACTTTCGCGTGGGAACGATACTGGTCGAGGGTCATTTTAGTGGATCTCCAGGTAATCTGACCAGTCGATGTGGCCGAAGTCTGCCGGAATCTCTCCCCGGGCAAACTGTTCGATCCGGTCTGCACAGGAGGGAGCGTCATGGCCGGTGGTGTCGATTTCGAGGATGCGGGAAGGGTCGTGCTCTTCCACGGTCTCGATGAGGCAGGAGTCGAGCGCTTCCGCCTCGGCATTCTCCCGTATCTTTGCTTCCCGGTACTTACGCTGCGCGAGCCGGGCCTTGAGCTCGTCTGGCCTGCAGCGAAGCACCACGACTTTGTCGCAGGGAAGCAGGTGGGCGAAATGGCCCTCCACAAACCCGTCAACAGGTGCGAATTCGGCAGCCCACCGGTCGACATCGATGATCCGGCTGTCCCGCTCCTCATCATCCCCGACCACATATGGCGCTACCGTATCGGAGAGGTGGACAACCCGGTGCCCCCGGTGAGCCAGCTCGTCGCCAATCATCGATTTGCCGGTACCGGGCGTCCCGGTGATGCCGCACATCATAGGGAGTTGATCACCTGTATGAAGAGTTCGTTCTCCCAGTCTTCGCCGATGCTGACCCGGATATAGTGGTCCTCAAGCCCTGCAAAGCTCCGGCAGGAGCGGACTACGACACCCTGCCGTGCCAGCTCCTCCACCATCGCATCGCTCGTGTGGGGGGCGACATCGATCATCGCGAAGTTCGCATCGGAGGGAAGTACCGGGTATTTCACTTCAGCAGCAAACCGCTTTCGCCACTGCCGGACATGGGTGATGAAACGGTCCGCGTGGCCCTTGTCGCCAAGCGCTGCGGCTGCAGCCGCTGCCGAGACCGAGTTCACCGTGAACGGGGTGCCGGCCCGCTGGTACCAGGGGGGAAGCCACCGGGGGGTGAAGGCGTACCCGATACGGAGCCCGGCAAGCGAGTGGACCTTGGAGAAGGTCCGGCCGAGGACGAGGTTCTCGTGCCGCTTCATCAGCGGAAGGTAATCGATCCCGGAGAACTCCACGTAGGCATTGTCGAGGAAGAGGAGCCCTTCGATTCCTGCGAGGATCTCCTCCACATCCGCAACGGACGTCGCGTTCCCGGTCGGGTTGTTGGGGGAGCAGAGGAAGGTGATCTTTGCCGTCTTCGCCGCTTTGATCAGCTTCTTCGTGTCCACGGTGAAGTCCGCCTCCCGTGGCACGGTGATGACTTCAGCTCCCTGCCCCATAGCCGCAAGGGCATAGAAGGAGAAGGTGGGGGTGGAGATCGCAACCTGCTCCCCCGGGTCTACGAGCGTGCGGATGATCGTTTCGATCACACCGTCCATGCCAACTCCCGTGACGAAGTGGTAGTCGCCATAGGCAGACCGGAGGGCGTTCATCAGCACGTTCACCCGTTCATCCGGGTACCGGTTGACGGTTTTGAGTGCTGCTTCCGCTGCTTCGAGGGCTGCCGGAGAGAGCGGTTCGGGGTTCTCGTTGCTCGCGAGACGTGCGATGCGGCTCATCCCGTACTCGCGGGCGATATCCTCTGCCTTCTTGGCAAAGACGTATCCGCTCTTCTTCTTATAGCATGACCTGACCAATCGCTCCATCGATCACCTTCACGACGCGGTCGATCTCCGCATCGGTTATTGTCAGCGGCGGGACAAGACGCAGATTCCCGTCCGCTGCGCAGTTGATGAGCACGCCCTGTTCAGCGCACTTCTTCTGGATATCAGGGCACTTGTCGCCGACCGTGATACCGATCATCAGTCCCCTGACGCGGGGGTTGTATTTTTTCAGCCCTTCGGCAAACCGGGCTCCCTTGCGGGAGATGTCGGGCAGGATCTGTTCGATCACGCCGATAGTGGCGAGAGCTGCGGCGCAGGCCACCGGCCCGCCGGCGAACGTGCTCCCGTGCTCGCTCTTTTTGAACTCCAGCCCTTCGCGAGCGGCAATCGCGCCCATCGGGAAACCGCTCGCGATCCCCTTGGCCAGCGTCACGATATCGGGCGTCACGCCGGTGTGCTGCATGGCAAGCCATTTTCCGGTACGGCCCATGCCGGTCTGGACCTCGTCCACGATCATCAGGGCACCGGTTTCGTCGCAGATCTCGCGTATGCCCTGCAGGAAACTGTTCGGGGGAATGATCACTCCAGCCTCTCCCTGGATCGGCTCCACAAAGATCCCGGCCGTCTCCTTGTCCACGACCTTCCTGAGAGCGTCGACGTCCCCGTATTCCACGAACGTCTTGATGATGCCGAGCGGCTCGAACGGCTCGCGGATCGCGGGTTTGTGCGTAATCGCAAGGGAGCCGACCGTGCGGCCGTGGAACCCGTGGGTGAAGGCAACGAACTTCTTCCTGCCGGTCCGGACCCGGGCAAGTTTCAGCGCCGCATCGGTCGCTTCCGCACCCGAGTTGGAGAAGAAGGTCTTGTGCATCCCGGTGATCTCCACGATCTTCTTTGCCACTTCACCCTGGTGGGGGACATAGTAGAGGTTCGAGCAGTGGATCAGCTGGTGCGCCTGGTCGCAGATTGCCTTGACAACTGCCGGGTGGCAGTGGCCGGTACTGCAGACGGCAATACCGGCAACGCAGTCAATATATTCCCTGCCGTCAGCATCCCAGACTTTCGATCCCTCGCCCTTTACTATCGCAATATCACGGGAGAACGCAGGCATATAGTAGCGTTCATCGAGTGCTTTGAACTGGCTGGTCTTTTCCATTTCCATCACGTTAACTCATCATTTTTTTATTCTGCATTTTTTTTCTGTTGTCGGTTTTTATTCCGGTTCCTGAAACGGGTATGTTCAGGATTATTCGTATTCGATCGTTGCCGGCGGTTTTGCGGTGATATCGTATACAACCCTCGCAACACTCGGGATGTCAGCGGTGATTCTCGACCCGATCTTCGTCAGGTGATCAAACGGGATATTGATCGGGTCGGCGGTCATCCCGTCTCTCGAGTTGACCGCACGGATCGCAACGATCCACCCGTGGATCCGGTTGTCCCCCTTGACACCGGTACCAAGGCCGAGGAGGGCGGCAAAGCACTGCCATGGCTGGTATCTCTCCACGAGCTCGTCCTCGACGATCCAGTTCGCCTCGCGGATGACGGCGACCTTCTCTCTCGTCACCTCGCCAAGCACCCGGACTGCAAGGCCGGGTCCCGGGAACGGCATCCGGTGCTGGATCTCCTTTGGGAGCCCGAGCGCACCTGCCACATCACGGACCTCATCCTTGTACAGGTCGCGGATCGGCTCGATGACTTTTGTGAACTCCATGTGGAGCGGCATCCCGCCTACGTTGTGGTGGCTCTTGATCCCGCCCTCACTCTCAATCCGGTCGGGATAGATCGTGCCCTGGAGCAGGCATTTTGCCCCATGCTTCTTTGCCTCGCGTTCGAAGACCCGGATAAACCGCTCCCCGATCGCCTTCCTTTTGGCCTCGGGATCGGTGATGCCCTTCAGGGAATCGAGGAACTCATCCCCGGCATCCACGATATCGAGATGAATGTTGCCGAAGATCGTCCGGATACGTTCGGTCTCCCCCTTACGCATCAGGCCCGTGTCTATGTAGATCGGGATCAGGTTGTCGCCGATCGCCCGGGCGGCAAGGGCGGCACAGACCGAGCTGTCCACGCCACCGGATAACGCCATCACTACCTTCCCGTTTCCTGCAGCGGTTTTGATCTCGGCTATAGACTGGCTGATAAATTTCTCTGTATTGACCATGGCTGATCTCTCCTTTTGTTCTTCAAACTTATTTTGTCCGCTGGTTTGCCCTGCATGCCTCGACAAAACCGAGATAGGGCGGTGACGGATTGGTAGGCCGCGACTTGAACTCCGGGTGGAACTGGGTGGCAAAGAAGAACGGATGCCCGGGAAGTTCCAGGCACTCCATCCGGTTCTTGTTCGTTGCCGAGAAGACCAGTCCGGCCTTTTCGAGTCTCGCGATATAGTCCGGGTTCACTTCGTACCGGTGCCGGTGCCGCTCTACGATCTGTTTCTCATGGTAGAGTTTTGCGGTGAGCGTGCCTTCCCGGATATCCGCGGTATAGTTTCCAAGACGCATAGTCCCGCCCAGCTCGTTGAGACCTTCCTGCTCCGGCAGGAGGGCGATCACGTGCGAGCCCTCGCCAAACTCCTCGCTCGTCGCGTCCTCGATGCCTGCCTTGTGCCGGGCAAACTCAACGGTTGCCAGCTGGAAACCGAGACAGAGCCCGAGGAAGGGGATGTTGTTCTCGCGGGCAAACTGGATCGCCTCGATCTTCCCCTCGATCCCCCGCTTCCCGAAGCCGCCCGGGATGAGGATCCCGTCGTAGTCCTTGAGCGTAGCCCGCTCGAACCTTTCCGCATCCAGCCATGCGATCTTGACTTCCGTGGAGAGCGCCCGGCCCGCATGCTTGAGGGACTCCTTGATGCTGATGTACACATCCTCGATCCCGTACTTACTGACGATCGCAACGGTCACCCGGTTCGTGTACTCTTTGTTCACGATCCGGTACCAGGCAGTATCCGCTTCTTTCCGGTCAAGCCCGAGGTGGGTGGAGAGGACGTCGGCGATGCCCTCCTTCTCCATCTCCATGGGGACCGCGTAGGTGTCCGGCGCCGTGGCGGCGGAGATGACCGCACTCTGGGGGAGGTCGCAGAAGGCTGAGATCTTGCGCTTGGTGCCGGCACTGATCGGGTTCTCGCTCCTGCCCACGATGATATCCGCGTGGAGGCCCAGTTCACGGAGGGCCTTGACCGAGTGCTGGGTAGGCTTGGTCTTCATATCCCCCATCGTGTCCTCGGGGATCAGGGTCACGTGGATCAGGATGTAATCGTGGGGCGGCAGTTCCCCGCGCATCTGGCGGATCGCTTCGAGGAACGGCATGCTCTCGATGTCGCCCACGGTGCCTCCCACTTCGACAAGGCAGATATCCGCCGTTGTCCCGTCCGGAAACTCCTCTTCTGCGGCCTGCCGTATGCAGGTCTTGATCTGGTCGGTGATGTGGGGGATGATCTGGACGGTCTCGCCAAGGAAGTCGCCGCGGCGCTCCTTGTCGATGACGGTGCGGTACACCTTGCCGGTTGTGATATTGTGAGATGCGGTGAGCTCGATATCGAGGAACCGTTCGTAGTTACCGAGGTCGAGGTCTACTTCGCTCCCGTCCTTGAGTACGAATACTTCCCCGTGCTGTGCCGGGTTCATCGTCCCTGCATCGATGTTCAGGTACGGGTCGATCTTGACCGCAGTCACCCGGTAGCCCCGGTTCTTCAGGATCCGTCCCACCGATGCAGCCGTGATCCCTTTGCCCAGGCCGCTCATCACTCCGCCGGTAATAATGATGTATTTCACTGGAGATCTCCCCGATTGCTGTATATTTTGCTCACTATCCGTATTAGTGTTATCTTGCCGGGGGGATTCCCCGTTTAACAAAAAGAAGGGGCTCATGCACAATGCATACCGGTATTCCGGGTGCCATGGAAAGACCGGGTCCGGGAGCAAGATTAATTTGCGCAGACAGAAAAACGTGTACCCATGATTTCCGGAAAAATACTTAAAACGGTGGGCATTCTCCTCCTGCTGGCCTGTATCCTGCAGCCGGTGCTTGCTGAAACGGCAAGGGATAATGCAACGGAGTATTACAACATTGCAGAGATCGCAATTTCGAACGGACAGTACGATCAGGCGGTCCAGTATTTTGACATGGCTCTTGCCGATAATACTACGAACCTTGGAAGGGGTGACGGTCTGATGTACCTGTACAAAGACAAGGCAGCAGCGCTCGCTGATCTCGGGCAATACGATGAGGCCATGAAAACCGCTGACCTTGGTATCATCCAGTTCCCCAACAGTACCGGATTATGGAACAACAAGGGCTACATCTATGCAAAGCAGGGAAAATACAACGATGCCGTGGACGCGTACAGGCACGCGGTGGGCATCGACCCGGGATACGAGAAGGGCTGGCTCAATGAAGGCGACAACCTGGTCAAAGCCGGCCGGTACAGCGAAGCGGTCGTGGCATACAATAAGGTACTAACTCTTGATCCGGGCAATGCCGACGCCACGGCCGGACTCGCACTGGCACAGAAAGGCGCCTCCAATCCGCTCTCTTCGCCGGTGACGCTCATTCTGGCGATTATCGTCATCCTTGCCGTAGTCGGCGCAGTATGGTACGTAAAATTCCGCAACCCTGATGAGAAGACACCCGCAGAGAAGAAAGCAGACGGAAAGAAGAAGTAATTCAGAATTTTTTTTCCCTTTTTGTTTTTAAGGTTTCAGGTTTTTATCGTAACGGCAAACGCGGCGGACGTCCGCGAGAGCAGGATCCGTTCATCCCCGCCGGTCCAGACCTCGCTCTCGCAAAAGGCGACCCGTCTTCCTTTCCGGATCACCCGCCCTTCAGCAAATATGACACCGGTACGGACCCCCTTGATAAAACTCGTGGACTCCGAGATCGTGGCTATACCTTCCCCATCGGCAAGCTGTGAGTACACGGCAAGCGCCATTGCCTCATCGGCAAGGGCGACAAGGAGACCTCCCTGCAGCCACCCTACGCCATTATGCATATCGGGCCTCACCGGCATCTTCAGTACCGCCCTGCCGCCTGTGGCTTCGACAACCCCGATCCCCATCTGGCAGAAGAAGGGATTGGCTGCCTGCCCGTCCTTTTTTATCCGGTCCAGGTAACTCATTGTTCTCTCTGGAGAGTTGTTGGTCCCGGGGATGATTAAAGCTGACCGTCCCGGGAAAAGGTAGCAGGCAGTCCGGGAAATACACCGGTCCCCGGGCAAAAACCAAAAAAATCGGACGACACCTTCCCTTCCCCGTACTTAATAACCTACGGCAGACAAGCCCATCTGTATGCGGGAAAAGGAAACAAGGGAGATGCTCGCGGATCTCATCTGGCTCAACGCCGTCATCGCAACCGAACTCATCCAGATCACCGAGAACAGCTCGGCAATCCTGAGGAAAACTTCCCCGCCGGAAAGCTGCCTCGTGGAGCACCACGCCCTTCGGGAGACTGCCCTTGCGATGGCAGAAAAATACCGGCCCGGTACCATGCTCGCCCAGCACCTCGGCAAACACCAGTAACGTTATTTGGGGATTCCACCCCACACTATCATAACCATTGTGCATGTGCCCGTATACCGTGAGGTTCAATACGGATTATGCGCCGGCAGGGTTGAAATGCCCCTGCAGCCTGGCACTGCGCACGAGGGCGGATCTTCCCACCATGACCAGCACACCCGGGATACCCTGCAGTCTCGTCATCCCCGCATACAACGAAGAGCACCGGATCGCCCCCCTGTTCGGGACGATCACCGGGTTTTCGGGGGAGCTGATCGTAGTCTGTGACGGGACCGACAGGACAGCCGAAGTGGTGGAGGGGATCGCTCTCCACCGCCCGGATCTTACGATACGCTGCCTCCGGTTCGATCACCGTCTCGGGAAAGGAGGGGGTGTGATAGAAGGGCTGAAGGCTGCACGGGCTCCGCTCGTGGGATTCTTCGACGCGGACGGGTCCACGGGTATCGGTGAGATACTGCGCCTCTTTTCTGCAACGGCAGCCGCCGACGGGGCAATCGGTTCGAGATGGGTCGACGGTTCGAAACTCACGGTACGCCAGGGTCTTCTTCGGAGGCTGGAGAGCCGGGGGTTCAACCTGCTGATCCGGGTGCTCTTCGGGTTATCGTACAACGATACGCAGTGCGGCGCAAAAGTCTTTAAGAAAAATGCCATCGACGCGGTCCTGCCGGCAATGGTCTCCCGGGGTTTTGAGTTCGATGTCGAACTGCTCTGGAGACTCAAAAATGCCGGGTATTCCGTTATCGAAGTCCCTATCGAGTGGCAGAACAAAGGGGATTCCCGGGTAGAGAAGCGGGACATGATCCGCATGCTCTGGGGCCTCCTGAAGGTAAGGTTCGGCAGGGCATGACGATGGTTCCCCCGTCCCGGGAAGACCGGAAGAAAGAGGCGTTCCGGCTGTTCGAAGACGGGAAGTACCAGGAATCCCTTCAGCTGTGCACTCTCGTACTTGACGAGGAGAAGGATCCGGCGGTCGAGGTGCTTGCCGCAACCAATCTTTACACCACCGGGAGACTGGAAGATGCGGAAGTGTTTTTCCGGGACCTGGTACTGCGGATGCCCGGCTCTTCCTATGTGCACAGTTACCTTGCAAAAGTGCTGGAGGCCCGGGGAGACGACGGGGCGATAGCCGAGTATGCTACTGCCGTCCACCTGGATCCGACCAATCAGGATGCCCTCCGGAGTTACGCCGAATACCTCCTCTCGCACGAGGATTTCCGGAGTGCTCTGCCGGTCTTCCGGCTCCTTACCCGGCTCACCAAGAAACCCGGGGATATCCGGCATCTGATGCGGGCACTCATCGAGACCGGGCGGGCGGACGAGGCCGTATCCGCACATGCCCTGCACGGCTCCGACACCGGGAAGACACCGGAGTACGTGGATGCCCTTGCCCGGACCGGAAACCACCAGGCCGCAGCGGATGCTGCGTACCGGATCTGGCGCGAGACGCAGGACCCTGCCATGCTGAGGAAGTACCTCGACGCCCTCTCGCGGCATGATCTCCCCGTCTCGCTCGCTGCCTACGAAGCGCACCTGCAGGGTGATCCCGACAGCATGATCCTCTCCGATTATGCGCTGCTGCTGAACGCAAACGGGGAGAACCAGCGGGCGCTTGAAGTAGCCGGTACACTGGTCTCCCGCGATCCGTCACCCATGCACTATCTGCTGGAGTGCGATCTGCTTGCTTCAGGAACTGGATCAGCAAAAGCAATGGAGGCCTACGAGAGGCTGATCCGTGAGGAACTGCGAACCAAGAACGACATGGACTTCCTTGCACTCGCGGCAGGGAGGTACCGCCGGTTCCTCGTGGCAACGCTTCCCGCAGGCCAGGCGCTGCAAAGGTTCCTGGACGTAGTCTCCCGCGATGTCAACGTGGTGAGCCTGCTCGAGACGGCACGCCTGTATGCCGCACTGGGCAACCCGGCAGAAGCCCGGGCCTGGTATTACCGGGCGTACCGGGCAGACTTCCTCAACGGGGGGCCCGAGTATGCAGTCTTCCTTGCCTCACAGGGAGAGGACCGGGAATGCGAGAAGGTGATGCTGTACGTGCTGTCCAATGCACGGAAGAGTGCCGATCTCATCCGGATTGCATCGGTCATCGTGGATGAGAAGACGGGGATGCGCCAGCTGCGGCGCCTGATGGACCAGCTGATACACCGGCTGGATGACCGCCGGGCAACCCTGGGTTCCGCCGGCCTCGAACTGCTGGCAGTTGCGTACTGGCTTGCCGCTGCAGACGCCCTGGAAGAGGCAGACTACGCAGGCTGCAAGTACTGGTGCCTCTGCGGCATGGACGTGCTGCCGGCCCAGACCCGGGCAATCCATCTCGATGATTTCCTCCGGATCATCCGTGACTGCAAGGATCGATCGATCGCCGACCGGCCCGTAATACGGGAACAGCCTGTGCACCGCCGTCATGCCCCGGTCCCCGCAGAGAAAGCGTTCGCTGACCAGCTCGGGCTCTCACCGGAGGAGGAGAAGATCGTTGCATTCCTCCGTTCGCACAGGAAAGCGAGCGAGATGGACCTGCGCAAACTGCTGGGCACCCGAAGGGTGGTCGGGATCGTGAACCGGCTGGTGCAGAAGGCGGCATCACAGGGATTATCCGTGCTGGAGAAGAAAGGTTTTGGAGAGGATGGAGAGGTCTATGAGTACACCGGAACCTGACCGGATGGATCGCGGCCGGCTCGAGAGCATCAACATCATAAATGCGCTCCGCCGGGGCACCGTGCCGGCAGGAGGCCTCGAGCGTATCGCCGTAGGGCTCGAGGTGGAAGAAGGGGTGATCGCAAAGCAGCTCGATTACGTAGCCCAGGGCGGCGGGGATGCCAAGTTTATCCGTGGGGAGTACGGGAGCGGCAAGACATTCCTTGTTGCCCGGTCGCTTGAGATCGCCAGGGCCAAGGGGTTCGTCACCTCCCATGTCGTGATCTCGTCCGCAACACCGGTCCATAAACTCCGGGGTATCTACCAGCAGGTCTGTGCGAACCTCAGGACAAACGAGGAGGAGCATGCCCTCAAGACCATCATAGACACCTGGCTGTATGCGATCGAGGAGCGGCTGCTCTCCGCCGGCGGTACCGGTATGGACGATGCAGCCCTCGAAGCGGCGACCGAGCGGGAGATCGAGGCTGCGCTTTCCGGCATATCGGCCCTGAACTCTGCCCTTGCGGCTGCACTGCGGACGTACTACCGGGCGAATAATGCGGGCGACTTCCCGCTCGCTCAGTCCGCCCTTGGCTGGATCGCGGCAGAACCCAACATTGGCCGGGACTTCAAGCAGAAGGCGGGGATCCGTGGGGACATCGACGATACCATCGCGCTGCTCTTCCTCAGGGGCCTCGTCTCCGCGATCCATGGGGCCAGGTACAGCGGCCTTGCAATCGCAGTCGACGAGCTGGAGACCACGCAGGGTCTCCAGCGAAGCCAGCGGGAGAAGGGCTACCAGACGCTCGTCCAGATCATCGATGCGCTCGACCGCGGTGATATGCCGCGGTGCTACTTCCTCTTCACAGGCACACCGGCACTCTTTGACGGTTCCCGGGGAATACGTTCCGTTCCACCACTCTTCGATCGCATCAGCGTGGTCCAGAGTGACGAGTTCAAAAATCCCCGCCAGCCGCAGATAGTACTCGCAAAGTTCGATACAACAAAACTCGAACAGGTCGCCCTCAGGGTAGTCGACGTTTACGCCCAGGCATATTCCGAGCCGGACCGGGACCGGATCTCCCACCGGTTCATCCGGGTGATGATCAAGAAGATCACCACCCGGTTTGGCGGCAGGGTGGATATCATTCCCCGGATATTTTTAAAAGAATTCGTCGATATCCTCGACAAATGCGAACTCTATGACGACTACCGGCCCCAGGATGCGTACGATTTCGATTCGGACCATCTCATCGGCGAACTGAAGAAGGAAGAAGAAGCAGTGATGGTGGTCAGGTTCTGAAATGGGTGGCCGGAGTATGATAAGATTTTACGTGCAGGGAGCACAACGTTGTGATATGCGATGGGCGTGTATCCTCCTCGTTACCGCAGCCGTCCTGCTCATTGCCTCACCGGCAGCAGCAGAGGTCACGCTCACGATCAATGCAACCCCGCAGCAGGCCCATATCGGGGATACCGTTACTATCAGCGGGATCGTGAATGGGACGCCTACAATTGCTGTGTACCTTTTTGTGACCGGGCCGGAACTGGATCCCCGGGGGGTGACGCTCGAAAATCTCAACATCCCGACAGGGCGGGGGATGTTTACGACAGCCCCGGTCCAGTTGTCAGACGGCAACTGGACGTATTCCTGGGATACATCGGTGATCCTCGGTACCATGAAGCCCGGAAAATACACCATTTATGTGCTGGATTCACCCACCGACCGGCTCCGGTTTGTCCGGGCCGATTTTGCAACGACCGATATTGAATTCCTTCCTCCGGAACATCCTATGACGGAAACGCCGCTGGATCCGGTGCTCGCGATAGTGGCGGTCGGGGTGGCGGCAGCAGGGATCTGTTTGGCCGGTTTGATGGGGAAACGAAAGAACGGGGAATAGGTTTTTCCGGTAAATTTTCCGGAATAATCAGGAAATATCTGTGAGGGTTCCCCGCCTCAGGGCCTCTCCGAGGCGTCGAATTCCGCAGGAATGAGACGGGAGAAGAACCATCAGGTTCTTCGACTTGTCGAAACCCGCAGGTTTAGACAGACGAAGAGCCAAAAGGTTCTTCGACTTGCCGAATCTCGTAAGAGGTGAGGCACGGCGGGGCAAGACGGTTTTTAAAAAAATTCCGGTAATTGATCCGCCGCGGGGAGTCAATCGTCGCATCAGCGAGGATTGGCTGGAGAAGAATCCATCAGGATTCTTTGACTGCGCCCCGGTGGGGACTGCCGAAGGCTGTGGAGAAGATTTTCGCCAGAAAATCTTCGACTGCGGCGGCGTGCATCGCTCCACTGGTTGAAAGTAAAAATAAATTCGCTTTTAATTATGTGATATATTTTTTTGAAGAGGCAGAAACCGGAGAAATCACCAGTTCTTACTCCCTTCTCCTCACTTTTACGGAATTGGCGTGCGCAAACAGCCCCTCCGCTTCCGCGATCGTTTCGACAATATCGCCAATCGCCTCGAGGCCGTCCCGGTCGACAATTTCGACCGACGCCGTCTTGCAGAAGTGCCTGACATCAAGGCCGGAGTACATCTTCGAGTATCCTGCGGTCGGGAGGCAGTGGTTGGTACCGACTGCGTAATCTCCGCAGGCAACTGCCGAGTATTTCCCGACAAAGATTGCCCCCGCATTCCTTACTTTCGTAACAACGGCCAGCGGGTCGGCGACCTGGATGGAAAGGTGTTCCGGGGCGACGACATCGGATGCTGCGATCGCCTCTTCCATGCTCGCGACTATCTTGTATCCCGAGTTCTTCAGCGACTCGGTAATGATCTCTTTCCGGGGAGCAACAGCCAGCATCTTCTCGATCTCTTTCCCGACTTTGGCCGGGAGGGACGGGTCCGTGGTGATCAGGATGCAGGCCGCGTTCGGGTCGTGCTCGGACTGGGCGAGAATATCGGCCGCAACGATCGCCGGGCTCGCGGTCGCGTCGGCAATGATCCCAATCTCGCTCGGGCCTGCAGGGAAGTCGATCTCCACCTTCTCGCGGAGCATCATCTTCGCGAGCGTGACATAGACGTTGCCCGGCCCGACGATCTTCTGGACCGGCTTTATGGACTCGGTCCCGAGTGCCATGGCGGCAATGGCCTGGGCGCCGCCGGCGCTGTAGATCTCGGTGACACCGGCGATGTCGAGGGCAACGAGCGTAAGGGGCTTGATCGGCGGGGGAGAGCAGGCACAGATCTCCCGTACACCGGCGACCTTCGCGGGCACGGCGCACATCAGTGCTGATGACGGATACGCGGCCCTGCCGCCGGGAATGTAAAGCCCCACGCGGTTGAGGGCGGTAGTCTTCATGCCGAGCACGATGCCGGGTTCCATCTCCTCCAGCCAGAGATCGCGGGGGCGCTGGCGTTCGTGGAAGCGCTCGATCCGGGCATGGGCCTCGATCAGGGCCTCGATGACCTGCGTGTCGACATCGTCATAGGCCGCTTCCCGTTCTTCTTCAGAGACGGCAATCTCTTCGAGCTCGCAGTATTTCTTTGCAAAGTCCCGGAGTGCAGCATCCCCCTCGTTCTGTACCCTCCCGACGATCCCGGTCACGGTACTGCGTGCATCCTCAAGGCTGGTTGAACGGGCCCTGAGCCATGCATCGATCTCTACGGCCTTCCACATAGTGGGAATATCTTCGGCAGGAAAGGTTGTTAAGGTTTCTGTACTCGCAACTGTGCGTCAGCGGTAATGCTCCGGGCAGGAGCACGAACCGGCCCACGGAACCACATAGCCGGTTTTTTATTTTCCGGGCCCCCACATCATCTTAATGGAAGACGAGAGCACACACGAAGGAAGTAAAAACGAACGGATCAAGACTGCAGATGAGCAGGGCATTGTCGAGAGATGGCTGGAAAGTGCCCTCTGGAGTTCGCGCCTGATCGTTATCCTGGCAGTGATATTCGGGACCATCAGTTCAATCATCCTGTTCATTGCCGGGGCCCTCGAGGTCGTAAAGACCCTCTTTGACTCGATCACGCTCTCGCCGCTCGCGATGAGCCACAGCGGCCTGCTTCTCGGGATCATCGGGGCAGTCGATCTCTTCCTGATAGCAACGGTACTCCTGATATTCAGCTTCGGTATATACGAGCTCTTCATCTCAAAGATCGACATCGCCCGCAGCTCGGAATCCTATGGAACGCTTCTTGAGATCCATACCCTGGACGATCTCAAGGATAAGATCACCAAGGTCATTGTCATGGTCCTTATTGTCAGCTTCTTCCAGCGTGTGCTCGAACTGAAGATTGAGAACGGTCTTGATATGCTGTTCATGGCAGTCTCGATTGCAGCCATCTGCATCGGGGTCTATTTCCTGCACAGGCTGAAGCATTAAAATCCCTTTTTCTTACTCGCTGCACCGGCGTCTGCTGGTGCACATGAACCCTGATCGTTCCCATCTCCGCGGTTTCGTATTCCTGCACCAAAAAAATGTCCGGATGAGAGACCGTGCGGGAACCGTCTCCGGGCATAAAGGCATATTGCCCACAAGAGCGCACATGAGAACAAAGAGATGGTAGTATGGGAAGTCCCTATCTGAACAACAACGAATCCATCATCCTGTCAACCCATAACGTGGTGATCAACACCATACCGGCCGAGGCGATCCTCACCAACCAGCGCCTCATCCTCGTCGATGCCAGGCATACCCAGTTGCGGCCACAGGACATATCGTTTGCTGCAATCGAAACCGTCACCATCGGGGACAACTCTGCGATGGACCCGGTCCTCTCGATCTCCGTTGTCACACCGGACGATATCCGTCACCAGCTGGGCATTGTCTTCACCCAGCTTCCCAAGACCAGGAGAGTGGGTGAGCGGGACGAGTGGGCGGTAAAAGTCAAGGATTTCAGCAATACCGCACAGCACGAGCACGCAGGGATCCGACCCGCCGAACTCCTCCCGCCATGGGTCCCGGGCGATCTCCCTGCAGAGGAAGGGGATGCCCCGGACCTTGCCGCTGCGGACGAGAAATTCCGGAACCCACCCCTGGTGCCGCGGAAACCAAAAGCACCGGCACCGGGAAACGGGAAGATGATCCTTGCCGGAGGCATTCTCGTGCTTGTTATCATAATCGCCCTGACCGGGTATCTCCTCGCACCGTCGCTTCTCGGGACAGGGAGTGCACCCACAGTGCCCGTGACTACCTCCACAGCCACAGCAGTCCCGACAATACCCGCAACAGTACCGATGGTTATTCAGACGCCGGTCCCGGCGCTTACCCTGACCCCTTCGCCTTCCCCGGTTTCCACGCCACCGGTTACCGCAGCCCCCACGACAGCTGTGCAGAACGGTATCCCGCAATCAGGTATCTGGGTGCAGGTCTCTTATGCGGGTAACTTTACCGGGTCCGTGGGAACACCGGGACGGATGAACGACATCGCCGGCAACGGTGACAGGCTGTTCCGTGTCCCGGCCCAGAACGAGATCGTAGAGGCGACAGTCCAGAAAGCTGACGATTCCGGTAATGTTCTGACCGTCACTGTCTATAATAACGGGGCGGCGGCACAGACCGGGACAATCTCTTCGCCCCACGGGACACTGGATATTCATGCAGACCTGAGATCCACAGTACCGGTCACTACGGCCACGGTCACGACCAAAGCAACCAATACTACCGGAAACAAGACCGCCGGCACCTGAAACAGGCGTGTCCTTTTTTTCACGCCATTCCATACTTTTTTAAAAAATCGTTCTCTGGATTTACTCACACTGGCATGAGAGGCATGCTTCCGGCATATCCCGGGGAATACCTTCCCATTCTTTCTTTCCCGAGCACAGTACGCAGGCACGGTCGCCGATATCGATACTATCGGTAAGCCGGTGCGTGACCACGATGCAGGGGATCTGCATGTCAGTAACAAACGTTCTTATCAGGTTCTTTATATCGCGTGTGCTCTCTGCATCGAGCGCGGTGAAGGGTTCATCGAGCATCAGGAGCGTGGGGCGAATCGCAAGGGCCCGGGCAAGAGCGACCCGCTGCTTCTGGCCGCCCGACAGGTTTCCGGCTTTCACCAGGGCCAGGTCCCGGATAGGTGTTGCATCCAGCAGCTCGCCGACACGCGTCCTGATCTCTCGTGGATCCACACCACGGGCCCGTAGGCCAAAGGCAATATTTTCCTGCACCGTGAGATGGGGGAAGACTGCCGCGTTCTGGAAGACATACCCGATTCTGCGTTCTTCGATTGCCAGGTCCGTTCCCCGGACCGGTTCGCAGAGCGTGTTGCCATTGAGCCGGATGCAACCCGCATCGGGAGCGAGGAGCCCCGCGATGATGTTGAGGGTGGTGGACTTGCCGGACCCGTTGGAACCCATCAGCGCGAGAATCTCTCCGGGCTTTACTGCAAAGGCGAGATCGAGCGTATAGTCCCGGAGCTTCCGGGTAATTGCTACGTCAAGCATGCGATTCCTCCCGGTGTGCGAGGTACCTCACCGCGATCATGATGGCAAACGAGATCAGTACGAGCAGGATCGAGATAGTCAGCCCGATCGTGAGGTTGCCCTCCATACCTACGTAGACCGCAAGGGGCATGGTCTGGGTGACGCCGGGCAGGTTGCCGGCAAACATGATCGTAGCCCCGAACTCTCCGAGCGCCCGGCCAAAGGTCATCACTGCACCGGAGACGAGACCACTCGCGGTGAGGGGCAGGGTGATTGTGAGGAAGGTTCGTACGGGCGATGCCCCGAGCGTCCGGGCAACGTGTTCGTAACTCTGGTCGAACTGCTCGAAGAGGGATTTTGCCTGCCGGACATAAAACGGGGATGCGACAAAGATCTGCGCCATGATGACGGCAAGCGTGGTGAACGCGATGGAGATCCCGAGCATGTTAAAATACCGGCCAAGAATGCCGACCCTCCCCCAGAGTACGAGCAGGGCGACCCCGGCAACGGCCGGGGGCAGGACCAGCGGGAGGTCGATCAGGGTATCGACAAGCATCTTCCCCGGATAGGTGCACCGCGTGTGGACATAGGCAAACGGGGTGCCGACAATGACAACAATTGCAAGGGACAGGGAGGAAGTGAACAGGCTCAGCCAGAGGGCGCTCATTACTTGCGGATCAGAGAGGGCCGAGAAGAAGATATCCGGCGTTATCCGGAAGAAGAGCGCGGCAATGGGGAGCGCAAGGTAGAGAGTAACGGCAAGGATCAGGAATCCCGCTCCCAGATAGGTGATGAACCGCTTGAACTTTCCAGAAGACGGGATATCGGGGATCATGTACGGGAGGCCGGAACGGTGTAGTTTAGTCTGTGTTCATGGCCTAAAAAGGGTTATGAGGTTGAGATAGGCCTGAAGCCTGCATCCCTGAGATCCTGCTGCCCGGCTGCGGAGAGCATGAAGTTTTCGAAGTCCGAGGCTGCACCCTTGCTGGTGGATCCCTTCAAGGTTCCGACGGTGTAGGTCTGGAGGTAGTTGTCCTTCTTCGGGATGGTGATCGCGAGGTAGGTGCCCTTGGGCGCAGCCGTGTAGGTCGATTCGTATACGAACCCTGCATCCACTTCGCCAAGGTTGACCTTCGTTGCCACAGCAGGCTCGGAGGTCTCGTAGGTCACGACATTCCCGTACACGGAATTGTTCCAGGCCTGGGTGTAGGTGGACTTCGCAAGGTTCCCGATGACAGCAACGGTCGCCGTGCCTGCGGGAACGGTCTTGTCCTCCATCGCGATCTTGACACCGGGCTTTGCGAGATCGGCAAGGGACTGGATGTTGGCCGGGTTTGAGGCCGGGAGGATGACGATCACGTAGTTGGAAGTGAGCGGTTTGACGGTGCCATCAACAAAGTATCCCTCTTTCGTGAGGGTTGCGGTGTAGCTGTTGCTGGCTGAGATGAAGACATCGGCATAGGCGCCGTTCTCCACCTGGGTCTTGAGGGCCTGGGTGCCGTCAAGGTTGAATACTACCTTGTGGCCCGGGTACATCTTCGCGAAATCCGAAGCCAGCTTGGGTGAGACACCGGTCAGGGATGCTGCCGTGTAGGCCACGACATTCTGGCTGGAGGGGGTGAAGGTTGGCTTGGGGGTCGTTACGACTGCGACGGCTGTGGGTGTTGCAGCCGGGGCGGCGGTGGTCGTTACCGGCTGCGGTGTGGCTGCGGCAGTTGCGACAGCGGCCGGTGTTGCCGGGGCAGGGGTAGCAGTAGCCTGCGGGGCCTGTGCCGAATTGGAAGTGCACCCGGCCAGGAAGACCGTTGCGATGAGCAGACACGTGACGATACCGGCAATTAAGATGTAATTCAGCTTTGAGGAGCGTTCCATGACAATATCATTCCTTTGTACATCCATGAGTTTGCATCACGTAAAACTATTACAATTTATTTTTCGAATAAGTTAAGTATTATTAATAAATTTTTAACTCCCCATGATTCCTGGTGAGTGAGTCGAAGAACCATAATAGTGAATTCTTTGTATATATTAAGGCGAACGTGCACTTCTGTCAGACCCGGCACGGCATGCTGATACCAGCCGATGACCTGATCGGAGAGAATTTTTCTGAGAAGGTGTACTTAAAGTATGTAAATTAATTTTACTTAACTTAATCAAAATGTTAAACAAAAATATTATTATGGTGAAGATCCAACCAGAATATGTCACTGTGGGAACACGCGCCAACAGGACACATGCACATACACACACAAAAGCATAACAGCACATATCCACGTGATCGACTGAACAGGATCGCCGTCTCTGCTACCAGGACATCCACCAGACCGGGATTCCCGTGCAGTCACCTCTGTCACGATAACAGGGTACGAAGTCCGTATCTCATTCATGGTCAGGGAACACCCCGGGGGAGAAGGCCCCGGGGGACAACTTTCCTCATCCCGTGACCCATACAAATTGTTCACCGTTACTGACAGCCCGCTCCATCCCGCGGGTTTCCTTCTTCCTTAGCCTTAAGATCACCGGTACAATGGATTCCCGTGTTCGTGCAGGAAACACCCGTACACCTAAAAAGCATATCTGCCCGGACAGCAAAAATGAGTGGAAGAGTCTCTGGAGTCCATGGGCAACAATTACCTGAACAGCGGCGAATCGATCATCCTTACCACCCACAGCATCAGCGTAGACGAAGGCCTGTACGATATACTGCTCACCAATGAGCGGATCGTCCTTGTAGACAACAGGTACACCCGCTTCGAACCCCGCTCCATCCCCTTCACCCAGATGATTTCCGTAAAAGGCGGCAGGGTTCCTTCAGGAGAGCCGGTGATAACCCTCGTCCTCACCGAGACCGGCTCCCTTGCGGACTCGAGGGACCGGCACCTTGTCTTCACCCAGCGGCCGGGCGAAGACCGGCGGCACGAGCGCGATCTCTGGGTCAAAAGGCTCATCGAACTGGTTGTATCGGCACGTCAGCATGACGTTAGGCAGGATACGGTATCCCATGAACATGAGCCAGGTGTGAAACCGTCTGTCAGGCGCTGGGTGGCACCGGATCATCTTCTCCCGCGTACCGCCCCGGAGAAGAGACCGGCACCGGCCATGGTCGTTGTTGATCCCGATGAGACCGAACTGCCGGAATTTCTCTTTGAAGAGTCGATATCCTCCGGGGAACTTCCCGATGAAGAACCGGGAAGTATGCAGTCTCAGGAGATCCGGGAAGTTCGGACCCAGCACGAGCCGGAAGGGAGCGGGCAAAATGAGCCTGCGCAGCCCGCACCAGCCCCGTTCCCGGTACTGACTCGCAGTTATTTTACGGAGGATCCCCGGCCACAGGGATCTCCCGCAGGTGCGACGCCCGATACTCCGGCAGGAGGACAATCACCCTATACCGGTGAAGCGGATTATACTGATGATCTTCTCGCTGCGGAAGAGAACTACCGGGAGGCACATGCGGAACCATTCTCGCGTACGGTCCTCGCCGCTATCACCTCACTGACCTCTGCCCGTGAACAACCGGAACCTGTCGGTTCACCCGGCCACCCGGAACCGGAAGACCGGCCGGAGGTTCCGGTTCCTGAAAGAAGGGAAGTGTTACCGGAACCTCACTCTGTAATACCTGCAGCCGTGCTGACGGGATTTGAGAAAGCCCGGGCACCGGAAAAGCCGGACCGTGAGACCCCCGGGGGCGGGATCTCCGGGGAGGCAGAATACGCTGGTAGGATATCAGGACCCGCAACCTTCCACTCTGAGCTGCCCCATGCGGAAGGACTGCCCGCCCGCCAGGAACCTGCCCCTCCCCCGCAAGAATCCCCTATGGCAAAAGAGACGCTCCCGACGGCAGCACTCGCTGTACTGGTAATACTGATCCTGGTCGTGGGTGTGACACTCGTTGCCCTCCTCCTGCCCCCCACCCAGGGGAGCCGCGGGGCACCCGTTACTCCTGTTATAACCATCCCCCCCACCGTCATACCAGCGGAAACGAAAATTGTCACTGATACCGGGGTCCGGGTCCGGGTCATCAGTCCGGGCCCGTTCGCAGGGACCATCGGCAACCCGGAATTCCTGCGCCAGGCCTCCGGGTCAGGAGACATCTCATACAAAGTACTCAGGAACGATGAACTTGTATCAGTGGCAATCCGGAAAATGGATAATTCCGGCTCTCCCCTCACCGTTGAGATCTACAACACAGGGACGCTGCTTACAAGCCGGACGGTCACCGCCCCGATGGGCGGGATCCAGCTCCTTATAGATCCAAAGACCGGAAATCCGCCCGGCATTGCTGCCGATAATACGCATGCTGTCAATGTAACCGGCGTCGCCACCCTCGCCTATTACTAAAATGCAATAACGGGGCCGGAAAATTAATGGGGGTTGCCGGGATTTTTTTCCCGAACCAAAACGTACTGTCCCTGCTCAGGTGTCGGAAACGAATGCGATGGGGCCGGTCAGGATGTGATAGCAAAATAGTTCCATCTGTTTTTGGTGCAACAGCATTTCCACCTGACGGAGTTGTCCGGTCAAGCGGTCTGCAGTGGGACTACTACGATCATTTCTTCAGCAATTTCCGGATTGTGGTTTCCTGGCGTGCTGCATTCTCGTCTTTTGGATCCAGGTGACGGAGGTAGGTGTAAATTTCCAGCGCATCTTCGTTCCGGCCTACTTTCTTGAGGACAAACGCCTTGTAATGCCAGGCTACGGCAGAGGACTCGTCGATGGTGAGTGAATGATCGCAGCATGACAATGCATCATCGTACCGGTTCCTGCTCGCCAGGACCCGTGCCCGCTTCAGCCAGACTGCCGGATCGTTCGGGTCGAGGTCCAGCGATCGGGCATATGCCAAATCCGAATCCTCATACTGGCCGGTCTTCTTGTAAGAGTCCCCAAGGCAGTTCCATATCACCGGTGTTTCGACACCGAGCCCTACTACCTTCTCATAGGCCCCCGTCGCATCCCGGAATTTCCCGGTCCTCGTATAGAGGTCGGCAAGTTCAGTCCAGAGATCCGGCGTTTCGCCTTCGGTTTTGAGCATTGACTGGAGCTCATCGATCCTGTCCGTCAGGGTTGCCGGTTTTGTCCCGGGGTGATCGGCAGGACCGGACTCTTCGGGCGACCGGCCGGGTTCTTCCGGACGATCGCTGATGGTCTCACCCGGCGTTTCCGGTACAAGCCTCCGGTCCTCCACTGATATTTCCCGTTCTTCCTGCAGGGGGGTTTTTCCGGCAGGGGGTGTGCCGCCCATATAGCGGGGGGGATTGTGGAGGGGGCAGCTTTCACGGGATATACATGGACGGGTGCTGCTGCCGGCGCCGGAGGCGCCGGAAGAGGGGCCATAGGGTTTTTTTCCTGCACGGGCGGGCTGATCTTACTGAATATACTCGTAATATCGGGCTCTGGCAGGAGATCGTCTTCCCGTGCGGGAACTGTTCCGGGGGCGGATGCTTCGGCAGGCCCGCGGTCTTTTACGGCCCCGGCTGCTGGGGGGGCTCCGGGTTGTTTTGTTGAGGGGGGTAAAGAGAAGGGTCGCTTCAGCTCCTTTGCATTCGGCTGGATCTGGATAATCCGGTGCCGTACGCGAAACGCGGTCTTCTCATCGATCATGGACCGTATCTCTTCATAGGCAAAGTCAGCGATCTCCTCAATATCGGATGAGGTGATGGACAACGCGTCTTTCCTGAGATGGAGCATGCACTTCTTATAAAATAATGTAGCGGATGGCCCGATCTCCGCTTTTAATACTCCGGTCAGGTCAGACGAAAAGCTCATTCACCCAGGTCCTCGCCGGCATCGACCTCAGACATGCTCTGCATAACCTTGAACGCATTGATCATCTTCCGGAAGGAGTCGGCCAGATCGCCGATCTCGTCATCGGATTCCCGGTTGATCTCGTGGACCAGCTGGCCGTTGCTGACTCTGTTCGCGATCTCCGTCAGCCGCACGATGGGGCGGGTGATCTGGTTCGCAAGGAAGAGAGCGATACCTATCGAGATGATCAGGGTGATGACGAAGACAACGATGGTCACCAGGGTGGTGAACGATCCATACGTTTTTGCCGCATCAATCGCTGCAACAAGGTTGCCGTTGGTCTTGTCAACAAAGTTCGAGAGGCCCAGTTTCAGTGCCTCGACCTGGTCCTGGAGGGTGGAAAGCTTCTTGTTGAGAACAACACCCCGGTTCGGATCTGCCGAACTTGTCAGGGTATCGATCTCCCCGGAAGTGGTGACCACATTGGCTTCGAGCGAGGTGATCTCGTCCAGGGATGAGATCATTGCCGGGTCGGTCACCAGTTTCTTAAGATTGGTGCGACTCGACTGCATCTGTTGTTTCCCTTCAGTGATCAGCTGGTTCCCCATGGCCGTGTTACCCTGAACAATAAAGGTTTCCCCGACCTGGAGCTGTCGTGCCCCGTCCTGGTACTTCATCGCCTCGGCATTGATGGCATAATTCGCGCTGATCGTGGACTCGAGGGTGTTCATCTGCTGGACGCTTGCGCCGATGATCAGTCCTCCCAGGAGGAACAATACCATGACTGCGAGGAAGGATGCGATAATCTTGTGCTGGATTTTCATGATTCCACCTAAGAGACCGGGACGATTCCCGTGTCCGTTGCGATCTTCTGTCCTGCCTGGGAGAACATGAAGTTGATAAACTCCTTATTGAGCCCGGAAGGCGCCCCGTCAGTGATCATGTAGAGTTTCCGGGAGAGCGGGTACGTGGAGTCCAGCATGGTGGCAGGAGTGGGTGCCACCCCGTCAAGGGGCAGCGCCTTCATATTCGGGTATACATATGCCGTGGCGGCGAAGGTGATCCCGTCAGGGTCGGCCGGGATCTTCTGGGCCAGGAGGTCCGAGCTGGTGCCGGGGACCAGGGTCGCATTTGCAAAGAAGGGGGTACCGTTTGCTATTTTGGCTCTGAAGACATCAGCCGTGGCGCTCGCCTTGGGGTCCTGTACATAGATATGTATGGGCCCGGTCTTTCCGGAACCCGGAATCTGGCTCCAGTCTCTGATGGAACCATCAAAGAAGATCTGTTTGAGCTGGGCTGAGGAGATGGCCGCGAGCGGGTTTTGCGAGTTGACAATAACCGCAACCCCGTCATACCCGATGACCGTCATGTGGAGGGATTTTCCGGCATCCTTTGCCTGGTCGTATTCCGCGGCAGTGGGTGCCCTTGCCGAAGGGGCCATATCGGATTTTCCGCTGATAAGATAGAAGATCGCTTCGCCGCTCGAGCTGCCGGTCACATTGATCTTTACCTCCGGATGCAGTGCAGTGAAGGCCCGTGCCTGTTCCTGAACCGTCGGTGAGATGGCGGTCGATCCATGTATCGTGAGATTTCCGGCAAGAGTATCCTGCTTGTCCGTGGTACCGGTACACCCCATACAGATGGCGGCAAGGATGAGACAGGAAAAGATCACAGAAAACAGAAATGGTTCGGGGTTCGTTCTGGCCATATATAACGAAGAACAATTAGTGAATCAGAATATAAAATTTTCGTTTTATTCCGGATAAAAGAAAACATTTATATGGAAATTAGGAGGATTTTTGATATCGGTTCGCAATTTCCGTGAAACGATTCAAAAAATGAAACATGTTAAAAGAATTAAATAAAACATGTTGAGAGTTATATAAATTCTTTCAGAAGGCTACCTGCATGAAAATGAGTATTATGATAAAACTGATGGGGACGATGCTGATCGTAAGCGTAATCCCTCTCATGGTATTGGGATTTTTCGCACTCCAGGATTCACAGGCACTCGGCCTGTCCGTGGTCAACGACGCAAAGTCCATCGGTGATACGTCAATCCAGCAAAGCACGCTCGCCCTGAACCAGCTCGGCGAACAGATCATCCAGCAGAAATCAATGGATGTGGCAAAAGAGCTGGACCTGTACATAAAGGATCACCCGCAGGAGACTCTTGCCCAGCTCCAGGCAGACCCGGCTTTTTCCGCACTGGCAGTGCAGCCCGTGGGGAAGACCGGGTATACGACCGTGATGGATGCGACAACGCTCATCAACCGCTTCCATTCGAACCCGAAGAACATCGGGACTGATTACCACACCATGGCAACGAGCAATCCCGAATTTTTCGCAATCCTGCAGAAAAGCGGCCCGAATTTCCAGGATTCCTCGGGGTATTACAACTGGCTGGATGCGGATGGCGTGATGAGACCCAAGTTCGCTTATTACACAGTCCTCCCGACCGCAACGGCTGACGGTATCAGGCTCAGGGTGGGCGCTACTACCTACATCAGCGAGTTCTCGGCACCGGCAATACAGGCCCAGACCGCCATAAAGAGCAACCTCGACACTACCACGGCCCAGATCAAGGAGAAAACCGCTTCGGTGGGTACAGAGAACACGGTTCTCATCGTTATCATCATAACGATGCTTGTTGTCATTGTTGTCAGCTATTTCTTCGCAGTGAGTATCACCCGCCCGATCAAGAAGCTGACCAGCGTAGCCAACAACGTGAGTCTCGGGGATATGTCCGATACCGAGATTGATATCACGAGCGAGGACGAGATAGGGGAGCTGGCCGGCTCGTTCAAGAGGATGGTTGTCAGTGTCAAGTACTACATGAAAAAATCAAAGTCCGGGTGAGTTGATCCCGTGACAACTGAATTCCAGAAAAAAGTCATGCAGGCCCTTGCAATCCGGGCAGGACCCGCATCAGCGGATATCACCCGGGATATCTGTGCAAAGATGGGAATTTCCCCCGATGCACTGGCACCGGCGCAGATGGATACGTTCGCTTCCCTTGTCGAGGCAGAGCTCACGGGCATTCTCTCCGCTTCCGAAGCCAAATCCGCAGCTGCCGAACTGCGACTGCTGAAATGAGATAAAACCCCTTTTTTTTACGGGTCATGATCGGGACCGGGCGGAGTACCGCTACCGGGATCCCGTGATTAACCCCGCCTGAAATCACGGAATAATTGTCGGGTGTATTGTTGCACAAACCCAGCATTAATTAACCGATTCTTCACCAGTACTGGTACGATGCGTACAGAGATGGGTATTCACATGAAAGGTGGCGTCATCACGGAGCGGGACGCGGAGTACTGCACGGTCCGGCTCCGGGCACCGGCGGGAATTTTTACCGTTGACCAGCTCCGGGGGATTGCCACCCTTGCAAAAAGATACGGTAACGGCGAGGTGCACGGTACCACCCGCCAGACGCTGGAGATCCCGCATGTCAAAGGGATCTCGCTCAAGAAACTCGCAAAGGCGCTGGAGAAGAACGGTACTCCTGTGGGCTCTGAGAAAGACGAGATCGTCAATATCATCTCCTGCCCCGGTACCGAGCGCTGCAAATTCGCCAATATCGACACGATCAGCCTTGCAAAGAAGATCGATGCGGCCTTGTTTGGCAAGGAGATGCCGGTCAAGATGAGGATCGCTGTATCGGGATGCCCGAACGGCTGCACGAGCCCGATGCTCAACGAGATCGGCGTCATCGGGAGGACCCGCCCGCTCCGCACCTTAGGTCTCTGCACCGGCTGCGGATCCTGTGTGTATTACTGCAAGGAGAAGGCGATACGGATCCGGAATGGGATCTCAGAACTGAACGAAGACAAATGTATCCTGTGCGGTATGTGCGTCAAGTCCTGCTCGTTCGATCTCCTCAAGGGCGACCCCCCTCACTATCTTATCACGGTTGGCGGCCGCAGGGGCAGGCACCCGAAGATCGGCAGGGAACTCCTGACCGTCGAGACCGAAGCACAGGTCCTCTTTGTGATCGACAAGATCGTCAACTGGGTTTACCGCCGGGCCTGGAGCGGGAGGCTGCTCTCGGAACAACTCGATGAACTCAATTTCGGGAAATTCCGGGACGAGATCCTGAAGCAGGTGCCGGAAGCACACGCGATACCGGCGAAGAAAGAGTGAACATACTCAATAAATGAGTGTGACCCCCTCGATTTTTCTCAAATTTATGGGACTATCGACAAATCGGTATTAGAGAAAATGTAGTATTACAGGTTTTTCCGCCCGATGGACCGTATGAAATCCGCCGCGGGGGCGCCCCGTCGGGGGCGGCGGCGTGAATCGCAATATCCATAGAGGGAAGATCCGATAGAATCGAAAGATTACTCCTTTTAGCGAAATGATTTTTGATTTCTAATAACCAAATATCCCACCGAACCCGAAAAAATAAAAAAATCGCCGGCCCCCCTTCCGGGAGCCCGCCGTTTGTGTGTGTGAAAAAGAAAAATAGGATCAAATCTTCTTGTACAGGTTGCCGTACACGACAACACCCTTGCTCTTCCCGTGGCGTTCCCCGATATCACCGAGGAAGTGGGCGAACTTTGCCTTGGTGCCTTCGACTTCGAGCTCGACTTCGCCGTTCGGCTTGAAGCCGGGCATCATGACCTCGATGTTGCCAAAGACATAGATTGTACCCTTGACCATCTGGCCGCCGAGCTTGCTCTTTGCATTGCCCTTGACGATGAGCTTGCCACCCTCGGCATGGGTCATCGCGTGGACATCGACATTACCGTTGACCACGATCTCGCCGCCGGTCATATACATGCCGATATCGGAGCCTGCATCGCCCTTGACGAGGATCTTCCCGCCGGACATGCCTCTCCAGTCACCGCGGTAGGCTGCGCCGAGATAGTTCCCGGCATTGCCCTCGATGACCAGTTCCCCGCCTTTCATGGCGGTAGCGGCGAATGCCGCTACATCGCCCTTGGCGAGGATCTTCCCGCCGGTCATCCAGGCCCCGACGTACAGGTCGGTGGTGCCTTCGATGACAAGTTCCCCGGCGCTCATCTTGAAGCCGAGGTACTTAACCCTTTTAACATCGCCTTTGACAACGATCTTCGTGTCGGCTGCAGTTGCACCGGCATCGCCCTTGACCTCGAAATATTTACCGAGGGTCGGGGTTGTGTTGCCTTCATGGACAGAGAGTTCTGCGATCTGTGCTGCGGTCTTGCCGGCAAATGCATCGGGTGAGACATTGTCTGCCTCAAGATACAGTGCAGGCGGATTCTTCATGGTTATAGTTACAGTTTCCATCTCGCTCACCTACGCCTGCGTTGCATCGACTTCGAGCGCGAACGGGTTCGGGACGAAGTGGTGCCCGAGTGCCTCGTAGTTGTTCTGCGTCATGCTGTAGTACTTCACGAACTTCTCGTTGATGTCACGCATAACCTGCGGGTTGTCGTTGACCTTGACATTGACCCAGAGGGTGCGCTTGTTGCCGGTTCCGACGATCTCGCCGTTGCTGACAACCTGCACGCCGCTCTTGAAGACGGCTGCGCAGCGCGAGAACGCGGTCTCGATGTCGTCGGGGTTTGCCACCGGCTTGTCCGGGTTGAAGTTGTACACTGCAACGTCGGCATCCATGCCGGGCTTTAAGCCTCCGCAAATTGCGGTAAGGCCGAGGGACTTGGCCGGGCCGGCACGGGTCATCTGGGCAAGTTCGTAGAGCGAGATCTCGCGATCGAGTTCGCCGATGCTGGTCTGGGAGAGAACCTTGTCCTTGTGCTTGAAGGCGTTGACCTGGGTGTCGCGGGCCTTCTTGCTCATGAGCCACTTGATGACACGGGGATACCGGGTAAACGGCCCTGCATTCGGGTGGTCGGTGGTGATGTAGCAGCGCATCGGGTCCTTCATCATGAGAGGGATCTCGAGGCCGATCGCCCACTGGATCGCACAGACCGAGATGTTCGGGCTGTAGATGTACGGCACGACACCAGCTGCGGTCTCGAGCTCGACATCGCAGTTGGCCCACTTGAGGTGGTTGAGGCCGGTAAGGTGGTGCTCGAACGGACCGTCTGCCGTCATCGTAGTGGTCTCGTCAAGGGTGACGTTACCGGTGTCGATGGTGATGTTCTTGTTCTTGTTCACGTAGTCCGTGATCTCCTTGGCGCCGGACTCGAAGTCTCCCCAGTTGGTTCCCTTGTAGGAGTGGAACTGGGAGTGGGTGAGGTGCATGACCTGCTCGCGGCCGAAGGTGTTCTTTGCCTTGTAGCCTTCTGCCAGCTTCAGGGTGTCGAGCGTGGTCTCGTAGCATCCCGGGTTCCCGAGGTTGTTCGGGTGGATGTGCATGGAGTGCGGGAGGCCGAGGTACTCGTTTGCCTCGATCAGGCCCTTGACGATCTCGGCAGGGGTGATATCGAAGTACGGGACCGGGTCGTTGACGGAGAGACAGTTCAGTCCCCAGGCCCATGCCTCGGTGCCGCCGGGGTTGACGACCTTGACCGCATAACCCTTCGTGACGCGGAGCATCCAGGCGATGTAGGCGGCCGTGTTCTCAACTTCCTGGTTCTTCAGGTACTCGAGCACGAACCAGTTGTTGCCGAAGACCGGGAATGCGCCCTCATCGATGATGGGGGTATCGCGGATCTCTTCGTGCACGTGGCGGGCGAAGAGCGGGGGCATCGCGGCTTCCATAGCGGTCGTGTAGCCCATCTTTGCATATTCGTAACCGGTCTTGAAGGTGGTCGGGATCGATGCCCCGCCGCCCATCCGCTCCATGCCGTGGGTTGGCGTGCAGCTGAATAGCTTGTCCTCGGGCCGGTAGATACGGCCGAGGTTGACCTTGGGGCCGGCAATGTGGGCGTGGATCTCCACTGCGCCTGCCATGACGGTCTTACCGGACGCATCGATGACCTTTGCACCGGAGCCGACCTTGTCAACTATTTTGCCGTCCTTGATTGCGATATCCTTCTTGTCGCCCTTGATGCCCTGTACCGGGTCAAAGACGTGGCCGTTCTTGATGAGGTATTCTGACATGTTATGCCGCCCCCTTGAGCTGTTTTAAGCGGTCGCGGACTTTGATCAGGAACTGTTCGTCGGTGAGCATCCCCTCGGGGGGCTCGACTACCTTGCGGCAGTCAATCGGGACATTGTCCATGCGGTAGCAGTTGCCGCCACATTCGACCCCGTTGAACGCAACAGGGACATGGAGCTTCGAGACACCGGAGGTCGGGGTCAGGTGCGGGTCAATGCAGACCGAGGGCACGTTTGCGATCGGCTTGACTGCGCTGATCGGGAAGTGTGCTCCCGGGTCGCTGCCGATGGTGAACATGGCATCGATCTCGCCGCGGGTGAGGAGGTCGATTGAGGACGTGTCGCCCGGATTGTAGCGGGCAAAGCCGCGGGAGAGATCGACTGCATAGGGGAACCCGAACTGCCAGGCAAAGACTTCTCCGGAGCCGGTAACATTATAGTGGCCCCGCATCGGCATGATCGAGTACTTGGTGTATTCGTTGAGGTCCTTTGTCAGCGCGATTGCTGCGTCGATGTTATGGTTCTTGGATATGGACTGGGTCACACCCATACCGAAGAAGATGATACCGAACCGGCCGCTCTTTAAGACATCTGCGGCCTCGCGGATCTTCTCTGCCGGGATACCGGCTACTTCGTCCGGGAGCCACTCACCCTTGAGGGCAACGCGGAGGGCGTCGAGGAGCTCGTAGTCCCTGCCCTGTTCGACCTGGAGGTGGACATCCGCCATCTTCGCGGTGTCGGTGGTCCTCGGGTCGACCACGATCAGCTTCCTGCTCATCTGTCCCTTGCCGGTGAAGAAACCGCGGGGGAAGATTGAGTACCGGGACATGTGCCGGGGGTGGGCGTGGGCGGGGTTGCAGCCCCAGAAGATGACGCGGTCTGCACGGTTCTTGACCTCCCCTAGGGTGCAGGTCGGAAGACCGATATCCTGCACGGCAATGAGGGTAGTGCCGTGGCAGACTGCTGCCGTGTTGTCACAACAGGCGCGGGAGATCTCGGCGATCTCGTTTCCCACGCTCTGGGCCTCGCAGTTGGTGGAGGACCAGCCGTACATCAGGGGCTTCTTTGCCTTCGCGAGCATCTGGGCGGTGTATTCGACTGCCTCATCGTAGGAGACCTCTTTCCATGATCCGTCTTCCTGGTGCATCCGCGGGCGCGTGACACGGTCGGCGGACTGCGAGTGCAGGAACTTCTCGGTCCCGATCACGCAGGCATTGTAGACTTCGAGCAGCTTCTTGCCGTCATCGGAGACAACGACTTCAAGGTCATCACAGAGGGTGCCGCAGAACGGGCAGATTACATCGGTTACGGTCTTGGTCATTCGGATTTCACCCCGCACTGTTTCTGGACGAGCTGGATACCGAGCATGATGGGCTCGTTGGGTGTGACTTCAAGGGTCACCGGGGTGCCCTTGAATGTCGGCATTCCCGTGGAGTAGGTGTTCGGGTCAACGATGGAGTTCGCCCAGGGTCCCATCGGGATAAAAGCTACGCCCGGGTGCGGTCCCTGCGTTGTCTCGATCGCCTTTACGATCACGTTGCCGTAGGGGCTCGTGACCCTGACATTGGTGTTCTTCCAGACGCCGAGTCTCTTGAGATCGGTCGGGTCGAGTTCGATGATGCCGGCTGCAGTCCGGTAGTTGGCCTTCTCCTTGCCGCCTTCGATTGCAACACCCTGCTGGATGGTGCGGCCCGAGATCAGGTTGATGGTAATGTTCTTTGTCATGGTATTCCTCATTTGCAAAATCACAAACAGTTTAGTGATCGGGTTAACCTCGTGCTTTTCAGGCCTCGGACGGGATCATCTCTCCCCTTCCGGAAAGGCGGATCACATCATAGGGACAGGCATTGACACAAACGCCACAACCCGCACAGAGTTCCGACTTCACGTCAAGGTGAATGGACTTCCCGTTCCTGACGGCATAGATCTTTTCCTTCGTTACCGGGTCCACGGTATGCAGTTCGAGTGCATCGACCGGACAGGCGATGACGCAGTTGCCACAACCGGTGCATCGCTCCATGTTTACATGTACTGAAAACGCCATGCTTATCACACACACTTGTCGTCGATAGATCCTATTTTGGGGAACAAGTTAATTAAAGATATCTGAACTTACAAACGGTAAAGTATGCGTGATTAACTTGGGCCAAAAAGTTTGGGGAAAACACTGTACTTTGGGAAATTCCGGCCCACCGGATTGCAGATCCACCACACATCCGGATCCATCAGGACCTTCCCCTTCTCCTCATGCAATGTGCGAATAATTCCGCTATATAATGATTTACCCTCTGGATCAGGCCATAATCCAGGCCGCGCAATCTCAAACCTCAGATCATGGGCAAACCGGAACCAGAAGGGGGCCGGAATTAGCAGGTCCACAAAATGATTCCAGGTACCATCACTTACCTGGTGCAGATCATGATCGGATCATTGGTACTGTCATTGCCATGGCAGGGAATTTCCGTTCCGGACTGGCATCGAAGGATACCCGGCCGGATGGAACAAAAAAAGGGGACGATAATTCTGAGGTGATGCAATCCGGACTTTCCGGAGCACGGGTTCCATCACCCGACTTTTCGCAGCGAACCGGTCTCCCACATGCCATACCCCCCGAGCGACTCCAGTATAGCCAGGAATTCCGGGGAGCGTATGGTCCGGATCAGCATCTTTACCCGGGGATCCTCCGCATGCTCCCGCCGGATGGCGAGCTCGTACCGCTCCGTTGCCACCGGCACGAACGGGAGACCGAGCGCCTTCGCGGCACTGTAGACACACATGCCGGCCTCGGCCTCCCCGCTCTTTACCGCAAGGGCCACGGCGATATGGGTGGTCGCCTCACGCCCGTACCCGGGGATGGAGAAGGGATCGATCCCTTCCTGTTTCAGCATATAATCGAGGAGCATCCGGGTGCCGGAACCTTTCTGCCGGTTGATGAACTGACGGCCCGGAAGGTCCCCGAGCGTGAGGCTGTCCCGGGATACGATCCCCTGCTGCCGTTCGGCTACGCAGATCAGATCGACAGCTGTCCCGGGCAGATATTTCTGCAGGGAGGCCGTGTTGTAGCTGCCGTCGGGTGCGAGAAGGTGCGTGGGCGCTGCATGGCACTCATCTTTCCTGAGCGCCAGGATCCCGCCCATGCTCCCGACATGCGTTGAAAGGAGAGTGATTCCCCGCCTCCGCAGCATGTCCGCCAGGTAATCGAGCACCGGATCGTGACTGCCGGTCACGAGGAGGGCATTCTCCGCATCGTGCCGGGATACCATCAGCCGTGCCTTCACCTGCTGTCCTTCCTCGAATCCTTCAGAGTCGTGGGGTACCTTAATATATGCATTTGCCCGCACGGCACTCATCTGGACGCCGGCTCCCTTGGACTGCGGAGAGACTACCCAGCAGTTCCCGACCCGCCCGAGCGTGCAGAGCACGAACTCGTCCGAGCCGATATCCTTGGCAACTGCCGAAGTGATCCCCGCGGTTATGATCTCCGGCTCCGGGACATCGAGACAGTATTTCCTGAGGAACGGAAGGATGATCTCCCGGATCACGGTCAGGGCCGAGAGGGGATAGCCGGGCAGGCCGAAGACCGGCTTCTGGTCGATCCGCCCGATGATCGCCGGTTTTCCCGGCTTGATCGCAATCCCGTGGACCAGCACTTCGCCGAGATCCGCGATCACGTCCGCGGTGAAGTCCCGGGTGCCGGCAGACGAACCTGCCGAGACGATGACGATGTCATTCTCAGCTACAGCGGTTTTGATCGCTTCGCGGATCAGGGCCGGGTTGTCCTCGACAAAGGGATACCGGGTGCAACGGGCGCCGGCCTCTTCGAGCATTGCCTTTGCCATCACGGTGTTGCTCTCTACCACCTGCCCCGGGGCCGGGCGGGTACCCGCAGGCACCAGTTCGCTGCCGGTGGGGATCAACCCGATCCGGACCGACAGGATATCGATCTCCGTAATGCCGTACGCGGCAAGGGCCCCGGTCTCATGGGGGCGTATCCGGTGTCCGGAGGGGAGCACCATCTCGGATTCGGCCAGGTCCTCTCCTGCGGGACGAACATGCTGCCAGGGGGCAGCGGATTTCCGGATCGTGTAACGGTCGCCGTCCTGCCAGGTGTCCTCGATCATGATGACCGCATCGTACCCGGTAGGGACAATATTTCCGGTATTTACCCTGACCACATTAACGGGAGTGACCGGGTGCTGTTCGGAGGCGCCTTTCGTCTCACGGCTGGAGACCGCGATGCCATCCATGGCGGCGAGATGGATCTCCGGGACCGAGTACCTGCTGAAGATCGGCAGGGCCGTGATCCGGCCGGGCGCCGCATCCAGCGGGACTTTCTCAGTCCCCGGGATAGCGGAAAATTCCCTGATGAGAAGGTCCTGCACGTCGCTGAGCGGCTGCACGCTCAGGTACCGTTTCACCACAGGATCACATCCACATCGCAGCCCGCCTCCATGCCTTCACAACCGGAAGGGATGCAGACGAGCCCGTCGCTTGCGACAAGGGTATTGAGCAGCCCCGCCTTACCGAAGACCGGGTAGGCAATACCATTCTCCAGCCGGACCCGGACATACTCCTCGCGCCCCTTCTGCGACGGGATGCTGTTACCCAGCGTGGCTTTCGTGGTGCGCAGGTATGCTTTCTTCTGGCCAAGCATACGATCAAGGAGCGGGCAGACAATTGCGATAAGCACGACAAAGGCAGATGCGGGATGGCCGGGAAGCCCGAAGACCGGCTTCCCGTCGATCCTGCCGATAATGGTCGGTTTCCCGGGCGCTATTGCAATCCCGTGTACCAGTACTTCGCCCCTGCCGGCAATGGATGCGGCGGTCATGTCCCGGTCATCCTTGGAACTTCCCCCGGACAGGAGGAGTACGTCGCACTCCGGGAGGGCCCGGGAGATCACGGACCCGAAGGCTGCCTGTTCATCGGCTACGATCCCGTAGAGCCGGGGTATGCACCCGTACTCGCGGAGGTACGCTGCGAGCATTGCTGCGTTGGCATCCCGTACCTGGCCCGGGCCGGGTATTGCCGTGACTGGCACGAGCTCATTGCCGGTCGAGATGATCCCAACCACCGGCTTCTTCGAAACCTGTACTACGGTCTTCCCGCACGCTGCGAGCACGCCGGCATCCTGGGGCGAGAGCCTGCGACCGGCCGGGAGCACGACCCCCCCGCGCCGGAAATCATCGTCATGCAGCAGCACATTCTCACCGTGGGAGACGGGGCGCTTCACGAGCACCGTATCCCCGGTCTCTTCGGTATGTTCCACCATGACCACGGCATCAGCTCCCTCAGGGAGGACACCACCGGTAGGAATGTACACGCACACCCCGTTCGTGACCCTGAGCCCGGCATCCGGGTGGCCCATGGCAACCCTTCCTGCACACTGGAGGAGGGCGGGGATCGAATCGCTGGATCCGGCGGTGTCTTCTGCCCTGACGGCGAAACCGTCCACTACGGACCGGTCAAAACCGGGTATATCTTCCACGGCCACCACATCTGCACAGAGCACACGGCCGGTCGAAAGATCCGCTGCGATCTCTTCGGTCACGGGAGCCGGTGCGATCCGGACCGCCGCAGCCACGGCTTCAGTGACTGCAACTACCTGCAGGAACCTGCTCATTTGAAGCAGCCCAGCTGGCAGTCCCGGATCTTGATCCGGTTCTTTGTGCAGTACTCACCGACCGCCCCCCGGGAGACTTTTGCCTTCTCCGCAATGCCGAACGCCTCGGGACAGGTAATCTTCTCGGTGATGCCTGCTTCCTGCAGTGCCTTCCTGATCTTCTCTTCGCTCATGGTTACCCGGTTTGGTGTACTTCCTTATTGGGTTTACTTCTTTTGCATACAGTCGGACGGGTAATGCCGGTCCTCTGTATGGGCCCGGGAGGAATGATGCTATAAACCGGGACGGAAAAAAGAGCTGCTGAGCACCGGGATCATGAGAGAAGACCAGGAGAAACGAGCTAAAAAACTGGACCTTACCGGCACGTTTGGCCCGTACTGCCTCGTCGTGGCGGCAAAAGAAGCAAAGGCTTTAAAGGCATCCGGTGAATTAATCATTACCTGCGATAATCTCCCCGCTGCATCGACGCAGATCCCCCGGCTTGCACAGGAAGAAGGCCTGTCTGCCGAAGTGCGGAAACTGCCACAGGGACCATGGGAGATCAGGCTGACAAGGAAATATCCTGACCGATAACCGTTTGAGCCCGTCTCACCATGACAACGCATTTTTTCCTCCTCTCAGGCCCCCTTACCAGCGAGCGGCTCTCGTGGATCGAGGAGTCGCTCAAGTTCTACTTTGTCCAGCTCTACCCGGAGATCCTTATGCACCGGGGAAAAACCGACAGCCCGGTCTTCACGTTCCTTCTCACCGGGGACGCACTTACGAGCCTCGAGGAGCCGGAGACCCAGGGGATATGGTCCGTGATCCTGTCCCTGACCTCGATTCGGATCGTCTGCGACCGGCAGGAAATGGACCTCCGCGGGATCTCGATCGAGCGCCTCAGGATGAAATCGCCCGATCAGCTTACAGACCAGAACGGTCTCGGGACAAACAACCAGCCTTCCTTCTGGAACGATGTGGCGGCACTGATCAGGCAGAACCGGCCCCCCCTGCCGGATTCGATCGGCTGGTTCCAGGCCGAGTCCCCGTACATGTACCGGTCCGCCTGGCACGGGCTCAGGTTCCTCACTTCTGCACTGGAGAACCGGTTCTCCGTTGAACTCTATGCCTACCTCGACGGTATCCATATGGGGCATACCGGGCAGAAACCGACCGAGGCGGAGAATATCGGACGGGGCCTTGAGGATCTCCACGACCAAGCAGGAAAGCAGGGCCTCACCTGCCAGTACCTGGCCTGCAACCGGTGTGCGACAGCACGGGGGTACAGCACCTGGGATGACGGCCAGGGGATGATCATCTCCACCTGCGCCATCAAGCCCTTCAAGATCCGGGACCTGAATGCCATAGTCGACCGGTTCGAGCGCAGCCACATCATCCTCACGGGAAATTCCGGGTCCGTCCAGTTCCCGAGGAAGGGACCCGCCCCCTCCTTCGACCGGGCAGAGAAGAGCAGCACCGCCCCGCCGGTCACGATCCTGGTCACCCGGAGCCCGTACAGCACAGAACACACGTTCGGGGCGATCGCTTTTGCCGTGGCCTGCGCCCACCAGGGTATCCTCACCCGGGTTGTCTTCATGGAAGACGGGATTTATGCCCTGACCGGGAACCACCGGATCTCCCCGGATTCGGTAGCGTTCAATATCCAGGATCTCCTCAACGCGGTGGCCGGCAGCGAGAACCTCCACCTCTTTGCCCTCACGCCCTCATTCCAGAAAAGGGGTGTCTACAAGAACAAGAGCCTGAACGCAGTCCTCGATATCGGTTTCCCGGGCCTCGGAAAGATCCTCTTTTATCCGCCCGCGAACGTACAGGCCGAGCACCAGCGGGTGCTGATCTTCTGAACGGGTCACCGGAATTCCCCGTTACGACCGGGTGATCACTTCTTTTTCTCCGCTGAAATAGGCCATCCGGTCCAGGTATACCATAAAAAGATACCCGGCAAGGATACCGATAACGATCCCGGCCAGGTGCAGCGAGACGCTCACAGTCCTTGTCGAGCTCGCGAGCCTTTCGGGGAAGAGGTTCCAGATAAAAAATGCGAAGATGGCGACAATTGCAACGCTGATGAGCCGGGATGACCAGGGGAGTTTCTGCATGCCGAAAAACAGGTCCGAGAACTGGTGCCGGTACGCGAAGATCGCAAGAACCAGCATGCCGGTTACGGCGGCCAGACCGAAAAGGAGCGGAGAGCTCCTTCCTGCATGGTACAGGAAGATGTAGCGTGCGATGATCCCCGCAGACATGGCAAGGATACCGGCCAGCACTATGCCATAATAGTTGCGCATGCTCTTCCCGGAGACCTGCTCCAGGTACATCAGCCAGAAGAGGAGGAGGAGCCCGGCGAGCGCCGAATCTACGCCCGAGAGGCCGGCATAATAGCTCGTTGTCGCGTTGAAGAGGGCAAAGGCCGCACCGAAGATGAGAAAGACGACGACAATGATCTTGCTCAACACGAGATACAGACGTTTCCGGTTTATAATCGTGGCGAGCACGAGGCCGTAGATGGCGATGAGCAGGTATGCAGTCACGTTCCCGAGGAAATGATCGAAGTTCAGGTGAACGAACGAGGATGTAAAGAGCTGGTAGACATGGAAGTCCTTCAGGTCGACCTGGAGGCCCGAGCGGAAGGCAGGGTTGACCGTGACGAGATACTCGATGATGATCGCGATGGCCGGGATGATGAGCACGATCGCGAGATAGAAGGAGAAGAGCCGGAGGTTGATTGTTGCCCGAAAATTTTTGAAATTTTCTGTCAGGATCATGGTATAGTGCCGAATGGCTCCCGCCCTGATTCCGGATTGGTGCTGCCCGTATAAAAGGAGAGGGGGATGTACGATCTGCCCGGCAGGGGGATGGGGGGTCAGGATCTCTTCCGGATAATTTCGCGAAAATTGGTGTATGAAGACGTCCCTTCTTCCCTTGGGGCGGCATATGCCGAAAAAGAAGGATCTCCTACTGCCCGTTTTCGCGGGTTTAGATCATGGCCCCCACCTAAACCATGATCCCCCTCTGTTTTCGCCTCCCAAATACTGCTAATTATTACCCATCGTTTTCCGGCGTAAAAATACCAGATTATGGCTGAATTATTACCGCTTTTTCTCGAATTATTACCTCCGAAACCTCCAAAACAGGTAATCGGAGCCCGTAAGGGGCTTATTTCGACAGTACTCCAAAAACATGGATAATGAACCCCCATGAATGAGGTACATCCGTTGGAGAAGTATGGAATACAGGATCTGCTTTCTCAGGAATTTCCCGGCCACGGAACCTGAGGGAGGATATCATCCCGCTACTGAAAACCCTTTATACCACCCTCGCCAAGTACGCGTGGTGAAAACCATGAAGATCAGTGCACGCAACCAGATACCCGGCACCGTGAAATCGATCACGAAAGGTCCGGTAAGCACCGAAGTTGTGATCGCCATTGCCGGCGGCAACGAGATCGTCTCCTCCATCACCACCCATTCAGCGGCATCGCTGAACCTGCATATGGGTTCGAAGGTCTTTGCGATAGTCAAAGCCTCGGAAGTGATGGTCGGGATCGATTAATTCTTTTTTACAAAATTTCCGTTCCGAAGAGATCTTTGTGGCGGGTTTTTCTCAAAAAGTGAGGCATTACAGATACTTTTATGGTACCGAAAATCTATTGTTGCCCATTCCCACAGATCGGCCGGTTATTTTAATCGGGCGAAAAAGAGCTGCCATTGCCGGGCAGGATGGAGATATATATGGCGGTAATTGTAAAGTTCAAACAACTGGGACAGTTCAATGCAGGGGAATTCAAATCCCTCGATCTCGACAGGATTACAAAACTCCAGATAAACCATCTGCGCAATTCCTGCGAACTGCTTGCCGACACGCCGGAAAACCCCCGGCCGAATACTCCGTATATCATCGCGTCACGGGAGAACGCTTACGAACTGCAGACAATCGTTGACGAACTCGACCAGCTCAGAAGGGCAAAGAAGAGTGGTACCTACGAGATTACCGAGACCGAGGCTCACCTGATAAAATAACCTGTGCCGGGGATAATACCGGTACACTCTTTTCAGGATTTTTCACTACAAGGTTCTTTACGGCAGGCAGCCCGGCAGGTTTCAGAAATCTCACAGCCCTTTCACCAGGTTTCCCGTCTGGATGCCCCGTGTTGCAATAAGGAACGCGGCAGAGATCCCGATAAGCACTCCGCAGTCGACAAGCGGAGAGAAGACCGATACGCCGGACATGGCCGCATTGAACAGGTCCACGAGATACGTGAGCGGCGAGCAATATGCGAGAGCGAGGCCGGGCCCCTGCATCTGGGAAAGCGGAACGAAGATCCCGGAGATGAAGATGAGCGGGAACCGGATCAGGTTCGAGAAGATCATCACGTTGGGAGGGCTGTCGGAGGCAGGGGATGCGAGCAGGACTCCCAGTGCGGCACTGGAAACCGTACCCAGGACGAACGCAAGGGCAAACAGTCCTGGGTTCGTGACTGCAACTGGAATGACCAGCGTGCTCGCAATCCATACGATCAGGGAGATGCCCATGCCGAAAACCACTCCTGCCACGACGTCCCCGAGAATGATGCTGTCCTGGGTTACCGGGTAGGAAAGGAGCCGTTCGTAGGTCTTCTCCCGTTTCTCCCAGGGTGTAATCAGCGGGCCGACCGAGGACGCGGTGAAGAAGAGCATCATCCCGAGGAACGCCGGAAAGAACGTGATCAGGTCAAGCTTACGGCCGACAAAGAACGCGAAGAACAGGAAGAGCGGGAAAAGGAGCCCGAACATCAGGACGGGCGGCTTGGTATAATACAATCTCATGTTCTTCCCGGTTATGACAAGAATACCACGGAGGGCAAGCGGGATCTCCATCATGCACACTCCGTGAGCTGGACGAACGCCTCTTCGAGGCTCGGGCCGGACATCGTGAGCGAGGTAATGCCGAGGGATTCCTGCTCCGCACGCCCGACAAGATATTTCAGGACCCGGTCCGGGTTGTCCGTATACAATCGCCACTTGTCGCCGCACGGTTCCGCCCGGAGGATCCCGTCTGCCGCGAACAGGTCCCGGGTCACCGCCCGGTCAAAGGAGACCTCGACCGACTGCGTGGTGTCGAACATCTTCTTCAGCCGTTCGGGGCTGTCCTGTGCAACGATCTTTCCCTTGTTGATGATGCAGACCGTCTGGCAGAGCATGTTTGCTTCTTCGATGTTGTGCGTGGTGAGGAAGATCGTGGTGCCCTGTCCGTTCATCTCGCGGACGAGCTCGATCGCGAGCCTCCGGCTCTGCACGTCCAACCCGCTCGTGGGTTCGTCAAGGAACAGGACCTTCGGCCGGTGGATGATGGCACATGCGATACTCACCCGCTGTCTCATCCCTTTCGAGAAGGTCCGGACAGGAATGCGTCTTTTCTCCTGAAGGCCCACCCGGGACAGGAGTTCATCAATCCGTTCCTCTCGCTGGGATTTCGGCATGCCGTACATCTGCCCGCTCAGGTGCAGGTTCTGCTCCGGGGACATATCGCCATAGACCGTGCTGCTCTCCAGGATGACACCCATCTGCATCTTGGCCTCAAGGGGGCGGCGGTGGATATCGGTACCGCAGATGAGTACAGAGCCGGCATTCGGTGTAAGGACACCGGTCAGGAGCCGCATGGTCGTGGTCTTGCCGGCCCCGTTGGGACCGAGGAACCCGAAGATCTCCCCCTCCCGCACCGTGAGGCTGACATCGTTCACGGCGATTACCGGCCCGAACCGTTTGGACAGGTGCCCGGCTTCGATTGCGTTCATGATTCCGTCTGGCTCTTCAGGCCGGCAATCTTCTTATCGATCATGCCAACCCGGTCCTGGAGGATTTTCCTGTGATCTTCCAGGCTCCTGATCTCATCTTCAATCGTGAGTGCGGCCGGGCAGGCACACCCGCACCCGCAAAGGGAGTCCTGCTGCGATCCCGGTTTTCCTGATGATACGTGGCACATTTTTGTTTCCCCGCTGGTTTTTTCAATTACTATCCATCAGATAGCATTAATAGTGTCAAGTTTATAGTTTTGAAGTGACTATGGAAAAAGTGAGTAATCATAATCACATCTGCCTCTGTCCCCTCGAAGGCATCATCAATATCATTGCAAAGAAATGGGCCATCCTGATCATCAGTATTATCGGCCACCATGAGAAGATCCGGTTCAATGGCATCATGCAGAGGCTTGACGGGATCAGTCCCAAAACCCTTTCCGATGTACTGAAAGATCTCCAGAAAGAGAACCTGATTCACCGGGAATCGTTCTCAGAGATCCCGCCACGCGTCGAGTATTCCCTGACCGAAGACGGGAAACAGCTCTGCGAGGCAGTGCTCCCCCTGATCCAGTGGGCGGAGAAACGCGATTCTGCCGACAAGCACAGGTGCCGGGGAAACTGCCATGACGGGAATGGTGCTTCCATAAGTGCCGGAAAGTCCGGATAAAAATTACAAAAAAGGGTCCGACCAGTAGTCAACGGTAAACGGATTCCAGAGTCAGTCAAACAGGCCTTCCCGTGATGCCGCTATTCGTAGAACACATCAGATAATCTACTTTTCAGGAGCCGGCACCACCCAGGGATTCGGGAAGTGACGGTTGCATTTCTTGCAGTGGAGCGTCGGCCCGGTCTCAGTTGTCCGCCACTTAAGTCCGCAGTGCGGGCACGTAAATGCATGATCTTTTCCGTAACTGGTGTCTTCGAAATCTGCCATATATACCCCATACCACCGGAGTTACTGATAGAAGTATCTGTTGAGGAACATAAGAAATCTCCATTGCAAAGAGCGGCCGGACGCAGGTCAGCACCTCTCATCGGGTTTTGCGCGTTCGGCGAAATTTCCCCACTTTAAATTTCTGATTAATATTCAATCGGACTTTATACGAAATTCCACCCATCCAAACGGATCAAAATCAATTTTTTCCCTCACCGGTTGTTAACATCCCGTAAAAATCAATGCTGAAAGTTAATCACTCGTAAAAATCAGACGATATGATTAATTCATTCTGATTTACCGTCGGTAAAATCAACAATCTTTAATTATTGTAGTGAATCAACTCTAGAATTAAGCAAATTTGATCAGAAAAATTTGTGTGTGATGTGCATGGCGTTTGCAGTACATGTAAACATGGAGCGCTGTACCGGCTGTAACAACTGTGTTGTTGCCTGCCCGGTCAATGCTCTCGAGCTCTTTACGCTCGACCCTGTCACCAAGGAGAAGATCTACCAGGTGCAGGACGGTGTCGCAGTCAGCCTCGATTTCAAGGCTGAACTCTGTGCAGGATGCGGTGTGTGTGTAGAAGCATGCCCGTATGAAGTGATCAGCCTCTCCGGGAAAGGCTCGACAGAGATCCCGGCAAAGGTCTGACCTGATACGAGGAGATGGAATGGCAGAGAAGAAAATTACCCTCAACATGATCACGTGCCGGACGATCCAGCAGGGCGTCGGCATGGAAGCAGGTAAGACATCCCAGAAATATTTCGATGCCTGCACGATCATGCACATGCACCCTGAGGATATGAAGAAACTCGGTGTATGGAAGAACACGAACGTGAAGGTCACGAGCTCGGTCGGCAGCGTTATTGTAAAAGCCGTCGAGACCCGCGAAGACCTTGTGCCGGGCCTTGCCCACATCCCGATGGGACCCTGGGCGAACCGGATTGTGCCGGCCTATACCTACTCCACCGGAGAACCCTGTTTCAAGGGATTCCCGGTCGACGTGGAGATCGCCGCAAACGAACGCATCAAGGGCGCAGTCGAGGTATTGCAGGACGCCTGCGGCCTCATAAGGAAGTGAGGAGCTATGCCAAAAGAAGTAACTGATGTAATCTGCCCGTTCTGCGGTACCCTGTGCGACGACCTCGTAGTCTCGGTATCCGACGACAACAAGACGATCCTCGGGGTCAAGAACGCCTGCGCCATAGGCGCCGAGAAGTTCAACCACCAGCGCCAGCCCGGCCGGGTCAAGCGCCCCCGGATGAGACAGGCCGACGGCACCTACAAGGAGATCACCTATGACGAGGCGATCGACTGGACCGCAAAGATGCTCGTCAAGTCGAGAAAGACCCTGATGTACGGCTGGGCATCCACCAGCTGCCAGGCCATGAGCATCGGCCACGAGATTGCCGAGAAAGTCGGCGGCATTGTCGACAACTGCGCAACCGTCTGCCACGGCTCCTCGCTCATCGCCATCGAGGATGTCGGTGTCCCGAGCTGTACGCTTGGTGAGGTCAAGAACCGTGCCGACCGCGTCATCTTCTGGGGATGCAACCCGGCACACGCCCACCCCCGGCACATGTCCCGGTACTCGATCTTCCCCCGCGGTTTCTTCACCGTCAAGGGCCACAAGGGCCGGAAGATCTACGCCATTGACTGCCGGTACACGGACACGGCAAAGTGCGCCGATGAATTCATCCAGGTCCAGCAGGGCTATGACTACGAACTCCTGAACGCGTTCAGGACCGCAGCCCGCGGCGAATGGCTCCCCGACACCGTCGGCGGCGTCCCGAAAGAGAAGATCATCGAGATCGTCGAGGACCTGAAATCAGCCCGCTTCGGTATCATCTTCTTCGGCATGGGACTGACCCACAGCATGGGCAGGAACCACAACATCGATATCGCCATCAACCTGACCCGCGACATGAACGACTTCACGAAGTTTGCGATCATGGCAATGCGGGGCCACTGGAACGTCACCGGCTCCGGCCAGGTGCTCGGCTGGCAGTACGGGTTCCCGTATGCAGTCGACCTCTCGAGGAGAGACCAGGCCCGCCACCAGACCGGCGAGACGACCTCCGTAGATCTCCTCAACCGCAACGAAGTCGAGGCCTGCTTTTATATCGCAACCGACCCGGGTGCACACTTCCCGGTCGATGCGATGATCAGCAGTTCCCGGAAACCGACCGTCTGCATTGACCCGCACATCAACTGCACTACCGAGATCTCGGACATCCACATCCCGGTCGCATTAGTCGGCGTCGAAGTCGGCGGCTGCGCCTATCGTATGGACAACGTCCCGATCGAGACCCGCAAGGTGGTAGACCCGCCGGAAGGAGTACTCACGGACGAAGAACTCCTGACCAAAATCAACCACCGTGTTGACGAACTCCTCGCCGCGGGAGGCGCATAAATGTCAGAATTTATCATCAAAAACGGACGCGTCTTTGACCCGGTACAGGGTATCAAGGGCGACAAAAAGGATATTGCCGTCAAGGATGGCAAGATCGTCGATAAAATCGGATCCGGCGCAAAGGTCATCGATGCTAAGGACAAGACCGTCATGGCAGGCGCCCTTGAGATCCACGCCCACGTGGCGGGACCCAAGGTCAACGCAGGCCGCTGGTACAGGCCCGAGGACAAACATTTCGACTCCCACAAGACCGCCGGCATCACCAGGATCGAGGGCGGCAAGTCGATCCCGACCGTCTTCAAGACCGGCTACGAGTACGCCCGCATGGGGTTCACGTTCGCCATGGAAGCTGCGATGCCCCCGCTCTATGCCCGGCACGTCCACGAAGAGATCCACGACACCCCTATCATCGATGAGGCCGCACTCCCGGTCTTCGGCAACAACTGGTTCATCCTCGAATACCTCAAGAACCAGGAGATCGAGAACACCGCTGCCTACATTGCATGGATCCTCCGCCAGACCAAGGGATATGGCGTCAAGTGCGTCAACCCCGGCGGCACCGAAGCCTGGGCGTGGGGACTGAACTGTCTCACCATCCACGACCCGGTCCCGTACTTCGATATCACACCTGCAGAGATCATCAAGGGCCTGATTGCGGCAAACGAGTACCTCGGTCTCCCGCACTCGATGCACCTCCACCAGAACGACCTCGGCAACCCCGGGAACTACAAGACCACGATCGACTCCCTGAAGATCGCAGAGGGCGTCAAGGCAAACAACAAGTTCGGCCGCGAGCAGGTCCTGCATTCCACGCACCTCCAGTTCCATGCCTACAAGGGAACCAACTGGGGCGACTTCGAGTCCGGTGCAAAGGAAGTGATGGACTATGTCAACAAGCAGAAGAACCTCACCATCGATACCGGTAACGTCACCCTCGACGAGACCACCACGATGACCGCCGACGGTCCCTTCGAGCACCACCTCCATGGCCTCAACCACCTCAAGTGGTTCAACGTAGACGTGGAACTCGAGACCGCAGCGGGTATCGTTCCGTTCATCTACGATCCGGCAAACGCCGTCTTCTGCTCCCAGTGGGCAGTCGGCCTCGAGATCCCGCTCTATGCAAAGGATCCGATGCGCTGCTTTATCACCACCGACCACCCGAACGCAGGACCTTTCACCCGCTACCCGCGTGTCTACTCCTGGCTCATGTCCAAGAAGACCCGCGACGCGCTCCTCAACGGCTTCAAGAAAGCCGACAAGGTCATCGGCGCCACCAACCTCGCGAACATGGACCGCGAGATCACGCTCTACGAACTGGCAGCCATGACCCGTGCAGGTCCCGCAAAGGCACTCGGCCTTGCCAAGGACTACGGCGGCCTTGCACCCGGCATGAACGCCGACATCGCCATCTACAACATCAACCCCGACAAGTTCCCCTCGGACGGAGCGGCAATCGAGAAGGCATTCGCCCAGGTCTCCTGGCTCTTCAAGGATGGCAAGATCTGTGTCGAGGACGGCAAGGTCGTCGACATGGGCCACAAGAAGACCTTCTGGGTGGATGCAAAGGTCAACGAGAACAAGCAGGTCATGCATGATATCAAGGAGAAGTTCCTCCGCTACTACAGCGTGAACGAGAACAACTACCCGGTCCCCGAGAGCTATGCACCGCACCAGCACATCATCAGTGTGGATGCAACCCAGGCGTGAGGTGAAAAAAGATGAACACCATTACACTCACCGTAAAAAAGACACCGGAACTCTACCTGGAATGCGAACATGTCAACCCGGACGCATTTGCCGGCAAGACGGTCGACCAGATCGCAAAGATGGGCGCGTACCAGGGCAAGGAGATTTCTACGCTCGGCGAATACTTCACCATTGCCGGTGAAGCAGGCGCGACAGCTGCAGACACCAAGATCGTCATCAACGGCGACTGCACCAAGATGAAGTACATCGGCGCCAAGATGACCGCCGGGGAAGTTGTTGTCAACTCCTCCTGCGACATGTACACCGGCAGCTGGATGTCAGGTGGCAAGCTGCTCGTCAAGGGCAATGTCCACTCCTTCTGCGGCCTCGCCATGAAAGGCGGGGAGTTCACCGTTGAAGGCAGTGCAGGCAACTACCTCGGAGCCGCATACCGTGGTGACTGGAGGGGCATGAGCGGCGGGGTCCTTCGCGTAAAGGGCAACGCAGGTTCCGATGTCGCCACGTTCATGATCGGCGGCACGCTGATCATCGAAGGCAATGCCGATATCCACGTCGGCACCCACATGGAAGGCGGTAAGATCATCGTCAAGGGCAATGTGAACCGCCGTGTCGGCGGCCAGATGGTCAAGGGCGAGATCTATCTCTTCGGCGGCGTGAACGTCATGATGCCAGGCTTCAAGAAAGTCGGAGAGACCGAACTCGAAGTCGACGGCACCAAGGCCCGGTTCACCGAGTACACCGGTGACATGGGCGAGCGCCACCCGACCCGTAAGGGCGAGCCGGTATACGGCAGGCTCTACATGAAAAACTAATTTTTGAGGAGCAAAAAAGGAGGTTACCAAATGGACAAATACGCGTGCTCGATGTGCGGACATATCTATGACCCCGCAGTCGGCGAGACCAAGGCGTTCACCACGATCCTGTGCAACACGTCCACCATGGACCAGTACCAGTGCAAGATGATGTCGCCAACACCGATCAAGGCCGGTACTGATTTCTCAGCCATCCCCGCAACCTGGGTATGCCCGACCTGCGGCGCAGCCAAGTCCTACTACCGCAAGCAGGTGCCCGACACCCTTGCAGCAATGCGGACGATCAGCTACTGAACCGGCAGGATCACACACACTTTTTTTCTCTGACAGGTCATCAGACCTGGAAGAGGAGAAGAATCCGAAGGATTCTTCGACTTCCGACAGTCTCAATTTCTCAACAGCCCTTTCCGACTTATGTTCCGCTTACCAGGGAATTCTTCACTTCAACGATCTGCCAACAGTACCCTTCCCGAAAAAGATTGTTTCTCTGTAGACCGCAGAGATTTTGCAGCAAATTCCTGCGATAAAAAATAGGGTAACCTATGATTTTTCCGGCTTCATTTTTTAATGTATATTTTCACTTAGTGTTCAGGAACCGGTTACCGTCGGGATCTGGCCCTTAACGATCTGTTTGTAGAGCCGCTCGGGAAACCGTGCATGAAAGATCGATGCATAGAGCGGATACGGTACCGGTGCATGGTACTTCGTTGTCTTATCCGAGAAGACTACCGCCATTGTCTGTGTTCTGACATCATATCCCAGTTCACGAATCCCGTTCGATACGAACCTGTCCCATACCATATTCATAGATATCCTTCCCGAGAACACACACTTCGGGTGCCTCACGCGGCAATGTGGCGGGTGAGACCATAAGGATTGCGGGAATGTACAAAAAATGGAGACAGGACCGTTATCCTTCAATCATCTTCGTGATGGTCTTCCGGAACTCCTCAAAATCGAGTTCCTCGAGCTGTTCCGGGAGGAGCGAGCCGGTGGATGCCTGGCGATAGATCCAGTAGATGATTTTATCCACGACCCGGATCACTTCTTCCGGTGATTTCACCGTGATCAGGTGCCGGCCGATCACCGGGTGCCGGCCCCGGTGGCCCCCGACCGTGATGCGGTACTCCGGCGGGGCGCCGCTGATGAGATGGAACGGGCAGGGCATGATACAGAACCCGCACTCCATGCACTTGTTCTGGTGGAGGACAATGATCCCGTCCTCGACCTCGATTGCCTTCTCCCGGCAGTAATGGACGCAGGTGCCGCAGCCTGTGCAGAGCCCGGGATCCCGGATCGGTTTCTGGATGCCGGTAATCCCAATCTCGTTGAGCCGCTCGCTCTCGCAGCCATTCGGGCAGGAGGAGATCGCGATACGGACCTTCACGGGAAGTTCCTTGCCGAAGAACTTTCTGTCGATCTCCGCAGCAAGCCCGACACTGTCGATGATGCCGAACTTGCAGTTGCGGGTACCGAGGCAGGCAGTGATGTTCACAACCTCTTCCCGTTCGGCTCCGAGCGGCGTGCCGTTCGCCGCAAGGTCAGCAAGCAGCGGTTCGAGCTTCGTGGGATCCACATGCGTCAGTTCCAGGGTCTGGCGGGTGGTGAGGTGGATGTGTTCGATCCCATGCCTTGCGGCAATGACCCCGACCCCGTTGATCTGGGCGGGCGTGATCATACCTGCCGGGAGGCGGAGGCGGACGATACAGAAATCGGGATCACGTTCAGTGATGATCCCCCCCTTGGTGAAGAGATCCTGATCGATCGATTGTTTTCGGCGGACCATATAAGTGTCCAGATCTTTGTTCTGTAAACGGATAGATATTACCACGGTACTAATGATTATAGTATTCAGTTACCAATACTGTACATATGACGAAGCAGTCCGAATACATGGAGGCTTTTTTCGGCGTGGAGCTCAACCAGAAGTTCGAGGATATGATCAGCGAACTCAAGGATGCGGAGGATTCCCTCAAGGAACTCTCCTCGCAGATTGGGACACTGAACCAGAACCTCAGCCCGGAAGAATTCCGGGAACTGCTCAAGGAATGCCGGGCCATCACCTACGAGAACGCCCAGCAGATCAAGGATGTAAGGACCTTTCTGGACTTCTACCTGAAGTCAGACAAGACCTCCACCCACATCATCCTTGAACGGGACGCCTATATGAAGATCTACCAGATCTTCAAGTGGGACGGATCGGATGTGCGGGACCTGAAACGCTGGATCAAGGAACTCAAAGAGATCACCGACAAGATCGGCCTGAACATGCGGGACCTGATCAACTTCAAGAAACTCACTGCCCAGCCGGTACCGGACGAATTCGTGAAGTTCCCGGTCTATGCCCTCGATCGTCAGGGGTGGTGCCTTACCGGACCGGCATTTGATCAGGTAATGCATATCGATGAAGTCCGGGAAAAGATGGGTGTGAACTCTTCATAATTTCGTCATGTTCACCAGCCTCCGTATCACCGGATGACCGGCCCATCCGCCTGTTTTTCTCAGATCCGACGCGGACGCGACATGCCGGGTCTTTTGTCTGACCCGGAACGGGCCAGCAGTAATCACAATCGTTTAACACAACCCATAAATAATGAGGTTCGTCTAACTTTAAGAGAGAGACACGTCATGAGTTCACATTTTTTTCTCCTCGAAGGGGCAATAACGCAGGAGCGCCTCTCCTGGATCGAAGAGACCCTGAAATTTTTCTTCGTAAGACTCAATCCCGAGAACCTGCTGCACCATGCAGAAACCCCGGAAGGTGTCTTCTGCTTCCTGCTCACCGGCGACGCTCTTTACAGCCTGCATGAGCCCGAAACGATAAGGATATGGGAGATCATCCTCTCGCTGCCATCTGTACGAATCATCTGCGACAGGCAGGAGCTTGACCTCCGGGGCATCTCTGTTGAAAACCTGAAGATGAAATACCAGGACCAGGTGATCGATCACAACCGCCTGGGTGTAAACGGGCGGCTCTCGTTCTGGAACGATGTGGCAAAGATCGCACGCCAGCACGAGCAGCCCATTCCCAGTACTATCGGGTACCTGCAGACCGGGTCGCCGTATATGCATCAGTCATCACTCTCCGCAGTACGCTGCCTTACCGCGGCCCTGGATATTCACGCTTCGGTCGAGTTGTATGCCTATCTGGATGGCATTCATCTCGGTCACACCGGGCAACACCCGGTGGAATGCGAAAATATAGGAGAGGAACTGGAGGCGATCGCGGAAAAAGCGGCAAAGAAGGGGCTGCAGTGCCAGATGCTTGCCTGCCGCCGGTGTGCTACGGCACGCGGATACAGTACCTGGGACGACGGGAAAGGGCAGGTGATCTCAGCATGCACCATCAGGCCGTTCCGGATCCGTACCATGGATGAGATTGTGGACAGGTTCGAGCGGAATCATCTCATCCTCGGAGAGAATGCCGCCTCGATCCAACTGAAAAAGGAGGGAACACAGGGGTCATTCTCATTCCAGGACAACAGCCGGTCTCCCCCGGTCACCATTCTCATTACCCATACCCCGTATGGCACCGAGATGGCGTCAGGGGCCCTGACTTTTGCAGTCGGCTGCGCTGCACAGGGCATCCTGACGAGGGTGATCTTCATTGAGGACGGAGTTTATGCACTCGCGGGCAGGCATGTAGTCGAAGGGGATGTCAGTTTCTTCAACCTCCAGGAACTCATCGATGTCATTGCCGGAAGCGACACACTTCATTTCTTCGCCTTCCAGCCATCCCTGCACCAGAGGGGTCTTACGAAGAACCCGAAACTGAATGCCGTGCTTGATATCGGGACACAGGAACTGGGCCAGCTCTTCTTCTATCCTCCCCACGATGTGCAGGCCGGCCACCAGCGGATCCTGTTCTTTTGAAGATGGACAGGTGATGGACATGCAGGGATTCGTCAGGAATGGCAACAGTTTCATACCGGTAAAACGAGACTCATGCATGGTTTTTGCATGAATACCGATACTCATGCGGCTGTAGCGGGCATCGATCTCGGCTCGACAACCATCAAGGTCGTGATCTATGACGGGTCACGGTACATTGCCCGCATGACGTTCGCATCCTGGAACCCGGCGGGGACAGCCGCAAACCTGATGGCAGCGGCGGCGGCAGAATTCGGCTTCCCCTCGCCACCGGTGATTGTCGCAACTACCGGCTATGGCCGGAGGACAATAAAGGACGCGACCCTGACTCCCACAGAGATCACCTGCCATGCACGGGGTGCATCGTTCCTGGTCCCGGGATGCCGGTTCGTGATCGATATTGGAGGCCAGGACGCCAAAGGGATCCGGCTCTCACCGGAAGGCAGCGTGGAGGACTTTGTCATGAACGACAAGTGTGCAGCCGGGACCGGCCGGTTCCTGTCCACCATGGGACAGGCCCTCGGGGTGCATGTGGACCATCTCGCGAAACACGGACTCGGGCTGGAGCCGCACCGGATCAACGCGATGTGCACGGTCTTTGCCGAGTCGGAAGTGATCAGCCTGATCAACCAGGGAATTGAGCGTGGGCCGATCATTGCCGGCATCCATGCCTCCATTGCCCGGCGCACGGCGTCGATGATCGCCTCGCTCCGGCCGGTGCCCCCGATCGTTTTTACCGGGGGCGTATCGCAGAACGCGGATATCGTGCAGAGGCTTTCACAGGAATTGGGCCATCCGATCATCGTCCCACACGACGCGGTATACGCCGGGGCGATCGGTGCAGCGCTCCTTGCATGGGAACTTCAGGAATAACGCGGGTCGTTCAGATACACCATTCCACCGGGGTCACCTGGAACGTATTCCGGTTAGCTTTACCGGTTTTAAGTATCCGGTGTTCCCCGGGGGGTGGTTCCGGGAAATGCTGGCAACCAGCCCGGTAAGAATTTCCGATGATCTTAATAGCGTTTGAAAAGGACTTTAGAAGAGTGAAGTGCAGGTCGTTCGCATGAATTCCGGACATCAGGTGATCCCGTCTCCGCTCATCTACCTCAACAATGCAGCGACGAGCTGGCCCAAGCCGCCGGAAGTCCTTGAGGAAGTTGCCCGCAGCCTGCAGACACCCTTTTTCGAGCAGGGTCGTTCAACTGCCGGAGGAGCAATGGACTATCCCGCTGCAACCCGGGAGGCCCTTGCCGTTTTTTTCCTTGCAGAGAAGCCGGACCATTTCATCTTCACGCAGAGCGCAACGGATTCCTTAAACCTGCTTATCCATGGGTTTGTGAAAAACCAGAAAAACCCGTTCCACGCAATCACAACAGAACTGGAGCATAATTCCGTACTTCGTCCCCTGTATACTCTTGAAAGGGAAGGGCGGCTTACCCTCTCCATACTCCCGTTCCATGATGGCCGCGTCGGCCTGCAGGAGATCAAAAAAGCGATACGACCTGACACCCGCCTTGTCGTCATGACCCACGGCAGCAACGTGCTCGGCTCCCTGCAGAACATCCGGCCTGTTGCAGAATACTGTGCATCGAACGATATCTTCCTTATCGTTGACGGCTCCCAGACCGTCGGGCAGATTCCGGTGAATTTGTCAGAGATCCCTGCAGCCGCATTCGTCTTTACCGGTCACAAGGCGCTCTTCGGGTTCCCCGGTATCGGGGGATTCTACCTCCCGGACCCGGAGGCGATAGCCCCCGTCCGCCAGGGAGGTACCGGTACGGATTCCCGCACGCTTGCTCATCCGCAGGATATGCCGCAAAAGTTTGAGGCCGGGACCCCGAACTATCCCGGTATTGCATCGGTCCTTGCCGGGATCCGTTTCATCGAAAGGTCTGGACAGGACGCAATTACGAATAAATGCAGAGGCCTTACCTCACTCTTCATCAGGGAACTCAAAAAAGCCCCGGGCCTCACCCTCTATACCCCGTCTCCCGATCTTCCGGTCGTTTCCTTCAACATCGGGGACCTGGACAACGATGAAACCGGCTATATCCTTGCAAAAGCGTACGGTATCATAACACGTACCGGCCTCCACTGCGCCCCGCTCGTCCACGAGCGGGTTGACGGTAGGAAAGGATGTATCAGGGTGAGCCTGTCCTGTCTCAACACTCCGGAGGAATGCAGGAGCGCGGCAAATGCGATCCGGGAGGTGGCGGAGAGTGCGGATTCTCAGGTCCATCCAGACTAAGGTCTGTGTAGACGGTTCGCTCATGAAAGAGTATGTACTTGACGAACCGCTGAGCGAAGGATTCCTGAAATTCCTCGTGAACTTCGGCACGGTCCGGTCGCTTGAGCAGCTCAAAAAACCCTACTTCTCGTTCGAGAAGAAGCACTTTCTCTCCATCAAGGGATTCACCGGGGATACAAGCGTTGAGGTGAGGTACCGCAAAGAGTTCTTTGACCTGACATCGGACTACTTCCACCTCCTGCTCTTTTATTACCGTCAGGACGGGACTGGGATCACCCAGCTGAAAGGAATCGAGGAATCGATGCGTGAGAAGATGAAAGTCCGGCTGGGATCTTCAGGAGAGGATGCTGAATAAAAAAAGGTATCTTACCTGATTTGCCATCAGTGTTTCTTTGCCATCTCGAGGAATGCCTCGACACGGGTCTTGATCTGGCCGGCATCACCCTGTGAATAGTCGGTCTCTATCTGGAGGAGGGGCACGTTGCCGTGCTTTGCGAGGTACTCCTTGAGCACGCGGGACTCGACATTGTAGGTGTGGCAGCCGACCCAGGTAATGTCCACTACGCCATCGGCATGGTATTCTTTCGCCAGCTTTGCGAGGAGTTCGAGCCTGCCGGTGTTCGGGCTCATGCAGGAGCACGGGGTCTCGAGATACTTGTCGGCGATCGCGTCGAGCGGTGAGCCGGTGGTTGCGACATCGTGGAGGTACTGCTTCATGCCGGAGCAGTTCTCGATGTAGACGATCGCAGCGCCGGACTCCTCGATGATCTTCAGGACCTTCTCGGCGCCGACACCCGTGGGGACGCCGGTGACGATGATCCGCTTTGCGGTCTTCGGCATCGCACCCTCGCCCTTTGCCTTCAGGGTCTTGAGTTCGGCGATCAGGTCCTTCAGCTGCTGGTTGAAGGCAGCCCGGTCGAACGTGAAGTTGCGGGCCCACATTACTTTGAGCAGATCCAGGCCGGACAGTGGGGCGGGGACCGCTGTGTTCAGGTGGGCAAGCTCCCTCATGAGTGCCCGCTGCTCGTTGAGCTCCTTGATCGCGGCCTTCATCTTGTCGTCGGTGATCGTGACACCGAGGCGCTTCTCGATCTCGGTCTTGCACCGGGCGACTTCGGAGCGCCAGTAAGCTTTCTGGGTCTCGCCCTTTGCGCTCTGCGGCACTTCGAGCACAACGGTCGGCTTGAAGGTCTCCATCAGTTCAAACATCTTCTTCTTGCCGTCGCAGGTGGTCTCGCCGATGATGAACTCGGAGTTGTTGAAGAATGCACACTTCTCGGTGATCGCAAACCCGTAGGAGGACTTGATCAGCGGGCAGAAGTTCCTTGGCAGGTACTTCTCCCCGTCAGCTATGGGTTCTTCCTTCGTGGCACAGAGGGTCACCGGTACGGCATCGGCCGCAACGATGAGTTCCTGCGGTGCGAAGACACAGTAGAACCCTACGAACTTCTTGCCCTGTTCGCGTACGTTCTTGATCGCTGCCGATGCATTCGGTATAACCGAATCGAAATAGGTCATCTTTTCTGCTCTCATGATATTTTGCTCCGTGTTACACGTTTTTACCTGATAATCTTCAGCTCGGGTTTGAGCTTGATTGCATGGGTAATGGTGAACATGCCCATGCAGCGTTTCAGTGCATACTCCTTGAGATCGTTGAGCTGCGCATCGGTTGCGTCACCGGATACCTCGATGATAATCCGGTACTCGTTCACGAGCGGGCTTTCCCCGAGATCGAACTGTGTGGTGTAGTCGAGGTCTGCCTCGACCTTCGTCTTCACCGACTTCAGCCGGATGTTCCTCATGGCAGCCTCGGTCACGTACGTACTCGAGTAGCACGCAGCAAACCAGAAGAGGCCGAATGCCATCGGGCCGGGGCGGATACCGGGGCCGGCGAAGTTTGGGTGGCTCGATTCCATGGTATAGGTCCCGTCCTTCACCTTCACCGTAGACCGGAACTGCGGGCCACCCTCCTCAAAGAGCCAGTCACCCTCGATCCGTGCGGTGAATATCGCCTGTCTGGGATCCGCCTGGATCTCCTTTTTGTACTCCTTCACCTGCTTGGTGTCGATGTTGTTAAGATTCATGAGTTAACACCATTATGTTATTTACAACACTTGTTAAAATAATTTGTTGAATACGATGAACTAATAATTGGCGAGACATTTACAAGGCAACCTGTGCGACGATAATTTTCTAAAAGGGATTATTGTTTTTGGTGGAGAAAAGTCCGGAAAAATTAAAAATAGGCTACTATTAGGCGCAGGTAGTTGTTTTTCCTTGGACTGTTTTCAGACGAGTTAATTGCCACCGGTTAACCAATTCTTTTATCCGAGGGCCATGAAAATATAGTAGTTTACAATCCGGTATAGTTCACCCACCGGGATCATCGCACCGGAAATACTGGCCTGCCCTGATCTCACTACCGACTGCCGGGTTCACAACAAAACGGATTTCCAACCATGGTGAAGCGATACCTGTCGCTCTGTTCCCTGGAACAGGCGATCAGCCGGATGAAATCGTCATTTCCCGCACCCCAGCGGACCGAGAGCGTACCGGTGGTCAGGTCCATCGGCAGGGTGGTGGCAACACCGGTCTATGCAAAATACTCCGTACCTGAAGTGAACATCTCGGCGATGGACGGTATCGCAGTCCGGAGCCGGGATACCGTAGGGGCGACCGACAGGACACCGGTCACCCTGGCAATAAGCATGCGGGTCAACACCGGCAACATCGTGCCGCCGGAATTCGATGCAGTTGTCATGATCGAGGACACGTGGGAGATGGGCGACACCTTCCAGATCCGGAAGGCCGCAGCTCCCTGGCAGCACATCCGTCCCGCGGGCGAGGACATCCGCGAGGGCCGGCTGGTCCTGCCCCGGGGCCACCTGATCCGGGCCTTCGATATCGGTGCCCTGGCAACGTACGGGATCACCCGGATCGAGGCACGGGCGGTCAATGTCGGCATCATCCCAACGGGAAGCGAGCTCGTGCCGTTCGGGGTCCGCCCTGGCCCCGGTCAGGTCGTGGAGTCCAACACGATCATGGCGCAGGTCTTCCTCGAGGCGACCGGGGCGAAGTGCACCCGGCTCCCGATCGTCCGCGATGACCCCGGGCTGATCGCTGAGGCGCTCCTTGCGGCAGTCCGGGACAACGATCTCGTGATCATCTCGGCTGGTTCATCGGCCGGCACACGCGACTATACCGCCGGTGTCATCAGCTCCCTTGGCGAGCTCCTCTTCCATGGGGTTGCCGTCAAGCCGGGAAAACCGGTGATGCTCGGCAAGATCCAGGGGAAGCCCGTGCTCGGACTCCCGGGATATCCCCTCGCAGCCCAGACCGCCCTCCGGGAATTTGCCGCGCCGCTCCTCGAATCATGGGGTTTTGCGCCTGCCCCGAAATACCCGGTCCGGGTCCGGCTCGCACAGGCACTCACATCTGATCTTGGTTTTGACGAGTTCATCCCGGTCTTCGTAGGACGGATCGGCACCGCGCTCTGGGGCACTCCCCACTCCCGGGGGTCCGGTGTCCAGATGGCAACGGTCAAGGCAAACGGCTATACGCATATCCAGGCGCCGGTCGAAGGGTACGAGGCCGGGACCGAGCTCGAAGTACTCCTGACCACCGACCCTGGTTCCATCGAGCGGACCCTGATCCTGACCGGCACGCTCGATCCTGCCCTCGAGGAATTGGCGAACCTGGTCCATGATGAGGGCCTCTTCATCCATGCGAGCAGTACCGGCAATCTGGGCGGCCTCCTCTCGCTCGGGCGCCTGACCTGTCATGCCGCTGCCCTCAGTCTGCCGGCACGCTCCCTCCTGCCGGAATACCGCCCCCTCTCCCGCCACCTGTCCGCGGACGGCGTGGTCTTTGTCCATATCGCCACGATCGAACAGGGTATCGCATCCCGGGAAGGTTTCGGGCCGGAAGATATCACAAAAGTCAGGTTCATAAATACGAAGGCTGAGTCGCCTTCCCGGCTTATACTCGACGCCCTGCTCAGTGCAAGGGGTATCAGTCCCTCCCAGGTCGACGGGTACCTCCATGAAGTGAGCGGCCCGGGAGCCGTGGCACTTGCAATCCGGAACGGGTTTGCAGACGCCGGTATCTGCACCTCCGGTATCGCAGGCTCGAACGGCCTTCAGTTCGTCCCCATAGCGTTTGAGGATTACGAACTCGCAATCCGGCGGGAGGTGCTCGCTGATCCAAGGATCTCCGTACTAATCAGCCTGGTCCGGTCACCGTCATTCCGTGCCCTCCTGGAAAAGACCGGCGGGTACGACACCAGCCAGACCGGGACCCTCCGGTGCCTCTCAAAAGAATCGGTCCTCACCGAATGCCCTGCGGGAACGCTGCAGTTCTGATCCGGTTACCCGGAAACAATGCGGTAAAAAGGATCAAAAATTATGCGGGGATTTTTATCTTTTCCGGCTCAGCGGTCTTCCGGACCGGCTTCTTGAGCCAGACGAGGGCTTTGCCATCATAGGCAAACGACTTCATGGTGTGGATGGTGGTGCCTGCCGGAACAGCGGTAGTATCTGCGTTTGCGGGCATCAGAACAGCAAACCCGTACCGGGTCACGGTGCCATCGGATGATTTTGCAGGTTTGTACAGTTCCGCGAGAAGCTCTTCGGGGACCGTCTTCTGGAAAGTAACGAGCACGTTTTTGCATTCCCGGTGTCCGCCATTCCGGCGCTCGAGGGCGACAAGAGTGTCGTACCCGCCATCCAGTTTCCGCGGCGTGATCTTCCAGCCATCGTACGTAGAGTAAATGTTCTTGATCTCCTTTGAGACAAAATCGTCCATGATATCTGCGCTGAAACCCATAGTACTCACAAGAATTTACCAAGTCTGACTAATAAATACCGATGGTTAATCGACTGGAGTTGACGTACCGTCTGAAGCAGAAAACGTTAATCTCACAATCTGTAATTGTATCCATCCCGGGGTTCGGTGAGATCTGCAGTAGAATCCGATGGATTTTTCGCTAGCATGTTTACAAAATAGCATTAACAAAACGTTTTATTAAACAAAAAAACAATACTGAATAGTCCTGAACAGGACGGGCAGGTCAGGTTCACCGGTTTCGGTCCTGCAGATCGACATCATGCCACGATGTGCCGGTAACCGCTTACTCATCAGTCCCCGCTCGCGGCCGCACGCGTATACATCCACACACACCGCGGCCGCCCGTACCGGGACGGTTGCCCGTATCTCTTATTCTGCCCGGATGACCGTGCCGGTATTCTTTCCCTGGATCGCCTTTCCGATATTTCCCCGTTTGTGGCAGTTGATGATCCGCACTTCGTGGATGTTGACGGCACGCAGCAGAAGTTCGACCACCATGGGCTCAATGACCATGTCCTCAAGATCCATCTTAATCAGCTCCCCCGCCGTGATCTCCCGGATCAGTTCCGCATCGGGATTGACCCGGGGGTCCTCGGTATAGAGACCGTCCACGTTCTTACCGATGATGCAGTTCTTTGCCCCCAGCACTTCCGCGATCAGGAATGCGCCGGTATCGGTTCGGTGGGGAGGGATAGCATCGCCATGAGCCGGATGCTCGTACAGGCCGTATGGCGGCGTACCGTGTACAACCGGCAGCATACCGAGCCGGAGCAGCGTCGGGAGATCAAGGAGATCAGTGCTGTGGATCCGGGTCCCGTTGTATTTTGAAAGGAGGATCGAGACCATGATCGCGTTCTGCTCGGAGATCTTTGCGGAAAGCTCCGCAAGCACTCCGGTGGGCATTCCGAGGTCCATGCCAATGTCCATGATATGCCGTACCCTCCCGCCCCCGCCGGTCACGACAAGCAGCTGGTTTTTCTTCGAGAGTTGCCCGAGCTCCTCGCAGAGCGGGAACATCACTTCGCGCCCGTAATCGATGGCACCATGCCCCCCGATCTTGACTACGTTTATCTCCGGAGCGATCCGTATCTGGGGGATCGGGGATCGTTTCGCATGCATGCCTTTCCTGACCAGGGTCTCCCCCTGCAGGCCGCTAGTGAGCTCAAATCGCTTTCCCATAAGTACGCACTTACTTCTGGTATCGCAAAGAAAAGGTATAAGTCCACGTAAACCAGTTGGTATATCAGAACCGGAAACTGTTGCAGTGCACGAATCCGTGCGGTGCGGTATCCGACAGGAGAGATCTCATGAAAATTTATGTTCGCGAGCGCCAGAAAGTAGGCGAGGGTGTTGAGTCACCGAAGTACCGGATCGTGGCAGTGACCGGGGGGCAGATCCAGATCGAGGCCACCCATTTCCGGAAGTTCGAGATCGAGCAGATCGCAAAGGACATCAATGCGGAAGTTGTGTTCATGAAGCCCGTAGCAGATGAGCACAAGAAGCATATGAATAAATGACATTTTCTTCTCTTCGGAGGGACCGGGAATAGTGCTGCAGTGTCGGTTCACGGCCCGGGGGGTGCAATCCAATCGTTCTGCCAAGTCTCATTAGCAATGCCGGACAAAATGGAGAGAGAAGATTCCCATGGCAGCCCTTTCCATAGATTGCCTGTTTGATACGGCAGTCAGGATCCAGATCGCGGAACGCTCCGTCAGCATCACGTTCACGGAGAATTCGGTCCGTATAAAATTCCCCACAACACGGAGGCTCGCGGAGTTTCTCAGCGTGCCCCACTATTACATCCTGCCCTATTTTACGATGATGGAGGAAGAGGAACTGATCACCCGGGCCGAGCGGGTAGGCATCATGACCACGCCAAAAGGCAGCCGTAAAATGCTTGCCCTGATGAAGACGAACCATGCGGATGAGATCGCAGACATTCTCGGCCGGGACATCTTTGAGAGCCTGACCAGGGAATCCTGAAAGATTAAATAGCCGTTTTTCTTAACTTTCTTAACAAGTTGTCTGAATTAAGGATTATTGGTTAAAACCACCTGTTTACCAACTGGTTATAACTTCTGCTTAACATATCACAAAAAGAAACATTCAATAGTTTCTTCCCGCAAAAATACACCCGGTCAAACTATGACGAAACGTGTGCATGTATTCATGGTAATCACTTTTGCTGTCCTGATCGTGGCATTGCTGTGTGCAGGATGCACCAGCTCAGCCCCGGCAACTCCGGCGGCAACACCCGCCGCAACGGCGGCGGTAACTCCGGCGGCAACACCCGCCGCAACGGCGGCGGTAACTCCGGTGGCAACCGCGGCAGCAACTCCGGTGGCAACCGCGGCAGCAACTCCGGTGGCAACCGCGGCAGCAACTCCGGCTGCTGCTCCGGTGGCAACTCCGGCGGCATCGGGCGCCAGCCAGCAGAAGCTGGTCATCGCAACCACGACCAGTCTCTATGATACGGGACTCCTCGACTACCTCCAGCCCAAGTTCGAATCGCAGTACAATGTCAAGCTCGCGATCACCTCGCAGGGAACCGGCAAGGCAATCGCGCTTGCCAAGAACGGCGATGCCGATGTACTGCTGGTCCATTCCCCCAGCCAGGAACTGGCATTCATGAACGGCGGTTACGGCCTCAACAGACGATCCTTCGCCTCGAACTCCTTCATGATCGTGGGACCGGCAAATGATCCCGCGGGCATCACGGGCATGACCCCCGAAGCGGCTTTCTCCACCCTCTACCTCAGAGGGACCAGCAAGTTCCCGGGTGTCGCGTTCATATCCCGCGGTGACGGCTCCGGGACGCAGACTGCCGAGATAAACATCTGGAAGAATGCCAAGTTTAACTACACAAACCAGATCGAAAAGTCCGGCACCTGGTACATCGAATCCGGCAAGGGAATGGGAGATACCCTCCAGATGGCAAGCGAGAAGGGAGCATATACCCTGACTGATGAAGGTACGTACCTCGCTTATAAGAGCAAGCTCAACCTCGTTCCGATCATCACGCATGGTTCAAGCCTGCTGAACATCTACAGCGTCATGGCCGTCTATAACACCAAGCAGCCTGCGGACAAGATCCAGATGGCGAACAACTTCATCAACTTCCTCCTCTCCCCGCAGACCCAGGCCGACATCGGCAACTACGGGGTAGACAAGTACGGGAAGTCCCTCTTCATACCGATGAGTGTCACGGTTCCCACGGCTCCCGCAGGATATGTCGGGGACCACAGCACTCCGGCAACGGCCATTGCCCCCGCCGGGACCCCAGCAGCCACAACACCGGCAGCTGCCGTTACAACGGCGGCAGTGAACGCAACTGCTGCAGCAACAAAATAATTTTTTCTTTTTTTTACTCTTTAGAAATCCTCATAATCACTGACGCTCTCGGGGACTTCACCCCCGCAGCTATGGCTCCCCCAATGGCGATGACGATGTATTACCTGTGATCTGATTCCGGTCATCGCAATGCGCCCCGAGTCGAAGAACGCTTTTACCTTCTTCTCCTGCTTCGGATCTGAAGACCCTCATCATCCCCCGCCGGGGGAAGCCTGCCGTTGCTTCAGCAAGGGCAGGCTGGAGAAGAGCCACAGGCTCTTCGACTCTGGTGGCGCAAGAGGGGGGCATCGTCTCACGAAAAAAGGATTTTTACAGAGCATTTTTTTTAAATATCCGTATGCAGGAACCGGGTCCCTCATACCATTTCAACCGTCAGCGCCGGCATTCCTTTTCCGGATCCACCCGTACCCGTACGCTGCAATCATCCCGACAATAAATGCAAGGGTGATCGAGCTGATCAGCGCCAGGACGCCGATGATGCAGGTGATGATGATCGAATCCGTCCTGAGGCTGTGCCTGCCCATCTCGATCCCGACAAAGACCAGCAGGGCCCCGAGCACGCCGACGGCAATGATGGACAGGACCTGAGGGGAGGTGAAGAAAAGGGCAAGTATGAGGAAGATCAGGCCTGCGTATACATTTGCTCCACCGGTCCGTGCACCGTACCGGTACTGGCCGGCGAGACCTCCCGCACCATGGCACATCGGGAACCCGCCGAACGGGACCGAGGTGAGGTTCATCAGGCCGATCGTTGTCGAGAATTTCTTCGGGGGCACATCCTTCCCGAACAGGTCTTTTGTCAGCAGCGATGTCGCAAGAATTGCATTTGCTATCGTGAGGACCAGCTGGGGGAGGACAAGCGTGGCAAGGGCCGAGGGAATATCCGATGGAACAGGAAAGACCAGCTGAGGTGGCGGGATAAGGCTGATTGGGGGGACACCGTACACGAGGATTCCCCCGATGAAACCTGCGGCGATGACGCATATCGAGGAGAGGTCCGGAACTTTCCGGTACCGCACAAGGATAAGGAATCCAAGAATGATCGCTATGCCGATCCCAAAGAAGACAGGGTCTTTTATTACGAACCCTGCCGAGGCCCTGAACAACAGCAGGGCAAGCCCGAGCTGGATCCCACGGACCACACTCTCCGGCACCCACCGTTCGATGATCTCGAAGAACGGGCCGTACCCGAGCACGAGGAAGACGATCCCGAGGATCAGTCCTGCTGCCGCGATCTCCCCGCTCGCAACACCGCCCGCTATCACGACGACTGCGATCGCCTTCATCGGCTCGAGCGGGATGGGGAGACGGTAGTACAGGCCGGTCAGGATAAACCAGATCCCGAAGAAGAGGAGGATGTACCGGGGGTTGACATCGGAAACGAGCGCGACTGCGAGAATGAGGGGGATGATCGTCCCGAAATCTCCCAGCGATCCCGCCAGCTCCGAGAGGGAGAAGGAGAGCGGGATGGCAGGTTCTGTGGACATGGCACTAAGAATGCATCAGGGAATTATCCCGACAGCGGATGTATACATATGGCGGGCCGGGGGGAGCGGTCAGGAAATCCCCCTAACAATAATTAAAATAAAGTAAAGGTGATTATAACAATTAACCTTTTCAAAGGAGCATTTTTCCGGATCTAAAAAAAAATAACCGCAGATCCATGGAAAACTATTGGGAGGCACGGATGGGAGATATTACCTCGGGAATTTTTCAGGCGGTCAACCTGATCGTCACTCTCGACCCGGAAGTCCTGCAGATCGCAGCGCTCTCGCTGTATATATCACTCTCGGCAACGATCCTTGCTGCCTGTGTGGCCGTACCTGCCGGGGGGCTCATCTGTTTCTATGAATTCCGGGGAAAACGGGCCCTGATCACCATCATCCAGACCCTGTACTCGGTCCCGACGGTGGTCGTCGGTCTCCTGATCTACCTGATGATCTCCCACAGCGGACCGCTCGGGTTTCTCAGCCTCCTCTTCACACCGGAAGGGATGATCCTCGGGCAGACCGTGCTCATCATCCCCATCATGACCGGACTCGTCATCGCAGCCCTTGGGGGCGTTGACCGGAATATCCGGGACACGCTCGTATCCCTCGGCGCCACCGGGTTCCAGAGTATCGTCCAGATCGTGAAGGAAGCACGGTATGCTATCCTGAGTGCGGTCATCCTCGGCTTCGGAAGGGCGATCTCCGAAGTCGGGGTGGCCATGATGATCGGGGGGAATATCAGGGAACAGACCAGGGTACTGACAACGGCGATCGCACTCCAGACCGGTATGGGGGACTTCGGGTTCTCCATCGCACTTGGGATCATCCTTCTCGCCATCGCTCTTGTCATCGTCCTGATCATGAATTTTATCACAACGGGATCCCTTGGGGATTTTGATCGCATCATGGGGGGTTCGCCACGGGCGTAATCGACATTGCCGGTCTCTCCCGCGGGATTGGAACAAAAAAAATACTCGGCGGAATCGATCTCGAGATACAGAAAGGGGAGATTTTTACCCTCATCGGTCCGAGCGGGAGCGGCAAGACCACGCTCCTCCGGCTGATCGATCTGCTGGATCGCCCCGGTTCCGGAAAGATCCTGTTCGATGGTACTGATACCGATACGAGCGAGACGGTGCGGCTCAGTATCCGTCGTCGCATGGGAATGGTATTCCAGAAGCCGTCGGTGCTCAATACAACTGTCGCCGAAAATGTGGCATTCGGCCTGAAATTCCGTGGAGTCCCTTCCCGCGAGATCGCAGAGGCGGTCCCCGCAGCACTCGATCTCGTCGGCCTGCCGCATTTCGCCGACCGTCAGGCCGCCAGCCTGTCCGGAGGAGAGATGCAGCGGGTGGCACTTGCCCGTGCGATGGTGACAAAACCCGAGGTGCTCATCCTCGATGAACCAACGGCAAATCTCGATCCGGTCTCATCGGAGATGATCGAAAACCTGGTGGTACGGATCAACAGGACCTTCGGAACAACGATCGTCCTCTCCACGCATGACCTGATCCAGGGGCAGCGCCTCGCTGACCGGATAGCAGTGATCATGGGGGGAAGGATCGTCCAGACAGGAACCATCGAAGAGATCTTTTACAGGCCCGGTGGCAGGGACATTGCACGGTTCGTAGGCATCGATACCGCCCTCAGGGGAGTTGTCAGGAGCAACGATGCCGGGCACGCACTCCTGGACGTAGCAGGTACATCGTTTGAAGCGATCACAAAAGAGCCGCCGGGAAGGCGTGTGGCGCTCTACATCCGGCCGGAGGAGATCACCCTCTCCCTGCCGGCCGACCGGCATCAGAAGACGAGCGCCCGCAACCAGCTTGCAGGCACCATCTCCCGCATGGTACCGTACGGTCCCTTCATCCGGGTCACCGCGGACTGCGGGGTTCCCCTTACGGCCCTGATTACGCGGAGATCGGCAGAAGACCTTGCACTCGCCGTGGGTACGCCCGTTACCGCGGAAGTGAAGGCCTCCGCCATCCATGTCCTGCCGGACGAGACCTGAAAAATCATTCAATAAATTTATCTGGTTGCCCGGTTAGAGTCAATGAGATGTGCTATGTCTGATCTGCTCACCGATCTCCTGATTTACATAGGTATCGGGATCATCACCTTTACTATCGGCATGATTCTCGGGTACCAGTTATTGATCATGTACTATACCAAGCGGTTCATGGTAGTTGCAAAAGAGTGCTCGGATGTCGATTCCGTGATTCCCATAGTGGACGAACTGACCCGGGAGTCCTGAGGAGGAAAAAAATGGTCGATGTCGTAAGTTATTCCCTGATAAGCCTCACCGCCTTCTGTTTCGGGCTTATAGTAAGTTTCCAGATAGCGCATATCCACTACTGCCGCAAGCTCACCACGCTCGTGCGGCGTTCCATTTCCACAAAGACCATCGCCCCGGTCCTTGCCGAGTACGAGATGCTCAGGCCCAAATAATACGATCCGATACGGATCCTTTTTTTTTTAGTTTTTCAGGATTGCCGCGGGATGATCACCGGGACCGTCAGGTATCCCTTTATGAAACCCCGGATGTCCGGGGCCGGATACTCTAATACGAGCAGCACGAATAGTACAGGCAATGCGCTGCACGGTGCTTGCGAGCGGGAGTAAGGGGAACTGCGTGGTAATCGCCGGGAACGGCGGCGCCATCCTGATCGATGCCGGCCTGAGTACAAAGGAGCTCCTCCGGCGCATGGATATCGCGGGGATCGACCCGGTAATGATCGATGCAGTGCTGGTCACCCATGAGCACGGCGACCATATCAGAGGTCTCGATGTCCTCCTCCGGAAACTCAACCGGCCGGTCTATGCCACGGAAGGCACCCTTGCAGACTTCCTCAACCACCGGCGGACGTCCGACAAGCCGATCATCCACCACACATGCCGGTGCGGAGAACGGTTCTCCATCGGGGACTTCCTCATAGAACCGTTTGCCACTTCCCACGATGCGGCAGAACCGTGTGGTTATATCGTGAGCGAGAACAGCTGCCGGATCGGGTACTGCACCGACACCGGGATCATGACCCCTGCCATGCAGGAACTGCTCAGCGCCTGCGACGGGATCGTGCTCGAGAGCAACCACTGCCCCGACATGCTCGCAAACGGCCCCTACCCCGAGTCCCTGAAACGCCGGATCCGGTCGAAACGCGGGCATCTCTCCAATCCTGCTGCTGCTGCCTGCCTCCAGGCATTCGGGAAAGACGTCCCGCAGGTGATCCTCGCCCATCTCAGCGAGATCAACAATACGCCGGAGAAGGCGATGCTGACCGCCCGCGGAGGGCTCGGGCTCTTCTTCGAGGAGCGCCGGGTGACAGTCGCCACCCAGTGCGGGTCCACCCCTGCTTCCCCTCAGGAAATCCGGCTCTGAACGGAATCTTCCGGTAATCCATTTTTATAAAAAAATGTACAAATACTGATATTCTACCGTACACTATGGTATCATAGACCACGATTATCCGACCACCGGGAGATATCTGTATGTCACCAAAAGCAGGTAAAGGCCTGATATCGGGCAGTAAGAAGGACGACGATGCATGTACTGATGAAGTATTCCGCGGGGTATTCGAAAAGATCCAGACCGGCATTCTCATCATCGACCCCGACACGCACACGATTATGGATGCCAACCCCCTTGCCGAATATCTTATCGGCCGATCAAAAAACGAGCTGATCGGGAGCACCTGTCATGAATTCGTCTGCCCTGCAAAATGCGGCCAGTGCCCGATTACCGATATGCACAAGGATATCCACAATCTCGAACGGGCGTTGATCAATGCAAAAGGGGAAACAATCCCCATCCTGAAGACCGTGGCAAAAGCCACCATCCATGGCAGGGAATACCTGATCGAGAGTTTCATCGATATCTTAGACCGGAAAAGAGCGGAAGAGCGGAAGGTGGCCCTGATCGCTTATATGAACGAGTCAATCATGCGGGTGAGGACGCCCCTCGGGCTGATGACAGAAGATTTACAGCGCCTCGCAGACCAGGCAAAAGGCGGGGAGTACGATGCCGAGGAGATCCGCATGCAGCTCCAGATCCATGCAAACAATATCCGGCAGATGGTCAGGACCCTTGAAGAACTCAGCGCTAAGGCGGCTCTCGAACAGGGAGATGACATCCCCCCGGAATTCAGGGATTTTTTCATAGGGAAGTGAGAGTCCATGGATCCAGACGTGCCCGACGATTCTCCCGATGAAAGTCTCCTTTACCTGATGCTTGCGCAGCCGGAAAAAGTCCATGATATGACCATTGCCGTTTTGAAGAGGAGTGTCAGAAAGGGCTGCACTCCCCTCATCATCACGGTCAACCAGCCCTACAAAGTCCTGGCCAGGATGTATGCAAAAGAAGGCATCGGGCCGGAAAAATACTATGTTATCGATGCAATCACCCAGTACTCCGGGGGTGTCTGCACTCCCGATCCCCGGGTAAAATATGTCACGAACCCGTCAAATCTTACGGATCTCGGCATTGCCATTACGGAGTTTCTCCGGCAGATGCCCGAACAAAAAAAATGCATCATCTTTGATTCCGTCAGCATGCTCCTGATTCATATCCCGACCGTGACTGCATCAAAATTTCTTCATTTTGTCGTCAATAAGCTCAAACTCTCTGATGTATCGGGAATATTCCTCTGCGTGGAGAAAGGACTTGATCCGGTCATCCTTTCCCAGATGTCCACTCATGTCGATAAAGTGATGGATTTTGAATCGCCGGAATCCATGGGCCCGATGGAGTGAGGGGGAGCCGGCGTTTCCGTAGTTCGGGGTTCGGGCCTGATGAATCCGGGACCTTCATAAGAAGGCCGGGGAAGAGAAAAACCGTTGAGTCTTCGAATTCCGACAGGTCATCAGACCTGGAGGATGAGAAGAATCCGTCAGGATTCTTCGAAAATACCTTCGGTTATTTCTCGTCCTCGTAGTCCATCTCAAAAATATAAGGTTCGGGTCTGATGACCCTCACCACAGCGAAGAACTGCTATGCAGTTCTTCTCGTCCTCGCGGTCCTGATGAACCACTCGGAATCTTAATCCCTCCTCCGGGGCAACAACAATGCAAGAACCACCATGCTCTTCATGGACTTTTCCCGGTGCTGCGAGAGACTCGAGGCTATCGCAGGCCGGCTCGAGATGATCGATATCATCAGCAAAGAGTTGCCGGGTCTCACTGACGAGGAACTTCCGGTCTTTGTCCGGTTCGTCATGGGCCGGATCTTCTCCGACTGGAGTTCACGCAAGCTCGGGATCGGGCCAAACCTCCTGTATGATGCAGTCGGGAGCGTGGCGGGCGTGCCAAAGGAGCAGGTGGTCGAGAAGATCAATAAAACCGGTGACGTGGGGCAGGCAGTTGAGGAGCTCCTCGCCGTCAAGTCCCAGATGACCTTCTTCCACGAGGAGCTCGACCTCGTTCATGTCTATACCTCGCTCATCGCCATTGCCGAGATGGAGGGAAAGAAGTCCCAGCGGGAGAAACTGCTCGCGGTCCGGCGGCTTCTCGGAAACGCCCACCCGCTCGAGGGGCGCTACCTTGCACGGATCATGCTCGAAGAGCTCCGGATCGGGGTAGGGGAAGGGAGCGTGCGGGAAGCGATCGCAAAAGCCTTCAGCGTGGATTCCGCTCTCGTGGAGCACGCAATGCAGGCGCTCAACGATATGGGTGAGGTGGCCCGGCTCGCAAAGCATGGGCCGGATGCCCTCCGGGAAGTCAGCATCACCCCGTTCCACCCGGTCCGGATGATGCTCGCCCAGCAGGGCTCCATCGCGGGCATGATCGAAGAGCACGGGGAGATTGCTGCGGAATTCAAGTATGACGGATCCAGGTTCCAGTTCCACAAGAAAGGCAACTGGGCCCGGCTCTACTCCCGCAGGCTTGAAGATGTCACCGCGGCCCTGCCGGACGTGATCCAGCAGCTGATGAGCGCCACGGACCATGACGTGATCCTCGATGGCGAGGTGATCGCGATAAAGGATGGGAAGCCCATGCCGTTCCAGTCCGTACTCCGCCGGTTCCGGCGTAGACACGACATCGCTGAGGCACAGGAGGCGATCGAGATGGTGCCCAACGTCTTCGACATTCTCTATCTCGACGGCGAGACCCTGATCGACCTGCCGTTCACCGAACGGCGGAAACGGCTGGAGGGTGTGGTCACGATGTACCTCGCCCCGCAGGTGGTCAGCAGCGATCAGGCCGTGATCGGGAAGACCTACGATGCGGCCCTTGCTGCCGGCCACGAGGGGATCATGATCAAGGTGCCCTCCTCGCCCTACACTCCCGGCCAGCGGGGGAAGAACTGGATCAAGATCAAGCCGGAGGTGGACACTCTCGACCTTGCGGTGATCGGCGCCGAGTGGGGAGAGGGGAAGCGGGCACATGTCTTCGGTTCGTTCCTCGTTGCCTGCCAGGACCAGGGAAGACTTCTCCCGCTCAGCCGGGTTGCCACCGGGTTCTCCGACGAACAGCTGGCCGAGGTCTACGAACTGCTGAAGGACGCCGTGATAGCAAAATCCGGTAAGGAAGTTACGTTCGAACCGCTGCTCGTCTTCGAAGTGGGATATGCGGAACTCCAGGTAAGCCCCACCTACGAGGCGGGATTTGCCCTCCGGTTCCCCCGCTTTATCCGGATCCGTGACGACAAGGACATCTCCGACATTGAGACGATCGAGAGTATCCGGGTCCGGTACGGCCGGCAGGCAAACTCCGCCCAGGCGTACCAGCTCTGACGAGATTCTCCGGTTCGAAGAATTCCTCGGGAATTCTTCTCATGTCTCACCTCTGATGAGGTTCGACAAACTGAAAGAGCGTCCTCTGGGTCCGCAACTCGGGGATCAGGGTGCTGTGAGCAACCCATGCACCTGATCCTATGGTGGCAACCGCCTGCCGGACTGCTGCGTCGAGCGTGGGGAATGCGAGCGGGGGCTCTGCCATCGCCTTCCGCGTGGCCTCCCGGATTACCCAGGTCCCGAGCGGCGCCCAGTACTCGTTCGAGATGGAGCGGACGAGGATCACCCGGGCGCAGCGCTTTATGCCCGCAAGGTACTCGCAGACCCCGAGCCGGGCAGAGTAATAGGCACCCGAGATCGGGGAGTACCCCTGTTTTGTCATCCCCTCCCGGTCCTGCACAATCACATCCTCCTCCCCGCCCCAGAGCGTGTGTTTCCCCCAGATCTCGATCATCTCGTACTTCCAGTCGCCCGGCACAAGGATGCAGGCGATCCGGTTCCCGTAGATCTCACCGGAGAAGAAGAGGATCTCCTCAACCGGAGGGTACCGTGCGATCTCCTTCTTCAGGCTGATCGAGAGGGTATCGTCAACGGCCGTGATCGCCCACCGGGTGGGAACGAACTTCCGCTTCCGGCCGAGAAGTCCTGCAGTCATCAGCTTCGCGATCTGGTACACGTCAATCTCCGAGGATTTGAGGGAGACACAGGCTTCGGTGGCACCGAGATCCGTATCGGACGTGACCCGGTCTACGACACGCTCCACCCGGGCGTTCCCGATCACATCCATCTTACGCACGGTTCCGGTCATCCCGACCGGGGCGATCGTGCCGTCGAAACTGAGGCTGAACGAGACCGGCCGCTCGAAGGACACGTCCACATCAAGCGGTATTGCGGAGAGCGCGATCTCCTGCAGCCCCCCGGCAACGGACGGGAGAGCCGAGCTCCCGCGGAGAGTCCGGGCCCGGATCCCCACGATATCCTCCATCCCGAGGTTCTGCCGGACCCAGTCCGGCGGGTTGTCGGAGTCGTTGATCAGCAGCGGGCCGCCCCGGACATCGGGGTACCCGAAGCTGCCGATGAAGACCGACGGGGAGCTGCCCTGGTAACTGGTCGACGGTTTTATGATCGATGCTGCCTGGGCATGGAACCGGCTCACGATAGGGCAGCGGGGGAGCCCGCACATCCCCTTCCCCTTGCACTCCGCACACCGCATCATGGGCGATCCACCAAGTACTGGGAAGCCGGACGGGAAAAACTCAGGATTGAGGGGGATGCCCTGAATTTACTCTGGGAGGGACGACAGCACCCGCTCCCGGGAAAATGGATCATATGTCCCGGATGGTAGTGGTCTTCACAATCCGTGGCGCCGGTTCCGAGAACGTGACCTGCCACCCGACATCGTACCGGGCCCCGCAGTCGGGGCAGATCAGGATCACGCGGTATACCGACCGGGTTGACCTGACGGGAGTGTCATTTCCGGAGTGAACGCTCACAAACGATGTGTGAAACCCCAGTTCGTACCCGCAGGCGGGACAGATATGGAGCTCCTTATCCACCTTAAGATTCACGATCTCGCCCGGTGTAATCATGGATATCCTTACTGTGGTTAAGGCTCAAAGGCGATATTAAGGTTGCCTGATGACGGGCTGCCTGCGTTCCGCAATGGCAACGATGATCTCCGCTGCGTTCTTCCTGCCATTGATCAGGGTATGGACAGCACGGAACGGCAGTGACGGGAGGAGGAGGGTCTCGGCGATCTTCTGCTCCAGCATCCCGATGGTGATATTCCGCCCGTCAATGGCCACGCCGGCCCCCATGTCCACGATCTTCTTTGCATTGTTCTGCTGCTCGGGATGGTCCGGGTCCACGATGATCAGGACGGGTTTCTCGAAGAGCAGGGTCTCGTGGAGGGTGGTGAGGCCGCCATGAACGATCGCGATCTTCGCGAGCGCGAGGTGCTCGTACAGGTTCGGGACATACCCGTGGGAGACGAAGTTGTCGGAGGATCCTGGCAGCTCGGAGCCGGTATAGAAGACATCGAATAAGAGATCTTTGCGTTCGTCGGCAATCTTCCTGAGGAGGAGATACAGCGGGAGCTTGTATGGCTCGCCGCCGAAACTGGTGAAGATGGTCTTCTGGTCGTAATGGTACCGGTCCGGGTCGAACTGGTAGAACGGGCCGGTAAAACTGTACCGTCCCTTCTCGTACTCCGGGATCCGGAGGTTGTATTCACTGACCGTATCCGGTGCAGGGTAATCGGGAATGATGATGTGATCGGCAAGCCGGAGGTAACGTTGGATCGTGAGGTTGAGAAAACGCCAGACCGGGTTTGTCGTACCGTTCGGGCCGTTGAAATGGTTCTGGTTGGTGATGAAGACCACCGGGACACCTTCCCGCCGGGCCGCAAGCACACCGCCGTACATGGTGTCGCAGACTACGCAGTCGAACCCGAATTCCCGGATCAGCTGCCGGACACTCAGGGCAGACCTGACCATGTCCAGGGCGATGAACTTCGAGTACCAGAGTGTCTTTTTTAAGCTGAAGAACCCGTTCTCCCCTTCGAGCCAGACTTCGCGGGGGACCCGGTGCAGGTGGGAGCACCCATGCTGGCTCATGAAATCATAGGACTTGCCATAGCCGGCAAAGTGTACATCGTGGCCCTCCAGCTGGAGATAGTGCCCGAGATGGAGACTGCGGGAGGCATGGCCGAGCCCTTCGCCGCAGACAACAAAGAGTATCTTCATCTTTCCTGCTGAGGGATTTGTCCTGATCGCTGATGAACGTTAGTTCTGCGGTTCGATCACCGGCACGACCGGCGCGGCCTCGCCGGCACCCGGTTCTTCCGGGATGATGATCCAGGCAATGATATAGACAATGATGCCCGTGCCCAAGGAGAGGAGCGTCACGGCAACCCAGACGAGCCGGATCACCGTGGGATCGACATCGAGGTGGTCGGCGAGACCGGCGCAGACGCCGCCGAGCATCCGGCCCGTGGTGGGGCGGTATAACCGTTTCATACTGAATAGTTACAGACTGCCTCCATAAAAATAAACGGAAAGAATCTGCCGCAGGAATATCAGAAGTGCCCGGGCGCAAAGGGTCTTATGGTTCCGGATTCCACGCCAATACGGAGAATGGTTGTGGCGGGAGAGGAAAATGATAAAACGGCAACCTTCGGAGGGGGCTGTTTCTGGGGGGTGGAGGAATCGTTCCGCACCGTAAAGGGCGTTGTGAAGACTGCCGTCGGGTACATGGGAGGTTCGGTGAAGAACCCTACATACGAGCAGGTCTGTACCGGTGAGACCGGCCACGCGGAGGTGGTGCAGGTGACCTATGATCCGGCAGTGATAAGCTACCAGCAGCTGCTCGACATCTTCTGGTCGGTCCACGACCCCACCCAGCTGAACCGGCAGGGGCCGGACTTCGGGCCGAACTACCGGTCGGTGATCTTCTACCATGACCCGGAGCAGGGGAAGATCGCACGGAAGTCAAAGAACGACGTGGAGACCTCGGGCCGGTTCGGATTCGGCAAGGTCGTCACCCAGATACAGCCTGCGGGCGAGTTCTACCGGGCCGAAGAATATCATCAGCAGTACTTTGCAAAGAAAGGCGGCGGGCGCTGTCATATCTGATCGTTTTTTTGGGGAACACCAGTCCGCAGTTTTATTTACCGGGCCGGGCTACACCCTAGCATGGACGTGCCCGGAACCATCCAGCTCATCGCAACCCTGACTGAAGTAGTGATCGCCCTTATTGCGTTCCTGATCGGATGGCAGAAGAAGAAATTGTATGGCTGGTTAATCGCCGTCACGTTCGGGCTCTTTGTGATCTTTGACCTGGCCCGTATCTTTGCGCTTGAAGTTGCTGCCGACAAGTATGCCCTGCTGCTCCTCATCGCATGCCTGTCCATGCTGTATGCGATGTGGCTGCTGTGGAAAGGGGAACGGGAAGAATCTCCCGCCTAAAACATCGTATTTTCGTTCGCGGAACTCTCCGGCACATCCTGCAGCACATCCCAGTGCTCGACAACCTTGCCGTTCTCGAGCCTGAAGATGTCCATCACGGACACGCCACGGTCGTCCTTGTGCCGGACAAGGTGGCTGTGCACCACCACGAGATCTCCTTCTGCAATGATCTGCTTGAAGTTGAAGTGGAGCGTGGGGAATGCCCTGACAAAGTCCTTCACGAACGCGATGAACGGCCCGGGACCGTCCCCTGCCCCGGGATTGTGCTGCCGGTAGTACGGCCCCATGAACCGTGCCACCGCCTCTTCGGGCTTCTTGAGGTTCATTGCGAGATTGTAAAAATCCCGGACGATCGTCTTGTTGGATTCCAGCTGGTCTTTCATTATATCTCCCCGTACCTGATCTTCCCCGGTTATGGAAGGATCTCCACAGCCATTTTGGCCCGGAAGCCACCATAGATAGGATACTCAGGTAAGGAGGGTATAGGCACGTTGTCGATATATAATTCTGCGGAAATGACCATCCGGTGCCGGGACTCTTTTAAGAAAAACACAGGGAAAAGAAGATGATGGGCCCGCTGAGATTCGAACTCAGGACCTCCGCCATGTCAAGGCGACGTCATAGCCAACTAGACCACGAGCCCGCGTGTGTCTGATGCTCTATAGCATCTGTTCTGGTATTATTAAAAATTAGTGCACTGGGGCCAGGACCGGGCGTTCCCGATACCGGGAGTTTATAAGCCGGATCATTTATGTGCAGGGATCGCCTATCTCCGGTCAGGTACTTATGACTGAAGGAACCCCCGCACAACACCAGCTCTTCACCTTCGAACCCGAAGCCGGACGGCTCGAGCTGCTCATCCGTATCGTTTACTGGATCCTGATCGGCATCGTCCTCTGGGTCTATGGCATGATCGCCTGCATCGTGCTCTTTATCCAGTGGTTCCACATCCTGATACTCGGATGCAGGAACGAGAGTCTCTCGAACTTTGCGAAAGGCTACCTGGAGTATACGGTTCATGTCATGCCATACACGTATTTCATGACTGATGCCCGGCCGGATATTATGCCGGTAGCGGTGAAGATAGTCGAAGAACGCTGATGCGTTCTTCTCGTCCTCGGGGTTCGAAAACCCCTCGGAATACGAAGAAACTCCACATCCATTTTATCCGCTCAGGTGAACAGTAACAAAATGGCAGCCTTCGATCCATCCGTCCTTGGCATCTTTGTCTTCGGGCTGATTGCCGGTATATGTCCGTGCAACAGTGTCCTGTGCCTCGGGCTGATCGGATACCTGACCAGCGGGAACACCAGACTCTCCCTCCCCAACATTCTCAAGCTTACCCTCTCATTCTGCATCGGTACAGTCCTCGTGCTCCTGCCGCTTGGCATGATTGCCGGATTTATCGGAAGATACCTGTTGTTCCTCAACAGCACGATTGCATGGGCGATCGGGGGTGCACTCATGATCCTGATGGGGCTGCAACTCCTCCAGGTCTACAAGCCGCCGATACGGAGCATCTTCAATTTCTTCAGGGTGCCGATCTCCTATACGGTGACGGGGGCATTCCTCCTCGGGCTCTCGTTTGGCGCCATCACGGTCGGGAGAGGGGCACCGATGCTCCTCATCGTCCTGACCTACATCGCCCTCTACCAGACCGCGTTCCAGGGACTGTTCACCATGCTTATCTATGCGGCTGGCCTCTCCATCCCGCTCATTGTGATCAGCTCGCTGGGCGGGGCGCTCGGGAAACAGATCAAGGACAAGGCGCGAGTGAGCGGCGAGGTCTTCGATAAGATCATCGGAATCGTGATTGTACTGATCGGGGTCTATTTCCTGTATCTCGCATTCCACTGACCGGGGAACGCAGGGTACGGAAAGGAGGCCCGTCCATTCACTCGCAGACCGGCGCCAGCTTCCCCCTGAGTTTCTCCTCAGCACCGAGCCGCATCAGCTCGACCACGTTGTTTGCCATGCCCCGTGTCTTGGCAAGTACCAGCGGATCTGTCCGGAAGAACTCCGCGTCTGTGATCGTGTTGAACTGGGCCCCGTGGTTCCGGTAGGAGATGCCGAACGGTGCCAGAATGTACCCCATCTGCTCAAAGTAGAGGAAGATCTCCATTGCCGTCTTGGTCGCCCCGTCTTCATGGCCCGAGACTGCGATCCCTACCACTTTCCCCTCGGTGAGGCCGGGCTTTTTGAGCAGGTAGCGGTTCTGGATGCAGTTGAGCCGGTCGAGAAAGTCCTTGAGCCGGGCGGACATGTTGTTCCAGTTGACCGGCGAGGCTACGATGACCGCCTTTGCCGCGATCACCATCTCATGGAAGGCCGGCATGTCGTCCAGCTGATCCCGGCACGGGTACGTGCAGGCCGCGTCCCGCATGCTGTAGCAGCACCAGCAGTGGTTGATCGCATACTCGCTGATGTTGAACCGTCGGTAGCTCACCCCTTTCTCTTTGAGCACCTCCTCGGCAAGGTCGGCCATGTATCCCGTGTTGTTCGCCCGGTGGTTGCTGCCATTGATGAGGAGCACGTCGAATGGCTCGTGGTCGTACCGCAGACGCGCCTTTTCGGAGAACGGGATGAATTCCCGGGAGGTAGCGGCGCACTGCGGGCATTCCGCCGGAGGTTCCGGGCCGTGCAGGATGTACCCGCAAACACTGCACTTCCAGGCTGTCCCGGTTTCCACGCGGGTTTCAGTGCTGATCGCTCTCACTCCCCCGGGTGCAGTAATAGACATGCTGGAAGCCTTCCTTCTCAGTAACCGGGCAGCCCGGGCAGAGGCATCCGTCCTCAACCTGTATACAGCGACTCTTCCCGGTCCCTGCAAGACAATACGCAATCTCTTCTTTGCATTCGACAAAGCTCGGGCACATCCCGCAGAGGCAGATTTCGATCCCTTTCGTCCGGTCCATCATAATATTTCCTCCTGATATGCTCATTGCGCATCGGGTTACTTAAAGATGCAGGAATGGTGCAGAAACCGGGGTTGGGATCAGGGTCACACAGCGACAAGGGGGGAGGGGGCAGGGGGGTCACCTAAAGTACACCGCCCGACCCCCCCATGAACCTGCAGATGCCAAAGGACGTTCCTGTCTATCCGGTGATCGTCGTAAAAAAAATTATCTGCCCATGCGGAAACCGTTCCCTGGACGTGGGGGGTCGGGGGGGGTCGGACCACTTTTTTTATCCGGTGCGGAGCCGGGGACCCGGGAAAAAACCGGGATATTCCGACGGGTGCCACCCCCATTGAAGGGGGCGGGCAGAAACGAAAGTACACCGCCCGACCCCCCCACGCATTGAGGCACATCAATCGGGCAGGTGGGGTCTTGGGGGTCACGATGAAAATCTGATAATTTTCCGCTCTTGGGGGCTCCGCCCCCGCCGCTCGGGCATCCCCCAATAGCGATGATGCAGCATTACCCGAACGCGAAACAAGAAGCAATTTCACGTAATAATATCGTCTGGAGTTTTTTTCCGGCAATTGATCCGCCGCGGGGGCGCCCCGTCGGGGGCGGCGGCGTGCATCGTAATGGCAAGGGCGAACAAATTTTTATGTAATATCATTTTCACGCCGCTACCTTGCCGATTATATATTGGAGATAACAATATCTCATTCGGGATGCTCATTGGCAACCCCATTGAGCTAGGATGAAAAAATGGATTGCAAAACCTGTAAAAAACCAATGAATACTGCCCGATTGACTTTGGGGGATTATTCAAATAATCAAAAAGGTCAGACATTTATAGATCAGGAAGGAGCCTATTGCGAAACATGCGGATGTTTCATTTGGGCTGATGGAGAAGTTCGTTTTTAAATTTATTTTTGAATATTCTACAATCAACAATGTGATCAAAAAAAAGTATTCTCAGATCAACTCTGAGGAAATCTTAGCAAACGTTGCGGTAAATATACCCGGCATCGAGCGGATCTCGTCCATCACGGCTGCGGGCACTTCGCTGTCCACGTTCAGGACCATGATTGCCTGCTCGCCGGGGTTGATCCGGCCTACCTGCATGCCCGCGATATTGATATTGACCTTGCCGAGGATCGTGGAGGCACGGCCGATGACGCCCGGCTTGTCGAGGTGACGGGAGACGATGACGTATCCCTCGGGGATCATGTCCATCGTGTATCCGCCGACCGCGACGATCCGGCTCCGGCCCTTGAAGAAGACGGTGCCGCTGACGGTCTCCTCGCCCTTGTCGGTCTTCACCTTCAGGGTGATCAGGTTCTTGAACCCCTTGGCTTCCTGCGTGACGGTCTCGCTGATCGTGATGCCGCGTTCCTTGGCAATGTACTCGGCATTCACGATATTGACCGGCTGCTGGAGGATCGGGTCGAGGAGCCCCTTGAGGGCGAGCCGGGTGACAAACTTCATGCTGCCGGCATAGGCTGAGAGTTCTCCGCCGTAGATGAGCTCGACGGAGGCAAGCCTGCCACCGGTGGTCTGGATCGCGAACCTGCCGATCTTCTCGGCGAGCTGGGCGAACGGCTCGAGGATCTCCGCGTGCTCGGGCGGGACCATGGGTGCGTTCACGACATACTTTGCGGAACCGCCCTTGAGGACCTCGATGCACTGCTTGGCAACCGAGACCGCGACGTTCAGCTGGGCCTCGACGGTGCTTGCCCCGAGGTGCGGGGTCACGATGACCTGGTCGAGGGTGAGGAGCGGTGACTCGAGCGGGGGCTCGGTCTCGAAGACATCAAGCGCTGCACCGGCCACCTTGCCGCTCTTGATCGCATCGTAGAGCGCCTTCTCATCGATAATACCGCCGCGGGCACAGTTGATGATCCGGACGCCGTCTTTCATCGTCGCGATGCTCTTGGCATTGATCACGTGTTTCGTCTCGGCGATCAGGGGAGTGTGGACCGTGATGACGTCTGCCACCTTGAAGAGGTCGGCCATCGACATCATCTCGACGCCGAGCTGGGCCGCACGTTCCTTCGTGATGAACGGGTCGTAGGCAACGCACTTCATGTCCATTGCGTTTGCCCGCTTTGCCACTTCGCGCCCGATCCGGCCGAAGCCGACAATACCGAGCGTCTTCTCGTTCAGTTCCACGCCCATGAACTTCGAGCGTTTCCACTCCTTCTTCTTCAGGCTCGCGTTCGCCTGCGGGATGTTCCGTGCGAGTGCCTGCATCATCGCCATCGTGTGCTCGGTCGCCGCCAGGGTGTTGCCCTCGGGTGCGTTCGCAACGATGATCCCCTTGCGGGTCGCTGCCTCTACATCGATATTGTCGACCCCGACACCGGCCCGGCCTATGAACTTCAGTTTCTTGCCGGCCTCGATCACCTTTGCCGTGACCTCGGTGCTGCTCCGCACCAGCAGGGCATCATAATCCCCGAGGATCTTGCAGAGCTCGTCTTCCTTGAGCTCCGTTTTGACGTCAACGTCAACGGCCGCCCGCAGGATCGCAAGCCCCTCTTCCGCCAGCGGATCGCTGACGAGCACTCTCGCGTTTGCCATAAAAACCCATACAATATCTGCACGGTACTTAAAGAGGGTTATTCTTCCCGTGCAAACGGTCCGTGCGTGAATCCCCTGTGTGGTCGGGGGCCGGACCAGGCCGTTCCGGGAAGTGCACGCAGGGAGGGCCGGCAGGGGATGATAACCCTTAAACAGGGTGGCGATAAGATCATAAGTGGTGCGAGCATGAAAGAAGTGCCCAATATTCTGTGGCTCGAGGAGATCCGCAAAGAGGATATCATTTCCGTAGGGGGCAAAGGGGCTTCCCTTGGTGAGATGGCCTCTATCGGGCTCCCCGTTCCGAAAGCCTTTGTTGTTACGGCCCAGGCCTTCCGCAGGTTTTTAGTCGAGACCAGCTTAGAGAAGAAGATCTTTTCAACGTTCGAGAAGCTCGATGTGGAAGACAATGCGGCCCTGGAAAAGGTAGCCGAGAATGCCAAGGCACTTGTCATGAAAGCGAAGATGCCGGCAGCAATCAGGGGCGAGATCCGTGCGTCCTACAGGAAGATGTCGTCGGGAGATCTCATCGTGGCGGTGCGCTCGAGCGCTACAGCCGAAGACCTGCCCGATGCAAGCTTTGCCGGCCAGCAGGAGACGTTCCTCAATATAAAGGGTGAAGCGGCACTCATCTCCTCGGTCCAGAAATGCTGGGCCTCGCTCTACGGTGCCCGGGCACTTTATTACCGGGCAAAACAGGGATTCGACGATCACACGGTCAATATCGCGGTCGTTGTCCAGCAGCTGGTCCCGTCAGAGAAGGCCGGCGTCATGTTCACCTCCCACCCGATCACGGGAGAATCAATCACCATAATCGAAGGCTCGTGGGGCCTTGGGGAAGCCGTAGTCTCCGGCACGGTCTCTCCCGATAAATACGAGTTCGACCAGCGGGGCGAGAAGGTTGTCGATGTTTTTATCGCCAACAAGAAACTCGAGATCATTGCCGACGGCGATCACGGCACCAAGATCATGGACGTACCGAAGGACAGGCAGGACAAGCGGGTCCTCTCCGACGACGAGATCGCAAAGCTCGCTATGTATGGCAAGATCGCCGAGAACCACTACGGGGTTCCGCAGGATGTGGAATGGGGAGTTGTGGCAGGGACCATCTATATCCTTCAGTCCCGGCCCATCACTACCATCGGGAAGAAGGAGGCCAAGGGCATGGCAGACCAGAAGTCAAGTGCGAAGATCCTTATCAAGGGCCAGGGGGCGGCCCCGGGTATCGCCACCGGTAAAGTCGTCATCATCCGTGACGTGAAAGACACCGGATCCGTGAAAGAAGGCGACATCCTTGTAACGAAGATGACGAACCCGGACATGGTGCCGGCAATGCGCAAGGTTGCGGCGATCGTGACCGACGAGGGCGGGATGACCTGCCATGCGGCGATTGTCAGCCGCGAGCTGGGCACGCCGGCCGTTGTCGGTACGAAGAATGCAACGAACGTGCTCAGGAACGGCCAGCTCGTCACGGTCGATGGCGAACTGGGCCTGATCTATGAAGGCGAAGTCGCCCATGCAGCCCCGGCACCGGCAGCCACACAGGTTGTCGCGGGCCATGGCCAGATCATCACCGCGACAAGCGTAAAAGTGAACGTCTCCATTCCTGAGGCGGCGGCCCGGGCGGCAGCAACCGGTGCAGACGGCGTAGGCCTCCTCCGGATCGAACACCTGATCCTCGGCCTCAACAAGACCCCCGGCTGGTTCATTGCGAACCACAGGGAGGAGGACTTCGTTAACGAACTCCACGATGGCATCAAGATCGTGCTCGACGCGTTCCCCGGCAAGACCGTCTGGGTCAGGACCCTCGACGCCCCTACCGACGAGTTCCGGAACATGCAGGGCGGCGAGAACGAGCCGCACGAGCACAACCCGATGCTCGGCTGGAGAGGAATCCGCCGCGACCTCCAGAGCCCGGACCAGTTCCGGCTCCAGGTGGAGGCGTTCAAGCGTCTCTGGAAAGAGGGCTATGAGCACCTTGGGATCATGTTCCCGATGGTCTCCCACCCCGACCAGTTCATCAAAGGCAGGGAGATGATGCGGAGCTGGGGCGTGGACGTCGATAACGTCACCCTCGGCATCATGATCGAGATCCCCTCGAGCGCGATCATGATCGAGGACTTCCTCAGGGCAGGCATTAAGTTCGCCTCGTTCGGCACGAACGACCTGATCCAGTACACGCTCGCCATAGACCGGAACAACGAGAACGTGGCCGACATGTACAACCCGCAGCACCCCGCGGTGCTCCGCCTGATCCACGACGCGATCCAGATGTGCCGGGCTTATGACGTGGAATGCTCGATCTGCGGCCAGGCCGGCTCCGACCCGAAGATGGCCGTCTGGCTCGTGGAGCACGGCATCACGAGCATCTCGGCAAACATCGACGCCATCGCGAAGATCCGCGAAGCAGTAGCCCGGACAGAGAAACGCATCATCCTCGAAGCCGCGAGAACAAAAGATGCTGAATAAGGGTCTCCCGGAAGACGAACTCTTCACTTTTTTCTCCCGGAAGAAACGGGAAGATCTTGACTACGATTACATCCTGAGCTCCATGTGCACCGTCCCCCATACCGTAGCAGTGCGGGCGCACTGCATGTTCATGGAGACGAACCTCGGCGATCCCGGGCTTTTCCCTGGCACCGCCTCTCTCGAACGGCTCCTGATCAGCCGGTTCGGCTCGCTCTTCCACTGCCCCGACGCCGGGGGATATGCCACGAGTGGCGGCACCGAGTCCAACATCCAGGCCCTCCGCCTCGCAAAGGCACTCTGGTGCACGAAAGGCAGGGGGCTGCGGGATCCGTATGGCCAGCCCAACATCATCCTGCCGGAATCGGCTCACTTCTCCTTCAGGAAGGCCTGCGACATCCTTGGCCTGGAGATGAGGAAGGTGCCGCTCCGGAAGGATTTCCGGATGGATGCGGACCATGCCGCCGAACAGATCGACCGGAACACGGTTGCACTCGTGGGGATTGCCGGTACCACCGAGTACGGTATGGTAGATCCGATCGCCGATCTCGCGAAGATCGCAGTCCAGCACGAACTGTTCTTCCACGTTGACGCGGCTTTTGGCGGGATGGTGATCCCGTTCCTCGACGATCCCGTCCCCTTCGACTTCACCCTTCCCGGCGTCACCTCCATCGCGGTCGACCCGCACAAGATGGGGATGAGCACGATCCCCTGCGGCTGCCTCCTCACCCGGGATCCCGGGGTCCTCGACACCCTGAACATCGACACCCCGTATCTCACCGTGAAACAGGAGTATACGCTCGGCGGCACCCGGCCCGGGGCACCGGTGGCCGGGGCACTCGCGGTGCTCGACTACCTTGGCACTGAGGGGATGAAAGCCGTGGTATCCGGGTGCATGAAGAACACGGAGCGCCTGATCGCCGGGATGGAGACACTCGGGATCCCCCGGGCGGCAACCCCCGAGGTCAATGTCGCGACATTCATCTGTGAAAAGGCCCGGGTGCCGGGGCCCTGGAAGGTCTCCTGGACCTGCCGGAAGCACCTGCGGATCGTCTGCATGCCGCACGTGCACCGGGACCGGATCGAGGCATTCTTAAAAGATATTGGTGAAACCCATGCTTGACCGACTTGTTGAATCTCTGGAGACCTGCCCGATGGTGAAACGGGGGGAGTACAACTACTTCATCCACCCGATCACCGACGGCGTACCAATCGTCGACCCCGCCCTTCTGCGTGAGGTGGCGGTGGCGATGGCCAAAGTCCTTGACCTGAACGGCGTGGACAAGATCGTGGTCGTCGAGGCAATGGGGATCCACATCGGCTCCGTGCTCTCTGTTATGACCGATATCCCGATGACGGTGATGCGGAAGCGGGTGTACAACCTGCCGCACGAGGTCCCGGTCCACCAGACCACCGGCTACTCGAAAGGCGAGCTCTACCTCAACGGGGTCTACCAGGGCGACCGGGTCGTGATCATCGACGATGTCGTGAGCACGGGCGGCACGATGAAGGCGCTCCTCAAGGCGCTGGAGATCGCGGGCGCCGAGGTCGTGGATGTCTGCATCGCGATCCAGCGGGGCGATCCCGATATCGGAAGGCCGTACAAGTCCCTCGTGCAGATCGAGGTGGACGACCGGGTGCATGTTGTCAAGCGATATCTCTGACCTCGTCCGCCAGCTGAGAGAGCGGGGTGCAAAAAGGATCGCTCTCCAGTTCCCGGCCGGGCTGAAGCGGAAGGCTGCCTGGTACGCCGGGGAGCTCCGAAAGGCCGGCTTTGACGTGATAATCAGCGGGGATCCCTGTTACGGCGCGTGCGACCTCTCGCTTGGCCTGCTCCGTGACGGAGATGTCGATGTACTTGTCCACGTGGGTCATGCCCCGGTCGACCACCAGCCGGACGTCATCTTCCTCCCGTTCCCGGTCGACTTCGACATGCAGGTGCTGGACAGAGCGATCCCGCTGCTGAAAGGGCCGGTCACCGGGCTCGTCACCACGGTCCAGCACGCCCACCTCGTTTCTGCCATGGAGGACTACCTCCGTGCCAAAGGTATTGATGTCCGGGTGGCGGAAGGCTCGGGCAGGGCGCCCCTCAGGGGCCAGGTGCTCGGCTGCTGCTTCACCACGGCACGGGAGACCGGGGCCGGGGAGATCCTCTTTGTCGGCACCGGCGTCTTCCACCCGATCGGGATCGCACTCAGCACAAAAGCCCGTGTCGTTGCCCTCGATCCTCTTGCAGGAACTGCGGAGCTCGTCAGCGGCGACGCCCTGATGCGCCGGCGGTTTGCCGTCATCGAGAAGGCGAGAGGGGCGAAGAGTATCGGAATCCTCGTCAGCACCAAGACCGGACAGCGCCGGATGGAGCTCGCCCGCAGGCTTGCCGCCCTGTCGCCGGACGCCGTGATCGTCCCCCTGCAGGAGATCACGCCGGACGAACTGCTGGATCTCGGGTTTGGTTGTTACGTGAACACCGCCTGCCCCCGGCTTGCCTATGACGACCAGGTCCGGTTCCCGGCCCCGGTCCTCTCCCCGCAGGAGTTCGAGATCCTCTGCGGGGTGCGGAGCTGGGACAACTACGAGATTGACGAGATCCCATGAAGCTTAAGACCCTGGAGATGACCCTCCAGCGACTCGCGGGTTTTTCCCGGCCGCGGCCCTCGCTGGAGCAGTACCAGACCCCGGCCCCGCTTGCCGCCCGGCTGCTCTACCATGCGCTGATGAACGGCGATATCGAAGGGAAGCGGGTCTGCGATCTCGGGTCAGGAACGGGAGTTCTCGCGATCGGTGCCGCACTTCTCGGGGCGGAGTCCGTGATCGGGATCGAGATCGACGAGAAGGCGCTGGAGACTGCCCGGGCAAATGCCGATCTGCTCGATGCAGCCGTGGATTTTATCGCGGCGGATGCAAAAGATCCCCTGCTCCCCGAACGGGCAGGCCCCTGCGACACCGTGGTCATGAATCCCCCGTTTGGCGCCCAGAAAGCCCACGCGGACCGGCCGTTCATCGATCTCGCCCTGCAGCTCGCCCCCGTCACGTACGGCATCTTTAATGCAGGATCCACGCAATTTGTAAAGGCCTACACGGAAGGACGCGGGGAGATCGCCGAACGGGTCGGCGGATCGTTCCAGATAAAACGGACCTTCTCGTTCCATACAAAGGACGTGCAGGAGATCGAGGTCGAGATACTACGCCTGAAACGGACACCCTGACAGAATCCTGCAGCAGGAAGAGCACTATCACGGGGCTCGCTGCAGCCCACATGGTCACCGACATCTACATGCCGGTGCTGCCGGCAATCCTGCCGCTCCTTATAGCGCAGAACGGCTACTCCTACCTTGCGGCAGGGCTGCTCGTCACTACCTACAACCTCACCTCTTCCTGCATCCAGCCGGCAATCGGCTGGCTCTCCGACAAGAAAGGGCTTACCATCAGTGTCAGTATAAGCCTCTTCATCAGCGCCATCTTCGTGGCCCTGATGGGCATAGCGCACGACTACTACCTGATCATGGCCTTTGCGATCCTCGCAGCGCTCGGCCATGCCTGCTTCCACCCTACGGCCCTGACGCTGGTGAGCAGGCTCTGTTCGGACGAGAACCGGGGCCGGATCACCTCGTACTTCGTGGTCGGGGGCAATCTCGGGTACGCGATCGGCCCGGTGCTCGCCGGCGTTCTGGTCTGGTGGCTCGGCCTGCCCGGGCTCCTTCTCCTGATCATCCCTGCCACGATCATGGTCTTCGTCCTCCGTCACCTGCTGCCGGGCGGTATCGCCGGGGCCCGGGCGCAGCATGCAGCACCGGCGGAGCCGGCAGGACCCCCGCGATCGAAGAGACCGTTCGCAATCCTGATGGTGGCCTCGATCCTCCGGGCCTGGGCGGTCTTTGCCGCCATCACCTTCCTGCCCATGTACCTGGTCACGCAGGGCTACGATCTCGTGATCGCAACCCTGATCATGACCCTGATGCTCCTCGCCGGTGTTGCCGGGCAGGTGGCAGGCGGCCGGATCTCCGACCGGATCGGGAGAAAAGAGTTCATGGTCTTCGGCCTTGCCGGTGCGATCCCGTTCTTCTACATCTTCTTTGCAAGCTCGGGCATCATTGCAATCCTCGCACTGATGATCTTCGGGTTCTTCCTCTGGTCGACCTTTGCCGTGGCGATCGCGATCTCCCATGAGCTCCTGCCACAGAACATAGGCCTCGCCTCGGGCATGATGCTCGGTCTCGCCATCGGCTTTGGCGGTCTCGGCGTGGCCGTCAATGGCATGATCGCCGACCACTACTCGCTCGCAGCAGCCCTCGGGACGATCCCCATCCCGATCGCCGTGGCCGTAGTCCTTATGGCGCTCCTTCCGTACCCGTGGAAGACCCTCTTCCGGAGAGATTTATCCACCCATACGAGATAAATCCAGCATGCTTATATTTTTCCGGCTGAAACCTGATGTGAGGTTAACAGATGGATAAATTAGGAATAATCGCACTGGTTATCGGGGTTGTTTTATGTGCCCTTGGCGGTTTTGCGATATGTGTGTTCCTGCCGGAAGTCCTCCTCGCGGTCAAAGGTCTCATCGGCATCACCGTGCTTCTTGCCGGTATCATGCTGGTTATCTTTGGTATCCTGATCTTCAGGGATTAGGCAGAGGGCTTATACATTATTTCGGGTAGGGGAGGACTTCTATATCCATCGTGCTGATCCGTTCGTAGATCCGTTTCATCTGGATGATCGGCCACAGCTGGTAGAGCATGACCGTGATCGGTTCCCACATGGCCACCCAGCCGATGATCAGGAGGGCATCTGCCAGTAACTGGGCAAGCAGCTGGGAACTCAGGGAGGAGACCATCTGGCGGGCGATCAGGGCGACCGCAAGGAACGACAGGCCGATGATGAGGCTGACCCTCCCGTACCGGAAATGGCTGCGGAACTTCCGTTCCGTCACGAGGATAAGAAACCTGAAATGATTATGTATTGCCGGCCCGATGGTCTTCGCCTGCTCCGTGTGTGTAAGATCCTCGGGGAGATAAACAATTATTTTGAACTGCGTTTTTTTCGGGAAGTCCTTGACACTCTCGACAATATACCGTTCAGCTGCGGAATCGAGCTCTTTTTCATGGAACGGGGCGGGATCAAATGAATTGAACAGTTGGATCACTGATGCGAGTTTTATCTCGATCAGGATTTTATTTCCCTCTTTTTTGTACAATGACTCGATATCCACCATAGGATCGATCCTTGTTGCCATAATCCGCAGTTAAACCAATTAAAACTGTCCGTTTCCCGGAGGGGTGTATCCCGTCAGGTCGTATCTGTTCGCGGCTTTTCAAACGGAGCATTGGCGGGGAACTTATGAAATAAAACAAAAGGGTGTGCAGGATGATACCGGATTTCAGCATCATTCCTGAGATAAAAAAACCAGTTTAAGATCGGATAAAATTCCTGGTATATCCGGAGATTAAAAAACGGTTAAAAAATGGGTTTTAACGTTATACCTTGACCACCAGGCACTGCGAACCGGCGGTCTCGAGCACCGGCTCGGGAAGGCTGTCAAAGAAGTCGTCGAACGCCTTCTTTACGCCGGGTGCGGTGATGTAGTCATGGGAGAGGATGATGCCCCCTTTGCTCATGCGGGAGTAAAAGAACTCGAGGCAGAGCTTCGTGCTCTCGTAGCAGTCCACATCAAGGTTCACCATCGAGAAGGTCTTGTCCCTGACCGGGTCCGAGGTGTCGGGGAAGATCCCCTTATAGAAGTGGACATTCGAATCGTCCTTGAGGTATGCCTTTACCGAATCATAATTGGCGGCAAACTTCCCCTCATAGAACGGCCAGACCATGTCGATGTCGTCCACTTTCGGCAGTCCCTCGAAGGTGTCGAAGAGGTGGAGGTGCTTGTCCCCCTTCGCGGAGCAGATGATCTTCGCCGACCCGCCCTTGTACACCCCGACCTCGGCGATATCGCCAGGGACCTTCTGCGTCCGCTTCACGGTCATGAAGATATAGTAGGCTTCTATGTCCTCGAGCAGGAGTTCGGTCTCGGACCGGATCTTCTTGAGCGACTTGGCGAACTCCTTGCGGTCATTGCAGCCATAGTGTGAGAACCTGCCCCGGTTGGCGATATCGTTGCCCATGAACGGCTCAAAGAACAGGGCCTTCCGGAACTTGAGAAGATGCCTGCTGGGGACGAGCGAATCAAAAGCCCAGAAAATATTCTTCTTCGGAAGCAGACTCATGCGTTATAACTACGCAGTCAGGGTTTTTATAAATCGCGGATCACCGGAACCCGAGTTTCCGCATGAGCCGCCGGTTCGTTGCCAGCCAGCCGATGACTATCGCGGCAAGGAGCAGGATGAGCGCCGTCATCCACGAGACAAGGATCGAGAGCCCCGCCACGTACGCGATGATCACTGCTATAAGGCCCGGGACGCGGCCTTTCTTCCAGGCCTGCCAGATGGAGAGGACGAGCAGGATCGTGGGCAGGATGATGAACAGGTACCGGACATCCGGATCCGGGAGGAGCGTGCCTGCCGTCTGTCCAATCAGGGTGAGGATCACCTGCTCCGGATCGATCCCGATCGCGGTCCAGAGACCGGACAGGAACCCGAAGCAGATCACGGACTGCCAGATATATGCGCGCGATTTCTTTGCCATGGTCAGGTCCGGAGATGCATAGCTGGTCCGTAGTTTCGGGGGGTTTATCTGCCGCCGGATTTACCGGTCTCCGCCATGCAACGGTTGAATGCCGGGCTGCGGGGGTTCGGCGCTGAAGTCCAGTTCATCAATGAAGGGCATCAGGCAGGTTACGTAGGGTACGGGGGCGGCCTTGTTATCCAGGGAGGTCTCACCGATCGTGATGATCTCGACCACCAGCGGGAATTCGTCCATGGTCTGCTCGAAGGAGGGGTCGTTCTCCTGCGTAAACCGGAGGAAGCTCCCGACAAGGATGAGCGGTCGCTCGTACTCGGGAACCTTCGCATATTCGGCAAGCACCGATTCAAGGCTACGGTTCCGGGCAAGGTCTTCCTCGAAGAAGAGATAGATGGGGACCCCGTAGTTCTCCGCGATCGTCCCGAGTTTCCGGATATCTGCCTTTTTGCCGGGAGAGAGGCCCAGCGTGCCAAGTTTGTCGGCCGGGGTTGCCCCGCGAAGGGCGGCCCATGCGGTCTTTTTCAGCATACAGAATATGGGACGGTGGCGGGTGTAAATATAGCGATGGAAGCAGGGAGGATGACAGGAAAATCCGGAGTGTCACCAGATACAATCTGCGCAAGGGAAAAAAGACCGGACCGGATTCCGGGTCACTCCCGCCCGAATTTATTGAGGAGCGTGAATCCCACGCCGAAGAAGAGGACTGCCGCCACCGGCCAGACCGACCAGGTAATTCTCCCGTTCTGGTACACGTCGATACCGACAAAGAAGACGCAGATCATGATCATGACCGCGATATTGTACCACCATTTCTTCGGGCCTTTCCGGCTCCCGCACATCTCGCTCATGGTATTTCTCCGGATAGAGATGGGACACGGATGATAAAAAAAGGATGCGAAAAAATTGATTCGGGTAGTGCCCGTGCCATCTACTTGGGGGCAAAGGCGTTCTGGATCAGGTCCGGGTTGAACACCGACGGGACCGTGCCGGTCTTTGCATAGGTGTAGAGTGCAGTCACGAAGATGCCCTGCATCGCGTAGTAGACCACGGCGAGGAGGACGATCAGGATGAGGAACAGTGCAAGTGCTGCGAGGAAGATCGCTGGACTCCCAAGGAGCATGGTGGCAAAGACAAGGAGCGCTCCAAGAACACCGATGATGACGAAGACAACGGCCATGCCGGCCGACCCGACGATGCTCTCGCCCCAGGTCTTCTTGATCAGGGCAAAGGATTCCCCGAGCGATTCGAAGACGCCCTTGTCCTCAAGGATCAGGACCGGGACCACGAAGTAAGTGACCAGCGCCCATGCCCCTCCGATGATGGAGAGCACGATCTGGCCGATGAGGCCCGAGCGTTCCTCAAGGAGGTGGAGGACCAGCCCGACGGTAGCGGAGAGGATCGCCCAGCCGAGGATGGCGGGGAGGTGCTTTGCGGAGTTGGAGAGACCTTCGCCGACCGACATATCCTTCCCGTTCAGCTTTGCGTTCACGCACGAGATCAGCGCCGTGTTAAAGAAGATCACGACGAAGTAGCTCACCACGTAGAAGAGGAACAGGATACCATAATAGGCGATCGGCCCTGCAGCCGACATGCCCATAAGCGCACCCGATACAATGAGCGGGAGGACAAACGTGAGTATGACGATGAGTGTTACAATCCCGGAGAGGACCGGGAAGACGAGCAGCTTCTTGTCGTCCATAAGAACGTTCCAGCTCGTTTTCACAAGCTCGAAACTTCTGCCAATACTTTCGAACATAGATCAGCGTTGTAACCGGTATAAGATGAAGATTCCTGAAAAACACCGCGAAAACGGGGATTTTTACCGGGGGGTACTGGCATTATTTCCCGCGCCGCGTCCACGCAAGACCGGCGATAGTAGCTGCTGCAATACCGAGAAGGGTTGGGAATCCGGGGGATCGGGTTGCTGCCGCTGTGGGTGCGACAGGGGGCGGTGTCAGCGTCGGGGCGGGAGTTGCTGCCGTTCCCGGCCCGGGGGCACTCACGGCAACAGGCTCGCTGACGGGGATCACGCTGCCCGGGACAACAGTGCCGGCATTGTCAATTTCCTCGACCTGGAGGACCATGAGCTGGTCACTCGGGGTCTGCGGCACGGTTCCGTCAATAGTCACGACCAGCCCCACATCGTGGTTCGTGGGATAGGAGAGTATCTCTCCGTTGACAAATGCCGCGATACCCGAGGCCGTCTGCGTTGCCGCATCATTTCCGTCCACCGTGACCTGTATTGTCCACTTCGCATCGGTAAGATCGGTCTGCATCTGGAGCTCATGCCCTTTGGGAAACGTAGTCGACCCCGAAGGGATGACGGTATACTTTGCCACAACGTGCTCCTGATTGCCGGGCATGAGCGGGGGGTTCGGCATGCAGGATACCGTGGTGAGGACCTGCGTGGCGGCGGCAGGAGCCGCGATGAGGAGGAGCAGGATCCCGACAAATAACATGAGGAGGTATCGGGTCATGGAGGTTCCTATCAGGGGTCAGCCGTAAGGGAGATAGAGATGTCGTTTTTTCCGGGATGGTAAAAGAATTACCGGGCCTGGATCTGCCGGACAAAGGCCCCGGCGTGATCGATGGCTTCCTGGCCCTCGGGCAGCTGGCCGGCAAAGACCTGCCAGCTGTGGAACATGCCCTCCCAGATCTCGGCCTGGACCGGGATGCCGGCCCAGCGCGCCCTGTCCACGAACTTACCCACGTCCGACACGAGCAGCTCATGGGTCCCGACCTGGACATAGAGACGGGGCAGGCCCCGGTACGAGGCATGCACCGGGGATGCAAGGGGATCCTGGGGGTCATGGCCGGCCAGCCAGGCCGCCCGTATCGCACTGAGCCGTGCCGGCGTGATCCAGTCCCGTTCCTGGTTCTTGATCACCGATTCCCCGGGGAACATCAGGTCCACGATCGGCGACATGCAGATAGCGGCAGGGGGGAGGGTTACACCCTGGTCACGCAGGGAAAGGAGAAGGGAGAGCACGAGGGTTCCCCCCGCGGAGATGCCGACCGGCAGGATCCGGTGGGGTGGATATCCCCGGGTCTGGAGATAGCGGAAGGCGGCGATCGCGTCTTCGACTGCTGCGGGAAAGATATGCTCGGGGGCAAGCCGGTAATCCACGGAGAATACTTCGGCCCTGGCAGCACGGGCGAGCCGGATGCAGAGCCCGAGGTGGTCGGCAGTGGAACCGAGCGTGAACCCGCCCCCGTGGAAGAAGAGGACTACATACCCCTGCTCGGATTCGGGGACGGTGATCAGGTGCCCGTTCAGCCCGTCGTGTACTGCTGTACGTACAATGGTATGGGTCCCGGCGCCGGTGATCTCTTCCTGCATCTCTTCGTAGAATGCAGAGAATTCCTGCCGCACGTCCACCAGGGATTTCTTCGGATCCGGGGTGTGCGACTTGACGATGGCGAGGAACTCGTCAGCGGAAACGCGGATCATTATCTGTTTGTTAGGGAGGACGGGTAATAAAGTACTGGGATGAATTCGGGGACACACCAGCCTCCCCCGCTACAAAACAGCATGCATATCAGCCGGAAGACAAAAATACTCCCGCATGGTTTCCGGTGATGCGATCGGGGAGCGGACAGTGCGGACAGTGAGCCGGCGCCTGCTCCCGTTCCTCTTCATCCTGTATGTGGTCGCCTTCCTCGATCGCGTCAACTTCGGGTATGCAGCGCTCGATATGAACAGCGCCCTTGGGATCTCCCCGGAACTCTTCGGCCTCCTCTCCGGCATCTTCTTCATCGGCTACCTGCTCTTCGAGGTGCCGGGAAACATGATCCTCCAGCGGATCGGTGCACGGATCTGGATCAGCCGGATCATGATCAGCTGGGGTGTCGTGGTCATCATCACTGCCGCAGCCTCCAGTGCGGCCGAGCTGTTTGTCCTCAGGTTTCTGCTCGGCGTTGCGGAGGCGGGATTCTTCCCGGGCATCATCCTGTACATCACCCGCTGGTTCCGGAGAGAGGATCTTGCCCGTGCCGTGGCACTCTTCATGACCGCCCTTGCGGTCTCCAATATCGTCGGCGCACCGGTCTCGACATGGATTCTCGATAACATCCACTGGTTCGGCATCGCGGGATGGCGCTGGCTCTTCGTGCTGGAAGGGCTGCCTGCGCTGGTGCTGGGTGTCGTCACCTGGTTCTGGCTGACCGATCGGCCGGAAGAGGCCGCGTGGCTCGCGCCGGAAGAGCGGGACTGGCTTTCGCAGGAGATACGAAAGGAGTCGGCAGTCCGGGCCGGGGAGGCCCCGGGTTTCTGGACCATTGTCCGGGACCCGCGGGTCTGGCACCTCGGCATTGTGTATTCCCTGATGACGATCGGGCTGTACGGCCTCGGGTTCTGGATGCCGCAGATCATCCGCTCGCTCAACCCCTCGTTCTCCAACATAGAGATCGGGCTCGTGATGATCGTGCCGTTCATTGCCGCACTCCTCGCAATGCTTGCCTGGAGCGCCCATTCCGACCGGACCGGGGAGCGGATCTGGCACACCGGCCTGCCACCCTTCATCGGTGGTATCGCGCTGGTCAGTGCAGGCCTTGTGCGGGATCCGCTGACCGCGTTTCTTCTGCTGGTCGTTGCCACGGCGGGAATTTACTGTTTCTTCGGCCCGTTCTGGACGATCCCCGGGATGTTCCTTGCCGAGGGGGCAGCAGCGGTCGGGTTTGCCGTCATCAACTCGATTGGCAACTTCGGAGGGTTCATCGGTCCGTCCCTGCTCGGGGTGGTGACCCAGGTCTCCGGTTCTGTCAGTACGGGCCTTGTCGCAATCGGCGGCTGCCTCATCCTCTGCGGGATCCTTGCCGCAGGGGCCGGGCAGTACCGGCCGAAGGGGCCTGCACCGTAAAAGAACAGGTTCAGGAGAGGCCGGACATCCCGGGTAACCGGACCCGGTTTCCCGGCGGTTCATGATATTTCCATGGGACGACGATACAGCGGGCTTTTGCCCGACGGACCGATAATCTGCAGGTTTTTTTAGGAATTTTTAATAATGATTATGAAGAAGTATCTTTCTGGTGCCTGCGCCCGGGATTTGGATATTCCGACGGGTGCGGGAGATGTCCTTTAAAAACAGGGAGAACTACGTATGAAGCTTTCACACATTGGTATCATCGCAGTCATGCTTCTCGTGATTGCAGTCGCATGTGCAGGGTGTTCTTCAGCCCAGACCAGCACGCCGTCCGGAGGGACGGGGCAAGCAGGTGCAGCAAGCTCGGGTGGCGGGGCAGCCAGCTCCGGTGCAGGCGCTGCCTCATCAGGAAGCGGTAGTTCCGCGGGTTCCTCCTCAGGCGGGGCAGGTCTCTTCGGGGGTCTTTCCTACAACTATGTCGAGTACAAGATCGTCAGCAACGCAAATGGCCAGGATATGACGATCTACTTCAAGTACGACAAGTCCGGAAAGTGCAGCATGCGGTTCGAGGGTGCAGCTGCTGCGAGCATGCCGGCAAGCATGCAGAACATCGACTGCAGTTCAAAAGGCGGCAGCAGCGGGCAGACACAGGCAAACCCCAACACGGTCAGCTCCGATGCAACGGTGAACTGTGGCGGGGATGAGTCCGTGACCGTTCCTGCAGGAACCTTCACCGCAACGAAATGTACGGTTACTGCCAAGGGAGGCACAGAAACGGTCTGGGTAGTCAAGAACAAGTTCCTTGTCAAGATGCAGGCCAATGCAAACGGTCAGGCCATGGAAATGGACCTGAACTCCTACGGATAATTATCCACTATTTTTCTCTTTTTTTTGGCCGGTTCCCCGAACGGAGCCCGGTGAGCATTTCGAACCTGACAGAAAATGGCACAGACCGGGAATTCGAAGGAACCATCATGAGTTCCTTTGCCGATTATATCCACGGATTTGCAGGTATAGTTCCGAAATTCCGGTAGTAGCGACGGACACGGGTTAACTTCTGAAGACGAAATAAGAAGAGCGGTCATTCTTGCATCTTCGTTAACACAATTATCCTGGGGAAGGATTAGTGAATCCCGGATTATCCGTACGCGCCGTCGGGGGATGCTGCTAAAAAGGGGAGCGGATCAAGGGGACTTCCTGATCCCGAGCTGGTGTGGTTGTATCCGGTTGTTCCCTGATATTTCGGTACAATCCCGCCGATCAAATAGAGGGATCATTGTCCCATATTGGGATCCTGACTCGGACCACAGTCACCCGGGTAATACGCCTCATTCGGACATCCATGGCCATAATCATAGGTACCATCACAGCACAATACGGGGCAGGAGGAAGATTGGCAGGACCCGCTACAATCATTAAGTCCTTGATCCTGACAGGACACACATGCGCCATTGGAACAACTGCCATCACATAAATTCCCGCATGAACCGCAAAATCCTACGTACCCCAGGCCGGCCTCCCCCTTCAGGTCCTCGTTACAGTAGGGGGCATGGGCATCATAAATGGACTCGTCACAATGTGTCCATCCCTGATTACATACAATACTGCATTGTCCTCCCGAACATACTGCCTTACCGTGATCCCACCCTGAATCGGAGGGACACTGGTTCCCGCAGGCCCCGCAGTTGTTGACATCATTCTGCAGATTGGCACAAGTGTCACTGCACACGGTGTAGCCCGCCGAACAGCTGGGCATAACACCTATTGGAGTCTTCGGATTTCCTGAGGCATAGGTCTCTCTTCCAAGGGATAATGTCGTCGTCGTTGTGGTTACAGAGATAATACCGACTGCATGCCCGTTTCTTACAAAGAGTGTCCCTTTGGGAGTCTTCAGAAACCCGCTTGACCGTCCCGGTTTTGATGCAGATGTGGTCGTCGTGGTCACGGCGCCGGGTAAACCTGTAGTCCCTCCCCCGGGTGGAAGGGTCGTAGCCGGCAGGGTTACACTACTGGTAGTCTGGCCGGTTGTTCCCTGCCCGGTAGCTGCAGTATACGGCAGCGGGGTTGTCGCAAGAGACTGGCCAATAGTGAAATCTACCTTCGCAGAGGTCCCGTTACCAGCTACCATGATCTCCTGTTTTCCCGCCCCCCAACCGGAGTCGGGCTTCTGGAACTCGACGACAAAACGGCCGAAGTCCCCGCCGGCCTTCTGCTGGACAGTGGTGACTACCTTACCGTTCTCGAGATAGGTCCAGGTCACCGTGATCGGGTCGCCCTTCTGGAAATTATCGTAGATGACAAAGAAGTAGACCGACCCGCCGTTCACGGGGAATGTTGCCACTTCGTTCGTGGGAAGATTGTTTGCATCAACAGCCGTCGTGATCATCGGAAGGACGAAGCGGGGGGGCTGGTCGTTGTTGGTCCTCGGGTCACCGTACGTTGTCGTGAACCAGGCGATTGCCTGCTGGTCCTCTGATGAGGCACCGAATGCCGTGCCGAAATCGCTCACCTTCTGCTTGGCATTGATGTCCGCACAGCCTGCAGCAAGCAGGAGCGCAACGATACTACATACGAAAACCGCAGAGACCAGAGCACGCATAGGAATCCCTGATGTTAGAATACGGGAATGAGGCAATTAACATATCGGTTCTCAGTAATTCCAGCGGGGAAGCATGGAACCCCATGAGAACGATCTGGTCCGGATATCTCACCGATCAATTGCCAGATGCAGGTAAGAAAGGATGTTGATGGGTAAGGAAGATGCTCGCGTTATGCGTTGAAAAAGGAGGGAGGGGTTAAGGATTACACACAATACGGGGGATACCCGTTTCCGGGATCGTAGCAACTCTGATGTGGTGAACAGACCATCCCGCCGCAAATTGTTGATGATCCCCCGGTCGGTATTGTCATGTGGAATGGCCGGCTGCCATTTTCGCATCGTGTCTGATTGCACCATGAGCCGGATCCACAATCGGTATTGCAGTTACCACAGTGATTGTCATCATTGTACATCGGGACACAACCCTCCGCAGTATTCCCACAATACCGATAATCGCTCAAGCATTCCCATGTACAGGTACCCTGCGAGCAGTAGGGCTTTGTATTCAACGGCCCGGTGCAGAGGTTCCCACAGGTCCCGCAGTTGTAGGGATCAGTCTTCAGATCTCTACAAACATTGTCACAACTCGTCTGGCCCAGCGGTGCGCATTGATCTACATTTGCCGAATTGGGCGAGTTTGCGTTGGCATAGGTTGTTGCCGCGGTCATTCTTCCAGTGGGCTGCTGCCCGGCAGGTGTGGTGACCGTGGTTGTCACGACCGCTCCACCCCCCTGTGCGAGCGAATGCTCGTTATTCAGCGGGAAGGACTGCTCTGATATGCCTGGATTTAATGTCTGGGTCAACCTGGCGGTGCCGGTAAAACCAGTACCTCCCTCCCCGGGGGTCGCATTGTACGGCAGGGGTGTGGTCTGGAGCGTGTCGCCGATTGTAAAGTCCACCTTGCCGGAGGCCTGGTCACCCGTCACCGTGATCTCCTGCTTCCCCTTGCCCCAGCCGGAGTCGGGTTTCTGGAATTCCACAATGAACCGGCCGAAGTCGCCGCCGGCCTGCTGCTGGACACTGGTGACTACTTTACCGTTCTCAAGATATGTCCAGCTGACCGTGATAGGATCGCCTTTCTTGAAATTGTCGTAGATGACAAAGAAGTAGACCGAGCCGCCACTGACAGGGAACGTCGTCACCTTGTTGGTAGGAAGGTTGTCTGCATCAAGGGCCGTCGTGATCATCGGTTCTATGAACCGGGCCGGCTGGTCATTGTTCGCTGTCGGATCGCCATAAGTTGTCTTGAACCAGTCAATCGCTTTCTGTTCCTCTGGAGAGGCTCCGAACGCGGTGCCGAAATCCCCTACCTTCTGCTTGGCATTGATATCCGCACAGCCTGCTGCAAGCAGGAGTGCAACGATACTACACACAAAAACCGCAGAGACCAGAACACGCATAGGAAACACTGATGTAAAAATACCGGAATGAGGTGATTAACATTTCGGTTCTCTTTTATCACGGCGGGACGCTCGAATTCCCGTTGGCAGAAAAAAAAGCAGGGGATGCCCGGATGCCGGAACACTAAGAAGCGGTGCAGACACCAGCAACGCAGGATCCTCCCGCGCAATCCGAATTTGCAGAGCACGCCTTGCCGGCGGAACATGCCGGGCACGATGATCCCCCGCAATCCACATCAGTCTCGTCACCATTCTTAATCCCGTCGCTGCAGGATGCACCACCGGAAGATGATGGGATTGTGGGATGGAGCGTCACAATCACTCCTGCGGTTCGCCGGATCGTGTTCTGGTTACTGAGTGTGGTGGGTTTCACGATTACCAGAGGACGGAGCGTCGGGGAGGTTGTCAGGCTCTCTGTCTCGGCAGGAACGGGAGTAGTCTCCTTGGTTGTTACGGTGATGGTATCAATGCTCTCGGTTTTTGTGAGGATTGTCCGGACCGGATGAATTGTCTGGGTGACGAGCGGGCGCACTAGAGATATAGTGGGGGTAGTCGCGACATCAGCCGGCCCGGTATCCCCCTGACCGGTTGTCAGGGTTAGTGCCTGGGGGGTGACATCCCCGGTTGCCTGTCCGCTCATTCCCACTCCGGTCGTGGCATTATACGGCAGCGGGGCGGTCTGGAGCGCGTCCCCGATGGTGAAATCGACTTTTGCAGTTGTGCCATTACCGGATACCACGATCTCCTGGGCGCCGCTTCCCCAGCCGGAATCAGGCTTCTGGAACTCGGCAACGAACCGGCCGAAGTCCCCGCCGGCCTGCTGCTGTGCAGTAGTGACAACCTTGCCATTTGCGAGATAGGTCCAGGTCACCGTGATCGGATCGCCTTTCTGGAAGTTATCGTAGATGACAAAGAAGTACACAGACTTACCATCTGCCGGAAATGTCGTCACCTTGTTGGTCGGGAGGTTGTCCGCATCCAGGGCCGTGGTGATCATCGGCTCGATGAACCGGGGTGGCTGGTCATTGTTCGTCCGCGGGTCGCCATAGGTAGTCGTGAACCAGTCCAGTGCTTTCTGTTCCCTGGGCGAAGCCCCGAATGCGGTGCCGAAATCCCCCACCTTCTTCTGGAGACTGATATCCGCACACCCTGCAGTGAGAAGGAGTATGATAAGAGTGCACATGAGTACCGCAGAGACCAGAACACGCATACGATTTCCTATGGTAAAAATGCGGGAACAAGGTGATTAAAATATCGGTTTTTATTCCGGTAAGGTACCGAGGATCCTCTCTGCGGGGGCAATCTATTCAGGGAACTCCGTTCATGCTGCCGGAAAATTCCGGAAACAGAGATCGTACTGCCGGATTCCCCTTCAGAAGGCAGGGTTTCCGGGGCCGGGATCAGTCTAACCTCGTATTCAGGCACGATAACAATTCGGAATTAATATATGGGCTTAATTCAAACCAGAAGAATACCTGAACAAGTGCCTTTTTTGGATATCTCCAACGGGGAGTTTTTCGGGAGTGGAGAGTAATACCGTGAAGAGTTCGTATTATGGCATCGTCGCAGTCCTGCTGGTTGTAATCGCTGTCGGGCTTGCCGGATGTACCGCATCTAAGACCATCGGGACCGGGTCGGATTCCTCGGGCAGCACCGGGTCTGCTTCCTCATCATCTTCAGCAGCGCCGGCAGCAGCGGCAGCCACCTGCCCGACGCTGAGCACGGGGACGGGCATGTGGACCGGAACCTGGAATACCCTCGCGAATACGAACAAATGCGATGACATGAGAGGAAAGTTTAATCCTCCCGTTAATGGCAAGGACCAGTGGATCGACAGCCAGGCCGGAGATTTTTTCATGAATCCGGTAACCATTACCCAGAAGGGCTGCGACGTCACCGGGACCGTGACGGTGACGGGATACCCTGTATCGACACCAAGTTGCCCGATAACGTTCACCGGTACTGCGAGCGGGACCTCGGTGACAGGAACCTGGAAATCCTATTGTATTGTCGGATTCTCTCCTGATCCCAACAAGAAAGTGGAACAGGGTATCTTCGACCTTTATATGAACCCGGACAATAACGGATTTGCGGGGACATTCACCTGCGATACGCCTACCTGCCGGCAGTCGATTGCGGACAACTGCCCCAACGCAAACGGCAACTGGGTCGGGAAACGGCTCTCATAAAAATTTCCTTCTCTCTTTTTTCAGGCATGACTGATGTGCGCCAGATAAATTTGTGGCTTTGCAGAAACCGTTGTCTGTGCATAGTATTACCGATCTGAACCGTAAACACCACCATTCTTTCCCGTACTGGAGGATTCGGGGATACCGGGAGCCGGGAGAGGCACCCCGGAATGTCCTTTCAGCCGTCGATACCCTCCCGGCGGGAATTCCGCGGGATACGACAGCGTTCGGGTTCGGGAGCCGGGTGCCGTACCGAACCCCGAACAGCCCCGGGACCCTGTAAAATGCATTCCGCAATTATTATCACATGCTATGCGTGAATATTTGCTTGATCCATCCGGGTCCGGTAATCGTGGGAAGATTGCATCAGGGTCTGGCTGGAACAGCAGAGGGAACCCATGAAGAAGATCGCTTTGACTTCAGTTGTGATTATCATCGTTGTACTCGCTATGGCATTTGCCGGATGCTCGTCCACAAAAACCACCGGGAGCGCCCCGGCTCCAGCCGGGAATACAGGATCTGCTGCATCGTCGGGGGGCTCCGCAGCCTCAGCACCGGCGGCAGCGACCTGTCCAGCCGTTACCGCAGCCAATTCCTGGACCGGCAAATGGGACACCTGGCTGAATGGTGATGTCTGTTATGATGGGAGGCAAAAGTTCTATCCAGCCACCAAGGACAATCCTGACCCGTGGGACGGGGTCGCCGGGGATATCCAGCCCCAGGGAACCTTCACCCAGACAGGTTGTGCGGTAACCGGATCGTATATTCTGGGTGAATCCGGTGTCCTCATTGCTCCCCATGGATGCCCGATATCATTCACGGGTACTGTCGATGCCTCAGGCCGGCTGTCAGGAACCTGGAAGGCATATTGCAATATACAATTCTCCGGTACGGACAAAACACCGGATTCCGGGGTATTTGATCTCAGTATGAATCCCGACGGGAATGGATTTGCCGGCAAGTTTGCAACCACCGATTCCGACCAGGCAACATATATTGCGAATAATTGTGCCAACGCAGAGAGCAACTGGGTCGGAAAACGGACCACGTAACCCATACCATTTTTTTTAATACAGACAATCGGCAGTACCGGAATCAGCCCTGGTGATTTTCAGACCCCTGGCAGGTACCCTTCCGGCATGCCACGGTATCCCGGTCCGCACTCAGGTCCGGGAATCCGGAAAATCTTTTTTGTGATCACTGCACGTTTCCGGAGGGTATGGAGAAGAGATCAGGTATCAAACACGCTTCATGCTAGCCGAGCGAGTGCCACTTCTCCACGGTGTGGCGCTTCTCCAGGATCTCGTGGGAGATCTCGTTGTCGAAAGCCCGTACGTACGGCGAGGAGGAATGCTTCTCGTACGCCTCCTCATCCCGCCAGACCGTGAAGAGAAGGAAGAGGGACTCGTCCTCCCGTGACTCTGTCATGATGTAGAGGATGCAGCCGTCCTCCGTTCGGGAGGCGGTCACCATATCATGGGCCAGGACCCGTGCCCTGCTGACAAAGGCCGGCTTTACCCTGAACCGCATGGTGATCACCACATTTGTCCGGGGAATATGCATGGTCATTAACGTCCACCTTCAGAAGTACTGCATGAGAACCGTCTGCCGGGCACCGTCATTGAAATTGCCGGCGATATATACCCCCGACGGGCCGGGCAGGCCACGGCAGGTTGAGGGGATGCTGATGCACACCGGGGGGCAGGTCTCATATACGGGAGATGGGGAGGAAAGGGAGATAAATGTTGGGGGAATTCGGGACCCGCAAGGAACGAGGGACTCCCTGAACGGGAAGGGGACTCCCGACAGGTCTGCCACCGGGGAAAGGTAATCCCGTCTTCCGGATTTTCCCACTACAGGAAATTTAATATTGGACATGAGCGTTGACACTATGAGTGCGATGCCGCAAAGTTTTTGTTTTTCCGCAGATTCCGCAGCTGAAGTTTCCGAGGGTATCAGGAACGTTACCGGGTTCCGCCCCACCCTCGGGATTATCTTCAGTTCCGTCTCGCTGGATATTCCCGGGCTGGCTGCAGAGATCTCTTTGGCCGGGTTTCCCGTCTTCGGCTGTTCTACTTCCGGGGAGATCCTCAAGGAGGCAGATGAAGATCTGGTTCTTGAACAGTCAGCGGTATGCTGCCTGCTCGATATCGATCCCTCCGTTTTTTCTGCGGTTTTGTTCGAGAAAGGCGAGGATTCATCCTTTGACTTCGGCAGGCGGATCGGTACCCGGGGAAAGGAAACATTTGCAAACCCGGCGTTCATCGTCACTATCTCCGGCCTGAAAAATGACGGGGAGGCGCTGGTAAGGGGAATTGAATCAGTAAGTCCTCCCGGGACCCGTATATTCGGAGGAATCGCCGGGGACGACGGGAAATTTTCCAAAACCTATGTCTTTACCCATACCGGCTGTTCGGCGAATGGTGCATCGGTCATCATACTGGACCGGTCCCGCGTGGACGTGAACGGCCTTGCTACCAGCGGATGGGTAGGGGTGGGAGCGGAGATGGTGATCACTTCCTCGGAAGGGAACGTGGTCCACACTATCAACAACCGTTCCCCGGTCGAGCTCTTCAAGGAATACCTCCATGTGAAAGACGAGGAACTCCAGGACATGGCCATCTCCTTCCCCCTTCTCGTGGGGAGGCCGGACGGATCCGAAGTCCTCCGAACATTCCTGTCGATAGATTTTGCTACGGGTTCCCTGGTGTTTGCAGGGACGGTTCCCGAAGGAGCCCGGGTCCGGTTCTCCAGTTCATTCGGGCATGAGATCATCGAAAAATCGGTCAGGGACATCACCGGCTGGCACTCCGATCACCAGCATGCTGATCTCATTCTCCTCTTCTCCTGCACGGCACGGCATCATGTTTCGGGACCCATGATAGCAGAAGAGATATCCACGGCATCGGATCTCTGGAATGCTCCGCTGATAGGACTCTTCACCTACGGGGAGATCGGCCACAATGTATCCGGTACCTGTGACTTCTACAATGAGACACTCAGCCTTGTGACCCTGACATTTCTCCAAGATCAGCCATGAAACAGCTTGACCGGCTCCGGGTCGAACTGCAGCCGCTCCTCGGGAAGATCTCCCCGGAGGAGCAGGAAAAAGTACTTGCTGCATTCGACCGGGCAGACAAAGGAGCCGCCATTCTCGAATCAAAATACCACCGTGCCATCCGGGACCGGGCCGCTGTCCATGCTCTCCTCAAGAGGTCATCCGAGGATCTCGTCCAGCGGTACCAGACAATTTTTGAGAACTCCGGTGCAGCGATGGCGGTTATTGAGAATGACGGGACGATCTCACTGGTCAATACATTACTTCTGAATCTCCTCGGATACCATCGTGAGGATGTCGAGAACCGGTTAAATGTCTTTGCCTTTTTCGACAGTCGCTTCAGGGATCAGGCACGGGACTATCACCAGCGCAGACGGACCGGCGATATAAGCGTGCCTCACCGGTACGAGACGCAGATTGCCGACAGCAAAGGGAAACTCCTTGATGTCATCATCATGATCGGGCTGTTTCCCGGGACCAGCCAGAGCGTTGCATCGATCATCGATATCACGGACCGGAAGCGGATGGAGAACGACATCCTCCAGAAAAATGATGAACTGAACAAGGCCTACGGGCAACTTGCCGCTGTCGAGCAGGAACTGCGGCAGCAGTTCGAAAAACTTGCCGCGAGCCAGACCCTGCTGCAGGAAAGCGAGGCCAGGTTCCATGGTGTCTTCAACAATGCAAATGATGCGATCTTCATCCACCGTACCCATCACGGCGCCCCGGGGAGGTTTATCGAGGTGAATGATTTCCTCTGCAGCATCGTGGGGTACACGAGGGAAGAACTCCTCGGCATGGATTTGAAGGATATCCTTCCGGAAACACAGCTGGAAAGGGCGCCGGATATCGACAATACGATTGCCGAACGGGGATACAACACGTTTTACGCAGAATTCAGGAAGAAAGACGGGACAACATTCCCCGTGGAAGTAAATGCCCGCATATACCAGTTCTCGGGACAGGACGTCGTCCTGGCGGTTGCGAGGGATATCACCGAACGCCGGCGTGCAGAGCAGGAACTGCTCCGGAAGAACGAGGAACTGAACCTGGCGTATGCGCAGCAGGCTGCTGTTGAGCAGGAACTCCGGGCCAATTATGAGAGCCTCAGCTATACGGAGAGAAAACTCCGGGAGAGCGAGGCATGGTCGCGGGAATTTGCCGAGCTCCTCCCCCAGTTCGTCTTTGAGATCGATACCGATGGCCGGCTGCTCTTCGTGAACCAGTACGCCACTGAAGTCTTCGGGGTCACGCGCGAGACGCTCGACGCAGGCGCCAATATGCGGGACTTCATCATCCCGGAGGAATGGGAACAGACACAGAGGAACCTGGCCCGGGTTCTGGAGGGGAAGAGGAGCAGTTACGATGTCTATCATCTCAGGCGCCGTGACGGCACCCTGCTGCCGGCCAATATCTACACCGCCGCGATCTACCGTGACGGGAAGCTCGCAGGGTTCCGGGGCATCATCGTTGACATATCAGATTCCCTCATGGCGCAGGAAGCGCTCCAGAAGAGCGAGACCCGGTTCCGGGAACTTGCTGAGCTGCTGCCCCAGATCGTGTTCGAACTGGACGACCGCCTGAAGTTCAGATTCTTCAACTGGAATACGATAGAAATGACCGGGTATGCTTATGACGATCTTTCGCAGAACCGGATCGGCATATACGATATTATCCGGGAGTCCGATCGTCACGAAGCTGCACGGTTCTTCGCCCAAATCCTGCAGGACAGTACCACCGGCCACCTTGATTGCGGGATCGTTACCCAGAACGGGAGAGAAATTCCTGCAATCATCTCTGCCTCCCCGATCATCAGTGAAAACCGGATTGCGGGAGTCAGGGGAGTCATCGTGGATATTGCCGACCAGAAGCGACTGGAGTCGGCACTCGCGATAACCAACAAGAAGCTCAACCTGATGAACAGCGTGACCCGCCACGATGTCCTCAACAATATCACCGGCCTCCTCGGCCTTGTCGATATGCTGGGAGAGTCCGGGTCTCCCGACGATGCACAGGCGCTCATCACAGAGATCCACAACCTGATCATCAAGATCAAGGACCAGATCATCTTTACCAAAGACTACCAGAATGTGGGCGTGAAGGCCCCCCAGTGGCAGAGCCTCTGCGAGGGCATCCGGAAGGAGGCATCGACAATCGGGATGGATGGGGTACAGCTGCATCTGCCCGGGTGCAATGCCGAGATATATGCCGATCCCTTCTTCAGCAGGGTGTTCTATAACCTGATCGATAACAGTTTCCGGCATGGCGGAACAATCCGGAATATCTCGGTTGAAACAGAGGTTGTACAGAATGGGGGTCTCCTGATCCGATACCGGGATGACGGAACCGGGGTCTCGCCTGATGAGAAGGAGCTGATCTTTGACCAGGGATATGGCAAAAATACCGGTTTTGGCCTCTTCATCATCCGGGAGATCCTGGGGATAACCGGCCTCTCGATCCGGGAGACCGGGACATTCGGGGGCGGGGTCCTGTTCGAGATCCTGGTACCGAAAGAATCGTGGAGACCAGCCACAGAAAACGGGTGTGAACGGACATGATACAAAAAGGGCGGGTAATGCAGAGCGGTGAGGAACGATGACGAAGATACTCCTTGTCGAAGATGATGATATTGTCGCACGGGTTGCCATCTGGCGCCTGGGAAAACTCGGCTACGAGGTCTGCGGACGTGCCACCAACGCCGCCGACGCCCTGAAAATTGCAGCTGAAGAGCATCCCGATCTCATCCTGATGGATATCAATATCAACGGTCCCGTGGACGGCATAGCCACGGCGAAGATGCTCAAAGAGGTCACCGATGCACCCCTGGTGTATATTACGTCGCAGACCGATGAAGAGACCATTATCCGGGCAGCCGATACCCGGCCTGCCGGTTTTATAGCAAAACCGTTCGAAAATGTAGACCTCAGGATCGCGATCGAGATCGCGCTCAGGAAAAATAAGGCATAAAGAGCCGTGCTGATCAACTCCGTACTAACCGGGTCACAACGCTGCACACCTGCACCGGCAGATCTGTTTCTGGTTCCGGGGATACGCATATCGCATTTCCGCGTATTATCTATGCCGTAGCACCGATCGGGTTTTTGCCCGGGACCTGATGTTTTTCAACCGGTGCAATACACCCACTGATTCTTATTCTCTAACAGGTATCTCAATGCATGAAGCTTATCCGGGCCGCCATCGTCCTCGTCCTTGTTCTGACTGCAGTGGTGACCATTCTCCTCTACCCGGCAATGCCCGATCTGGTAGCCTCGCACTGGAACGCCGCAGGAGACGTGAACGGGACCCTGCCGAAATTCCAGGGCCTGCTCCTCATCCCGCTGCTGATGTACGGGTTTTGTGCCCTGCTCCTCGTGCTCCCCCGCATCGATCCCCTCCGGGAGAATTACCGTAAATTCCGGAACTATTACGAGGGATTCATCCTCGTCTTTGCCATTTTCCTCTTCATCATCCAGCTGATGACCCTCCTCTGGGGGCTGGGTATCCGGGTGAGTCCCAACATCATCATACCCGCCATGATCGGGATCCTGTTCATCTACACCGGGTTTCTCCTTGAGCATGCAGAGCCGAACTGGTTTGTCGGTATCCGGACGCCGTGGACCCTGAGCAGCACATCCGTATGGAGGAAGACCCATGACCGGGGAGCAACCGTATTCAAACTGGCCGGGGTCGTAAGCCTGATCGGTGTGCTTGCGGGACCGGCCGCATGGCTGTTCGTCCTTGTCCCGGCGATTGCGGCTGCTCTTTATACGGTTGTGTATTCGTACTGGGAATTCCGGAAAGAGCAGGCGGGAAAAACAGGGTGATCGCATCCGGCGTGATCGCCCGAACAATACATATAAGATAAACCGGAGCGTCCGCTCTCCGGGGAATCTGTAAGAAATGCCGTGTAAGAAGGAAAGGTGATAGCAGCTTGGTATGGTTCCCGAGGACTCGCGTACCTCAGTACAGCATACTACGTGTTCCGGCTTAACTGCTGGGTTCGGAATGAGACCAGGTGTTTCCCGAAAGCTATGGCCGCTATCACCACATGTTTGCTTTTAGATGCTGATTAAGACGAAGAGCACGTTACATTGCTTCCGGACTCGAAGAACTGCAAGCAGTTCTTCTCGTCTCAGAAGTGCTTCGCACTTCTTCGAAAGCCAAGGTCCGGATTTGAACCGGAGTGTAGTTGATCTGCAGTCAACCGCGTGGCCGCTCCGCCACCTTGGCAGCCGTGTAGAATGATACCCTATCCAATAGGACAGGATATGTTAAAAGTTTTGCACACAGAATTTCGTCTGGGTTTAACGTGGTGAGCACTAGTGATTGGACGTTAGTACTTGCGGGCTGAACACGTCGTTGCCTTCGTGCGTACACCCCAAGCCTATCAAACGGGTCTTTTACCCAAGTCCTCAACGGAGTCTCTTTTTAGGCCGGGTTTCAAGCTTAGATGCTTTCAGCTTTTATCCCTTGGCGCGTGGCTGCTCGGCACTGCCTTGTCAGACAACCGATCCACTAGAGGCGCCGAATGAAAGTTCCTCTCGTACTATTTCATTCTTACCCTCAGACTCCAAACACTCCTGATAGATAGTAACCGACCTGTCTCACGACGGTCTAAACCCAGCTCACGATCCCCTTTAATAGGCGAACAACCTCACCCTTGGCCGCTGCTGCACGGCCAGGATGGAAAGAACCGACATCGAGGTAGCAAGCCGCCGGGTCGATATGTGCTCTTGCCGGCGACGACTCTGTTATCCCCGGGGTAGCTTTTCTGTAGTCAATAAGCCTCACCAAAAGGCTATATTGGTTCGTTAGACCCGAGTTTCCTCTCGCGATCATTTGCTTTGCATGATCGCGTCAGGCCAACTTATGCTCTTGACACTCTTCTGTGAGTTTCTGACTCACATGAGTTGACCTTGGGGCACCCTTGATATTTTTTCGAGGGTGTGGCGCCCCACCCAAACTGCCTACCTACCGTTGTCCTCGTAAGAGTGAGAACTACAACAAAACTAGGATGGTGTCTCATCGTTGGCTCCCCGTTCCCCGAAAGAAACGGATATAACGCCTCCCATCTACCCTGCGCAAGGATTATCGTAATTCAGCGACAGGCTGCAGTAAAGCTCCACGGGGTCTTCACTTCCCATCAGGAGTCCCTAGTCTCTGCACTAGGACAAAAAGTTCAACGGATATGTGTTAGGGACAGTATCGCACTCATTAATCCATTCATGCAAGTCGCCAATTAAGCGACAAGGTACTACGCTACCTTAAGAGGGTCATAGTTACCCCCGCCGTTTACGAGTCCTTCGTCCGGTTGAACCCGGTATTCAGATACTCGCACTGGGCAGGAATCAGTGACTATACTAGTCCTTTCGGAGTTGCAGTCACCTATGTTGTTATTAGACAGTTAGTGCGACCCGGTCACTGCGACCTGCCTGATCTCCAGGCAGGCACCCCTTATCCCAAAGTTACGGGGCCAATTTGCCGAGTTCCCTTAACTACATTTAAATCCGACACGCCTTCACCTCTTCAGCGAGGGGCACCTGTGTCGGTTCTCGGTACGGACTTATGGATCCCTTTTCATGGGCTCCGGGAATTTGCCTAGTTTCCCCATCACGCTTTCCACCACTTCTCACCATTACGGTACTCCATGGCATTATACGCTTAGACGGGACGACGGTCCCGCTGGGCATACCCCAAAGCGTCAGGGTCTTGCGACTACATCCATAAGGTACAGGAATATTAACCTGTTTCCCTTTCGCTACACTCGAGTTACGGTGCAACTTAGGACCGACTAACCCTCGGCTGACGAACATTGCCGAGGAAACCTAGCCCCTGCGGCGGATGGGATTCTCACCCATCTATGCTTCTACTAGTGCCAGAATTCTCAACACTACACGGTCCACTGGAACTTACGACCCAGCTTCTACCCATGCAGAGCGCCTCCCTACCAGATCACCTCTCGGTGCTCCGTGGTCTCTGTAGTAGGTTTTAGCCCCGTCCATTTTCACCGCCCTAAATCTTGACTGGTAAGCTGTTACGCACTTTTTAAAGGATAGCTGCTTCTGAGCTCACCTTCCAGTTGTCTTTGACCTAGGACCAATTTCAGTGTTTACACTTAACCTACATTGAGGGACATTAACCACGGTCTGGGTTGTTTCCCTTACGCAATACAAGCTTACCCCGCATTGCGGACTTCCAACCATCTAGGGTGTTTGGGAGTTTGGAGTTTGACAGGGGGGTGAGAAGTTTCCCTCCCAGCTCCCCCAATCAGTGCTCTACCTCACAAACGACCTCCGGTTAGGTCATGCTGCGACATGTTTAGGGAGGAACCAGCTGATGCCGGGCTCGATTAATCTTTCACTCCTATACGCAGGTCACACCAATGATTTGCATATCAATACGGCTTGCGGTCCTCCATGCAACTTTCGTCACACTTCAACCTGCCCACGCATAGATCGCCCGGCTTCGGGTCTTATCCTACTGACTCCACGCACTTTTAATACGTCGTCCCACACCTTGCGGCTACGGACTTGTTGGTTTCCCTTTGGCTTCCCTTGTGGGTTAACCTTCGCCAATAGAATAAACTCTCTGGCCCGTTCTTCAAAACGTACGTTACGACCCTGGCAGGCATGCCCGTACTACCGCCTCGCGACGGGTTCCTTCACATGCAAGATCCTTTCAGGCCGCAACTCGCGATCTCCTACCAATTTCAGGCGCTTTTAACCACCTTTTCAGGGTTACTTTTCAGCTTTCGCTCACGCTACTACTTCGCTATCGGTTTCAAGTTGTATTTAGCTTTGGAGGTTGATGACCCCCGAATTCACGCGAGAATTCCAACCCGCGTTACTCAAGACTCCACTTAACCCTGTCTGCTTCTGCGTACGGGACTATCACCCTCTGTAGTGTGCCGTTCCAGGCAACTTCCACTTCGCATCCAGAGTCGTACAGTGGGCTTATGACACCACATCTCCCTTGCGGGATTCGGTTTGAGCTCTGTCGTGTTCGCTCGCCGTTACTAACGACATCTCGTTTGATTTCTTCTCCTGCCCCTACTGAGATGTTTCAATTCGGGGCGTTCCCTATCCTTACGGATAAACACCGAAGTGTTAGGATGTCCCATTAGGGTATCTCCGGATCATAGATTCCTTGCGTCTACCCGGAGCTTATCGCAGCTTGGCACGCCCTTCATCGGCACTTGAACCGAGCCATCCAATGGTAGGATTATACTAATGCTCCGCTAAACCCATTTAACGTCCTGTGTGCAAAACCTTTACACGGCCTCGAAGAGTCATTGGTTTGACTCTCAGCCCTTCCCTCGTGATTCACATCTCGAGGTGCATCTAAAACGGCTCCGAAGGATTCGAACCTTCCCTCCCTTGCCACCATATTGGCAACGGAGCCTTATTCTTGTCGACACTGGCAATTTTACAGTTTGTTTAGCAACCGCGTAACCCTCAAAATCAATTTCGTTAGGAGGTGATCCAGCCGCAGATTCCCCTACGGCTACCTTGTTACGACTTAACCCCCCTTGCAAAACCTAGATTCGACCGCCGCGTATACGACGGCCTCATCAAGACCTCACTCGGGTGGTTTGACGGGCGGTGTGTGCAAGGAGCAGGGACATATTCACCGTGCCATTTTGAGACACGATTACTACGGATTCCAGCTTCATGTGGGCGAGTTGCAGCCCACAATCCGAACTAAGGATGGGTTTAGGAGATTGCCTTCACCTTTCGGTGTCGATACCCATTGTCCCACCCATTGTAGCCCGCGTGTAGCCCAGTTAATTCGGGGCATGCTGACCTACCGTTGCCCATTCCTTCCTCCTCTTTAGCAGAGGCGGTCCCGACAGTGTCCTCTCCATCCCGGAGGACGAGCTAGCAACTGTCGGCGTGGGTCTCGCTCGTTGCCTGACTTAACAGGATGCTTCACAGTACGAACTGACGACGGCCATGCACCTCCTCTCAGCTAGTCAGGTAGAGTCTTCAGCCCGACCATCATTCAGCTGTCTTAACTGGTGAGTTTCCCGGCGTTGAGTCCGATTAAACCGCAGGCTCCACCCGTTGTGGTGCTCCCCCGCCAATTCCTTTAAGTTTCAGCCTTGCGACCGTACTTCCCAGGCGGCACGTTTCACGATTTCTCTTCGGCACCTCGGTGACTCGTGGTCACCGATACACCTAACGCGCATCGTTTACAGCTGGGACTACCCGGGTATCTAATCCGGTTTGCTCCCCCAGCTTTCGTCCCTCACTGTCGGAGCCGTTCTGGTGAGGCGCCTTCGCCACAGGTGGTCCCCCAAGGATTACAGGATTTCACTCCTACCCCTGGAGTACCCCTCACCTCTCCCGGTCCCTAGTCTGCCAGTATCCCTGAGACGCCTTCCGGTTAAGCCGGAAGATTTCCCCAGAGACTTAACAAACCAGCTACGAACGCTTTAAGCCCAGTAATAGTGGCCACCACTCGAGCCGCCGGTATTACCGCGGCGGCTGGCACCGGTCTTGCCCGGCCCTTTCTTCACCAGTTATTTAAACTGATGGACAGCCCGATTTAACGGGCACTCAGAGTTCCCCTATCACGGTTTCCCGCATTGTAAAGTTTTCGCGCCTGCTGCGCCCCGTAGGGCCTGGATTCGTGTCTCAGAATCCATCTCCGGGCTCTTGCTCCCACAACCCGTACCGATTACAGGCTTGTTGGGCCGTTACCCCAACAACAACCTAATCGGCCGCAGACCCATCCTATGGCGGCGGACCTTTCGACTACAAAGCATTCCAGCATTCATAGTCTATAGAGTATTATCCCCAGTTTCCCGGGGTTATCCTCTTCCATAGGTTAGATTGTCCACGTGTTACTGAGCAGTATGCCGAGGTCTTGCACCTCTCGACTCGCATGGCTTAATCGAACTCCGATAGCAGTGGCCTCTGGCAGGATCAACCAGAATTCATCTTTAAATACGCACACTATCTGAACTGTTCTAAGGAATTAGCGGTTACTAAACAAATTTCCGCTTTGCCAGTATCAACGTCAGAACCAACTCCGGTCAAGCCGGGCATCGTTGGATCTCCATCAAAGAATTTGTGTTACCTTTCGTCGTGTTGCTTGATTGAACACGGGCTAATTACATATGTTTCAAGGATATTTATACCTTGTTACATGCTGTATTTCCTGCGAGAGCCAACGCCGGTAAAACCGGTTTACTTGGCCCACTTTAAGGATGCCTGATGTTGTGAATGTTCGTCGTGTTGTTTGACGCATTCACGGGCTTACAATGTAGGATTCTTGGCTATATATACCTTGTTGCCTGCATTGTTTTTCCCTCGAAACCGACACCTTCCCCGAGAGGAGGTTTCGTCGGTTTGTCATCAGATTTTGTGGATCTACATATAACACAGTCAACCATTTAAACATGATCCACACCTTACGCCAGTATTTTTCACCGTGATTTATTGCAGGAAAAATATTCGCCGGGCCGATAATCTGGAAACGGTTTGCAAAACCCGAATACTTCCGAAAACTGGCGATTCAGGTTCCGGTACCTGCACCTGCGCGAACAGGCCGGTCACATGCAAAACCCGCGGACTCATGCACTATTTTCCTGCAGGCGCGGAATCCAGAAAATCAGTGTTTATGACGTGAGAGGGCTGGATCCGAATGATCCTGCCCGGGCACTTGCCGCAATCGCGCATGTCCAGTAAACCACCGGAAACGGGATCCTGGGGCGGGTCAGAGCGGTCATGTGTGGCTTTGGCCCGCGCAATCGCGCATGATTTTCCGGGCGGGAGGCAAAATGAGCGGGGGGTGCGGCACGACCCCACCCATATTTTGTTTGTACCCATGCGACCCCCTCCAGGCAATATGACCATT
>Ga0265342_10000026_pt1 | contig 166610 bp, 148 predicted proteins | sample 4CB327metaG_FD_203125 | JGI IMG/M metagenome (GOLD analysis project Ga0265342, IMG submission 203125) | Rhizosphere microbial communities from Carex aquatilis grown in University of Washington, Seatle, WA, United States - 4-CB3-27 metaG | ecosystem: Host-associated > Plants > Roots >...
CGGTGCGGGTGAGGGTGCCGGCGGCGGACTCCAATTGGGTCGAGGCGGTCGACACGGTGCCGATGATGTTGCCGACGGCGGCCTGGAATTCGTTGGCGAGCTTTTGCATGTCGGCTTTGCGTTCGGCCAGGGTGCGGGCCTCGGCCTGCTTCTGCTCGGCCTCCATCTTTTCGATGCGGAGCAGATTGTCCTTGAAGGTCTGGGCGGCGCGGGCGTTGTCACCGACTTCGTCATGCCGGGTGGCGTAGGGGATCTCGACCGCCTTGTTGCCGTGCGCAAGCTGGATCAGAACCTCGCCGATCCGGCTGATCGGGCGGGCGACGCTCAGACGGGCAAAGACCGCCGAGCCGAGTAATATCAACGCGACCACGACATCGAGCGAATAGCCAATGGCGGCACTGCGACTTTCCTCGGCGGCCACCCGAGCCTCGAGCTCGGCCACCGACTTGCCGAGATCGGCATTGGTCTCATCCAGAATCTTGTCGAGTTCGAGCCGCGCCGGTTCGGCGCGCTCCTTGGTCACGGCGCTCAGTCGATCGGCGGCCGCCAGCGTCGTCTCGATGGTTTCCTGGTAGCGCGGCGCGAACATCAGGAAATGATCGATACTTGCGCCGACCCCGGAATCGACGGTCATCTTGCGCGCTTCCTTCAGCAGCTGGCTGCAATTCTCGAAGGCGGATTTGATGCTTTTTTGGGTATCGGCGCCGCCGCGGGCGAAATAGGCCCAAAGCGACAGCCGTCCGGAGGCGGAGTAGAAGTCGGCGCGTTCAAGCGCGTGGGTGACATCGCGCGCGTTGGGCAACGCGGCGAGTTCGGGCGAGGCCTGAAGCGCGATCATTTCCTTGGCCCAGGTGCGGCCTTGTTCCGTCAGGCTGCCTTGAAATTCGAGCACCTGCCTGCGGATGGTTGCGGTTTCCGTAATGGCCGCGACGTATTGCTGGAAGGCTTCCTTCGCGTGTTCGATCCGTTGGCGTCCTTGACCGATCTGGGCCGCGGCAGCCGCCGTGGTGAGCGTTTGCGCGCCCTCGGATGCCAGAGCGGTTGTGCGTTTTGCCGCGTCGTCGATATCGGCCGGTGTCAATGCAAGCCTGATATCCCGGGCAGCAATGACAACACGCCGGATCGTCAGCGCCGCCATCAGCGCAGAGGTTCGAACGGTCGCTGCATTCTTCGCTTCGGTGGCCAGATCGGCGCGCGTGCTGCGGTCCCACATTTCGTTGACCGCGATGGCGCCGACCATCAGCAGACCGGCGCCCGCAGAGATGGCGAGTTTGGTGCCGATGCGAAATTTCATCTGGAACATCGTGAAGGGGCCCCTCTTGGAACGAACGTCCGCGGCCCTCTTTATGGATAATTGCTGGTAAAAATGTTATTGAGATCCGGAACGGGCCTGACGAAAGTTTGTCGCAGGCCAATTCCGCAGCAACACGGTGCCTTATTACAGGCTGCGCCCGTCGGCTTTGGACGGCGTGCGAGACATTCCCATGATGTTGGGGCGACTCATTCCGTCGGCAGAAAAAACCTGCTCCAGCAGCTGCCGGTCGATCGGCTTCTGAAGAATGGGCGTGCGGGCAAACCGGCCGTCGATGCTCTCCGCCCCGTAGCCGGTGGTAAAAACGAACGGTACACCGCGCGCGACAAGGGCGTCAGCCACGGGATATACGGATTCGCCGCCAAGGTTGACGTCGAGGACCGCGGCATGAATGTCATCGCCCTCGGCCGCGGCCAGGGCCTCGGCGGTTTTTGCGAACGGTCCGACGACCGACCAGCCAAACTCGACGGCCATGTCCTCCATCATGATCGCCACCAATGCCTCGTCCTCGGCGATCAGCATGCGGTTGCCGATGGCGGTCGGCGAGGATTGGGCGTCGCTTGAAGTGTCCGAGCCGTTGCCGTCGTTCAGACGGTGATCAGGCAATTCCATTCTTTCTCCGGGCGGTATCGACATCGTGCAGCGCAAACCCTCTGCGCGCCAATCGAACGCGGTCTGGCCGTCGAGCTGGCCCTCAATGCTCGCAGTCACGACGCGCGTGCCATAGCCGAAACTGGACGGCGCCTGGACGCGCGGACCGCCGTATTCCTCCCACTGCAGCTGCAATCCGTTCGCATCCAGCGTCCACGTCAGCCGGATCTTGCCTGCGCTCGACGAGAGCGCGCCGTATTTTGCGGCGTTGGTGGCGAGTTCGTGGATCGCGAGCGCAAGCGTTTGGGCGGAAGCGGGCTGAAGAATGACGTCAGGTCCGGCCATTAGTATCTTGTCGGCCTCTTCCGTGCGGTAGGGCGCGAGTTCATCCTCGATCAGTCGCTTGAGATCCGCACCCTGCCAGCGGAATTCGGACAGCAATCCATGGGCACGCGCCAATGCCCCCAGGCGGCCTTCGACCGCGGCTTTGTAGTTCTCCGTCGAATTCGCCTTGGTCAGGCGAACGATGGATTGCACGACGGCCAGTGCGTTTCTGGCGCGATGGTCCACCTCACGTGCCAGGATCGCTTGCCGCTCCTCGGCTTGTTTGCGCTCGGTGATATCGATGGTGACCCCGCTCACCCGTGCAACCTGATTGTTGGTGTCGGAACCGGCCGCGGTTCCAAGGCACCAGCGCAGGTCGCCGTTTGGGCGCACGATACGGAACTCGGTCTGATAGGATTCCGTCGCTCCCGACAGGACCTGCTGACCAAGTTGCTCCAATCGTGTCCAGTCCTCGGGATGGATCAACGATTTGATGATGTCCGGGGTTACCTTGAACGTCTTCGGGTCGACGCCGGCAATGCGATGTTGCCCCTCGTCCCAGACGCAATCGCCGGTCGCAATATCCCATTCCCAGGATCCCATACGTCCTGCCGTCAGCGCATGGGTTCGGCGCCGTTCACTTTCCATCAGCCGCGTCGTCGATTTCTCCAGCTCGGCCGTGCGCTCGGCGACCCGCCGCTCCAATTCGCGATTGAGCTGCTCGAGCTGGCGCGTCTTGCGATACAACTCGGCAAATACCTTGACCTTTGCGCGCAGAACCTCAGGAATGACCGGGACAGGCACATAGTCCACCGCACCCATTTCGTAACCGCGCAGCCGATCCACATCGGTGAGCAGAATCGCCGAAATGAAAATGATCGCGGTTTTCTGAAAACGCGGATGCTCCCGGATCATGGCCGCCAACTGGAAGCCGTCGAGCTCCGGCATGCAGACGTCGACGAGGACGACGGCGACCTCGTTTTTCAGCAGATGCTGCAGTGCCTCGGAGGCCGATTGTGCGGTGACGAGCCGCTCGCCCAACTCCTGCAAGATCACTTCGTAGCTCAGCAGCTTCGCGGGTTGGTCGTCGACCAGCAGGATGGTGACTTTATCGCTCGGGTTCATCTTGTTCTCTCGCGCCGAGGGCGGGGTCTGGAGTGCTTTTCTGGTGTCCGTGGCGCCCGACTTTCGTAATGGCAGCGACGAGGCTGGGTTACGAGCGCGGGGCCAAGGCGACTAGCGGTGGAGCCACATTCTTAACGCGGACAACAACTGCTCGGTATTGACCGGCTTGGCGAGGTAGTCGGACGCGCCGGCCTGCAGACATTTTTCGCGATCGCCCTTCATTGCCTTCGCCGTCAGCGCGATGATCGGCAATCGGCGAAACGCCGAATTTCCACGGATGCGTTCGATGGTCTGGTAGCCATCCATTTCCGGCATCATGATGTCCATCAGGACGATGGCGACCTCGGCATCCGATTCGATGTAGCCGATGGCCTCGGCGCCATTGGTCGCCGTCAGCACGCGCATGCCGCGGCGCTCGAGCACGCTGCTCAGCGCAAAGATATTGCGCGGATCGTCGTCGACCAGCAGCACGGTGCGACCGATCAGATCGTCGTCCGAGCTGTTCAGCCGCTCAAGCATGCGCTGCTTTTCCGGGGGCAGTTCGGTGATGATGCGGTGCAGGAAAAGCGAGGTCTCGTCGAGCAGCCGCTCAGGCGATTCGACGCCTTTCACCACGATGCTGCGCGCCATGGTGTGGAGGGCGGCATCCTCCTCCGCCGACAGTTCTCGTCCGGTGAAAACGACGACCGGAACGTCCGACAATGAATCGTCGTCGCGAATTTGCTCGAGCACCTCGAATCCGGTCATGTCGGGAAGGCTGAGGTCGAGCACCACGCAATCGCACGGATGCTGCCGCAGCGTCTCCAGAGCCTCGGTACCTGTCGCGGCACTCAGGATCTCGATGTCGTCGTGGCCGAGGAGTTCGGAAATGCTCATCTGCTCCGCAGCGTTGTCCTCGACCACCAGGAGGCGTTTGCGGCGAGGCTGCGCATATTCCTTGATCCGCGCGAGCGCGGCGTCGACGCCGTCGGTGGTGGCGGGCTTGGTGACGAAGGAGAAGGCGCCGCGCGCCAACCCGTGCTGGCGGTCTTCGTCAAGGGTGATGATCTGGACAGGAATATGCCGGGTCAAGGCGTTTTGCTTGAGCTGGCTGAGGACGGTCCAGCCGAGCATGTCCGGCAGGAAGACATCCAACGACACGGCCGTGGGCTGATATTGCTTGGCGAGATCGAGCGCATCGACGCCGCGCATTGCCACCAGCACCTTGAACCCCTTGTCGCGCGCCAGGTCGACCAGGATGCGCGCGTAGTGCGGGTCGTCCTCGACGATCAAGAGAATCGTGTCGCCCGCCTGCAGGCTCAGCCGGTCGTCGGGGATCTGCTCGACCGCGCGATCGGGCGCGGGGGCGAGGTGCAATGTCATCGATCGCGGCACGTTGGTTGCCGTTTCCGGCGAGCGGACTGCGGCGGGAGAGCCGATGTACTTCGACGGCAGATACAATGTGAAACTGGAGCCGACGCCCGAGGTGCTGCGCAGATGGATTTCGCCGCCGAGCAGGTTGGACAGTTCGCGGCTGATGGCGAGGCCGAGGCCGGTGCCGCCGTATTTGCGACTGGTACTGGCATCGGCCTGGTGGAATGCCTCGAAGATGATCTTCTGCTTTTCCAGCGGGATTCCGATGCCGGTATCCGAGACCTCGAATGCGATCACCGCCGGCGATTGCTTGAGCACCGGGTGTTCCAGGCTCCAGCCGCTCTTGGCGGCGTAGACGCTGAGGCGCACGCCGCCGCTTTCGGTGAATTTGAAGGCGTTCGACAGCAGGTTCTTCAGGACCTGCTGCAGGCGCTTGGAGTCGGTGGTGATGGTGCGGCCGACCAGCGGATCGACCTGCGCCTCGAACGCGAGCTGCCTGGTATCGGCTTCGTGGCGGAACGGCCGGGCGACCATGTCGACGAGATTGCTGAACAGGATCTCTTCGGCCTCCACGGTCACGGTGCCGGATTCGATCTTGGACAGATCCAGAATGTCGCTGATCAGATTCAACAGGTCGGTGCCGGCGCCGTGGATCGTGCGCGCGAATTCGACCTGCTTCGGCGACAGGTTGGTGTCCGGATTGTCGGCAAGCTGTTGACCGAGAATGAGGATGCTGTTTAGCGGCGTGCGCAGCTCGTGCGACATGTTCGCTAGGAACTCCGACTTGTATTTCGACGTCAGCGCGAGTTCGGTTGCCTTTTCCTCCAGAGCACGGCGCGCCTGCTCGATTTCCTGGTTCTTGCGCTCCACTTCGACGTTGCGTTCGGCAAGCTGAGCCGCCTTTTGTTCCAACTGCTCGTTGGTCTGCTGCAACTCGGCCTGCTGGGCCTGCAATTCGCCGGCCAGCTGCTGCGATTGCTTGAGCAGGCCTTCGGTTTGCATCGTCGCCTCGATGCTGTTGAGCACGATGCCGATGCTTGCGGTCAGCTGCTCGAGGAAGGCGACCTGCAGATTGGTGAAGGAGCCGACCGATGCGAGCTCGATCACGGCTTTGACGTCGCTCTCGAACAACACCGGCAGCACGATGACGTTTTTCGGCACCACCTTGAAGCTTGCCGAACCGATCGGAACCGCATGATCGGACAATTGCGTGATGAGCAGCCGCTGCTTATCGGCGGCACATTGTCCGACCAGACCCTCGCCGATCCGGAATGCCTGTGGATGACCGTTGGCGGCATCATCGGCATAGGAGGAGACGAGTTTCAACAGCGGCACATCTTCGTTTTCGGCCTGATAGATCACGCCCATCTGCGCGTTGACGAGCGGGGTGAGCTCGGTCAGCAGCAACCGGCCGACGGCGGTGAGATCGCGCTGGCCTTGCAGCATGTTGGTGAACTTGGCGAGATTGGTCTTGAGCCAATCCTGCTCGGTATTGCGATCGGTGGTCAGCCGCAGGTTGTCGATCATCGTGTTGATGTTGTCTTTGAGCTCCGCCACTTCGCCGCGCGCCTCGACCTGGATCGAGCGGGTGAGGTCGCCCTTGGTGACGGCGGTGGCCACCTCGGCGATCGCGCGCACCTGCGTCGTCAGATTGGCCGCGAGCAGATTGACGTTGCCGGTGAGATCCTTCCAGGTTCCGGCGGCGCCGGGCACGTTGGCCTGGCCGCCGAGGCGGCCTTCGACGCCGACTTCGCGCGCGACCGTCGTCACCTGGTCGGCGAAGATTGCCAGCGTGTCCGTCATGTTGTTGATGGTTTCGGCGAGCGCCGCCACTTCGCCCTTCGACTTCACCGTCAGGTTCTGCTTGAGATCGCCGTTGGCGACCGCGGTCACGACCTTGACGATGCCGCGCACCTGCTCGGTCAGGTTTGCCGCCATCACGTTGACGGTATCGGTCAAGTCCTTCCAGGTGCCGGCGACGCCCGGAACCTGCGCCTGGCCGCCGAGGCGGCCCTCGGTGCCGACCTCGCGGGCGACGCGGGTGACTTCCGAAGCGAAGCCGTTGAGCTGATCCACCATGGTATTGATGGTGTTTTTCAGTTCCAAGATTTCGCCCTTCACGTCGACGGTGATCTTGCGCGAAAGGTCGCCGCGGGCGACCGCGGTGGTCACCTCGGCGATGTTGCGCACCTGGGTGGTCAGATTGGCGGCCAGCAGGTTGACGTTGTCGGTGAGATCTTTCCAGGTGCCGGCGACGCCCGGCACCACGGCCTGTCCACCGAGGCGTCCGTCGGTCCCGACTTCGCGCGCGACGCGCGTGACTTCGGCGGCAAACGAGCGCAACTGCTCGACCATGGTGTTGAGCGTTTCCTTCAGCAGCAGGATCTCGCCGCGAACGTCCACGGTGATCTTCTTGGACAGATCGCCGCCGGCGATGGCGGTGGCGACCTCGGCGATATTGCGAACTTGCGCGGTCAGGTTGCTCGCCATGAAGTTCACGTTGTCGGTGAGGTCCTTCCAGGTGCCGGCGACGCCGGGCACCTGGGCCTGGCCGCCGAGCTTGCCTTCGGTGCCGACTTCGCGGGCGACGCGGGTGACTTCCGATGCGAAAGAGTTGAGCTGATCCACCATGGTGTTGATGGTGTTCTTGAGTTCGAGAATTTCGCCCTTCACGTCGACGGTGATTTTGCGCGAGAGGTCGCCGCGGGCGACCGCGGTCGTCACTTCGGCGATGTTGCGAACCTGGGCGGTCAGGTTGCCGGCCATGAAGTTGACGCTGTCGGTCAAGTCCTTCCAGGTCCCGGCGACGCCGGGCACATTGGCCTGGCCGCCCAGCCGGCCTTCGGTGCCGACCTCGCGCGCGACGCGCGTCACCTCACCGGCGAAGCGGTTGAGCTGATCGACCATGGTGTTGAGCGTTTCTTTCAGCTGCAGGATTTCGCCGCGCACATCGACGGTGATCTTGCGCGACAGGTCTCCGCCGGCGATGGCGGTGGCCACTTCGGCGATATTGCGGACCTGGGCGGTCAGATTGCCGGCCATCGAGTTGACCGAATCCGTCAGATCTTTCCAAGTGCCGGCGACGCCGGGAACTTCGGCCTGGCCGCCGAGCTTGCCGTCGGTGCCGACTTCGCGCGCCACCCGCGTCACTTCGGCGGCGAAGGCGTTGAGCTGATCGACCATGGTATTGATGGTCTCCTTCAGCTGCAGGATTTCGCCGCTGACATTGACGGTGATTTTCTTCGACAGGTCGCCTTGCGCCACCGCGGTCGCGACTTCAGCGATGTTGCGGACTTGCCCGGTCAGATTGCTCGCCATCGAATTGACCGAGTCGGTCAAATCCTTCCAGGTGCCGGCAACGCCGCGAACCACGGCCTGACCGCCGAGCTTGCCGTCGGTGCCGACCTCGCGCGCGACGCGCGTCACTTCGGCGGCGAAGGCGTTGAGCTGATCCACGGTCGTGTTGATGGTTTCCTTGAGCTGCAGAATTTCGCCGTGCACATCGACGGTAATCTTTTTGGACAAGTCACCATTGGCGATGGCGGTCGAGACTTCGGCAATGTTGCGGACTTGCGCCGTCAGATTGCTCGCCATCGAATTGACGGAGTCGGTCAGGTCCTTCCAGGTGCCGGCGACGCCGAGCACGTTCGCCTGGCCGCCGAGGCGGCCTTCGGTGCCGACTTCGCGCGCGACGCGCGTTACCTCGCCGGCGAAGGCGTTCAACTGGTCGACCATCGTGTTGATGGTTTCCTTCAGCTGCAGGATTTCGCCGCTGACGTTGACGGTGATCTTCTTGGACAGATCGCCGCCGGCGATGGCGGTGGCGACCTCGGCGATATTGCGGACCTGCGCCGTCAGGTTGCTCGCCATGAAGTTCACGTTGTCGGTGAGATCCTTCCAGGTGCCGGCGACGCCCGGCACCTGGGCCTGGCCGCCGAGCTTGCCTTCGGTGCCGACCTCGCGGGCGACGCGGGTGACTTCCGATGCGAAGGAGTTGAGCTGATCCACCATGGTGTTGATGGTGTTCTTGAGTTCGAGAATTTCGCCCTTCACGTCGACGGTGATTTTGCGCGAGAGGTCGCCGCGGGCGACCGCGGTGGTCACATGGGCGATGTTGCGGACCTGATCGGTAAGGTTGCCGCACATGGCATTGACGCTGTCGGTCAGATCTTTCCAGGTGCCGGCGACGCCCGGCACGATAGCCTGACCGCCAAGCTTGCCCTCGGTGCCGACCTCGCGGGCGACGCGGGTCACCTCCGATGCGAACGATCGCAGCTGATCGACCATGGTATTGATGGCCTCCTTCAGCTGCAGGATTTCGCCGCGCACGTCGACGGTGATCTTTTTCGAAAGGTCACCGTTGGCGACCGCAATGGTGACTTCAGCGATATTGCGGACCTGCGCGGTCAGATTGCTCGCCATCGAATTGACGCTCTCGGTCAGGTCCTTCCAGACGCCGGTGACCTCGCTGACCTGAGCCTGGCCGCCAAGCTTGCCCTCGGTACCGACCTCGCGCGCGACGCGGGTCACTTCCGACGTAAACACGTTGAGCTGCTTGATCATGGTATTGACGATGGTGGCCGACTGTAGAAACTCGCCCATCAGCGGACGACCATCGACATCGAGACGGACGGTCTGCAGAAGATCGCCCTGGGCGACGGCGGCAACCGCACGCGTGACTTCGGTTGTCGGCCACAGCAGGTCGTCGATGAGACTGTTGACGGACGTCTCCATGTCTCCCCAGGACCCGCTGGCGAGGCCGAACTTTACCCGCTGGCGGGTCTTGCCCTCGCGGCCGACGACTTGACCCACATGCTCGATCTGCTGGGCCATGCGCTGATTGGCGGCAACGATGTCGTTGAAGGTATCCGCGACCTTGCCCCAGATCCCGACCTGATCGCCGGGCATGCGTACCGAAAAGTCGCCGACGCGCATGGCTTGCAGGGCCCGCAAGAACTCACGGACCTCGGCATTGGAGCGGCCCTCGTCGTCCGGCAAGGGAAGATCTGCGTGCGGCAACGATGGGTCGGCGCCATTGGTTTTTGCGTCGAGGAGGGCTTCAGTATCCGGCTGCATGTAGAACTCCCCAGGAAGCGCCAGGCGGCGGGTTGGACGGCAAGGTCAAACGGACAAAATCGGGCAGGGCAGCGCCACCATCGGACGCACCGCCCCCAGCGGAATCAGACGAGGAGAGACAGGGAGGGATGGGCAGGACGCCGGAATGGCAGTGAAGCGGGCGCGCAAAAGGAGGGCACCGACCGGCAAGCACTGCCCCGGGAGCGCGCAGCCACCCCTCCACACCAAGACCCTCTCGCAATGACCCAGTTTTGCTAACGTCGACACCGGAAAACGGTTCCGTCCGATTTTAATATTTCAAATCGAAATCGGGTCGGGACGGCGGCGCGGATACGGTTGGGGCCAATTCCCGCGCTTTGGGGCCAAAAAGAGCGAAAAATCAATTGTTCGGCGCCGGTGCAAGATTTCGATAACCAAACGACCGCAAATTGTTGTTTTGCTGAGTGATTTTGTGCGTCCTGACTTAATATCTGTAGGCCATTGTGGACCGGAAAACCGGACTTTTCCGTGGACTTGCCGTGGACCCCAACAGCGACCGATTCCGTAAGGCCCGCAGGTTCGAGGCCGTGTTCGGCGTGAAGCTATCTTCGCGGCGCTTGCTGCTGGCGTTTCCGGTTGTGCTCGCCGGCCTGATCGGCGTGGCCCTGTCCTTCGCGACAACCCATTTCGTCTGGCGATTTGAGGACCGGATCGCCCAGAAGGACCTCGATGCTGTCACCGAAAGCCATGTGCTGGCGCTGCAGAACGGGCTGAACGAGTATCTCAACAAACTGGTTTCTTTGCGCGCGTTCTTCGAGGCTTCGCGGGAGGTCACGCGCGCCGAATTCGAGCACTTCGCCGGGCGCATGCTTGCCAATGAGGGCGCGATTCAGAATTTTTCCTGGGTCGCGCGGGTCACGCGGGCTGAACGGGCTAAGTTCGAGCGGGATGCCCAGCGCGAGGGCTTTACCGACTACCACATCAAGACGGTGGGACCGGACGATCAGATTTCGATCTCCGCCGAGAAGGACGAATACCTTCCGGTGTATTATTCGACGGTGAAATCGAAATTGTCGCCGATCTACGGCATCGACCTCGGATCGGAACCGGTGATCCGGGAACGTCTGGACCGTGCGCGTGATCTCGATGAGCTGTCGGCTGTTCCCGATTTTATCCTGCACAGCGTTGCCGGCAACGTTCATGGATTTCTATTCTCGCTACCGGTGTATCGAACAGGACCGATGCATGAGACCCTGGAGGACCGGCGCCGCAATCTCAGCGGATATGTTCACGGCGCGTTCTTGACCGGACAGGCTATCGAGCAGATTCTTGGTGCGACGACCGCGGAGCGCGGTCTCGACCTTTCGCTCTTTGCGGCAAACGCGAGCCCGAGTGAGGCGCCGCTTTACGTCCATTCTTCGCGCTTGCGATCGAGGCTGGTGGCGTGGCGATCGCAGGCGCAGCTTGATTCCGAACCGCATTCGGCTGCGATTATCAAGGCGGGTGAGGCGAGTTGGCGGGTTGTCACGGCGCCGGCTCCGGAAGGGCCCCTGACCACCGCGCATGATCGTGCGTGGCTGGTTCTGATTGCCGGATTGCTGATCACCGGGATCATCGTGCTGTACCTCAGCGCGTCGTTGCGCCACGCCCGGCGGCTGCTGCTCGCCAATCGGCAGATTTCCAAGCTTGCGCTCAAGGATCCGTTGACCGGTCTGCTCAACCGACGGGCGTTCAACGAACATCTGGCGGCTGCGTTCGAAGCCAGCCGCGACGGCTCCCTGGCCTTCGCCGTGCTCTATTTCGATCTCGATCATTTCAAGGATATCAACGATACGCTCGGACATCCGGCGGGAGATTTGCTGTTGCAGGACGTGGCGGAGCGGGTCAGAAACGTCGTGCGTCGGACCGACAATGTGGCACGCTTCGGCGGCGACGAGTTTGCGGTGCTGCAGACCGGGATCTCGGATTTCGCGGCGACGTCGGCGGTGGCGGCCAAGCTCAACAAGGTTCTCGCAGCGCCCTTTACGCTCAACGGCAACGAAGTCCGGATCAGCGCCAGTATCGGAATCGCGCACTATTCTGCGGATCTCAAGACCGCGGGCGCGGTTATGGTGCAAGCGGATCTGGCGTTGTATCGGGCGAAAGAAGATGGCCGGAACTGCTTCCGGTTCCACAGCGACGAACTCGACCGTGACGTCCATGAGCGGGTCGCAATCTCGGAACAGCTGAGGACCGCGCTCGAGCGCAAAGAATTCGAACTCTATTATCAGCCGCAAGTCGACATGGTCTCCGGGCGCATCATCGGAGTCGAAACCTTGCTTCGCTGGAACCATCCAACGCGCGGCCTGCTGACGCCGGCAACATTCATCGCTATCGCCGAACGATCCGGTAGAATCGCGGCTCTCGGGGAATGGGTGGTCGATGAGGCGTGCAAGCAACTGAGCGCATGGAACGACCTTGGCATTCAATTGGGCGCGCTTGCGGTGAATTTTTCCGCCATCCAATTCAAAGCCGTCGCCGATCTCGACGCACGAATTGGCGCCAGTCTGAGGAATTGGGGCGTAAAGCCCGGCGACTTCGAGGTCGAACTGACCGAATCCGTATTGTTCGAGGTGACGCAGCAGCATCGGGAGATCTTCGAGCGACTGCGCCAACTTGGTGTGCGGATCGCGATCGACGACTTCGGAACCGGATACTCGTCGCTCAATTACCTGACCAATTATCCGGTCAACCGCCTCAAAATCGCGCAAGAGCTGGTGATGGGAGTGATCAGGGACCCGCGCAATGCCACCGTCGTCCGCGCCGCGGTGCGGTTGGCCGATGAGCTTGGTGTCGAATGCATTGCGGAAGGTGTGGAGACGGAAGGGCAGGTTGATTTCCTGGTTGCCGCGGGCTGCAAGTATGCGCAGGGCTATTACTTCGGCCGGCCGACCACGGCAGCGCGAATGACCGAAATACTCACAATCGGCGAGATCAACTCGAAGCGCCCGTCGCGGGAGAGCGACGGGGGCTCTCTCTCCGGCCCACGGGCAGGGATCGCAGCAGCCGAGGATGTGCCGGTTCATTTGATTGTGTCGCCTTGACGTCGTTCCGGATCGGATCCGCGGAAGAATGGCCTGCGCCGGAGGGAGCGGTGCGCATGACGAGGGCCGCAGCGGCCGCTGGAACCAGGAAACGGATCTCGGTCGCCATTCTGCTGAGATTTCCAGATTGCAAATCAATCCGATGATCGGTCGGATGAGGCTTCCCGACTGCACCGTTGAGAACGCCGGAAGAGATGGCTTCCGCGGCAGGAAACAGACCAAAGTCGCGACGTGATTGGAATAAGGCAACCGGATGCCTAACTATCATCGCATCACGTTGGCCGCGACTCGACGTTCGCGGAGGAGGATCGTCGGTGTTCCCTTTTATCGACACGGCACCGCGCGCGACGCGGCCCATGGTGGTGTTCGGCCTGATCGCCATCAATACGGCGGTGTTCTTGTGGCTTTGGAGCCTTCCACGGGCCGAGCTCAATGACGTGCTCGTACAATATGCGCTGATCCCCGTGCGTTACACCGAACCGGAGATCGCCCGCGAGGCCGGCCTCGACCCTTCGAATTGGTGGCCGCTTTTGACTGACATGTTCATGCACGGCGGCTGGATGCATCTGATCTTCAACATGTGGTTTCTTTGGATCTTTGGTCCGGCGATGGAAGCCCGGTTCGGGAGGGTTCTGTTCGCCGGCCTTTATCTACTGGGCGGACTGGCTGCGAATTTGGTTCATCTCGCAATCCATCCGGAGTCCGCCGATCCGGTTTTGGGAGCGTCGGGAGCGATCGCTGCGGTCATTGCCGCCTATGCGGTGACCTATCCGACCGCGCGCGTCCTGACGATCGTTCCTATCTGGATCATTCCGCTGTTTTTTCGCATTCCCGCTGTTCTCTTCGCGGTGGTCTGGTTCGGTCTGCAACTTCTGCAAGGGACCTTCGAACTGGCCACGCCGTCGATGGCCGGAGGGGTGGCGTGGTGGGCGCATGTCGGCGGGTTTGCGTTCGGCGCTGTGTTTGCAATTGTGTTGGGTCACGTCACGCCGGGCGTGCGGATCCCAACAACGACGTGGGGCGACAACCGCAATCGACGGGTTTCAGGCTTCCGCCCCGGCGATGCCTATGGTCGCACGCCGGATATGTATGGTGCGGACCGCGATCCCAAACGCGGTCCGTGGGGCTAACGCGCGATTCAGTTTCGGCAAGCAGCGGAAGATATTCAGCCGGAAATTCTTCGTCTTAAGGCTGGCGGGGTGAACGCACGTTCATAAACGGCTCGAATCTCGTCGCGGTTTCTCATTGCAAGGCACTGATTCTCTTTGAATTTTTTCATCGATTTACTATAGTAACGATGACGTCCGGATGCGACGAGTTGTCAGGGCGACACCTTTGAAGGGCTGACTTTAGCATTAAGAAGACGTAAACGAATAACAGCGCGTTCGATTGATCGCGCATTTCGGGCGAGGGGCGCGTGACTTACGAGTGGGTAGACTGCGACCGGAATTTTCTTGTTCAACGCTATGACCGAATCGCGGGACTCATTCCGTTCTTCGAATGGTTGTTCTTTCTTCCTTCCGGATTGCGGAGAAACGCAGTCGATCGCCTGAATCTCCGACCCGGCGACAGCGTGCTGGAAGTTGGATGTGGAACCGGGCGCAACCTTCCGTTTCTGCATAATGCGGTCGGACCGGCGGGGCGTGTCTATGGCGTGGATTTGTCCACGGGCATGCTCGACAAAGCCCGTGAGCTGACCGGCCGGCATCGCTGGAACAATGTGGATCTCACGCAAGCGGACGCGATCGATTATGTCGCGCCCGAACCGCTCGACGGCGCGCTCTTCAGCTTGTCCTACGCCACCATGCCGCACCATCGCGCGGTGTTGCAGCATGTGTGGAATCAACTTCGTCCGGGCGGCCGGCTGGTGATCATGGATGCGAAGCCGCCTCCGGGCCGCGGTGGGCAATTCATCCTGCCATTCAGTGTTTGGCTGATGAAGCGCACCGTGTTGGGTAATCCATATATTCAGCCGTGGAAAGATCTCGCGGGGATCGCCGACGACTTCGAGATGGAAGAATTTCTGTTCGGCTCTTATTACATTTGCCGCGGAATTCATCGCGGTCAATGCTCACTCGGTCAAGACGCTGTTGGCACCGAGCACGCCGCGGCCGGCAATCGGGCGCAAGCGCTGGCCTAGCATCTCAATCAGATCTTGATCTTGGAGCAGGTGGCGGACGTCGCAGCGACGCTTCGCAACGCGCGGTCACGGCAGCGGCTCAAACGCGACGCCAACCTGGTTTTCAGTTCGCCAAGTGACCCGGCAGGCGCGGCGTGCGTGCCTGGCTCCGAACGCGAGCTCGAAATGATCCGGGACGTCGCAGGCGTGCGCGAGAGCGATACAGGCCCCACCATTGGTGAGATCGAGAATGGTGCAGGGGATCGAGGCGTGATTGGCGAGGATCTTGACGTTCTTCACGATCCGGGTGCGCCCAACAGATCTGCGGTCGTCCATGCGGTGCCTCTGACGCCAAGCCCGGCTCGCGGAGGACCGGCGGATGGCTTCATGTTTAGTCAAATCAATACGCGGAAAACATTATGTATCCGCAAAAAGAAGCGGAAAATATTATTAAGATCGCTAAATAATTCAATCTGAGAGCGGCACCCTAAGCGGTCGCTAGAATAATACCGAGTGGAATGAACGCCGTTAATAGCTATTAACTGTCATCGGGCTTCGCAGGCTCTTTCTGGCGACCGGACGTCTCGAATATTTTGCGCTCTTAAACACAAATTTATCCAGCGAATACTAGTATTTGATCGAGCCGCGTTGGTTCCGAAGTGACGAGCGAGGGGGGGCTTCCGCGGGTGTCTAACGCGGCCACACCATTTGCGCGCGGCGCCCGCCGCACAACGGGGCCACGGCGATCGTGGCGTACGCGTCCCATTGCATTGCTCGTTGTCTGTGGAGTGCTGGTCGGCGGTGTCATCGCCGTGGCCACCGCGCTCATGCTGTCGAAGCTGCGCGACAATGCGCTCGCCGGGGGCGGTCGCGAACTTGAGAATCTGGCTCTCGTTCTCGCCGAATATACCGATCGCGCCTTCCAATCGGTTGCTCTCGTGGAGTCGAACCTGATCGAGCAGATGCGAACGCGTCGGCTGCAGACGCGCGATGACTTCGAGCGGCAAATGTCGGGCCAGCCCGTGCATTTGATGCTCAAGGACAAGGCGAGCGGCATGCCGCATGTCGGATCGCTCACGCTGGTCAACGCCGACGGCAAGCTGTTCAACTTCTCGCGCTCCTGGCCGTTACCATCGATCGACGTGACCGACCGGGAATTTTTCAAAGTTCTCAAATCCAATCCGCAGCTCAATTATTTTCTCGGCGAACCGGTTCGCAATCGCGCGACCGGGTCGTGGACCGTTCATCTCGTGCGCCGCGTGTCCGGGCCGCACGGGGAATTCTTCGGGCTGATCCTGGGCGCCATGGAGATGGATTATTTCGAGCGATATTTCGGAACGATTGCGCTCGGGGAGGGCAGCGCCATCTCGCTGGTCCGCAACGACGGGAAATTGCTGGCGCACTTTCCGCGCCTTGGCGACAACATGGATCTGTCATTCGCGGGTACCTCGTTGTTTCGCGATGGGCTGTCGACGGCCAATTCGGGCGTGGTCCGCGTCACCAGCAAGATCGATCATCGTGATCGCCTGATTGCTGTCCACAGGCTGGCGAATTACCCGATCGGGGTCGGTGTCAGCAGACCGGTGGGGAGAATTCTGGCGGACTGGAACAAGCAGGCCATCTCCTTGGCCTGCGCCGCGCTTGCCACTGCGTTTGTAATTGGAGGCGTTATTTTTCTCAGTGCGCGGCAATTGACGAAACGCCTGCACGAGAACAACGAGCAGCTCATTGCGGCGATCAACAACATGTCGCAAGGCTTGTGCATGTTCGATGCGGACGCGCGGCTTGTCATTTGCAATGATCGCTACCGCGAAATGTACGGTCTGTCGTCCGACGTCGCAAAGCCGGGGTCCTCATTGCAGGATTTGCTGCGGCTTCGCATCGAGGCCGGGACGTATTCCGGCGATCCCGAACGCTACGCCGCGAGCCTGACAGGCGAGATGGCGCAGGGCCGGACGACCAATTATGTCGTCGACCTCACGGACGGGCGCAGCATCGCGGTGGTGAATTGGCCGATGGCGGCGGGCGGCTGGGTGGCGACCCACGAAGACATTACCGAATCGAAACGGCGTGAAGCCTCGTTCCGGCTATTGTTTGAAAACAGTCCGGTGCCGATGTGGGTGTTCGATGTCGAAACACTGCGATTTCTCGCGGTCAATGATGCCGCGGTGGAACACTACGGCTATTCCCGCGACCAGTATCGGACGATGTCCGCATGCGACATTCGTCCGGCGGAGGATCGCGAAAGCTTCAGTCAAAGCGTGCGCGCCACCGACGGCGCACATCAGGGCGAGCAGACCTGGCGACATTGCAAGGCGGACGGCACTGAGATCGAGGTGGCGGTGTATGCCCGGAGCATGACGTACGGAGGGCACAAGGCGGCTCTGGTTGCGGTTCATGATGTCACCAGCGTGCGGCGTGCCGACAAGCAACGGGAAAAGACCGAACGTTTCCTGAATGCCATCATTGAAAACATCCCGGTATCAATCATCGTGAAGGAACCGCGCGATCACCGGTTTGTTCTGATCAATCGGGCCGCCGAGGAATTGTACGGAATTCCGCGCGACAAAATAATCGGAAAGACGGTCAGCGATCTGCTTCCGAAGATCAATGCCGATCGTATCTACGCCAACGATCAGCAATCGCTGGACTCTCCGCACCAGCTGTTCTTTCATTCGCACGAGATCGAAACGCCCAACGGAACGCACAAGGTCGCATCAAAGCGCTTGGCGATTGTCGGCGACGACGGCAATCCGGAGTATCTGCTCAGTCTGGTGGAAGACATCACCGACCGTGCGCGCGCCGAAGAGCGCATCGCGCACATGGCCCATCACGACGCACTCACTGATCTGCCCAACCGCGCGCTTCTGCGGGAGCGGTTGGAAGCGGCGCTCGCGTATGTTCGGCGTGGCGACAGTCTCGCCGTGCACTATCTCGACCTAGACCATTTCAAAAGCATCAACGATACGCTCGGGCATGCGGTCGGAGATGAGCTGCTCAAATCCGTGGCCGAGCGGTTGCGGGGTTGCGTCCGCGATACCGATACGGTCGCCCGTCTTGGCGGAGACGAATTCGCGATCGTCCAGATTGGTCTGCGAGACATTACCGATGCCGCGGACAAGGCTCAGCGCATTCTCGATCTGTTCAAGGCTCCGTTCGAGCCGGGCGGTCATCACGTCACCACCGACGTGAGCATCGGCATCGCCATTGCGCCGAACGACGGCAGCGATGCCGATCAGCTGCTTAAGAGCGCCGATCTCGCACTCTATGGTGCCAAGGCCGACGGACGGGGGACCTATCGTTTCTTCGAATCGGAGATGGATGTCCGCATGAAGGCGCGGCATTCGCTCGAGATCGATCTGCGGCTGGCGCTTGCCAACGGCGAATTCGAATTGCACTACCAGCCGCAGATCAATCTGCTCAGCAACCGGGTGTGCGGCTGCGAAGCGCTGTTGCGCTGGCGACATCCCGAGCGGGGAATGATTTCGCCGACGGAATTCGTCCCTGTTGCAGAAGAAACCGGGCTCATTGTCGCGCTCGGCGAATGGGTGGTGCGGCGCGCCTGTCGCGATGCCGCGACCTGGCCACAGGACGTCAAGGTAGCCATCAATATTTCGCCGGCGCAGTTGATGAACCAGAACCTGCTTCCGATGGTGGTGAATGCGCTCGCTGCGTCGGGTCTGCAGGCCAATCGATTGGAGTTCGAGATCACCGAGGCGGTGTTGTTGCAAAACAACGAACGAACGATGGCGGCCTTGCACCAACTGCGCGAACTCGGCGCGCGCATTGCGCTCGATGATTTCGGCACCGGGTATTCGTCGCTCAGCTATCTTCGACGGTTTCCGTTCGACAAGATCAAGATCGACCGCTCCTTCATCCAGGACCTCGCCGGCGAGGGCGGCTCGTTGGCGATCGTGCAGGCGATCATGAATCTGGCGTTCAGCCTCGACATGACCACGACCGCCGAGGGGGTCGAGACCGAGGAGCAATTGGAGATCGTGCGCGCGCTGGGTTGCACCGAATTGCAGGGCTTTCTCTTCAGCGCCGCAAAGGTCGCCGAGGACGTCTTGCCGCTGTTTAGGCGCGAGGCCCGGCTCGCCAGCGTGGCTTGACCTGCGCGGCGAAGACGCCATGTTCATGCCCCGATGTTTGATGGCCCGGTGACATTCGGTTCGCCGATCGCACCCGCGCTTTGGAGCACGCCTTGCCGAATAAGGTGCGAAACAATACTGCATTGCATCGCTTCGAGCTCGATGCAGACGGGCACACGGCGGTGGCCTATTATCGGTTGTCGCCCGGCATCGTCACCTTCACGCATACGGAGGTGCCGCCGGAACTATCCGGCCGTGGCGTCGGATCCGCCTTGGCCCAAGGCGCGCTCGAGATCGTGCGTTCGCAGGGCCTCAAGGTTGTCGCTCAGTGCCCATTTGTTGCAGCATTCATGGGCAAGCATCCGGAATTCAACGATCTCATTGCGTGATTTTGCGGGCGGCGAGGAGTCGGCCCACCCTGGTGACCGGTGTGATCGCCAATGGACATGGCGTTCATGCATTGCTGCATTGCAGCAGGTCGCTGGTCGGCAGCATGATGGGTCGCCGATATCGCTTTTGGGCTGAATCGCCTGCGATGATATCTCTATAAGAGATTGAAATATAGAGAAAATACTGATCGGCGGGGAACGTGAGCGAGCCCCGTTGCGGGCATCAAGACGGCTCACGGCGCTCAGCGGTCCCAAAGTAGGGATTGTGCGATGCAACACAAATCCTACATAAGTAAACGCAGTTCCTCGGCTCCGAGCCGAGCAAGAAACGGAGAGGCACATGATTGCGTCAACTGTAGCCCGCGGTCACTCAGGCTCGAGCCTGATCGATTCGGTATTGGTCCGCGCTTTTGCCTTGCGCAAGGCCGTCCTGGTGCGTCTTGCCGAATGGCAACAGCGGTCGGCCGGACGCCGCGAGTTGTTGAACCTCACGGAGCGCGACCTGCGCGACATCGGGATCTCGCGCAGCGAGGCGGAGGCCGAAGCCAACAAGCCGTTTTGGGAAGTGTGATTTCAGATTCTGTCGGGGAAGCGAATGATGAATCCGTCGTGATTCGGCATCCGCACTTTCGGCAGGGTGCGCGCGTCCATGACGTCATTGTCGCCGATCAGCTTGTTCTGCGCGAAGATATAGGCGACGAGGGCGTACACCTCGTCGTTCGAGAGCGAGCGGGGTTGCGGCCATGGCATGGCGCGGCGGATGAAGTCGAACACCGTGGTCGGATAACCCCAGAAATTGGCGATCGTCTTGACGGCTTCGATACGGTCGAGCGGGCCACCGCCGACAAGTGGTCCGTTGACGCCGCCCTTGCCGTTGTCGCCATGGCACGCGGAACACTTCTCGGCGTAAATCCTGGCACCGACCGCTGCGGTTCCGCTGCCTGAGGGCAATCCGGTTCCGTCCGGAAGGATGCTGATGTCCCATGGCGCAAGATCGGCCGGACCGATCGGTTTGCCGAGATTGGGTCCTTCGGCGTGCACGGCGTTCAGGCCGAGCCAGCCTCCGAGCACGAGCGCTGCCATCCCGGCAAGTCTACGCGTAGACATGCTTCACCTCGCCATTGTGCTCGACCGACCAACTCGTGATGCCGTTGTAATGTTGGCTCGGAAAGCCGAGCACGTTCGGGACGGTTTTGGTCTCGCCGCGCTCGGCAACGATCTGTGCCCGGGTCGGCTGGACATTGCCGGCCTCGTCCCAGGCCCGGCTTTGCAGAATGGCCGGCCCGCCATCCCAGTGCCAGGGCATGCGGAAGCGCGTGAAGGCCTTGCTGAGAACCGGCGCCTGGAGGGCGGCTTGCGCCCAGCTCTTGCCGCCATCGGCGGAGACCATGACTTTTGAGATGCGGCCGGCGCCGGAATAGGCGAGGCCGGAGATTTCGTAGAATCCGGCCTCTGTCAGCTTCTGTCCGAACGACGGGTGCGTGATGAAAGACTTGACCTCCTGCAGGACGTAGAATCGATAGGCTTTCCCGTTCGGTAGGATGGGAGAATAGGTTCGGCTTTCGTAATAGGTCATCGCGGGCTGATCGGTCAGCTTGAGCCGGCGCAGATATTTCACGTTCATATTGCCTTCGTAGCCCGGCAACAGCAGCCGCATCGGATAGCCGTTCCCCGGCATCAACCGCTCGCCGTTCTGGTAGATCGCGATCATCGCGTCATCCATGGCCTTCTTCAGCGGCACGCTGCGGCTGAGCGCGGGTGCGTCCGCGCCTTCCGCGATCAGCCATTTGGCCGTCGGCTCGATGCCCGCTTCCTCGAGCAGGGTTGAAAGACGAACCCCGGTCCACTCGGCACAGGAAACGAGCCCGTGGAGAGCCTGCACGCCGGCCTGGATCGGTTCGTTCGAAAACAGCGGCGCGCTGTTGCCGCCGCATTCCAGAAACGTGATGCGCGATGTCATCGGGTAGCGCTCGATGGTATCGAGCGTGAAGACCAGCGGCCGTTTCACCAATCCATGGATCAGCAGACGATGCTGATCAGGTTCGATATCGGGAACGCCGGCGTGCACGATGGTAAAGTGCAAGCCGTTGGGCGTGATGGTTCCGGCCAGCAGATGGTGCGGGGTCCGACCATGCGAGGTGCGCGGCTCGCCTTTCGGATTGCTCAGCGTGCGCACCACATTTTTTTCAAACCGCGACGGAAGTTGGTAGGGCGGAACAGTCGCGCCGGGATCGAGGCTCCACGGATCGTCCGCCAGCGGATCCGCGGCGGCGGCCGATGATCCGATACCGGTTCCGAGCGCGCCCGCAAACATCACCCCGCGTCCGAGCAGAGCGCGGCGATCGATCAGCCCGTTGCCGGCGGCAGGTTCAAGCGGCGTGTCACGCCGGCGCCGTGTGGTCCCAGCCATAAAGTGTCCTCCTCGACGCAGGCAGAAGACCCTGCGCAACCTCGACGTTCCTCGGGCGGCAAACCCTGCATGGGGGCGCCGCTGTTATGACGAATGATGGCATGAACGGCCACGGCTGAAAATGGCGCAGGGTGCCGCGCGCAACGTCGTCGCCGGCCGGACCGGCGCCGGGACCCGCTCGCGCTCGCGCGCGCACCGGCCTATAATCGCCCGGTCGGCTTTCGGCGCTGGCGATCCAGCAGCCGTCATGGCTCATGGAGGAGGGACCATGAGTGCCCTTGTGATGCGACGCAGCATGCTGGCAACGGCAATGTTGCTTCTGATGCTGTCATCCGGCCGGGTGGCCGCCGACGATCGCGCACTCTGCGACAGTCAGGACACGCCCGCCGACGCCAGAATTGGGGCCTGCTCGGCCCGGATCTCGCGCAATGAGGTCAAGGGCAAGGATCTCGCGATCACCTTGCGCAATCGCGGCCTCGGCTATGCGGCCAAGAATGATTTCGACCGCGCCATCGCCGACTACGACAAATCGATCGCGGTCGATGAAACCTACGCCAAGGCGTTCGACAGCCGCGGCAACGCCTATTACGGACGCCGCGACTACGATCGCGCGATTGCCGACTATGACCAGGCGATCAAACTCGATCCAAGCAATGCATTCTCGTTCCGCAATCGCGGTCTCGCCTATCGGGCGAAGCGCGACGCCGACCACGCGCTGGCGGATTTCAACGAGGCGCTGCGGATCGATCCCAACTACCGCGACGCCATCAATGACCGCGGAGCGACCTACGAGCTCAAGGGCGATTATGATCGCGCCATCGCGGATTTCAGCGAAGCCATTCGCATCGATCCCAAGTTCGCACCCGCGATTTTCAGCCGCGGCGTCATGTACGGGGCGAAGGGGGATCTCGACCGAATGAGATCCGACTATGACGCCGCAATCGCGCTCAAGCCGGACCAGGCCAGCTACTACAATGCCCGCGTCTATCTATGGATCAAGAAGGGCGATTTCGACCGCGCCATGGCGGACGTAGAGCAAGGGCTGCGGATTGCCCCGAACGCCGGCTATCTCATCAACACCCGCGGCGAGATATGGCGGGCCAAGGGGGACCTGGATCACGCCATTGCCGACTATACCGAGGCGTTGTCGCGCACGCCGGGATTGGCGCTCGCCTACGTCAATCGCGGCGCGGTCTATCGCATGAAGGGCGATCTTGATCGTGCCATGGTCGATTTCGACGAGGTCATCCGCCGCTACCCGACATTCGGCGCCGCCTATGCGGAGCGTGGGCTGGTGTTTCAGGCCAAGGGGGGTACCGATCGGGCGCGGCAGGATTTCGAGCAGACGACCACACTGCCGGCGATGAATGACACCGCACGCAGGGCGCTGGCGACCGCGCGCGAACAGTTGGCGATCCTGGGACGCGCATCGCCCGCCTTGCCGCCGTTGCCGAACGCGGGTCGCCGGGTCGCACTCGTCATCGGCAATTCCAGCTACACCGCCGTTCCCGCCCTCGCCAACCCCGAGCGCGACGCCGCGACGGTCGCCACGACCCTGCGCACGATCGGATTTCAGAAGGTCACGCTCGAAAACAATCTCACCCGCGAGAAGGCGTTCAATGCCCTGCGGGCGTTCGCGGCTGACGCCGAGCAGGCCGATTGGGCAATCGTCTACTATGCCGGCCACGGTATCGAAATGAACGGCACCAATTATCTCATTCCGGTCGATGCCAGGCTTGCCACCGACCGCGATGTCGAATTTGAAGCGGTTCCCCTCGACAAGATCATGAGCGCGGTCGACGGCGCCAAGAAGCTGCGGGTGGTTCTGCTTGATGCCTGTCGCGACAATCCATTCGCCAATCAGATGCGCCGCTCGATCGCGACGCGCTCGATCGGTCGTGGATTGGCGGAGGTCGAGCCGGATGCGGGCACGCTGGTCGTCTACGCGGCCAAGCACGGGCAAACGGCGCTCGATGGCGACGGCGCCAATAGTCCGTTCGTTACCGCGCTGATCAACCGCATGAAGACGCCGGGTCTGGAAGTCCGCCGCCTGTTCGATCTCGTCCGCGACGACGTGCTCTCCACCACCGGTCGCCGCCAGCAGCCGTTCAGCTACGGCTCGATCTCCGGTGCGGAGGACTTCTATTTCGTCCAGAAGTAGCCGTCGTCATGAACCGAATGGTATCCGCAAGCGACGAATGGACGTGAGGCCGCGCGTATTCAAGATTGCTCTTCAACTCCGGTGAGCGGCACTCCAGGAGGAGATCCCATGACAGCGTCCCGCTTCGCGGTCGTTACCGGCGCCGGCATTCTCGGTGCAATGGCGGTTTTTGCTGCATGCACTCCGACCTTCGCGGGGTCGATTGGCGTCGGCGGCTTTGGGCACACGTCGTCGGTGTCGATCGGCGGTCCGGTCGCTCCAACCTTCGAGCCGCGCTATAATTTGGGACCAGGCAACGCCGTAGAGACGAATGCGGACAGCTGCATGCAGACGTGCTTGAACACCACCGCCGGCCCGGTTCGACGGGTGCAGCATTCCTGCCGCCGAACCTGCGCATCCAATGCGTTTTAAAAAAAGAACTCGGCGAGGGCCGAGTTCCGTTTAGGCAGACAATGATCGAACGTGCGGTGAAGACCGCAAGGCCGAGCGTCAGCCGGCGGCGACCTTGAAGGTCGGTGCGCCGATATAGGGCAGCTTGGTCGGCGCGGCTGCCGGCTGGGTTGCGGCGTTCACGGCCTTGTAGTGATCAAGAACGAACAATCGGATGGCCGAGGATAGGTTTGCGTGCTTGCGCTCCGCATCGATGCTCGAGACCAAAAATGTCATCGTGATACCGCGCAGATCGGCGATATCCTTGAGCGCAGTCCAAAAAGCCTTTTCCAGACTGACGCTCGTCTTGTGGCCCCGGATGATGACTGAGTGCTTTACGATAAGCGACTTCATGGCTGTCATACCCTTGTTACCCTGGTGTGGATTAATCCTTACCACGCGCTCCGCTTGGTTCAATTGCGGAGAGCACGTACGTGCGCGGTATTCTCAGAAGTCGCGCGGAAGCAGAATTTTTAAGCACCTGTTAACCTGTCCGCGCATTGCCGCCTCTCAGGTCCGCCGTTGGTATTCTCTGACCGAACCATGTGCAAGCATCTAGTAAGTCAAATTACGTACGCGCCTGCGCGCCCAATACTCCGACACCGCAAAGAATACAAGGACACCATTGCGGCGAAAGTTATGCACTGCTGAATGTGGCTTCAATGGTGTCGCGCACGTACCACGATTCGTGGAGTCGATCGCAGCAACATTGCTGAGCGCGCGTGATGGCAGAAATTTATTTGCAGTCGGATCGGCGCGCGCGGACGCTGACGCCCGAAATCCGCACCATCGCTGATGTGCATTTGATTCGTTCGTGCGCACGTCGCCAATCAAAAATTGAGTCCTGTCGTGCGAGCACGCAACGAGGTGGGTGCTCGCGAGAGTGTGACCTGCGCCATTGGTCGCAGACGAAACGCAACTCGCAGCTCGACCAAAATGGTTCGTCTCAAGATCGCGGTGCCTTGGACGCATGCGTTGCAGGTTCAAGGTGGGGCGCTCTTTTTCGAACGACGATTCCGAGAGGTGCGTTTGATGGGACGGCGACGGCCTCTGACGTTCTTACACGCACAGCGCACATCAGAACGCGTCGGGCCTGCCTTCCATGGAGGTCGACGGGCTATTGGGGATGCTGTCGGCTGGGGCGAGAATGCTCGTCCGGCTTCCGACATTATATGGCGGACATGGGGGGAGGGCGCGGGGTGCTCGGCGCCGGCGGTGGAGACCCACATGTTAGGTCGCATGCCTTAATCGCTAAGGGCTCTGGTTTGGGCTAAAATTTGCGGTATCGGGTGCATCTTTTTGCCGAGTTGGGCGTTATGGACAGCAGTTCGGAGAGTGGGCGTCCCGCATTGCCCTCAGCGGTCAGTCAACGCCATGCGCCAGCAGCGATATCAAGTGATCCTCGAAACCTCCGTCGGGCGGAAGCCGGCCGGTTTCCGCGCCTTTGCCGACGAAGAGCCCGCCCGTGTTGCGTTGCAGACACGGGAAAAGGGCTGGGTGCCATACCGGGTTCGATTCGATCCGGAGCCAGGGGCCTGGATCGTTTCAGTGATCGACTGGAAACGGGCGGCCTGATCGAACGTCAAAAAGCCCACGCACGTTAAACGTGCATGGGCCTTAGGTGTAGAAAAACCGGTTGTCCGGCCGTTGATTAATGGCCGAAGACGCTCGCGAGCAGCAGGCCCGGCAGGTCGTAGTGATAGTTGATGCCGACCCGCACGATATTTTCGTTCAAGGACACGCCGCCGGCGCGATTGGTGAAACCAACCGGTACCGGATTGAGATAGGACGTGTGGCTGCCGAAATCCGCATAGAGATATTCGACCTTTGCTGACCATGCCTGGGCGAAGGCCCATTCGACACCGCCGCCGGCAGTCCAGCCGAGGCGGTATTTTGCTTCCGACAGGGTTCCGAGCGGGCTCGTGGTGTCCGCTTCGATCCGGGTTTCGGCCAAGCCGCCGGCCGCGAACACCATCCAGCGGTCCCAGGCATAACCGACGCGGCCGCGATCAAACCCGATCCAGGTTTGTTTGGTCGTGGCGGTGTTGGCGGGAATTGGCAACTCGGAGGCGCTGCCTTTGTAGTTGGTCCATGACAGGTCGGATTCCATGCCGAGCACCCAGCTGCCGAATTGCCAGTTGGTGCCGTAGGTTCCGCCGATCAGTCCGCCGTTCAAGTTAAAGGCATTGGTGATATCACCGACGTCGCTGCGCTGTCGGCTTTTGCCCCAGGCACCGCCGCCTTCGATACCGAAGTAAAAGCCCGACCAGGTGAAGGCCGGCGCCACGGGGGTCGCCTTGTAGACCGGCGCGCGTGCCGGCAGATCCGCAGCAAGCGCGGCGCTGCCGATCACCAATGTACCGATTGCGACGCTCGCGAGTAATAAGGTCTTCAAGAGGGGCCTCCCTTGATTCTTCATTGATATTCTTAACTCAATCACGCTCGCTTTGCTGTGCTGTTCGAGTAACACTCCACTGAAAACACCCGTTCTTGTCCGTATCCGGCTGCGGATTTTCAGCAACGGGGCGATCCGAACAGCGGACATGAGCAATTCAGAACACTTTTTGGTGTCGACGTTGGATGCCACCGCTCGATCGAATCATTCTTCGCGATCCCGCTACGTCTTGTTTTCTCAGTGTACGACTCAAAGTCGAACGCCAGCTTGCGAGACAGACTTAATGAACTGCAAACTGCGACGGTAGCCGGTTGTGGTTCTCGCCCGTCGTTCGCGGCTTTACAATTCTCCGGGACGCACCTCGTAAGTGGTCAGCATGCAGCTTCAGTTCGTCGGTTGTGGGGATGCCTTCGGGTCGGGCGGGCGATTCAACACCTGCTTTCATGCGGTGGGAACGAACGCGAATTTCTTGATCGATTGCGGGGCGACCTCGCTGGTCGCGCTCAAGCGCCTCGGCATCGACCGCAACGCCATCGACTTGATCCTGGTGACCCATTTCCACGCCGATCACTTCGGGGGCGTGCCGTTTTTTATTCTGGATGCGCAGTTTTTTTCCAAGCGCGTGCGTCCCCTGACGATCGCCGGCCCGATCGGGCTGAAGGAGGCTTACCTCCAGGTCATGGAAGCCGCCTTCGCGGGCTCAAGCCGTGCCAGTCGCAAATTCGATCTTGCGTTGGTGGAATTGCCGCCTGACATCCGTTGGCGCGGCTGCAACATTGCGGTGCTGCCCGCGCGCGTGCGCCACGGCGAGCCGAACGGCCCCTTCCATGCCTATCGGATCAATGCGGAGGATAAGGTGATTGCCTATACCGGCGACACCGAGTGGACCGACGCCATCATCGATGTCGGGCGCGATGCGGACCTTCTGATTGCCGAAGCGTATTTCTTCGAAAAGCAGGTCCCGCTGCATCTGAGCTACCGGCCGCTGCTCGAAAAGCTCCCTGCCATTGGTCCGAAGCGTCTCATTCTGACGCACATGAACGACGACATGCTGGCGCGCACCGCGGAGGTGATGCACGAGCGGGCGGAGGATGGGATGATCATCGGGATCTAGCTGGCGTTTCCGGTGTGTGCCGATCAGCGGCGATCATCAATCCCATTCACGAAACGCGTTGGCGTCGACCGGGGGAGGGGGGCTAGAGTCGCGCTCGATCCGCATTGCACGCGCCCGATCACGCGCTCGGCGTCACAGGATTGGTTCCGCCGATGGCGCCCCGCGACCTCGCTCTTGCCGCTGTGACGTCGGTGATCTGGGGCCTGGCCTTCGTCGCCACCAAGCTCGCCCTCGACGGCTTTTCACCGACGCAGCTGGCCGCCCTGCGATTCATCGTCGCCGCACTTCCCATCCTGGTGCTGCCGCGGCCGCGGGTGCCGTGGGTCATGCTGGCGGCGATCGGGCTGTCGCTCTTTGCCGGGCAATTTATTCTGCTGTTCTTTGCCTATGCGCACGGGTTGCCCCCCGGTCTTGCGTCGGTCACTCAGCAAATGCAGGTCTTTTTCACGGTGCCGTTGGCGGCCGTGGTTCTGCGCGACGTTCCGACGTCGCGGCAGTCGCTTGGCATGACCATCGCGTTCTGCGGCCTCGTCCTCATCGGATTCACCATGGGCGGCGATCTCACGTTCGCCGCGCTCGGTCTCGCGCTCGCGGCCGCGTTCAGCTGGGCGATCGGGAATGTTCTCGTCATGATTACGGGACCGGTCGCCATGGTCCCGCTGATGGCATGGGCAAGCCTGGTGGTGCCGTTGCCGGCACTTGCGCTGTCAGCCATTCTCGATACCGACGCTAACATGGTGACGGCCATCGCCGGCGCGTCGTGGCTCGCGATCGCCAGCGCGATCTATCTCGGCACGCTCTCGACCAATATCGCCTACGCGGCATGGAGCCATTTGCTGACGCGATATCCCGCCGCGCTGGTGGCTCCGTTCGCGCTGCTGGTGCCGTGCACGGGCGTGGTCGCCTCGGCGCTGATCTTCCACGAAACATTCAGCCCGATCCGTTATCTCGGGATGGCACTGATCCTGACGGGGGTTGCCACCGTCGTGTTGCCGCTTGAATGGCTGCGACGTCGGCGCGATCCGAAGCGCTAGTCGCTCGCGCGTGACAATTCGATCCAGTGCGCCGGCCTCGGAAATGTCTCAAAGCCGTGACCGCATTGAGAGCAGAATTTGCGCTCATGTGAACGTACAAGCGCGCCTTGCAAGATGCGGATGAATCAGGCGAAGTGAATAAAGGCAAAGAATGATTGACTCCCTCTATCGTTCCGATCTCTATCGGGCATGACCGAGCGAAATTTCCCAGCCCCGTGGCGTTTCGAACAGGTGGACGGCGGCTATTGCATCCGCGACGCCAACAACCACGTGCTGGCCTACGTCTATGCCGATGAGTCCCAAGAAGCTTATCAGGCCGGAGCATTGACCTGGAAGGAAGCGTGGCTGGTTGCGCGTGCGATCGCCCGTTTGCCCGAAGTCATGCACCAGGTCACCGGTCCTTGAAATCGGCGCGGGTCGCCGTCGTGAGGCGATGCGGTCTGCTTCACCCTTTTTCAAAATCGCCGCCGACGCGGCCCATCAATTTGGTTTCGTGTGCCACACAGCGTCGCCGCGTTTTGCGCGCGTGCTTCCGCGCAGAATGCGGTGTCTCGATTTGGATCGGCCGGGATGGCAAGCGCGCTTGCTGGCGCATTCACTGAAATTCCAACCGGTCGCCGTATCGTTGCCATAGAGACCGCGCACCCTGACTGAAAGCAATCACATCAGGGAGGATCGGCGATGAAACTTGAGAGTGCGCGCGCACGAGATGGTCGCGGCCGGCCGGAACTTCCCCAGTGTGAGCAATGCGATGGTCGGTTGACCGTGCCGGAATGGTCCGAGCGCGTCAGTGAACACTGCATCCGCCATTTGTGGGCGTGCGAGGCCTGTGGCTATCAGTTCGAGCGCTCGGTCTACTTTGCGAAGAACTGAGCGGGACCGAGCTCCGGGTTGGTGACCGCGCGCGAACGATAGCGCGATGCGGCGTGTGGCTCGCGTCTTATCTGTCATAACTAGTCAACCGACAGTGTCTGCAGGCCGCCATCTTCGTTGCCGGACGCAAGCGTCCGCGGCGACATTAATTTTCGCGCCAACGGGAACGCCGTCGCGGCCTGTTCGTTCGACCCAAAGCAGCGCCGACCGGGGTCGAGCGCAGTCTTGCTCTGTCAGTGCGTGGGAAGTGCGGACGCCACACAGCGACATGAATTCGCGCGCGGTAATCACTTCCTCGTGAGGGAACGAGAGAGGCCGCGTGGGCCTGCGTACACACTATGACCCCTTCTGCGCGTTTTCGCGAGGCATGGGCGAGTGGAGACTCCGATGGGTATCGTTATGATCAAGTGCCCGACAACGGGCCGTGCGATTCCGACAGGGATGCAGGCAGATCGTTCGAACTTCCAGTGCGTTCCGGTTTTCTTCAGCCGCGTGTTCTGTCCGATCTGCAAAACCCAGCATGAATGGTTCGCCAAGGACGCTTGGGTTCGCGAGCTCGGTCGCAGGATCAAGGCGGGAACGCCCCAGGATGTTGCAGCCCGGGCATCGCCGGCGCGTGAGACCGCGTAAGGCGGCGCGGCTCAAAGCTGCCAGTGCAGACGGGTGGTGAAGACCGACACCGGGCCGCGGTCGCGGTTATAGCCGGGATTGACGATATACTGGTAATCGAACGTGACCTTCCACGATTGCGGGAGGCTGTAGCTGTAATAGGTCTCGAGAATCTGCTCGGGACCCGGGTGCGGCAGTTGGCCGTCGCCGACGAGGATGCCGAGGCCGCCGGCATTGAGAAATTCCTGGTGGATTTTTGAAATGCCGTTGATCACGCCGGCGACACCAAGAGTGTCGTCGGGCCGTCCCCAGCGCTGTCCCGACAGGGACAGTCCGCTCGAGACGGTGCGATCGATGTCGGTGAACTCATAAGGTTCGATATTGCCGTCGGCAAACCCGGCGCGGGCGAACATGCCGAGATCAGGCAGCAGTTGCTGCTCGAGGTTTGCGCTCACACCGCCGCGGCTTTGATAGTGGCGGACAGCCGCGATGTCGGCCGCGGTTCCCGTCATTGCGGCGAGGTCAATGGCGTCCTGGAAACTGCCCATGCGGCCTCGGCTCAGGAATCCGGTGACCTTGACCTTGCCGGGCTGTCCCCACAGGTCATGCCGTTCTTCAATTTCGCCGATCCATTGAAACTGTCCGAAGGATGGGTCCAACGTCACACTGTTGGGGGACGCGGAGAGGTCGAACAGTCCGCCGCGCAGGGTCCAGCGATCCTGCGACCACTCGACCGCGGCGCCGTAGGTCCACCCCCAGGCATCGGCGGCGTAATCCCAGCTTCCCGCATCGACAAGCGACCAGTTGAGAAAATCGTTGCGGGGGTCGTGGGCATATTTGTTGGTGTCGAAGATGTCGGTTGCGCCGAATTTGCCGATGGTGATCACCACCTGGTTGGCGGTATGGGATCCGGCAAACTGGTTGAGGTCGTCGGTCACTTTCTGAGTCTCGCCGCCGAGGTCGACGGTTTGTCGGACAAAGGCGCGCGGGATGCGGAAATAGGGGTAGCTGTCGCCGACCTTGTAGGCCTCGCCGCTCGGAAAGCCCGCGACGCCGGTCGAATTGCTCAGCCCAAAGCCCTGATCGATCTCCGGATTGACCCAGATTTCGGCGCCGTCCCAGAGCCGCAGGCCGACATAGAGGGTTGCATCCCAGGTTTCGCGGCTGGTGTTGGAGGACAGACTGTTGGGACCGGCGTAAGGAGCATGAAACGGCGGGGCATATTGCTGGACGTAAGTGGTCTGGGCGTGGATCGCCCAGTTGTCCAAGCCGGGGACGTCGGGCTTTGCCAGCGCGCCGGTTGCATTGCCGGCGTCGGCGAACGGCCGGTAATTCACGCCGAGGCGGATCTCCTGCAGCGAAAGATTGGAATCGAAGCGCTGCACGCCCTGCGGATAAAAGTTGCCGTGGCTTCCGAAATCGCTGAACAGGTACTCGGCCTTGGCGGTCCAGTTCGGCGCGACGCCATATTCGACGCCCGCGCCGTCAGCCCAACCCACGCGTCCCAGCATCTGCGATTCCACCGTGCCCGGGGCCGCAGTGCCGCCGACCGGCGTACCGGTTTGCTGCGTGCGGCTCAACTGGTCGTAGGCGAACGCAAAGCCGCCGGTGCCGTAGATCAGCCAGTGGTCGACGGCATAGCCCAGGCGGCCGCGCGCGCTGCCCGCGAACCGAACGGCTTCGGAATAATTCGCGCCGCCGATGGCGGGGGAAAAAAACGTCTGCGAGCCGTTGAGATAATTCGGAAACGTCACATCGGTTTCGAAGCCCAGCACGAGGTGCGAGGGCAGCGCGTAATTGTAGCCGGCCTCGAATCCGCCGAGCAGGCCGCCGGCGCGGCTATCGAGGTTGATCGAGCCATCGAATGCCGGTCCGGAGACCGCGGTGTCTTGCGCGCTCCAGTCGGAGCGACCGGTGCCATAGCCGACATGGGCGCCGAGATAGAAGCCGGTCCAGCCATCGTTGCGGATCGGGGATGCCTTGACCGGCATTGCAGCGACCGCGTCCGCGGCGCTCGCAACGCCCGTCCACTGCTGCAGCAACAGCAGTGCGACACCTGATGTCACCTTGCGCTTCATGTCCCCGCCGTCGCACCTACAGACCGCTTGCGCGGAAATAATGCGCAACGATCAGACTATTTGTTTGCCGCCGCAAAAACGCCGATCGGCGGAGACACCGCTGTCTCGATTCCTATTCATTCGGGACCTTATTGCAACTCGTGCGCACCGCCCGGAGGCCGCAATCAACAGCCGAGAGCGAACGCGGCGTCGCACGATCGATGCGATCGGTGTCGCTGGTCCGGCGACGCCGTCTTTTCAAGGGTCTAGCGGGCCTCGCGTGACGGTATGATGACACGATGGCGCTTGGATCGAGACGGGATCGCGCGCCTCATGCGCTTAGAGTTGAGGGAATTATCGGCGGATCGCCGGACGGCCCGATTTTTCCTGGTCCAGACATCAGCAACGCCGGCTCGACTTTCGCCATTGCCCGGCCTATACCATACCCCCTATCGTATACAAGAGGCTTATCGTGAACCACATCGTCTCGGAAAAAAAGAAACTGCTCAATCGCGTTCGCCGTGTTGCCGGTCAGATCGAGGCGATCGAGCGCGCGCTCGATGACGAGAAAGATTGCGCCACGGTGCTGCACCTGATCGTCGCCGCGCGCGGCGCCATCAATGGATTGATGTCGGAGGTGATCGAAGATCATATCCGGCTGCATGTCATCGACCCCGCCAAGAGCGCCGAACGCCAGCGCGGCGCCGAAGAGTTGATCGATGCCGTCCAGGCCTATCTGAAGTGAGGTCGCAGCCATGACGGAATCCTGTGGGCCACGTCACGATCACGTCTTTCTCGGCGAGGGGCACGAACGCAGCGAGCGCCGAACCTGGATGGTGATCGGACTCTGCACGTTTATGATGGTCGCGGAAATTGCCGGAGGCTGGTTTTTCGGCTCGATCGCCTTGATCGCCGACGGCTGGCACATGTCGACGCATGCGAGCGCGTTGCTGCTGGCCGCGCTGGCCTACAGCTATGCGCGCCGGCACGCGGACGATCAACGCTTCACCTTCGGCACCGGAAAGATGGGCGACCTAGCCGGCTTTACCAGCGCGATCGTGCTGGCGATGATTGCGCTCCTGATCGGCTACGAGGCGATCGAGCGTTTCATTGCTCCGATCTCCATCCGCTTTGACGAGGCCATCCCGATCGCGATGCTGGGATTGATCGTCAACGTCGCGAGCGTCCTGCTGCTGAGCGGCGGCGGCCGGCACCATGATCATCACCATGGCCACGCCCACGGGCATGCCCGTGATCACGAAGGTCATGATCACGAAGGCCGTGATCACGATCACTACGATGCTCACCGGCTCAAGACCGGTGGAGGCGACTTCGTGCTCGACGTTTTCGAGGCGGGCGCGCCGCCCCGGTTCAGACTGTCCGCCAAAAGCGGACAGGTTCCGGCCGCGACCGAGGTCTCGGTCGAGACCGTTCGGCCCGGGGGCGCCCGGCAAGTCTTTGCGATGGCGGCCTGCGGCGGGTCGCTTGAATCCGTCGATGAGATTCCCGAGCCGCATGCTTTCACAGCGGTCGTCAGATTCGATCGTGGTGCAGAGTGCCATTCGGTCGTCTTCGAAGAACACGGCCGTACCGGGGCGACTCATCGCGACAACAACATGCGTGCAGCGGTGGTCCACGTGCTCGCGGATGCGGCGATTTCGCTGATGGTCATTGTCGGATTGTTGCTCGGGCGGTTTTTCGGCTGGGTTTGGATGGATCCGGTGGTGGCGTTGTGTGGGGCTGTGGTCATCGCCGCGTGGTCCTATGGGCTGGTGCGGGACACCGGTGCGATACTGCTCGATATGAATCCGGACCGACAAATGGCGGAGCGGGTGCAGACGACCATCGAGGTCGATGGCGATCGTGTCACGGACCTGCATCTGTGGCGTCTCGGGCCCGGTCACCTGGGGGCGATCTTGTCGATTGCCACCGCAACGTCGCGCGGCCCGGAGCACTATCGGCGCCTGCTTGACCGATTTCGCAGCTTGTCCCACCTGACCATTGAGGTTCATAGCCTGCCCAACATCGAAAACGGTTGAGATCGTTTGACGTTTTGGTCCGGGGCGACCGAGTTGCGGTAACGAGGTGGCTATTTCCTTGTGCGTGGGGGCGCGTTATCACCTATTGTTTGTATAGGTGCGGCTTCTTGCGTAACTTCCGGTATACTTAGCCTGGGGCCGCGCCCACGGTATGACGGGCCGGATGACGCATTGCAGAAATCCAATTGCGCCCAGGGAACCTCATGGCGCCAGACCTTGATGTGCCGCGAATATTCCTATCGACCCAATTAGCCGGGCCTCGCGAACGGCGCATGGCGTTGGCGACCGTGCTGGTGTCGGCAGCAATATTCCTCGCCGCTGCTCCGTTTGCCAGTGTGCCGCTCCCCAAAGTCTGGGCGTTTATCCCGATCTACCAATCCGCGATTATCATCAATGATCTCATCACGGCCGTGCTGCTGATGTCTCAGGTCGCGATCCTGCGGTCGCGTGGACTGCTGGTGCTTGCCGGCGGATATCTGTTCACGGCGCTGATGGCGAGCCTGCATTTGCTGAGCTTTCCGGGCGTGTTTGCGGAGCATGGACTGATCGGAGGGGGATTTCAGACCACGGCCTGGCTGCATATTTTCTGGCACGTGGGGCTTCCCGTTGCCGTCATCGCCTATGCAACCCTGAGCGACAAGGATGACGACGGCCGATCGCAAATGGATCGAATCGGCTCTGCGGTTGCGCTCGCGGTGGCGGGCGTGCTCGTACTGGTGTGCGGCCTCGCGCTGATTGCGACACTCGGTCATGCGTGGCTGCCCACAGTGTCGGTATCGGACCATCACACCGGCGCAACCAACGTGGCTGTCACCGTGGTTTCGATCTTGACGTTGATTGCAATGGCCGTCGTGTGGCGGCAGCGGCCGCACTCGGTCCTCGATCTCTGGCTCATGGTCCTGCTGTGCGCCTGGCAGTTCGACGTCACGCTCAGCGTGATGCTCAATGCCGGTCGCTTCGATCTCGGGTTCTATGCCGGCCGTATCTATGGCCTCCTCGCCGCGAGCTTCGTCCTGATCGTCATGCTGGTCGAGACCGGTGCGCTCTATGCGCGCGCCGCCCGTTCGTTCGAGATCGATCGCCTCGAGCGCGAGCGCAGGCTCAACGAGGTGCAATCCGAATTGTTTCATCTCGCGCGCGTCAGCGAACTCGGACAAATGATATCGGCGCTCGCGCATGAGGTGAACCAGCCGCTTGCCGCTTTGCGAAACTACATACGCGTCTCGCAACGGCTGGTCGAACAGGGCGAATCCGTCCGGGCCTGCGCGGCGCTCGACCTCGCTGGCGAACAGGCCAAGCGCGCCGGACAGATCATCGCGAGTCTACGGGCGTTCGCGAAAAGAAACACGACGGCGCGGCAAGCGGAGAACCTCGACCTCGCTATCGAAGAGGTGCTTGAATTGGCCCTGCTCAGTCCCGAGGGAAAACGCGTCGCGGTGACGACCCGGCTCGACCCGGAAGCCGCCTCGGTCCACATCGACAGGATTCAAATTCAGCAAGTGCTGCTCAATTTGATCAGGAATGCGGTCGAGGCGATGGGAAAATCCCCGCGCAGTGAATTGCTGATAACGACCACGCGATCCGACGACGGTTTCATCGAGATTGGCATCGCTGACACCGGACCCGGGCTTCCCGGTGAAGTCCGCGATAAATTGTTCAAGCCGTTCGTCACCACCAAGATTGAGGGAATGGGAATCGGCCTTTCGATTTGCCACGCGATCGTCGAGGCGCATGGCGGCCGGATTTGGGAGGCGCAGAATCCCGGTGGCGGCACCGCGTTTTATTTCACGGTTCCTACCAGCGTCGCCCACGCAGAAAGGAAAGAAAAACACCGCGCATTGCAAGCCTGAGACGTGACGCGCGCAGCTGGCGCAACAGCGAATTCGCCACTTCGCGGTTCTAGCGCGCCTGCTGGGCGACTTGGAGCGGCGCGACGCCGGTCCAGGGGAACATCAGCCGGACCAGACTGGCGTCATCGGCGGAAAAGCACTCGTCGCCGCCTTGGCCGCCCGCGGTCACCACCGGATCAAAGGCGCCTTTGTATTTCAAGAATGCCCAGCGCATCAGTGCGCCGTCAGTTGTCGACAACGGCAATGTTTCCGAGGTGAATGTTCGCAAGGACTGACAATAGCCCATGACGCTGGCCGGATCCTTGGGATTCAAACCATCGAACAATGTCTTGAGATTGTGGTCGGCATTGAGCTTGTCGAGCGCGGATTGTCCGGCGAACAGTCTGAGGCGGATGAGGCCGCTTGGGCTGCGCACGTTGCCAAACTCGGCATGCAGCACGCTGGCAACGCGCAGTGCGTAGATGTCCATGTAGCCGACGAGACCACGGTCGCTCTTGAGGCCGATGCGCACGCCCGCAATGTCATCGCCGATGGCGTCGATGGTGTAGGGCGTTCCGCCACTGAACTGTCCGTTAATGGCGGTCTGCAGTCCGCTTTCAAGCGTGGTGGCGAGGTCGGAATAAGCCGAGATCGCCTGTGCGTGGCTGCCAACGGCGGCGCCCGCGGCGGTGCCGGCAACGGCCAGCGTTTTTGTGAGAAGGCTGTTCAAACTCGCGACCATGTTGAGCTGGGCGGCCTGAACAAGCGATGTCTTCACGGTGATGACGTATTGATCGGAAAAGCGAAACAACGTCGAACCGGAGGCGCCGCCATAGCGGATGTAGGTCATCGGGTGGCGGGCGGAAATATCGACCGCACATTGCGACGCAAGCTTGGACTGCGGATCGAGATTCTTTGTTGCCGCCCCGATCGCCTGGGCGCCATCGCCCACGGGCGCGACCAGGCCGAACGCGCTTCGGTAGGTGGCGGTGAACGACACGCCGACCTGCTGGCCACGCTGGACGCCGATGACTGCCGCGAGCCATTTCTGGAATGTGACGCCGCTGCAATCCAATTGGGAAACGGTGGAACGGATCTTGGGATCAACCACCAGCGGCACATAATACTCGTCCTGCGACGGGGCGCGGGTGTTGGCGAGGTACTGGGTGAGCAAATTGTAGCTCGGGTCAGCGTGCAGGTGCGGATCGAATTTGATATTGCTGACCGAGATGAGGTCGTCGCTATTGGCAGGTTGCGCCGGCCGGCCGAACAGTCCCGATCCGGTGTTTCCCGAACATATCTCGTGGCCGTCATTGCTGAGCGTGCAGCCGGCTCTTTGCGCGAAGGCCGATGCGTTCAGCAAGGCCAGCAAGCAGCCGGTGCCGGCTGCCACAATCATTCGCCTCATCCCCAACTCCCCCCCGCCGGCGCACTCGGTATCAAGCTACCATGCGCGGGGCGGCCGGTGATAAGGGTCGGAGCGGGTTAGCCACAGTTTAGAATCGGAGCGGTCGTCAGCGGAATGGCCGGCAGGGTCGATCCTTCGCGGTGACCCACGCAATTGAACCGCGCATCCGCGTTGTGGGCCCGGATGCGCCGGCGCAAAACAATAAGGCTCCCGGAGAGAAGCTCCGAGAGCCCTGGAGGAGGTCGGAAACGCCTTGTTGGAGGTCCCGATCAGTGCTCCCACCACCAGAATTCCGGATGCGACTTGCGCCATTCTGCATGCCGCTCTTGATTCTGGCCAAGCAACATGCCGAACCGGATGCAGGCTTTGCGGTCGCCGTGGTCACAGAGTTGATGGAAGCCAAGCATCTCGGCCTGTCGCGCATCCTGGGCGCGAGCGCCGACGCTCAGCGGAACGCTTGCGGCCAGCGCGACGGCCATGGTTGACGCAACGAACAAAAGTTTGGAACGCATGACGCCTTTTCTCCCTTTAATTAAGGCGCTCGGACTTGGATGGAGGATGATGGCACCTTTGCGGCCATTCACATTGCCGACGGGAGAATTTACGGAAAAAGAATGCCGGCAGGCCGTGTGACAAACGTCATCGCAGGCGGAACCGAGCGTCGTCGCCGACGTTCAGCCCGTGAGCGTAAGTTCATAGCCGGATCATCGATCATGCAAAATATTGTGCGCTACAGCGTTCTGGTCGCGGCGCTCATGGTCGTGGGCGCACAGGCGCAAGCGCAAGAATGGTGCGCCTACAGCCCTGTCCGCGACATGCAGTTCAATTGTGGCTATTCGAGCGAGCGCGCCTGCCAGAGCGCGACCCGGGACGTCCATGCGGCCTGCACGCTCGACCCATTCTACGGTTGAGCGCTCGATCGGAATGACAGTTTCGATCGCCACACCCTCATCGAGGCGGGGCTTTTCCACGCAAGGCTTTTCGCACGTGCGTCTGGCGATCGTCCTTCGCTTGCGAGACAAGTGCGCGGGCGGCCTTCACGGGAGGGGGAAGGGTGAAAGCCGCCCAGCGCCGGCGTGGCGAAGGGGGGCGCCACGTCATTGGAATATTGTGCGGCGTTGCGTCAGCACGCCGCGAATTGCATGAGCGTGCAGCGTGACCGCCGGCCAAGTTCGGGCGCAAGCTTGCGCCCGATCTCATGCAGCATGGCTTCGAGATCCTGGCGTCTGACGCCGTCGGCTCCCATCAGGGCGCGGGTGCCGGTATCGGAGAGAATTTCGTCCAGGGTGGGCTCGTCATTTCGCCAAGTCATCGGCTTCATCCTATGCTGTCTATGATTGCTGCTCGCGAAGTACGCCGCGATCGAACGGCGGTTGCGACCGCTTCGGCGCATTTCATCCCGCGGGTGACGGCCTTTTCCGTCGCTTCAGGCCCGAGGCTGGTGCCTTCGACATCGATCACCTGCACATCGGTCATGCCGAGAAAACCGAGGATGTGCTTGAGATAAGGGGCGACGAAGTCGTAGGGCTGCATCGGCCCCGAATAGACGCCGCCTTTGGCTTGCACGAGGATGACACGCTTGCCGGTGACGAGGCCCTTAGGGCCGCTGTCGCCATAAGTGAAGGTGCGACCGGCGCGGGTGACGTGGTCGAGCCAGGCCTTTAGAGTCGAAGGGATGGCAAAATTGATCATCGGAACCGCAATCACGATGATGTCAGCTCCGATCAGTTCCTCAATCAGGGCATCCGACCGCGCGACCGCCGCGCGCTGGCTATCGGTGCGCTGCGCGTTCGCAATCGCCACACCGGCGGCGAAGTCCTCGTCGATATGCGGCGGCAGATCGCGCGCGAGATCGCGGACCGTGACGGCGGCATCGGGATGCGCGCGCTGGAATTCGGCCAGAACCTGTGCGCCGACCTTGCTGGAATAGGAAGCGCCGCCGCGCGGGCTGCTGGTGATGTAGAGAATCTCATTGACCGGAGACCGCTTGGCCGCGGTCTGCACGGTATCGGCGGAATAATCCGGGCCGGGGGAAGCCTGCGTCATTGACCGTCCTCGCATGGAATGTTACTTACCGGTAACTCTGCTGGACGATACTGACCGGTAACACCTCTGTCAAGGCCGGGATTGGTCTATAAGAAGCCCCATGAGTCGACGCTCCGAAAAAATCCCGGCGGTCGCCGTCCGCCCGACAGCACCACGCGAGCGCATTATTGCGGCCGCGAGCGATCTGTTTTATCGGCAGGGCATTCGGGCGGTCGGAGTGGACGCGGTTGCGGAAGCGGCCGGCACCAACAAGATGACGTTGTATCGGCACTTTTCGTCCAAGGACGAACTGGTCGCCGAATGCCTGCGCGAATTTGCCCGCGCGGCCGAGGCAGGGTGGGATGCCATGGTCGAGGCGCATCCCGGCAAGCCCCGCGACCAACTGCGCATGTGGCTCAAGTGCATGGCGGAACATGTGTCTGCGAGCGACGAGCGCGGGTGCGCGCTGGCCAATGCGGCGGTCGAATTGCCGGAGAAGGACCACCCGGCACGCCAAGTGATCGAGACCTTCAAGAGGGCGCAGCGCGAACGGCTGGTGCATCTGTGCCGTGCGGCCGGGCTTACCCAGCCCGAGCTTTTGGCCGACGAATTGTTCCTGCTGCTCGAGGGCGCGCGCATGTGCTGCCAGAGTATCGGGCCGGAAGGACCTGGGGCGCGCCTGCTGCGCATGGGCGAAGCCATTATTGCATCCCACGCACGCTGAGGTGTCGGGACAGTCATTGCGCGCCAGTACGGGCCCGGCGTCCGATTGAAGAGAAATTCGTTCAGGCCAAAGCGCCACGTTCCTGCAGGGTGGGACCACCCGGCATCGAAACCGTGTCGTTGATGAGCTGTAGCAGCACGCTCGGCCGGAACGGCTTATGCAAAGTGTGGATGCCCCAGAGCTTCGCTGCCAAGCTGAGAGAATCCGGGCTCCCGGCGGGACTGCCCGCCAAAGCGCCGGAGACTGCGATGATCTTGAGGTCGCGGTCGCCGGCCCGCAGTTGCTTGATGGTTTCCAACCCATCCATCTCCGGCATGTAGATGTCCACGATCACCGCCGCGAAGGATGTCGCGCGCGCGGCCGCCAGCCCGGAGCGACCACTGTCGGCGACCACCACTTCGAAGCCTTCGCACTCGAGCAGAAGCTGCGTCGCGTGGCGAACCGAGGGATCGTCGTCGATGATCAGGATGCGCCTCATGGTGGAGCCCCCATGCCGGCCGCGGGTGCGACTCAGTCATTCTACGTACTCTACAGGCGTGAGTTTCACGACATGCATCAATTCTGGGGCGGAGATTTTCGTTGAGGTTTTCCAGTGTGTTATTGGCGCCGCGCGCACGTCTGGGGGTGCTGCGCATGGGTTCTCAAGCATTGTGCGCGGATCGCATCATGCGCGCGAGGTCCGATTTGCGGTCGGGATTGGCCACGCCGTGATCACGCCGCCGACGGTGGAAGCCGGCACGGGTAACAACAAAAGGCGGGCGATCCCGCTCGGCCGCTGTCGATTATGACGTTGATGCCGTGCCTGTGGTCCCGGTCAGGCCCACCACCGGCGCGTAGTGCGCCATCGGACAAGGACGGCCGATCAGAAATCCCTGAATCTCGTCGCACTCTTCGTGCGACAGGAATGACAGCTGATCCTGCGTCTCGACGCCCTCCGCAATCACCGGGAGGTCCAGTCCGCGACCGAGGCCGATCACCGCCCGCACGATCGCGGCCGAATGGGGATTGCGCTTCAGGTCGGAGATAAAGGCGCGATCGATCTTGATCTTGTCGAATGGGAACGATTGCAAATAGGTGAGCGATGAGTAGCCGGCACCGAAATCATCCATCGCGATCCTGACGCCAAGTGCCTTCAGGCGGCGCAGGATGGAGATCGCGCGCGGGAAATCGCCGATCAGGACGCTCTCGGTGACTTCCAGCTCAAGACGCGCTGGTGCCAGTCCGGTCTGCAGCAGCACGGAATGAACAAGGGCCGGAAGGTCGCCGTGGCGAAACTGAACGGGAGACAGATTGACTGCGATGTTCAGCGATTTCGGCCACGAGGCCGCCTCGCGACAGGCTTCGCGCAAGACCCATTCGCCAATGGCGATAATCTGTCCGCTGTCCTCGGCAATCGGGATGAAGGTGCCGGGCGGGATCAAACCGCGCGTCGCGTGGCGCCAGCGCGCCAAGGCTTCGAATCCGACAATGCGGCCGCCGATGAGCGCCTGGGGCTGATAGTGCAGGATCAGTTCGCTGCGCGTGAGGGCCAATTGCAGGTCCATTTGCAAGGCCCGCCGTTGGCGTAGTTCTTCATCCATGTTGGCTTCGAAGAAACGCACGGTGCCGCGTCCCTCGGCTTTCGCCCGATAGAGGGCGGCGTCGGCGTTGCTCAACAGCGTGGTCGCGTCGGTGCCGTGCATCGGATAGATCGCTGCGCCGACGCTCAGGCCGACCCGCAGCTTGTGGGCGTTGATGTCGAAGTCATCGGTGAAGGCCGCCACCAGGCGGTCGGCAATCGCGGCGGCGGCCGCCGGCTGGGCGCCCGCTGTCACCAGCAGCGTAAATTCGTCACCACCAAATCGTGCGAGAAATGCGCCATCGGCGGCCGCCAGCAGGCGACGCGCGGCTTCGCAAAGCAGCGCGTCGCCGCTGGAGTGACCGAAGACATCGTTGACTTCCTTGAAGCGATCGAGATCGAGGCACATGACCGCAAAAGTCTGATCAGCGCTGCTGGACTTAAGCAATGCGGCGAGGCGTTCGTTGAACGCCGCGCGGTTCGGCAGATCGGTCAGGGAATCGTGGTGCGCCATGTGGGCGATGCGCGCTTCGGCCCGTTTGCGCTCGGTGACGTCGTGGAGAACAATCAGAAGATATTGCGGGTTGCCATCGTAATCCATGATCGGCACGCAGGTCGTCGTGACGATGCGCGGGCCTTTCCCGGGGGTATCGACCGGATGTTCGTCTTCAAAGAGCGGCGTCAGCGACTGCACCACCTGGCGGTCGCGTGCCGTAATGCTGTCGGCGAAAGGCCCGGGCAGCAGGTCATAAGCGGTCTTGCCGATCATTTGATCGCTGGAGAGGCCAAAGCTTTCCTCTGCTGCGCGATTGACAAGAACATAGCTGAGGTCGCGGACGTCCTTGACAAAAATGGCCGCAGGCACATTTTCGACGACCAGATCGAGAAAAGCCTGATTGCGATCGCGCTCCTTTTCGGCGCGTCGGCGCTCGGTGATGTCTTCGTGGGTGGCGACCCAACCGCCGCCCTGCATCGGGCTGTTGACGATCGCGATCACACGTCCGTCTGCGACTTCGACCACCGCCCGGACAGTCTGTCCACGGGCAAGCTGTGCCCGCAAATCGATCACATAATGGTCGGGGTCGCCAGAAAACGTCCCGGTTGCGATCCGATGGTCGAGCATCGCGCGCAGGCTGCAGCCGCGCGTAACAACTGCGCGCGACAAGCCGTACATCTGGATATAACGGTCGTTGCAAAGGATGAGCTGCGCATGGGCGTCGAACATGCACAGGCCCTGATTCATATTATTCAGGGCCGCGTCGAGCTGAATATTGCGCGCGCGCAATGTATCTTCGCGCCGGCGCTCGCCGGTCAGCGCACTCAACAGGCGGAGCATCCTTTTCCCCCGAAAGGCAGGACGGGACTCTAGCGCGCAAGGATTGCATTCAAGTTAAGCAGCGGCGATCGGGGCCGCCGCAATGAATTAATCCGATAAATCATTATAAATACTGATTTTATTGGCGCAGGCCGTTGCCCGGCTGCGGCGGTCTGCTGCCGCCTTGGCGAGCGGTCAGCATCCGCGATCGGAAGCGCGCGTGCTGGCTCGCGCCGTCCACAGGCTCCGAGGTGCCGCCCAGGCTGAGCTTGCCGCGTCCGCCTCACTGCCGCAGATTGTGGCTCTTGGGCGGGGTTGCGCCCGGGCCGCCGCGACGGGGGTTGTCACGGAATGGTAAAAAGGGGTCGATGCTGATTCGTTCGCTCAAGCAATTCCGGACGCTGCCGCAGCCGTTTCTGCTGGCCATCGGTTTCATCGCGCTGATCCTGATTAGCGTCGCCTCCATCGGTCTTGCCGCCAATCGTCAATTCGATGCCGACCGGGTGGCGCAAACGCTCGCGATCAAAGCCGAGCTGGCAAATCTGCTCGCGAGCTTTCGGCGCGCGGAGAGCACCCAGCGGGGATATTTGCTGACCGGGAATCCGAGCTATCTGCGCAGCCATGGCGAAGCCATCGTCATGGTTATGCCGGTGTTTGAGCGTGTCCGCGCGATCGCGGATCATGCCGAGCAACAGACAACTCTGATCCAGCTCGAACCAGTCCTGCGTCGCAAGTTGGCGCAGCTCAGCGAGAGCATTTCGCTTTACGATGCTGGCGACAAGGAGGGTGCGCTGCATTCTTTTCGCAGCGGCGAGGCGCACATCCTCACCGTCACCATCCGCACCACCATCGAGAAAATGGATCGGATCGAAAGCGAACGGCTGGTGGTGCGTTCGGCCGAGGCGAGCCGGACCGATCTTCGTCTGCTTTCGGTCGAGCTCCTGGGTATCGTCCTGCTCGTCGCACTTGCCGCGGTCTCGATCTTGATCGTGCGCCGATCCATGCGCGAACGCGAAATCGCGATGCGAGCGTTGGAGCAAGCCAATGTCGGGCTGGAATCGACGGTGGCCGAACGCACGGACCATCTGCGCGTGGCGATCGAACGGGCCAGTCAGATCGCGGAAATTCTGAACAGTACCTTTATGAGCATGGCGGACGCGGTCGTCGTGGCCGACGCCGATGGACGGATCACGCTGTCGAATCCCGCCGCCGATCGCCTGTTGGGACCCCGCGAGCACATCGGCTCGGACGAGTGGCGCAAGAACCACCCATTGTATCTGACCGACGGCATCACGCCGTTTCCTGCATTCGAAACGCCGATGCGCCGAACCCTTCGTGGCGAACAGGTCGACAATGTCGAGGTCGTGCTGCGGCGGCCGTGGGATGCGAGGCCGGTATACGGAATCGCCAGTGGTCGTCCGATCCGGGATGCGGGCGGCGTGCTGAGAGGCGCGGTCACGGTTTTCAGGGACGTCACGGTTGAACGCGAGACCGAGCGGCAGCTGCGGCAATCGCAGAAGATGGACGCCGTCGGGCAGCTGACCGGGGGTGTTGCCCACGACTTCAATAACATTCTCACCGTCATCATGACGACGATTGAGATCCTGGCCGATGCGGTGGCCGATCGGCCTCAGCTGGTGATGATCGCGCGTATGATCGATGACGCCGCCGAACGCGGCGCCGCGCTCACCCGGCAATTGCTCGCTTTTGCGCGCAAGCAGCCGCTGCAGCCGTGCCCGACCGACGTCAACAAACTGATCATCGATGCCGCCAAGCTGCTGCGTCCGACGCTGGGGGAACATATGCAGATCGCGTGCGAACTGGATGAGGCGATCGTGCCGGCGTTGGTCGATCCGAGCCAGCTTTCGACCGCGCTGCTCAATCTCGCGATCAATGCGCGCGACGCCATGCCCGAGGGTGGCCGGCTGACGATCGCATCGGCCAACGCGACGCTGGACGAGAGCCACGTCGACATGCACGACGAGGTCAAAGCCGGCGATTATGTGATGGTGACGGTGAGCGATACCGGGATTGGAATTCCTGCTGCCATCCGCGACAAGGTGTTCGAGCCGTTCTTTACCACCAAGGGATCCGGGCGCGGCACCGGCCTCGGCCTCAGCATGGTCTACGGCTTCGTCAAGCAGTCGGGCGGCCACATCAGGATCCAGAGCGAGGAGGGGTGCGGCGCAACCGTCCGAATCTACCTGCCGCGCGCGGATGTTCAGGTCGAGGATCACACCGCGGCGCCGCCGGTCGTCCCCTCGCGCGGAGGACGCGAGAGTATTCTGGTGGTGGAGGACGACGCTCTGGTGCGCAGCAACGTGGTCGCGCAACTCAACAGTCTTGGATATTCGACTTTTGCCGCGCAAGACGCCGGGGAGGCCATGGCGCTGATCGAGCGGGACGAGCGGATCGACTTGCTGTTCACCGACGTGGTGATGCCCGGCGCCATGAACGGCCGCCAACTCGCCGAGCACGCGCTCAAATTCCGACCGTCTATCAAAGTCCTGTATACTTCGGGCTATTCCGAGAACGCGATCGTCCACGACGGCCGCCTCGATCCGGATGTTCTGCTGCTGCCGAAGCCCTACCGCAAGTCCGATCTCGATCATATGATCAGGCGGGCGCTGGACGGTTCGTCGCATCAAGCCGAGGTTGCCCGGGCCTCGGTGGCGTAAAGGGCGGTCGCTTAGCGACGCTGCATTGCCGGGCAATGGCGTCGCACGGCGTGCTGCCGACGCCGAGCCATGGGCGAAGCGCGAAAAACTCTGCTATGATTGGGCCGAAACCGAAGCGCCGGCAGCACGCCGTCCATAACCAATGTCTTGGGCAAGAATGACTTCGGCTGGGAGGATCCGACATGAATGCAGCGGACGCGCTGGCGGTCGAACGCCGCACCATTTCCAAAGTATCGTGGCGGCTGCTGCCGCTCATCGTCGTGCTCTATTGCGTGGCCTATATCGACCGCACCAACGTGTCGTTCGCCGCGCTAACGATGAACAAGGAACTCGGCCTGACCGCCTATGTGTACGGGCTCGGTGCGGGCATTTTCTTTCTCAGCTATTTCTTGTTTGAAATTCCGAGCAACCTGATCCTGGAGAAAACCGGTGCGCGGATCTGGATCGCGCGCATCATGATCACCTGGGGCCTGGTGTCGGGGCTCACTGCGTTCGCGACCGGGCCGACGAGCTTCCTGGTGTTTCGATTCCTGCTTGGGGCGGCCGAAGCCGGGTTCTTTCCCGGCATGATTCTCTATTTCACCTATTGGTACCCCTCGGTCTATCGCGGGCGGGTGATATCGACGTTGTTCATCGCACAGCCGATCGCCAACGCGGTTGCGGCGATCGTCTCCGGCGCCATCCTCGACAATGTCGACGGCGTTCTTGGGCTGCGAGGCTGGCAATGGGTGTTCGTGCTGGAGGCGCTCCCCGCGGTGCTGCTCGCCTTCGTGGTGTTGCGGGTGATGACCGATCGCCCGGCGGTGGCATCCTGGCTGGCCGAGGATGAGAAGAACTGGCTGGAAACGCGGCTCAAGGAGGAGCGCTTCAAGATCGATTCCGTGCGCAGCCTGTCGCTGTGGCAGGCGCTCGCCGATCGCCGCGTGCTGGCGCTGTCGATGATCTATTTCATGAGCGTGACCGCGAACTACGGCATCGTGTTCTTCATGCCGCAGATCGTGAAAGGCATGAACCTGTCGAACCAGATGACCGGCCTGGTGACCGCAATTCCCTATATCGTCGGCACCGTCGGTTTGCTGATCTGGGGCTATTCCTCCGATCGCTTCCACGAGCGGCGCTGGCATCTGATCGTCGCATCGATCCTGGCGGCGGCAGGCCTTGTCGGCGCGGGCTGGTTCGGCAGTTCCTATTGGGCGCTCGCCGGAATGGCAGTCGCGACCACCGGGATCTACGGATCGCGGGCGGCGTTTTGGCCGATGCCGTCGATGTTCCTGACCGGCACGGCCGCTGCCGGCGCCATCGCATTGATCAATGCGACCGGCAATCTCGGCGGCTATGTCGGCCCCTTCGTGGTCGGCTGGATCAAGGACAGCACCAACAGCTTCGAGGCGGGCTTGTATTTTCTCGCCGGCTGCGCGCTCGCGTGCGCGGTGATTACCTACTTTGCCGCCCGCGCCGCCGGCGCGGAGGATCACACGCGGTCGGCGCAGGTTATGCGATCGCCGGCGGAGTGATCGGGGTCAACCAGCCCGCGTCAGGGTCGGACCTCGATCACGCCGTCAAAGGCACCCGCTTGTTGAGGCGGCTATAGACCTTGCGGGCGTTGCCCTCGAAGATCTTCATCTTGTCCTCGGCCGAGAGCCAGGGCACCGCGTCGATGTAGCGCTTGGTGTCGTCGAAGTCGTAGCCGGTCTCCGGATCGATGCCCTTGACCGCGCCGACCATTTCGGACGCGAACAGAATGTTGTCGGCCGGGATCACCTTGGTCAGGAGCTCGATGCCGGGAAGGTGATAGACGCAGGTGTCGAAAAAGACGTTCTTCAGCAGCAGTTCCGACAGCGGCGGTCGCTTGTTGTTGAGCGCAAGGCCGCGATAGCGGCCCCAGTGATAGGGCACCGCGCCGCCGCCGTGGGGGATGATGAACTTCAGGGTGGGGAAGTCCTTGAACAGGTCCGACATGATCAGTTGCATGAAGGCGGTGGTGTCGGCGTTGATGTAGTGCGCGCCTGTGGTGTGGAAGTTCGGATTGCAGGAGGCGCTGACGTGAATCATGGCGGGGACGTCGAGTTCCACCAGCTTCTCGTAGAGCGGATACCACCAGCGGTCGGTGAGTGGCGGCGAGGTCCAGTAGCCCCCCGACGGATCCGGATTGAGATTGCAGCCGATAAAACCGAATTCGGTGACGCAGCGCTCGAGTTCGCCGACGCAGCTCTCCGGCGACACGCCGGGCGATTGCGGCAATTGGCAGACGCCGACGAAATTTTGCGGATAGAGGCCGCACACGCGATGGATCAGCTCGTTGCACAATTGCGACCAGCGCAACGAGATGCCGGCGTCGCCGATGTGATGGCCCATCCCGGAGGCACGCGGGGAAAAGATCGTCAGGTCGGTGCCGCGCGCGCGCTGGATCTTGAGCTGCGCACCCTCCAGACTGTCGCGAATTTGGTCATCGGAGATCTTCAGCGTCTCCGAGGGCGCCGGCATCTGCGCGGGGTCCTTGATGCCGGCAATCTGGCGCTGACGGAATTCAAGCAGGTTCTTGGGCTCGGTGGTGTAATGGCCGTGGCAATCGATGATCATGAACGTCCTTCCCGCGAACGCAGGTGCATCCCGCGCGCGCGGCGATGGTAGGAAGCCGCTTCCGTGGTTGTCAAATGCAGGCCGCAGTGGACACGCCTAGTCCAGCGCCCACACCGTGCCGACGATCACGTCGTGCTCGCTCTGGTCGCTTGCGGCGGTCAGGTATTCGCAACCGCAGGTCACCGCGACTGCATGGTCGGCCAGTTTCGTGAACCGCGCTCTCGGGAGGTCGGCGCGGCCGGGATCGCCGACCAGGACGCGGATTCCGGCGTCGCGGCACCGCTGCATGATCGCCAGGGCGGGAGCGGCGAGATTGCTGTCATAAAAGATGTCGCCAACCATCAGCACATCGATCCCAGTGGGATCGAACGCCACGTTCTGCGCCAGCAGATCGGCTTTGCGCGCCTCGATCTCGACCCCGTTGGCGTCGGCGTTGAGGGACATGGCGATGACGGCGAGAATGTCGATATCGGTGGCGATAACATGCTTCGCCCCGGCGATGGCCGCCGCGATCGCCACAACGCCGGACCCGGAGCCAAGATCGAGCACCCGGCGCCCGGCGACGAGGCCGGGATGATCGAGAACATGGCGCGCCAGCGCCTGCCCACCGGCCCACGCGAACGCCCAGTAGGGCGGTCCGGCTCCCGGAACTTTGAATTCCTGCTCGATGCGGTCCCACAGCGGCACCGAATCCACGGCAAGACGAAGTTCGATGTCAGGCACGATCGGCGGCCGGCACGGCCGGGTCTGTTCGTGGAAGAAGTCGACCATGGCAGCGAGCCACGGCTGCAATGGCGTCTCCTGGGAATGGTCGGGAGGAAAGGTTCCGTGCATGCGGCCCTGCGTGACATGATTCGCAGACAGGCTAATCCGAGACCGGCGGAATGGCCATGCCGCCATGGGCTTTTGTGCGCGTGGCGGTTTCCATGGGCCGCAAAAGCGCGTAAATGGGCGCGCGAATTTTGTCGCGCAGTCCCGCCGGACCGCGTTCTTGGGAGGACGACCTTGGCCGATATTCCGCGTCTCAATGGGGTGATCCGTGCGCTCGAACAGGGGGTGCCCGCATTCACGACTTTTTCACCCGCCGAAATCGATTCCGCGCTGGCGCTGAGCGTGTCGAAGTACGACGGCGTGGTATTCGAAATGGAGCACAATTTCTGGGATCCGCGGGCGCTGCGCGACGGGCTGCAATTCATGCTCAACCGGCGCCAGATCGCGACCGGAGGCTCGCTCGCGCCGGCGGTAACGCCGATGGTCCGGATTCCCCCCAACGGCGCGGAGAAGAACCAGTGGCTCGCCAAGCAGGCGTTCGACATCGGCGTCTACGGCATCATCTGGCCGCATATCAGTACGGTGGATGAGGCCTACAACGCGGTGGCCTCTTGCCGCTATCCGCGCCTCAAGACCGCGCCGCTGTATGAGCCCGCCGGCGTGCGCGGCGACGGACCGCACACCGCCGTGCGTTATTGGGGCCTGACGCAACAGGAATACTACGACCGGGCCGATGTCTGGCCGCTCAATCCGAAGGGTGAGATCTTCGTGATCCTGATGATGGAAGACACCAAGGGAATCGAAAACCTCGATGACATCCTGAAAAAGGTCCCGGGCATCGGCGCCATCCTGATCGGGGAGGGCGATCTCAGTCAGGAACTCGGCTATCCCCGTCAGTACGAGCACCCGAAAGTGCTGGAGGCGATGGCGCACATTGTAAAGACCTGCAAGGCCAACAACGTCGTGGTCGGTCATCCGCACGTGGACGCGAACAACGTCGAGCGCATTCTCGGCGAGGGCTATCGCTTCCTGATGGCGGCGCCCACCCGCAGCTTCGCCGGTCTCGACAAGGGGCGACAACTCGCGGGAAGAAAGTAGCGCCGCCGAAATCAGCGCGGGGGCAGGCGATCGAGCATCGCCTGCGCCTGTTTCGTCAGCGCCTGGAATGCGCGCTGACGCCCTGCCTGCGCGGCGAAGCAGCGCAAAAAGGCGGCGTAGGTCTTGTCTTCGCGCGCCATGTCGGTCGACCGTCTGGCGCCGAATGTCGAGGTCCAGATCTTGCTGCACGCCGGGATCTCGGGCACTTTCGCCTCGACCGGCGCGCTTGCGACGAACACGCGCTGTGCCGTTACTTCCGATATGATGATCTCGTTGGGCGCAAGGCCGCCGATGTCCTGCGCCCGCATGACTGCAATGGCGACCACGAGTCTGGCGTTCTTTGACTGGACGAGAGGAATCTCGGCAAACCTGATGACCGCCGAACTGGAATCGAACATCGCATAGTGGAACGTCTGCGATTTCAACGCGCGCGCAAGGTCTCGCGGCTCGCTCTTGTGCGCGTCGAGCCGCGCCCTGAGCAGCGTCCCGGTGGTCGCGAACACCCGGGTCTTGTCTTGTTCGGATTGGAACAGCAGGCCGTCGATCATGCCGAAGCCTTCATCGCCAGGCGACAGGCTTTGGAGATTGATTTTGCCCTCCGCTACGGATCCCTTGCTCCGCAACGGTCCAATGATCCGCTGCAGTTGCGCCTCCAGATCCAGCAGCGCGCGTTCGTGTTGCTTTGAAACGGTCTCGTCGGATCGGCCGGCTGCTTCGTATTGCTTGAAAATCTCAAGATAGCGGTGACGCGCGGCGAGATAGTCCTGCTCAGGGTGAGTGGCAGGAGCGGCCAAGGCAACGCATGCCGTCGCCAACAGCAATGCGGCCACGACGACAACTGATTTCAAGTCAAGGCTCCGGTTGCAACCGTTGCGGCGCGGCGTATCGCCTTGCGTCTCGATTGCCGATTACGTTCGCGGCTCCGGCGGTGCGATCGGAAGATCCTGCAAGCCGGCGGCCTCAAAGGCGCGGCGAACGGTGCCGTTGGCTTTCGCGCTCTCAATGAAGTTCGACACATAGGCTAGCGCGGCCGGATGACTTTTTTGCAGCGCAACGGCGACACCGGTGATCTGGAAGGCGCCGTCAAGAATGCGGGAGCCCGGCAGCTTCATCTGCAGCGTCGGCAGCGCGTCGTGAGTGAGAGCGAAAGCCTGGGCGGTGCCCGCCTTCATCATATCCATGGCTTCATCGACCGACTTGGCCGGGACGACTTTCGCGTTGTGCAGGCTGCGGGCCGCGGCGCGCATCGTGGTCGAGCCGGCCACGCCGACGACGGTGACCTCTGGTCGGTCGACGTCGGCCAGGGATTTGATGTCGGAGGGAACGACGAGATAGGTGCTCTCGATCACGAAATAGGCCGGACTGAAATCAAGCCGCTTCCGACGCTCATCGTCCGCCGGCATGAAGGCGACATCGAGCGCGCCGGAACTGCAGGCCTCGGTCAGTTCGCCGGTCGTGGCCGCCACGACGATCTCGACCGGAACGCCAAGGGCCTTGGCCAGTGCGTTGCCGAGATCGAAGGGAACGCCGCGGACGTTGCCGGCCGCATCCTTGGCAACGAAAACCGGTGTGGGCGCCGGGGCAAAAGCGACGCCGACGCGAAGCTTGCCGGTCGGAGCGAGTTCCTTCATGGCATTGTCCTCATCCGCCGCCGCGCCGGTCGCGAATGCGATCGCGAACAACATTCCAAGCAGCCCGACGGCTTTCACGATTTGCCTCCGATGTTAAGGCACGCGATCACAGGCGTTGTCAGTGGGGCGGGTCAAATCCGGCTTCTTTCCAATGGGCGCGATTGGCCGGATCCGCCAGGAATTTGACAAAGGCGAGGGCGGGCTCCGGCGCCGCATTGTCGGTGGTGACGGCGGCGCCATAGACGATGTTCAACTGCAAAGCATCGGGAAGCGGACCGACCAGCGTGATGCCTTTCACGTTGGCCACTTCGCTTGCCGGGTACATCCCGAGGTCGGCCTCGCCCTTGGCCACCAGATCGACGCCGCCGTCCAAGGCCGGTCGATGCACCACTTTCTTTTGCATGGCGTCGGCGATGCCGAGCTGATCGATCACTTTGGCCATGTGGGCGCCGCTCGGCGTGGCGGTCGGGGTTGCATGCACGACGGTGCGGGCCGCGAGCATGGCTTCGCGAAATTTCTCAGGAGTTGAAATATCCGGCGGGGTCGCACCCTGCTTCACGATCACGGTGATGCCCACGTTGCCAAGCGTCGCCCAGCCGTCCGCGCGCATTTTTCCGGCCTTGACGTAGGATTCGATCACCGGCACCGGCATCAGGACCATGTCGGCCTTTTCGCCGGCATCCAGGCGTTGCCGCAGGGCCGTTATCACCGCGAAGGAATATTTGACGGTGTTGCCGGTATTCTTTTCGAACTGGGGGGTCAGAACGGCCAGCACTTCCTGCGGCGCTCCCCCGCTCATGACATTGATTTCGGCGGCGGAGATCGATTGTCCGGTCATGGTCATTGCGGCAATCATGACAACGGAGCACAGCGCTGGCCGCGCCGTCGTGATGCCGACTGTCATCTGCCTCTCCTGGTTACACGCTATCGTCCGCCTGATCGCGGACCACTTGCGACCCGACTATTGCAATATGGCCGGGCCGCCGCAACAGGCGTTACACCCGTGTCGGACGCTCATCGGCGCCGCGAGGACAACCGCTCGGACGCAAGCCGGGATCCGTCCCGCAAACTCGTCAGCTTTGCCCACACGACGTCCTCGGCGACGCGGCCCCAGCCGGCCGATGTGTCAAAGCCGCAGTCGGTTCCCGCCAGCACCCGCGACGGATCGCCGATGACGGCGGCGACCCGCTCGATACGATCGGCCACGACTTCAGGGTGCTCGACGAAATTGGTCAAGCTGTCGATCACTCCCGCGACTAGGATCTGATCCTCCTTAAGAGGGTGCTTTTCGAAGCAGCGGAATTCGTGCGCGTGACGCGGATTGGCGAACGGCAGGACGAAGCCGCCGACCTTGGCCTGCTGCAGCGCGGGCAGAATGTCCTCCAACGGAACGTCGCAATCGTGCGGTGATTCCGAGTTGCCCCAGCAGACGTGCAGGCGCACGCGATCGCGTGGAACATCTTCGAGCGCCTGATTGATGGTCGAGATCACCTGCTCGACGAAGTCGACGAAAACCGCGACCGGCTGGTCCTTGTAAGTGATGTGCCGTTCGAGCGCGAGATCGGGCGCGTCGATCTGCAGCAGCAGGCCGTGCTTTACGATCGCCTCATATTCGACCTTCAGCGCCTTGCCGAGCGCGGCGAGATAGGCGGCAAAAGTATCGTAATGGTCGTTGCGCACCGCGGTCGCCACGATGCCGGGCGAGGGGGCGCTCATGAACGGTTCGATAAAGGGGTTCGGTGTTTCGGCCAGCACGGTCTTGAAGTGCCGGCACTCGTCGTTGATGGCGCGATCATCGAGATACCGGATTTCTCCGATCGCCTTGGGCAGACCGCCGAGGGCCGAGACCTGGGTCTTGCTGGCATGCTGTTCGTTCCACATGCGCTTGAATTCGGGATAGCGGTCGACGTCGGCGCGCGAGGGCCGTTCCCAACTGCCGCCGAGGCCGGACAGCCTGGCCTTCAGATAGAGGAAAAAAGAATCGCGCTGCTGCTCGCCGTTGTTGCCGATATCGATGCCGACGTCGCGCTGCTTCTGCACGATGGCCCTGACGGCCTCGCGGCCGGCGCGGTCGATGGCGCTTTCATCGACCGGTTCGCCACGGGCGCGAAGCGAGTAGAGGCGGGTCAATTCCCGCGGCCGCGGCAAGCTGCCGGTATGGGTGGTCAGGATGCGGGTGTCACTGCGATGCATGGAACGGCTCTTTGTTCATTTGGAGATGTGATACGGCAGCCAGAGGGCGATGTCCGGCCATAGGATGACGAGTGCCAACACCACGAACATCGTGAGGTGAAACGGAATGGTGCCGAGGATGACGTCGCTGAGCTTGCCGTCCCAGATGCTCTGAATGACGAACAGATTGATGCCGATCGGAGGCGAGATCTGGCCAAGCTCGACGAACAATACGAGGACGACGCCGAACAGGATCGGATCAATGCCGTAGCTGGGCAAGACCGGGAAGATCAGCGGAACCGTGATGACGATCATGCCGAGGCTCTCGATCAGACAGCCCAGGATGGAATAGAGAATAAAGAGGGCGAAGAAGAACTCCACGCGGCTCAGATGCAGGCCGACGATGAAGGTCGTCACCTTTTCGCCGATGCCGGCGAAGCTGATGGCGTAGGAGAACACGTATGCGGTGAAGATGATAAACAGGATGTTGCCGGAGAATTTGACGGTATTGTACATCGCCTCGATCAAGCGACGGGGTGTCAGCCCACCCGAAAGGGCGCCGAGAATGATCGCCAAGCTGCACCCGATGGTGGCGCCCTCGGTGGTGGTGACGAGGCCGGCATAGATTCCGCCGAGCGTCCCAGCGATCAGAATCGCGAATGGCACCACGTCCGCCAATGCGGCGAGCAGTTCGCGGAGCGAGCGCGGCCCGGATTCGCGCGGGGCGACATGCGGCCAGATCGTTGCGTGGATGCCGATGTAAATCATAAAGAGCAGGGTCATGATCACACCGGGGATCACCCCGGCCATGAACAGCTTGGGGACAGACGTCTCGGTAAAGGTGCCATAGACGATCATGCCGAAGCTCGGAGGCAACAGGATTCCGAGGGTACCGCCGGCCGCCAGCGATCCGGCCGCCAGCGGCCGATCGTATTTGCGCTGAACGAGCTGGGGCAGGGCGACGCTGCCGATCGACGCGGCGGTTGCGATGCTCGACCCGCTGACGGAGGCGAACACGGCGCAACCCGCAATGTTGGTCTGCAGCAATCCGCCGGGGAGCTTGGCGACGAGCTTGGAGAGCCCGCGATAGATGCGCTCGCTCAAGCCGCTGACGCGCAGGATCTCCGCCATCAGCATGAAGAGCGGAACGCAGGTGAGCACGAAGCTGTTCATGCTGCCCCAACTCACCAGCCCGAGGCTGTTGAGTGCGGGCAGGCCGCCCTGCATGAGCAGATAGAACATCGCGGGGATCGCGATGGCGAACGGGACCGCCATGCCGCATGTCAGCAGGGTGAGAAAAACCGCGAACGTAACGCCGATCTGGAGTTCCGGGCTCATGGGGGCCCCTGGTCGGGGCGCCGGATGTCGATCAGCTTTCGGGTTTCGGCGACCAGGGTTCGCAGCACAGAGACGCACAAGGCGGCGGTGCCCACGGCCATGGCGAAACGGGGAATCCAGAGCGGCGTGCCAAGATAGGTCGGGGCGTGATCGTCGAACCTCCATGACGAGATGTCGAACTTGATCAGTTGCCACAACAGCAGCAGGCAAAACACCAAGGACAGCAGGCTGAAAACAACCTGCGAGAGCGCGCGCCAGAACGGCGACAGGCGTGCTTGCACGAAGGCGACGTGGTGAAAGCTGTTATTGACCTGGCACACCGGCAAGCTGATGAACGTGATGACCACCAGCATGTAGCCGCCGAGTTCGTCCGAAATCTCGAAGGAGAAGTTGAACAGCGAGCGCGTGACGATGTCCACGCCGATCACGATCAACATGACGACGAGCGCGGCCACGCAGAGATATTTGCAAAGCCGTTCGACGATGCTTTCGGACACCGCGACCGGACCGCCGGGCGGATGCGCGATATGAGCCATGCCGGTGCCCTGTTCGTGGTCTGCGATGTCAGCGCCCGAGAGCGGCGCGGACTTTTGCCAATGCTTCGACCACGTCGGGCCCGCGTGATTTTGCCCACTCGTCCCAGTAGGGTTGCATGGCTTGAACGGCGCGGGAGATTTCTTCCGGCTTCGCCTTGGTGAAGGTGTAGCCCATCGCCCCGAGCGTCTGAACCGACTCCGCTTCCTCCTTCTTCATCGTGTCCTGATCCCACTGCGCGGATTCCTCGGCGACTTTGCGCACGGTGGCCTGCAGTTGAGGTGACAGCTTCTCGAATGCCTCGGTATTGGCGATGAAGTAGGAGTTGTTGACGTTCACGATCATCACGTAGCCGTACTTGAGCAGGTCCTTCCACAACACCGCGCCGACGCCGGCAGTGAAGATGCCGTCGACCACGCCGCGATCGAGGGCCGAAGGAACCTCAGGCGCGCTCATGGTGATCGAGGTTCCGCCGAAGCGGCGGACGAACTCGCCTTGTTCCGGCTGCGCCACGCGCAGTTTCAGGCCCTTGATGTCATCCAGCGACTCGATTTTCTTGCGGCCCCAGACGAACTGCATCGGATAGGTGTAGGCGGCGAGAACGGTCGAGCCCTTTTGCTTGAATGCCCGCTCGAGATAGGGCTTGAGCACCGCGTCGGCCTTGGCGAAATCCTCGTAAGATTGAATGAGCATGGGCAGCCGCGGAATCCCGGCAACCGGAATGTTTCCGGAATTGAACAGGTCGTCGCCGATCTGAACGACGTTTTCGCCGACCGCCTGGGTCATGTTGCTGGCATTGATCTGGAGGGTGCCGGCCAGGTGAAGACGGACTTTCAGTTCGCCATTGGTCGCCTTCTCGACCTCTTCGGTAAACAGCTTGGCGCCCCGCGAGGTTGCGAAATTCGGCGCCGATTGATGCATATAGAAATTCCATTCCTCGGCCGCGGCGGTGCCGGCTGAGATGGAGAACGTCAGCGTTGTCGAGAGCGCGCAGGCAGCCGCAATGGTTGCCGCCCTGAGGGCTTGCTTGGACATGGCGTTCCTCCCTTCAGCAAGACCAACGCAGGGTTGCGCCGGCAGCCGAAGCCCGATTTTGGTTCTTTTAAGCGCAAATATTTTGTTGAGAAAAGTTATGGACCCCAACTGCGCGTGTCAATGCGGGTTGTCCTCGTCAGACAGGAAACGAACGAGGTGTTCGGCAGTTCAGGCGGATTTTGGCTGTCCCACAACCTCGTTCAATCGGTGTTGTGGGCTGACGCGCGCCGCGCGACATCTCGGGCTTGACGCCAATGTGGGACGACAGCGGGCTTTGTGGATCGTCGACAACCCGGGGGATCGTCGAACCAGTGCCCAACGCGGCGACCGGCGATGTCATGCGGCATCGGTTCGCGGCGCAAACGCGTCGGTCCGCGGGCCGTCACGGGAAGCGACGGCGCAGATTGCGCCCGGTCGCGCGGTGGCGATGTTCTGCTGGTCAGGTCTTGGGGGCTTCCGCCGGCAATTCTACCGGGGTGCGCGTCCGCTCGACGGCATCGAACACGGTCACTTGAACCTTGGGAAAATTCCGCTTGATCGCGAGGCCCGCCTTGAGTGCGGCTTCAGATGTCGCGTGTTGTGACTTGATCTTGCCGTCGACCGCCAATCCGAAGCCTTCCATCGGCAAGGCGTCGCCGCGTCGCTTCGGAAGATTCTTTACGGCTTCATTTACCTGGTCGCTCATCAATCGTTCCTTATGTTGAGCTTTTGCTAGTTTCGGCTGGTACGTCTGCTGCTGGAGGGTTGTGCTCGCTGCGGCTTAGACGCGCCGGCAGCGGGGGCGATGGGCCCATTCTCGCTGCGAATCCGGCTGACATTGCAGTGATCCCTTAGATATGGGGTGAGCGGCACCAAATAGCGAGCAAAATCGGTCGGCGCAGTCGGCAAAATGGCATGATGGTCTTTAAGGTCCTAACGCAGGAATCATGGGCAAGGCCCCATTTCAGCTCGCGGTTCGGCGGGTGAATTGGGTGGCCAGATCCGCTAAGGTCGCCGCAAGCCCTTGATCGCCAAGGGCTGTTGCGCGCACGAGAGGCCGATGCCCCGACGAATGCCGACTGAAACGATGGGGGACAAGGCGGTTTTCCAGCCCTCATCAAGCCCGGACGACAGTATCGGTTACCTCAGCCGCTATGCCTATCGCGCTTTCGTGCGCGCGCTGGCGGAGCGGTTGGTCCCGCATGGCATTGCCACCGGCGAATGGTCGGCGTTGCGGGTGCTGTGGGCGGAGGAAGGTCTGAGTCAGGTCGAACTGGCTCAGAGAATGCGGATCGAAAAGGCGTCGCTGACGAATATTCTCAGCAACATGCAGAAGAAGGGACTGATTATCAGGCGCGGCGACAGCGCCGACCGCCGCAAGGTCAATATCAGCCTGACGACGCGGGGCCGGAAGATGAAGGACAAGCTGCTGCCCTACGGCGCCGACATCAACGCGACCGCGACGAAGGGGATGAGTACCGTCGAGGTCGCCCAACTGCGCCGGCTGATGGGAACGCTCATCAAGAATCTGGAACAGGCCTCGGGCTGACGGTGCGCGGCACTCGCCTGCTCCTGGTTATTGCGCCTGCACCGCCCGCATGAAGTCGACGAATGTCTTGGCGATTTCGGGTTCGTAGGGGCCCCATTCCTCGAACGGAATCAGCGGAACGTCCTGGTCTTCGATCGGGAGCTGATGCAGTTGGCTGTTGCCGATCAGAGTTTGCGCGAGGCGACCGCTTTTGGAGCTGTGCACCTTGTCATTGCCGGGAATGACGATGGTGGGCGCTTTGATGGATCGCAACTGATCCTCAGTCACACCCATCACCGGTTGATCAGCGCCGGCGAGGAAAAGCTTGTGCCAATGCGACATGACGTCGATATAGCGCTTCGGATCCAGGGCCATCAGCCGATCCCGATTGGCGGGATTGGCGGCGATCCGCTCCTTGTATTGTTCGGTCGCACAGACCGCGGCCATGCCGCCGGCCTGGGCGGCGCGGATGAACTGGGCGTAGTAGTTCTCCGGCAGGCGGCCGGCCGCAAAGGCGCCGCCGGTCACGCGAAACAGCAGCAATCCGCGCACTGCTTCCGGATGACGAAGCGCGAACAGGATCGACATGCGTGCCCCGGACGACGAACCGCCGATAAACGCGGGCAGCGCGCCCTGTCGGGAGAGCAATTCATAGAGGTCGTCGGCCCAGATCTCCTCTTCCGCCGCGTCACCTTCGATCTTGATGTCCGACGCGCCGGTGTTGCGGCGGTCGTGCAGAAAGACGCGGAAGCCGGCGGCGGCGATCTTTCGGCTGAGCGGGAGAAATTCCTGGTGCCCGCGTCGCCCGCCGGTCGTCAACGCAAGCCAAGGACCACGGTCCCCGATGACTTCGTAGACGATGTTCACGCCGGCAATGGTTTCGATCGGCATTCGGCTCTCCGCTGGATCCTGTGCGGTCCCCTTGGACCGAGGCGGTCGGTTTTATCGGATCAGGCGGCGAATTGCTCGGTCAAATCGCGATGGGCGTGCGGCCGGATCAGCGCCAATGGGCGAAGCAGAGGCCAACCCCGGTCAGGGCATGGGAGCGATAGGCCGGTACATAGGTTATCCAGTCCAGATCGAGATCCGATGCCGCGCCCATGACGCAGATCCAGTTGCGGATTTCCGAGGATCCGGATTGCAGGGCAAGGGCGGGGAGCGATTTGAGCGCATCAAGGTCCTTGCGGCGGATGGCATCAACGACGCGGGTGTCCAGCGCCTCGTTCACCAGAAAATGGCTGAGACCGCCGGACGCGAGAATGCCGGCGCGCAGATTCTCGGGGAAGCTGCCGACCAGATCGCGGATCGCGCGGCCGAGCTCGAAGCAGCGCAGCGGCGTCGGCTGGTTGGGCGGGTAGTAGGTATTCAGGAAGACCGGGACAATCGGCAGCGGGCGCTTCGCCAGGTAACGACGATGAATGAACGAATAGGCGTGACCTTCGAATTGCTCGCCGACCAGGGCTTTGACCGCGGTAATATCGAACGACCGCTGCATCAGCCCGTCGATCAGATGGGTGCCGAGCGCAACATGGCAGGGATAATGCGCATCCTGCCCGTCCTCCAGCCGCTTGTGCTGATCGCGGGAATACCAATCCGTCGGCGTCGGTGTCGGGGCCGCCGCATTGCGAATGGTCTCGCCATAGTAGATTCCGATGGCGGGTCGGCAGGCGTCCTTGAAGATCTCGCGCTGGTCGTCACCGATGATGATCAGGACGTCGAGCTTGGCCTCGGCGATGTCCCTCTCCAGCAGCGCCATCGCCGCTGCGGTCGCATCAAAGCGCTTGCCGATGGCGTCGCTGGAAATCCTGTCCGCGGCATCGGCCGGCAGGTTGGCGAGAAGATCGTCGAAACTTCGGGCGCGACCGTCGAAGTCGTGGATCGGCGCCTTGCAATCGACATGGTCGAACAGCGCGAGCCAATGCTCCTTGGCTGAAAACAACATGGTGCTGTGGGAACTGCCGAACGCTTCAACCAACCGCGCCATGAATCCTCCCGTCGTCGCTGTGTCGGACGCGCAAAATGCCGCCGGTCCGATCTCGCCGCGAGCGACAACGATATCGTATGGTAGCATACCAATATGTCAAGGACTGGCGTGTGCAACGCCGGACGGGCGGGTGAGCCGATCGGAGCAGGCCCGGCAGCGAATTCGCCGCCTGATGTCAGTTCATCCGGCGGGTGGTGTCGTCGAACAATTCATCGACGGTGAAGCGCCGCGGGATCAGGTTCTGCTGCGCGCAATAGTCAATGATCAGGGCGAGCGATTTGCGGTTGGCCTCGACGCCGAATGGGGTGAAGTCGATGCCGACGGGGGTGGGGGCGGCCGCCTTGCTGTCCTTGAGCATGCGGTAGACGTCCTCGACCGCGGCGGGATTGGAGGTCGCGAGTGCTTGCGTGACCACGACCAGGTGATTGACCGGCACGATGCCGTGCTTGCGGTACCAGGCTTTCGCCTCCGCCTCGGGATCGCCGAACAACGGCCGTGCGCGCGGATCATCCGACTTGTCGCCGATCACTGCGTCGAGTTCACCCGCGAACAGCATCTCGCTGATAGTCTTGCCGGGCGGCGCGCGCTCGGTCGTGTCCTTGTATTCGGCGACATGGGGGTCTTCGAACGTGACCCATTGCACCTTGTCGAGATTGACGCCGTAATCATTGGCCAGAATGCCGCGCATCCAGGCGCCAGTCGTGGTGGTGAACGAGCGGATGCCGACACGCCGGCCTTCGAGGTCGGACGGCGCGAGCGGAGCGCGCTCGGCATTGGTGAAGGCGAAGGCATGCTGAAAGCGGCCGAGCATCACGGCGGGAAGCAGCACAAGCGGTCGATTGTAAGCTTTCGCCATCAGATAGGTCACGATCGCCATTTCGCTGACGTCGAATTTGAGTTCGCGTACCATCGGCTTGAACGCGCGGTTGGTCGGCGAAAAATGTTCGAACGCGAGCTCCACGCGATCCGATGTGATCCGGCCGCTCGTGATCGCCCTGGTGTGGGGATAATCGCCGAGAACGATGCGAAGTTTGGTTTTCTGGCTGTCGCTCATGGCAGGTCTTTCAGATGTTCAGGATCGGATAAAGGGTCTGTGCAGTCTTGCCGAAGATCCAGGCGCGATCGTCCGGATCAAGCGAGACCAGCGCCGCGCGGGCCTTCCAGAGGATTTCCATCAGGCTGCCGTTGGTGGCGGGAAAGTTCGATCCCCAGGCGATGCGCTCGGCGCCGAAGCTATCGACCAGCTTTCGAAAAAAGCTCTCGGGTGTCGCCTTGCCCCATTCGGGGGGCGCGAAATTGAGCGGCGTGATCTTGAGAAACACATTCGGGTAGCGGGCGAGATCGAACAGGGCCTGATCGGTTTCGTAGGGTGGGCCGTCGACGAGGTATGGCCTTGCGCAATGATCGAGTATGATTCGCACGTTTGGAAATCGATCCATGATCCCGCGCAATTGCGGGAAGCCGTGGCGGGTCATCTGCATGCAGATGGGGATGCCGATATTGCTGGCATAGTCCCATGCGGGAAATGAGCGCGGATCGTCGAACCAGGTGGATTGTCCCGGCATCGTGCTGCCGGTGGTGAACAGCCGCATGCCGCTGCAACCGAGATCGAGCCAATAGCGCATCTTCTCGACCGCATCGTCGGCGAGCACATCGACGGAGAACACGCCGGTGAAGCGGTTGGGATAGGCGGCGATCGCTTCGGCGACATAACTGTTGTCGTGACCATAAGCGGTCGACGCCTGCACGATCGCCGCTTTGTCGACGCCGGCCGCATCCATCGCCTCCACCAGCATCTCGAACGGCGTCGGCCGATCGCGCGACCAGGTGGACTGCGTCCCACCCAAGGGCATCAGGGGATGCCGCCTGGTGTCGGTCGAAATCACATGCGGATGGATGTCGATGGTGGTCATCAAGGGCCTTGATCGCCGGGCATAAGCGCGGGCGACGCGGTGAACGGTGTCAGCGGATTTTTCGGATCATCGGCTTGGCAAATCAAGGCGATGGCGGATCGCGGTTCGACCCATACAGATTTTTTTGCGGGTTCCGCGCGGCTATTCGCGGGTGCGAGACCAAGATGGAACCCGGTTTATTGCTTTTCGATCCCCGCCTTCTCGATCACCGCCGCCCATTTGTCGATGTCGCGCTGCATGCGCTCGGCGAGTTCCTGCGGGGTGGTGCCGTGGGCGTCCATCCCAAACTGGAGGGTGCGCGCCTGGACGTCGGGCAGGGCGAGCACCGCGTTGATTTCCCGATTGAGCAGCGCGATGACGGGCTCGGGCATTCCGGCCGGTCCCGACAGCGCGTTCCAGCCGGTCACGATGTAGGGGGGAAGGCCGCTGTCGTGCACGGTCGGAATGTCGGGAAGCGATAGCATCGGCCTCTCGCCGGTGGTGGCGATGGCAACCAGCCGATGATCGGCGAGCGGGGCGCTGAAACCTGGATAATAGTCGAAGCCGACATCCACGTCTCCGCGCAACAGCGCGGTCAACAACTCGGGTGTCGTGCGGTAAGCAACGATTGCGACGTCGATATTGGCGGTCAGCCGGAACAGTTCGGCAGACAGATTCTGCGTACTGCCCGCGGCGATCGCGCCGAAGTTGAGCTTGCCGGGCTGCGCGCGTGCCGTCGTGATGATGTCCTGCACGGTCCGCAAGCGCGATCCGGATTTGGTCGCCAGCACGAGATCGAACAGTGCGGTCAGCGAGATCGGCGTGAAATCCCGCTGCACATCGAAAGGCAAAGACTTGAACAGCGACTTGGCGACCGTGCTGCCGTTTCCAATCTGAAACAGGGTATAGCCGTCCGGCGCGGCGCCCGCCGCCGCTTTGGCTGCGACGATGCCGCCGGCACCCGGACGATTGTCGACGATGAATTGCTGGCCCAGTCGCTCGCTCAGCTTTTGCGCCACGGTGCGCATGGTGACGTCGGCAATGCCGCCCGGACCATAAGGGGTGATGATCCGAACCGGCCGGTTCGGATAAGAGGTCTCGGCCTGCGCGAACGCAACCGACAACACCAGCCAGAGAAAACCTGCGGCGACGCGCGCCAGCGGCTGCTGTCGCCGACGGACGAAGCCCGCCGCGTCGTCCATTGACATTCCGAGCCTCCCAACATCGCCGACCGGGATATGATGGGTTGCCGGCGCGCGGGAGGTCAAGCAGCGGGGCATCGACTGCGTGGCGGTTGCTCGGTTCGCAGCGGCCCGCTCAGTTGCGGTGTTTTGATGTCGCTTGCTCGTGAGAACGGGCGAGAGCGTGGACGTGGAAGAATGGACCCCGGCCGGGGGAGCAAGAGCAATTTGACCGGCCGGGGCCCCGCCACGTACGGTGGTCGAGAGTGTTATCTTAGGTTGTAGTTGTTGATAAATCTATAATCGAGCGCTGCCGCCCGGTATCACGAGCGGGGCTGTAAGCTGCTGGTCTATCAGCGGAATTGTCGGCGCTATCGGAATGCGCCGCGGCCGTAAACCGAATTGGTTCTATCGTGCGCCGGTTGCGGCGCCCGGATTGGCAAGCGCCGGCCCGGTCACAACGAAACGATCGGCGGTCACCACAATGGTTCCGACCAAGGTCGGAATCGAGGCGTGAAACGGAACCAGAATGCGCCGGCCCGGCAGCGGCACCAGTGCGACTTCCATGGCGTCGGACTTGACGAGGTGTTGCATGGCGGTGCCGCCGACGCGGTGGCCGGCAATCGGAAACAGATGGACGCTGCAGACCACCGCCGGTCCCTGATAGTCGCCCTCCGCCTTGACCGTTTCCATGCGCTTGAATGTCAGCCCCACATCGAAGCGTCGCCGCCCATCAAGCACCGGAATTCGCCCCTGACAGGATTGCGGCTTCAGCATGTCGTCGGCGCCAGCGACAGTCACCAGCCCGGCGGTCAACGGATCGAGCACGCCCTTGCGATCGGCATCGGTGACCGGAACCCGTTCCTGCTTCGGCGGGGCCGGAGGAAACGGTGGATCGATCACAAGATCGGTCACGCCGGCCGCGTCGAAACTCATCCTGATCTTTTCGGTTTCCGCATCGGTCTTGACGTCGGCCTCGAAGACCGTCGGCAGGATGCGTTCGCTCGCGACGGTGCCGTGGGTCGACGCCGAGACTTCGCCTGAGATCAACGTGCTCGCCATGCCGCTGATGCGGCCATTGGCTTTTTCCGAATATTGCTCATCGCCGAGTTCGATCTCCCATGTGCCTTTGCCGATCGTCAGGCCGAGCAGCGAGATCGTATAGCTGGCGTTGATCTTGCTTTGCGCGTGGGCGGCGCAAGGAAGGGCTGAGAGCGCCCCAATGACGGTGAGGACACAACAGACGGCACGCACGAGGCACCCCAACGCTACTCCAGATCAATGCAGGATTATTGCGCAAGTGGATGCGGTTAGCGAGGGGCGAGGTAGTCGTGTAGGCATCTGCGGTGGAGAACGCATCGATCCGCCGCGTTCGTTGCAACCTGCCGATCTTGCACACAGTTTCCACCGATATTGGGATAAGCATCGCCGGCGGCACGATGATGGTTGACACCAAGGGAAATCATTTACACCAATACCGTCGCAGGGGGGGGGTAGCGATCGAGAGGGCAGGCGTCTTGGCTTTTTGCTTGAGTTGTCAACGTCGTGAACCAGCGCGCCGCGCGCGGGAAAAAAGCCGAACAACAACAGCCGTTCGCCCGGGTCTTGCCGCGGAGGCAAGATTGAGTCTGCAAGCTGCAATGCATTGAAGCGTAGCGCGCGCTCGCGCCAGCGGGCAATCAGGTGTGACGGCGGCTCAAAGGGCTAATGCGCGATGAGTGACATGGGAGCCGCCCTCGCGATTCCTGCGTTGGCTGTGATGGGCAGTGGGCTATGGGTCTACGCCCGTTATCGGCGAGATTTGCGCATCCGGCTGGCGCGCCTGAAAGGCGCGAGCTTGATTGCGCAGACCCGGTGCGGGCCGATCGAATATGCGGAGGCGGGGAGCGGAACCTCCTTGCTGATCGTTCACGGCGCCGGCGGCGGATTTGATCAGGGCATGGAGTTCGGCGGTGCATCGTTGGCGCTGCGCGGGTTCTATGTCGTCGCTTCATCCCGTTTCGGTTATCTGCGGACGCCTGCGCCCGACGATCCTTCTCCGGCCGCGCAGGCGGATGCCTTTGCGGCATTGATGGACGCGCTCGGCATCACCCGCACCGCCATTATCGGCGTGTCCGCAGGCGCGCCATCCGCCATGCAGTTTGCAATCCGACATCCTCAGCGCTGCAGCGCGCTCGTGCTCTTGGTCCCGATCGCGTTCAAGCCGTCGGATGTCGAAGCCTCCGCGCCCAAGTTATCGACGTTTGCCGCGAAGTTCCTGATGATGATCGTCGGGTCAAATATCAAATTTTGGATCGCTTCCCGCCTGGCGCGCGATCTCGTCATCAAACTCGTGCTGGCGACGCCGCCGGGCGTCGTGCACGCAGCCAGTCGCGACGAGCGTGCGCGCGCGGCGCGTATCCTGGATGGGATCATGCCGATCGGTCAACGCGCCGCCGGCATCATCATCGATGCGCGCATCGCCTCCTCTCTGCAGCGCTACGATCTCGCGCAGATCAAGGCTCCGACCCTGGTGCTGAGCGTGCGCGACGATCTCTATGGGACCTATGCGAGCGCGCAGTACACGGCCTCCGAACTGCCGCAGGCCAAATTCGTCGGTTACGATACCGGGGGGCACATCTGGGTCGGGCACGATAACGAGGTTCTCGCGCAGATCGTCTCGTTCCTCACGCCCTGACGGTGCAAGCCTGCCACTGGGCGCCCGTTGTCGCAGTTTTCCACATGTCGGCGATGCTGCCGCGGCGTCGCGCTCCCGGCCGCCATCGCCATGGTGCGCATGAAGAAATCGGTGTTCGGGCGGGGGTTCGTCTGAGCCTCAAACGGGGGTCGTCATCAAACCGTCGCAGCCGCGGTCTTTACCGCCGCCAGGGTTCGGTTTTTGGTATGATCCTGGCGTTGTAGTCGGGGGGGGCGCGGTGGAAGCGCGCGCCCTCAGTCAGCGGTTGATGTGCTCATGGCGGATGCCTACCGCGTTCAAGACGATGAACCGGAGATCACGGAGGCCCTGCGTCAGGCCGTCGACCACCACCGCGCTGGCCAGTTGGACGCGGCCGAGCGGTTCTACAAAGTCGCGCTCGCGCGCGCCCCCGACGATTCCGATGCCCTGCATTTTCTCGGCGTGCTGCACCATCAGCGCGGCAATTCCGCTGAGGCCCTTCGCTGTATTGCGGCGGCGCTGAAGTCGAATCCCGCGTCGGCGGAAATATTGACCAATTATGCCTTCATGCTGGACGCGGTGGGTCGGCCGGCGGAAGCGCTTGCGGCCTATGACAAGGCCCTGATCATTCGTCCGAACGACGTCGATGCGCTGTTCAATCGCGGCAACGCACAGGTTCGTCTGGGTCGTTTCCAGCAGGCGATCAAGAGTTTCGAGGACGTCCTGGCAATCAGGGCGGATCATGTCGGCGCCCTCAACAACATTGGCACGGCGCTGCGCAAGCTGGGGCGCGGCGAGGAAGCACTGGCGAGCTTCAACCGGGCGCTCGCGATCCATCCGGACGATGTGATCGCACTCAACAATTGTGGAACGGCGCTGCAGGGCCTCGATCGTCATGCCGAGGCGCTGACGCATTTCGACCGTGCGCTCTTTGTCGATCCGCAACAGATCGATGTGCAGTGCAATCGCGGTCATGCCTTGCGCGCACTCGGTCGCTTCGACGAGGCGCTGGCGGCGTTCGCGGCGGCGCTCGCGGTCGATCCGGGGCATGCGCCCAGTCTGTTCCAGCGCGGCAATCTGTTGCGCGACCTCGGATGCCAGGCGGAAGCGGTCGCAAGCTACGACGCGGCGCTCGCCGTCGAACCCGACAACAAGGACGCGCTTTATTATCGCGGCTGTGCGTTGGTTGTTCTGCAGCGCCTGGAGGAGGCGGCGGAAAGCTTCGGTCGCGTGGTCGCGCTCGATCCCGGCTTTGCTGCGGCCTTCAACCATCTCGGCCTGGTGCTGGCGCAATTGCACCGCAACGGTGAAGCGCTGGCGAGCTTCAACAAGGCGGTTGCGCTGGCGCCCGACAATGCCGAGTTCAATGTCAACGACGGCATCGCGATGCTTCGGGCCGGCGACTTTCGCGGTGGCTGGCGTCAATATGAATCCCGACTGCAGCTCAACGATGGCGCGCTCTCGCGGTCACTGGATTCGGTCGCGTGGCGCGGGGAGACACCGCTGCGCGGGCGCACGATTTTGCTGCACGCCGAGAATGATCTCGAGGACACCGTGCAATTTGTGCGTTACGTCGCTCCGGCGATTGCCGCCGGGGCCCGGGTGATGCTGGAGGTGCAGCCCGAACTGGTCGATCTGATGTCAGGAATTGCGGGCGTTTCGGCTGTCATCGGACGTGGCGACAAGGTTCCGGGGCACGAGCTGAATTGTCCGCTGCCGAGCCTGCCGCTCGCATTTCAGACCACGATCGACACCATTCCATCAACGGTGCCTTATGTTCGCGCGCCGGCTCAACGCGTGCAGGCGTGGACGACCTGTCTGTTGCAGGTCAAGCCGCCGCTGGTCGGGTTTCTATGGGCGAGCGATCCCGACAGCAAAGTCGGCCGCGACCGTTCGATCGCACTGGAGCAATTCCTGCCTGCGCTCGAACATCCGCGCGCGCGTTTCATCAGCTTGCAGGCCAAGCCGCGTCGCAGCGACGCGTTGCTGCTCGCCCAGCAGCGCGCGGTCACCGCGCTGAGCGCCGAGCTGCGCGGGTTTACCGATGTCGCCGCGGTGATCTCGCTGCTTGATCTGGTGGTCACGGTCGACGGACCGATCGCGCACCTTGCGGGCGCCCTGGGGCGGCCGGTCTGGATCCTGCTGCCGTTCCAGGCCGACCAGCGCTGGATGGCGGATCGCGACGACAGTCCGTGGTATCCGACCGCGCGGCTGTTTCGCCAGCCTCAATCCGGCGATTGGGACGCCGTCATCGCGGCGGTGCGCCAGGCCATGACCGAGCGCGCGTTTTGAGTTCCTGATTTAGCGTTTGACCCGCCAGATCAACAGCGGGGAGCCGTCGCCGGCAGCGATCGGTTGCAGAAATGCGGGCGCTTGGCCGCCAATGAGTGCCGCGCGGAACGATGGCGCCGCGCCGGCGGCCGTCAACTCCAGGGCCGCGCAATCCACGATGTAGTCGATGCCGTTGGCGCGCAATTGCGCCGCGGCCGCCTCGACCGGACCGGCGAACAGGCGCAAGGCAAACAGGACGTCGCGATCGAGCCGATGATACGGCCCCATCACGACGCGGTGCGGCGTGAGCGCGAGCACATGCGCGGCAATGTCGAGCTGGCTCAAGACCAAACCCGGGGGCAGGCGGGCGAGCGCCTGGTACGAGGCATTGTCGAAGCAGGCCGGAGCGGCCTCGCGCCGCGCCTGGGCGACCGCGCCCTCGGCGCTTCCCGGGAGCGTCAGCAAGGCCATTGTGCCGGCGGTGAGTGGCAGCGCCAGCACGATAAGACCGGCGCGTTGCAGCGCCGACCAATCCGGCCGTCGATCCAGCCATTGCGCGAGCGCGGTCGCGACCAGCGGGACCGCAAACCAGTTGGGGTACACCTCCGCCCGCACCATGATGGCGGCGATGATGCAGCCAAGGGCGAAAACCGCGGACACCAGGATCAACTCGGGCGGTTGCGCGCGTCGCAGCAACGCAATCGCGGCAACGATCCCGAGCAGCGGAAACGCGGCGTAGAAAACCGCCGACGCCGGCGCCACCATTGCCAGTTCGACGATCGAGCGCAGTTCGGTGACATGGTTGAGCCACAGCGGCTTCAATGCCGGGTCGACATGAGCAAAGGGTCCGGTCGGGCAAGCCGGATCAAGCGCAAGATAAACTGCGACCGCGACCGCGGCGGCGATAATCGTCGCCGCCAGCCGTATTCGCATCGTATCGGCCGCCGAGGCCGTTGCAGCGGCAAGGCCCGCTGCAGCCAAGACCACGAGCGCTGCGGTATTGATCGCGAAGGCATCGCAGGCCGTCGTGCTCCAGCGCGCCGGTGCAACGGTGATTGCAAATACGGCGACGCCGGCAGCGGCGAGCGATAGGGCGAAGGCGCGGACCTGCCGCGCGCGGGTGCCGTCGCGCACGAATGCCAGCGCCATCACCGCGGCCCCGGTGCCGATCAATGCCAGCGCTTCCAGGCCGACACCGAGCGTGAGCGCGGCGACCGCGCCGGCGCCGGCGGCCGCGCGCACGCTCGAGAGACCTCGCACCATGAGTGCAATGGTCAGCGCACAGAGCGTGGCCTGCACGTTGTGGTGATCAATGGCACCCGGCGCAAAATGGGCAAAGCCTGGGAGGCAGGTGCCGGCGAGCAACGCCGCCAGCATGGCCGCGTGCCGCCCGCCGAGCCGGAATGCGATCGTCACCTGCGCGATCATCATCATCGCAAGGAACGGCAGTGGCCAGAACGCCCGCGTCAGCAATTCGGCACGGTCCTGGCCGACGAAGACGGCCAGGATCTTGATTGTGCCGGCGAGGCCGAGATCGAGCAGACGCGACCAGTGGGTGAGATAGCCGTGCAGGCCGAGACGCGGTTCGAACAGATCGAAGTAAGACTGCCCGGCGAGCAGCCGACGCACTTCGACCAGGCGCATGGCGTCGTCGGGACCGCCCAAGGAGGTCTCAACGCCGTGCCAGAACGTGAACAGAAATACGATCGACACGACCAGCCACAGGCCAAGCGCGAGCGCGATCGCCAGGGCAAGCGCGCCAAAACGCGGAAGCTGCGAGGCCGGGTTGGACGGAAGGGCGACGCCGTCGGTCATTGAACGCGTCCAGACGTTTTCGAGCGGCGTGCCAACGGGCTCGTTTCGGGCAAACGAGAAGCGGATATCCTTTACCGAACGGCGAAGGTACCGCGCGGCGGTCAACGGCCGGTTAATCCGCACGGGTGCGGCCAAGCAGTGCAACGGCGCCGTGTCTGCGGTGCGCGCGTCAGCGCCGCCGTGTGTTCGTGCGCATGCAAATGCGGGCGTGCTGGTGCCCTCCGGACCGCCGCAATCCCGCGGCGTCGAAGAACAAGTTCGCGCGTAAACGCCGCGGACGCACGACGTCGTTCTCCGGCGCGCCGTGTCGGGGAAGAAATCTTTCAAAATTGCCAAAGAGAATAATATTCTATTTATGTCCTTCAAAAATCAGATACATAGAAAAATATTCCGATTAGTCTCGGATTGAGGTCCAGTCGATCTGCAAGCGCCCGGTGCTCGCCGGAAGCGCCGGAGTTGCGCCACCGATGTCGAATGTCGTCAGTTTTGGATCGGCGCTTGAAACCCACGACGTCGTTGCCGATGCAGACGTGCTGGTGCTGGGAGGCGGCCCTGCGGGCGCCTGGGCGGCGCTGACAGCCGCTGAGCGGGGCGCGCGCGTGGTGCTCGCGGAAAAAGGATTCGTCGGAACCGGAGGGGCGACGGCCGCCGGCAATACCACGATGATTCATGCCGCGCCGGGCTCGGATGAACGTGAGGCGGCGATCAAGCGCCGTTCGGCCCATGCGTTCGGGCTCGCCGATCCGCGCTGGATCGGGCGTGTGATCGACGAAGCCTATGATCGCCTCAACGATCTCGCGGAATGGGGCTATGCCTACCCGGTCGACGACAGCGGCTCGTCCTACCGCGGCAGTTTGCGCGGGGTGGACTATCTGCGCTTCATGCGTCGGCGCTTGCGCAAGGCGGGTGTGCGCGTGCTCGATCAGAGCCCGGCGCTTGAATTGCTGGCAAGCAACGGCGTCGTCGCGGGCGCGGCCGGAATCAGTCGCGCATCCGGTGCGACCTGGAAAGTGCAGGCGGGCGCGGTCGTGGTCGCGACCGGAGGCTGCGCGTTTCTCAGCAAGGCGCTCGGAACCAATGGCCTCACGGGAGACGGCTATCTGCTCGCCGCCGAGGCGGGCGCCGCATTCTCGGCGATGGAATTTTCCGGCCAGTATGGGCTGGCGCCGGCGTTTTCCAGCGTCACCAAAGGCATCATCTATTTTTGGGCCACCTTCACCGACGCGGACGGCAAGGTGCTCGATCGCACCGGCGATCGTCAATCCGTCGTTGCGCGCAATCTTTTGAACGGTCCGGTCTATGCCGTTATCGATCAGGCCTCGCCGCGATTGCAGGAGGCGATGCGCCGGGGGCAACCGAACATTTTCGTGCCGTTCGACCGGCAGGGGATCGACCCGTTTACGCAGCGATTTCCGGTCACACTGCGCTACGAGGGTCTGGTGCGGGGTGTCGGTGGCCTGGTTATCGACGAGCATTGTGCGACCACGGTAGACGGGCTCTATGCCGCCGGAGACGCCGCGTCACGGCAGAACCTGGTGGGCGCCACCAGCGGCGGCGGCGGACCGAACGCGACCTGGGCGATGGCCTCCGGCGTCTGGGCGGGACGCGGCGCGGCCGATTTTGCCGCACGGTTGGGCCGGCTTCACCTCGCGCGCCGGACCCAGCCGCTGGGTGGAGCGGCTTTGCGTCCGACCTCCGCGCGCAAGCCGGAGGCCGACGTGGCGGAGCTGGTCGCAACCGTGCGGCAGGAAATGCTCCCGCTCGACCGCAACTTCTTCCGCACCGGTCCGCGCCTGGAGGCCTCTCTGCAACAATTGCACGTGGCCTGGCGCGACTTGCGAACCGATTTGCTCGCGTCCCGGCAGGACGTCGCGAAGGCGCGCGAAGCGGCGGCGATGATTGCAACGGCCCGTTGGATTCTGGCCAGCGCGCTGGAGCGGCGCGAAAGCCGCGGCATCAATCGTCGGCTGGATTTTCCCGCGCTTGATCCGGCACAGGAGCATCACCTCGCGACCGGTGGTCTTGACCATGTCTGGGTACGACCCGGAACGCCGGTGCGAAAGGCGGCGGCGTCATGATCGAAGTGGTCAGCGAGAGCCGCTGCATCCATTGCAATGCGTGCGTCGTGGCGTGCCCGGACAACGTCTTCGACGCCGTCGCGCACGCGCCGCCGGTGATCGCGCGGCCGGACGATTGCCAGACCTGTTTTCTGTGCGAGCTCTATTGCCCGGTCGATGCGCTCTATGTGTCTCCGCTTGCAGACGCGCACGAGCACGTGAATGAGCGCGAACTCGGGCAGGCCAACCTGCTTGGCAGCTTCGCACGCGCGATGGGCTGGCAACGCGCGAGCCCCGGCGGGACCGACCAGGATCTCACCTATCGCATGTTCGAAGACGGACGCGTCAAACCTTGAAACCGCGAAAAGAGAGCAACATCATGCGCAATCGTTTCATCCGCAGGCTGGTGACGATCGTCCTGACGTCGGCCGCTGTCATCGGATCCATCAGTACGGCGCTTGCCGACGACTTGCCTGCCAGGGACTTGCCTGCCAAGATTCGGTTGGGCGATGTCGGCTTCGGCTTTGGCCAGCCGTTCGGGCGCGGCCTCGTCGCCATCGCCGACGCCAAGAGCTTCATCGCCGACGAATTCAAAGACACGCCGGTGAAAGTCGAGTTCTCCTATTTCATCAATACCGGGCCGGCCATCAACGAAGCGATCGCCAACGGGCAGCTTGACTTTGCCTCCTACGGCGCGGTCCCCAATACGATCGGACGCGCGAGCGGGCTTGCCACCCGGATCCTGCTGTCCTACGGCGGCACCACGATTTTCGCCGGCGCGCGCTCCGACCTGCCGATCAATTCGGTCAAGGATCTCAAGGGCCGGCGCGTGGCGGTACAGAAGGCCACCATCATCCACTGGAGCCTGATCTCCTCGCTCAAGCAAAATGGACTGAGCGAACACGACGTGACGCTGGTCGATCTCAAGAACGCCGACCAACTCGCCGCCGTGACCGCGGGAAGCGTCGATGCGATCTATGGCGCGAGCTTCTTTTTGCCGCTGCGCGACCAGGGCATCGTGAAGATCATCTACAACACCAACGAGCAGGGCGCGAAGGCGACCGGCCTGGGCGCCATCCTGGTCACTGATGATTTCCAGAAGAAATATCCGGAAGCCACCGCACGGGTCACCCGCGGGTTGGTGCGGGCTGCGCACTGGCTGGCGCAGGACGCGAATCGGGAGGAGGCGTTCCAAATCTGGGCCAAGACCGGTGTCAGTCTCGACATCCTGCGCGAGGAATTCAAAGGCACGACGCTGAAGGCCGCTTTCAATCCGCTGATCGACGATTTCTTCGCCGCGCAGTATCGCGACGTCATCGCGTTCAACCGCGAGCAGAAGCTGATCCGCACCGACGTCGACTTCACGCAATGGGTCGAGCCGAAATACCTGAACGTTGCGCTCACTCAGCTCGGACTGACGACGTTCTGGCCACTGCGCAATGCCAACGGCGATCCGCTCAAACCGGGAAATTAGTAGCGCGCGCCGGGCGGTCCGGGATGATCAATCGATGAATGTCAAATCGCTTGCTTATCGCCGGCCCGCTATCGGCGGAGTGCTGACCGATCGGACCACTGCGCAGCCATCGCGCGCCCGTCCGCTCCGATGGGGGCGACTGCTGCTGCCGCTGATCTTTCCCGCGTGTGTGCTGGTGGCCTGGCAGGTGACGGCCAGCGAAGGATGGCTTGCCGCTCAGGTTCTGCCACCTCCGTCGATGGTGATGTCGACGTTCGTCGATTTGGTTCGCGATGGCGAAATCGCCGGCAACCTCAGGATCAGCCTGTGGCGCATTGCGAGCGGATTTGCGATCGGCGGCGCCGCCGGGTTGGTGTTCGGGATATTGCTCGGGGCCTCGCGGGTCATGGATCAATATTTCGGCCCCTTGTTCAGGGCGCTTGCGCAAATTCCGTCGCTCGGCTGGGTTCCGATTCTGATTTTGATCTTCGGCCTCGATGAAGTCCTGAAAATCATCATCATCGCCAAAGCGTCGTTCGTTCCCATCGTGCTGGCGACGTCACAAGGAATTCGCAATATTCCGCAGCCTTATCGCGACGTCGCACGCGTGCTGCGACTTCGCCGACGGTCGGTTCTCCTCAAGCTGCTCATTCCCGCGGCGCTGCCGACCGTCTTCAGCGGCATACGGCTCGCGCTCAGCCACGCCTGGATCGCGTTGATCGTGGTCGAGATGCTGGCTGCGACCGAGGGTGTCGGATACATGATGGTGTGGGGGCGCACCCTGTTTCAGATCGATATCGTCATCGCGGGAATGGTCGTCATCGGCGCGATCGGCCTGGTGATGGATTTCGGCCTTACGCGCATCGAGCGACGCTTGAGTCGCTGGGAGCCCGATCATGGGTGATCGCGAACCCATTATGTCGTTGCGCCAGGCTTCACAAGCAGAGGTCAGGCCGGTCAGCGTCCGGACATTCGACCTCAGGGCGTTTCGCCGCGGGCTGACGGTGCCGTTGGCGTTGATTGTCGCTTGGGCCGTCGTCGTCGATACCGGAATGGTCCATAGCCGATTGCTGGTGCCGGTCGAGCGCGTGATCGGGATTGCCTTCATCGACGACGCCGGACGCGAGGTCTGGCGCGCGCTGGCCATCAGCGCTGTCCGCATGATGGTCGGATTTGCAGTCGGTGCGGCGACAGGGACGGCGTTGGGCCTCGCGCTCGGAGCGTCGCGCAGCGCCGATCGCGCCATCGGGCCTTGGTTTCATGCGCTGCGTCAGATCGCATTGTTCGCGTGGATTCCACTGCTGACCGCGTGGTTCGGTAACGGCGATGGGGCCAAGATCGTCTACATCGCGCTGTCGTCCTTCTTTCCGACCGTTCTCTATACCCAGCAGGGGATTCGAACGATCCCTCAGCCCTACCGCGAAGTCGCCGAAGTGTTGCGGTTGGCCTGGCACCGGCGGGTCACGAAGCTATGGCTGCCGGGGGCGCTGCCGTCGATCTTTGTCGGGATTCAGACGGCGCTGATCACCGCCTGGATCGGTACTGTCGGCGCCGAATATGCGATGGGGATGGGTCCGGGCATCGGCACCTTCATTTTCGAGGGACGCGAGCAGTTCCGCATGGACGTCGTGCTGCTCGGAGTCATCGTCTTGGCACTGGTCGGTTACGCCACCAACATCGCGTGCGGGCGCGTATTCCGGCGATTGCTGCATTGGCAAGGAGATGTCGGATGAACATTCAGCCGTTCTCGGGCGGAGAGGCAAACCTTTCGATCCGCGCCGTCAGCAAGTCTTATGTCGTTGACGAAAGACCGCTTCCGGTCCTGCGCAATATCGCGCTTGATGTCGCGTCCGGCGAATTCGTCAGCGTCGTGGGCACCTCCGGATGCGGCAAGTCGACGTTGCTGCGCCTCATCATCGGTCTCGACAAGGACTATGATGGCGACATCCTGCTCGCGGGCCACAGGATCGACGGCCCCGGACCCGAACGGGGGATCGTGTTTCAGGAGCACCGTTTGTTTCCGTGGCTCACGGTCGAGGAGAACATTGCGCTCGGCCTCGATTCCAGCACAGCGCCGCGGCGTAAGCAGGATCGCAGTATCGCGGAGCATATCGCGCTGGTCGGTCTCAACGGCTTTGAGCGGGCCTATCCCCACCAATTGTCGGGTGGCATGGCCCAGCGCGCGGCGATCGCACGGGCGCTGGTCAACCGGCCGGAAGTTCTGCTGCTCGACGAGCCGCTCGGCGCGCTTGATTCGCTCACCCGCGCGCGGCTGCAGGAGGAGTTGTTGCGAATCTGGCGTCAGGAGGGCGTCACCATGGTCATGGTCACGCATGACGTCGAGGAGGCGGTCTACCTCAGCGACAAAGTGGTGGTGATGGAATCACGCCCCGGCCGAATTCGAAGCATCGTACCCATTGCGCTGGATCATCCCCGCGATCGGGCGTCGTCGCAGTTCACTGCATTGCGGGCGCGCGTGCTGCAGGAATTGACATCCTAGTCATCAACGGGCGTCGTGGAAGATGATTCCCAGCGTGTGGCGGCGGCCGGAACGCAAGCGGCTCACGCCGTGGCGCATGGTGACGCGATAGACGCCGCGGGTGCCTTGCACTGGGCGATGGTGGACTGGAAAAATCACCGCGTGGCCTTGCGCCAGCGGAACGACCTGCGCGCGCGACTGCATGCGCGGCCGCTGCTCGGTGAGCACGAACTCGCCGCCGGTGAAATCCCGCACCGGGCATGACAGCAGCACGGCCACCTGAAGCGGAAAGACGAGTTCTCCACAAATATCCTGATGCAGACAATTATAGTCGCCCTCGCCATATTGCAGCAGCAACGGCGTCGGTTTGGTCTGCCCGCCGTCATGGCAGCGTTTGAGATAGGCGGCATGTGTGGTCGGATAACGTGCGGCCACACTCGTGATCTCGTTCCAGCGGTTGGCGATCGCGGCCAGCGGCGGGTAGAGTGCCTGACGCAGCGTGACAATTGGCTCCGGCAGCGGATAAGCGAAATATTTGTATTCGCCCCGGCCGAAGCCATGCCGTGCCATCACCACCGTGCTGCGGAAAAGGTCATCGGCACCGTAGCGGTCGGCGAGCGATGTGCATTCTTCGTCCGTCAGCAGCGGACCGATGGTGGCGAAGCCCTGCGCGTCGAGGGCGGCGCCGACCGCTGACCAGTCTACGGTTTCGACCCGCTCCGATAACGGTGCCGGGTCGCGCTGGCGTCGGACCACCGCCCGCTCCGTCATGCGGTCACGCATGCCGGCGTTTGGCGTAGCGCGGTGGATGCATCAGGCCGGCAGCGACGACAGGGGCGGAAGCCTGCGCTTTTGGCCTCGCCGGGGGTGGCGTGAAAAGCCACGTTCTCACGCAGCGCCAGCCGCGCCGAGCACGACGGCCGGCAATACACGCCGGTGGTCTTCACTGAATAATAGAACGCGCCGTCGGCCGTGGGGTCGCGGCCCATCACCGCCTTCCAGCGTTGATGATCATCTGAAAAGGGGAGGTCTTGTTCCATCGCAATTCTGTTTGCCATGCCGTCCTCGTGGGGCCGGCACTCTCTACAGCATGGTCGGAGCCGGCCCGCAAAGCTGCGCTCGCGCGCAGGACTGCGCCACCCGATTTCCGGCGGCGTTAGGCTTCGGCCGCTCACGCATGCGAGTGAAAGTAAGGTTAGAGCTTGTCGTTATTCGAAAATCCTGATTCGGCAATCCTGACGATGCGGCGTGTACCAGCGAAGCCGACCGGCTCAAAATCGGCCGTACCAACGCGCTCAAGCTGTTCAAGCTCGGAGGCTGACGCCTATTTGTTGAAGAGCGTGCCGCTCGCGCTCATGACGCCGACAGAGGGATTGGCTGCGCAATAATCCGCGAGCTTGCGGGCGTTGGCTTCGAACTTGTCGGAGTCGACGATGAGAGGCTCATCATCATCCTTGTAGTAGGCATCCAGCCAAGCGAGGGTGTAGCTGATCTCTTCTTTGCTCGTCTTCAGGAACTCTGCACACTTGATGCGCGAGAGATCAATTGTCTCCGCGAGGGCGGGTGTCGCCAAGAGCAGGTCACCGGTCAGCAAGCCGGCAGCGATGCAGGTGACGGTCAGAGCTTTCATGCGGAAGCGTCCTGGTCTTGAGGATAGAATCAGCAAGTGAAACGGCATTGCCCTATCCGGCGATCAGGCAGGAATAGAACTTACGCATTTTTTGCTGCAGAGCAACAATTGGCTGTGGATGCCGAGATACACAACGAAAAGAAGGTGTCTTGATACGCAAGGCGGATGTCGATCCGGGTGAGCATCGAGAGGTTTCGGGCCGCAGTTCGAGGCGCGTCGATCGCGTCCGTGAACGATGATTGCAGGCCTATCGTTACGCGGCGCGTTGCGGCCGGCCGGGCGACGCGGTGAAGGGGTCACCCGCCCGGCCAGCCAAACTCTGCGAGACGCCGGGACACCCCAGTGAACCCGGACGAAACGCAGGAACCCCCTTTACCGCCCCCAGCCCGCCCATAAATCCCAACACGTGGGGGTCGTCTGGACCTCTCGCGTGACGGCGCTCGAGGTCGGCTCACGCGTCTTTTCACTCGTCTTCGCACTCGGTTTGGCCTGGGATCCGCAACATCGAACACAGGCGGCGTGGCCAATGCCTCGCTCTGCGGCGCCGGCGCGGACGAATCAACGTCGGCTCCGCAGGCCCGTACAGTGTTGCAGATCCGGTAAAATAGTAGCGTTGCCGTCAGGTCACAATTCACAATTTTCGCAATGGCTTATCACCTTGCATCCGCGGATCAGGGGCGATCTTGCGCGGGTTCGTCGCCCATGTCCGTGCGTCGCGCCGCGGAGATGAATCGCGCCGCCGATGGTTAACGGGCCTTAGGGGATTGTTAGGAATTGCATTGAGGGGTCTGAAGGAATTCAGCTGCAAAGTCCGCGCATCGGTTCGAGGCGGACCTCGAAGCCGATATCTGCCGGAGCTAAAAGTCCCAGTCGCGATGTGGCTGTCCGGCTGGGACTTTTCTCCAACCCAGGCCCCTGAGCGAAAGCGGCAGCGCGCGATCACAAAAAGACGGCCCCGGCGGCGACAGGGAGTGCAACGCCGAGGCCGACAGATCGTGGCAACAATTGATGTCCCCCGACGCAGGCTTCCGTCATGCTTCGATAGCGGACGGCGATGCATCGCTACCCGTCGATCGGAGGATGAATTGTTCAATGCCTTCGATCGTTTGTGGCCTGTTTTTGGGCCGGTTACGCGGCGCCGGATCCGTTGTCGGCGTTACTTGCCCACGAAGAAATCGTGAATCAGATGATTGGTATCGGCGTTCGGGTCGGCGGGCTCGGCGGCCACGGCGTGGTGATGATGGTGCTTCTTGGCGGCGAATGCGAGCGACGGGGTCGCCGCAGCCACGACAACGGCGAGCAGAAAAGCAAGCTTGCGCATATGAGACATCCTCAGATCAAACAGGATCGTCGCCCCGATGCCCCGATATTTGAGACGACTGATGACGGTCAAGACCGCGCCGACGCGGCGCGCGAGTCGTGCACACATAAGCCCTCGGATCGCGCAATATTGACGGTGCATTGACGGATCCAAGGCCAAAAAAAACGCGGCCGACCCGGCCGCGTGACGTCATGGTGGACGAAGGATCCTTCCGATCCGATCAATCAGGCGATCACATCAGTCGGTTCAATTCTCTCGATTTGTTGTGTGAATTGTTGTCGTGCGATTGCTCCCGCGCGACCGTTGATCGATCGGAGCTATTTCTTGCCCCAGATCAGGTCGTGCAGCAGGTGGCCGGTATTGGCATTGGGTTCAGCCGCGGCGGCCGTCTGCATCTTGTGCGGATGATGCTTGGACTTCGCCAGCGCCAGAGACGGCGACGCAGCGACAACCGCAAAAGCCAGCAATAAAACAACCTTGCGCATTTTCAGCTCCCCATTCGTTAAACATTGGTTTCACCGTGGCATCATCGAGCTTCCGTCATGATTCCGTCAAGGGCGGCGTCAAAGTATTGAGACGGTTGGATTGTGCCGTTGCGTGCCAGAGCGTCCGGGGCGACGACAATGATCGGGAGCAGATTGGGCCCTGCTTACCGACAGTTAAGCGGGTCGCTTCGGCAGAGGCGGGTTATGGCGCTGCGGTGCGGCGTCAATTGCGCCCGGAGTGGCTGTGGTTCTTCATGGTTCATCAATGCGCGGTCGGTAAAAACTCGCCATGGGTGCGAACTTCATTTCCGCTGCGATTGCTTATGCGCGGTCCTTGCAGCGGCGCAGCGACGGCATATTTTTTCTCCCCGCCGGGGCCGTGCTGATCATTGCCGCGGTGGTGGCGGTCGGCGGCACGATTTGGCAATTGCGGGCCGACGCGCTCGAGGAGGCTCAGCGCGATACCAGCAATCTCGCACTGATTTTGGCCGAGCAAACCGAGCGGTCGGTTCAGGCCATTGATCTCATCCTGCATGAGTCGCAGGACGATATCGCGCACATGGGCTTCAACTCTCCTGAAGCGTTCGAAAAGGGACTGGGGGAGGAGCGCATTCACTTTTGGCTCGCCGCCAGACTTGCCCGCGTGCCGCAAGCCGATGTGCTCTTCCTCATCAGTGCCCGCGGCACGCCCGTCAATTCATCGAGGTCCTGGCCGGGGGCGTCCGCCGATTTTTCTGACCGGGACTACGTCCAGCACTTTCGTACCACCGTCGATCCCCACACTTTTATCAGCTCGCCGGTCAAAAACCGTGTCACCGGCACATGGACGATTTACCTGGCCCGGTCCTTCAATGCCGCGGACGGTCAATTTCTCGGCCTCATTCTGGCCGGAGTTGAGCTCAGCTATTTCCAGTCGATCTTCAATGCCATCGACCTGCCGCGGCATGAGACGTTCACGCTGTTGAGGCGCGACGGCACCGTGCTGCTTCGTCATCCCGACATCGTCGAGCGGGCGGGCTCCGTTCTTGCGGCAAATACCCCTTGGTACGATATCGTGGCAAAGGGAGGTGGCACCTACCTGTCGCGGGGCCAGTTCGAAGGCCGGCCGCGCATGGTTACGGTGCAGCCGCTGCGCGATTTTCCGCTGGTTCTCGACGTTGCGGTGACGCAGGACGCCGCGCTGGCGGTGTGGCGCAGCCAGACGCTCTTTATCGTCGCCGTCGCGCTTTTGCTGCTGATCTATGCCGGCTTTCTGATGCGCATGGTCCGCAGTCAGTTCCGTCGCCTGCGAACGTCAAAGACATCGCTGACGCAGCAAAATGACGATTTGATCAGGCTGTCGGGCGAACTCACCAGCAGCGAAGCGCGTCTGGCGGAGAAATCCCGCGTGCTGGAGACCACACTGGCGACCATGGATCAGGGTCTGATGATGATCGACCAGCATGGCACCGTCGTGCTCTACAACAAGCGTGCGGCCAAGCTGCTCGAATTGCCCGACGAGTTTCTGGCGCAACGGCCGACGCTGCGCGAGATTTTGGACTATCAGTGGCACAAGAATCTTTGCGGCCGCGAGGACAAGAATTTCGAGGACTTCGCGCGCCCCCGACAGGTTTTCGATCGGCAGAACTTTCAGGAAATGAGGTTTCCCAGCGGGCGCGTCGTTGAAATCCGCAGCGTTCCGCGGGCGGGCGGTGGCGCCGTGCGCACGTACACCGACATTACGCAACGCAAGCAGGCTGAGGAGCGCACACGCTATTTTGCCCATCATGACGATCTGACCCGATTGGTCAATCGCTCGGTCTTCCGCGGACGTCTGGAGGAGGCGATGGCTCTCGCCAACAGCGATCGCCGCGGCCTCGCTGTGTTCTACCTCGATCTCGATCGCTTCAAGGAGGTCAACGATACGAGGGGGCATGAAATCGGCGATCGCGTGCTGGTCGAAGCCGCCAAACGCATGCGCGGCGCGGTCAGATCGATCGACACCGTCGCCAGAATCGGCGGGGACGAATTTGCGATCATCTTGCCGTTTCTGGAAGACCCGGAAGCCGCCATCGCCCTTGCAAAACGTCTCATCATGCTGATGGGCGGGCCCTTCATCATCGACGTCGAGGCGTCAAATATCGGCGTGTCGATCGGTATCGCCCTTTTTCCGCAGCATGGCCGAACGATCGATGCATTGCTGCGACATGCCGATCAGGCGCTCTATGCGGCCAAGCATTCCGGACGCAATACCTTTTGCATCAGCGGCGTCGGCGCGAGCGATGCGGAGCTGGCCGAGACCCGACGGGGAGCCCCGCTGGAGCATTAAAAGAGCTTGTGGCGGCTCGGAACTCCAACCTCCTCCAGCATCCGCTCGCGTTAACGTGTGCGTAATAACTTCGCATAAAATGCGCATAAAAAGCGTTGGCTGTGCGACAACACCGTCGGGTTTGCGCAAATAAATGCGCGTGGCTTTCACGCTTCCTCAACCGGGACGGGCTAAAGAGCATTATGCGCTCGCTCTTGTTCACCAGCGCGCGGGCTTTTTTTCGCTCTACGGCAAATCAAAACGTCTCGTTTTTTCTGCCCGCCGGCGCCGTGCTGATCGTCGGATCGCTCGTTGCGGTCGCGGCGACGATTTGGCAATTGCGATCTGACGCACTGGCCGAAATACGGCGGGACAACGCAAATCTGGCGCTTGTTCTCGGCGAACAGACCGAGCGGGCGGTCCAGGCGATCGATCTCGTCGTGCGGCAGATGCAGGACGAAATCGCCGGCATGAACATCGAATCGCCGCAGGCGTTCGAGAGAGTGCTCGCCGCCGAGAGTTTCCACCGGCTCCTCGCCAGCAAACTAAATAGACTGCCGCAGGCGGAAGCCCTTGCGGTGACGGGCGCGAGTGGGCTGATTGTGAATACCTCGCGGACCTGGCCGATCGCATCGGTGGATATTTCCGATCGCGACTTCTACCAGCATTTCAACATGTTCGATGATCGCCACGCGTATATCAGCGCGCCGGTGCAGGGGCGTTTGAGCAGCGGAGGTTGGACGCTGTATCTGGCGCGTCGCGTCAACGCGGCTGATGGCCGGTTTTTGGGGCTGGTTCTCAGCGCGGTGCAGCTCAAATATTTCGAGGATATCTACAAGTCGGTCAACCTGCCGCGGAAGGAGTCGTTTCTGCTCGCCCGAAGTGACGGCACGGTTCTGGTGCGTCATCCCGATGGCCAGCAACGGGCGGGGTATGTTCTGCCGCGCGATTCGCCCTGGTACCAGGTCGCAGCCGAGGGGGGCGGAAGCTACGTCTCGTCCGGCAATTTCGACGGCATGCACCGATTGATTTCGGTGCATCCGCTGCGGGACTATTCGCTGGTCGTATCCGTCGGGGTTACCGAGGCGGCTGCGCTCGCCGCGTGGCGAAAGCAGGCGTTGTACATCGGCGCCGCGGCGCTCTTGCTGCTGGCCTATGCCGTTTATCTGGTGCGCACGGTGCGTGAGCAGTTTCGTCAATTGCGCGATTCCGAAAGTTCGCTTGCCGGTCGGAATTTCGAGCTGACCTATCTCTCCGACGAACTCAAGAAAAACGAGCGACAACTCCTGGAGAAGTCGGGCGAGCTCGAGATGACGCTCGACACGATGGACCAGGGCTTGATGATGATCGACGACAAGGGAGCGATCGTCGTCTGCAACAAGCGGGCGGCCGAAATTCTTGAGCTCCCGCGCGATTTCGCGGAATCGCGGCGTGACTTCAGCGAATTGCTCGCCTATCAGTGGTACGTCAACAAAAGCGGTTCGGACGAGGAAAGCTTCGAAGAATACGTTCGTGCGCGCACGATATTCGACCGGCCCTACACCCACGAACTCCGGCGCTCAAACGGAAGTGTCATCGAATGCCGGAGCATGCCGCTGTTGGACGGCGGTGTCGTGCGCACCTATACCGACATTACGGAACGAAAGGCCGAAGAGGAGCGGACCCGTCATGTCGCGCTGCATGACGGCCTGACGCAGCTCATCAATCGCACCGCCTTCAACGAAAAGCTCCAGGAGGAGACGATGCGGGCGGCGATCGACCAGGTCAATCTGGCGCTGTTCTATCTCGATCTCGATCATTTCAAGGCGGTGAATGACAGCCGCGGTCACGATATCGGGGATCGCGTCTTGGCGGAGGCGGCGCACCGGATGCGGGGCGTCATCCGCTCGGGCGACACCGTCGCCCGTCTCGGCGGAGACGAATTCGCGGTGATTCTTCCGTTTCTCGACAAGACCGAGAGCGCCGTGGCGCTGGCGCAGAGATTTATCGCCGTGCTGGAAGCACCATTCCTGATCGATGGCCACGTGTCCGTTATCGGCGCCTCAATCGGCGTCGCGTTGTTTCCGGAGCATGGCGACACGATTGACGATCTGTTGCGGAACGCCGACGACGCGCTCTACGAAGCCAAGCGCTCCGGCCGCAACACCTATCGTGTCAGCCGGGGACGCTGGCAATCGCATCCGCGGGTCGCCTAGGAGGCATCAATTCGCAGCCACAGTCGACGCGCAGGCGGTCTCAATGGATCGGCAACCTAGTCCACGCGACGAAGGCGCTTGCCGTAGCGATCGTCCGGATAGAGCGCCGGCGCATAAAATGGCGGGTAATAATAAGGGAAGGCCGGATAGGGAGCGTAACCTGACGGTGGCGGAAAATAATATTGCGTGGTGCCGACGCTGCGACCGAGCGTACGCCCCGCAATGCGCGCCTTCTGTCCGCCGCGGTGTCGAACGTTGATGACTTCGCTTGGCGCTGCTACAGCAATCGCAGGTGCGGACATCGATAGTGTTCCCGCATGGGATCGGCCGACGTTGGCGGGCATGATAGTGACGGCAATGGCGCTGATCAGCGCCCTGGTCGTGGCAGTTCGCATCTCCGAACCCCTCCGCTTTAAACCATCATCGTCTGCAACTTATAGCGCAATTCACCGCGTGGGACATTGCCGCTCATGGCGGGCGCCAGGCAGCATGGTAGGGGACGGCGAACGTTCGGCTTGGAGCGCATGCAAGTTGCTGCTTAACTATACCGCTCACTCATGATGCTTGTGCAAATATCGGCGTACGATTGAATTCATCGCTTGGGTCGTTCAGCGGTCGCTTCAAGGTTGGGTTTGGCGGTACCTTCTGGTAGTTTGCTTCATGGATGAGATATCGATCGTTTCGGATTCTGCCGACGCCGCCGCGGATATTGGTCGCCAATTGGCGGGAATCTTCGTGACCCAGTCCTTTCTTCTTGGCGGTCTTCCGAAAGCCAATCCCTCCAAGTACACCATCATCGACATCGATCTCCGGGACGGCGCTCATCTTGGTGAGCTTCGCCTGTGGCTGGAACGTCGCCCTCGAAACGGGAAGGTCATTGTCGCCGTCGATCGCGGTGTTCGTCGCGATGCTGTGCAGGCCTTCGCCATGGGTGCCACCGACGTCATCGATCGACCGATTGTCGCGAAGGCCCTGCTGACGAGACTGTTTGGCGACATCGGAGCCTTGTTCGACGACGACGCGCTGGCGTCTGGCGAGAATTCCGACGGCGTCGCGCAAGGCGGGGGCGCGCTCCGCAGTATTTTTCTATCCGCGGTGTCCGGCGCTCCGGTCGACATGAAGACCATTGATGCTGCGGGCGAAGCCGTCGTTGCCAACATCGAATCCGAAGGTCTCGTGAGCTGGATCGACAAAGTGCGCCACCATCACAGCCAGACCTATCAACACTGTCTGCTCGTCACCGGCGTCTCGGTGACGTTTGGCCGACAGCTTGGATTTACCAACGCGGACAAACGCAAGCTTGCATTCGCGGGGCTGCTGCACGACATCGGCAAGGCTAAGATTCCGCTCGCCATCCTGGAAAAGCCGGGTCCGCTCGACGCGGCGGAAACCGAGGTCATGAAGGAACATCCGCAGTTGGGGTTCGAGACGTTGAAGGACATGCAAGGCATCGATCACGACATGCTGGACATGGTTGTGCACCATCACGAGTATCTCGATGGATCGGGCTATCCGCATGGGTTGGAAGCGAGCCAATTGTCCGATCTCGTCCGCATGATGACAATTGCGGATGTATTCGGTGCGCTGATCGAACGGCGTCCCTACAAGCCGCCGATGTCCGGGCCCGACGCCTATCAGCTGCTGGAAAAAATGGGTTCGAGACTCGACCAGGATCTGCTGCGGGAGTTTCGGCCGATCTCGCGTTTGAACGCAAAATGACGTTGACGATTCAATAACCGCGGCAGGCTAAAATGGCCTCATGCGCTGGGTATCTTTCATTGTTGTCGTGATCGGCCTCTATGTCGCCGATGCATTGTTCTTTCACGGCCAATTGGCCCGTGAAACCGGACAGTTTGCAAACGACCTTGGACATTCGCTCAATCAGCAGTTCGCCGACTTGGTCAGACCGCTGGTCCGCTAAAGCGTAAGTTCAAGCCGAGAAGCTCTCCGGCCTAGAATTTCCACGAGGTCACGGCTTCAATGCCGCTGCGCAGAGGGGAGGCGGAAAAGCAAGTGTAATGATTCAAAACGGATTTAGCCGAAGCGCACGATGACGCTAGGATGCGGTGCGATCGCGCTTCGCCGGATCGGCTTCCAATTCCGCGGCGACTTGCTCCCAGGCCTTGACCCCGGAATTGTCCCCGCGTGTCCGCATTTCCTGCACCTTGGTCTGAACCACCCGACGGGCGCGAGGGCCGTACCACGCTCTGCAGGCCTGGGCGTAGATCTGTGCTGCTTCACCGGGGGTGATATGCATATATTACCTCCACTCGTGCACTCGAGAATGACCGGCGTGCAACTACGCATAGTTCCCTTGATGCACGCAAGGGAGGTAGTGCATTTTGTCGCAATTGCGAGCGCGGAACGTATTCACTTTTCCGCGCGGGAGCGCGGATTGCCGGGGCAATGCGGCCGTTCAGATGATCAACGATAACACGCGGCCTGACATGTTCCGAGTTATGTCAGGAAATCTTGTCATCTTCGCGGACATCAAAGGGGCATGACTGTGGATAGCGGGAACTGATCGCGTGGCAGGAAGCGCCACACCATCAAGCATGTCGCGGTGCGCGGCGAGCCCTCCGACACTCTAAATCGTGCCCGGGCTGCGTCTGTCAAAGATCCCAAGACACTTCTGCGCGTCCGGTGGCATGTCGGGCACGAGAATGAGACGGCCCATGAACGTCGTCCAGGGCTTTTCCGCGACCGGCTGAAGGTTTGCAAGATTCCAGAATTGCCGTTCCGTCATCGCAATCTCGGTGACGCCGTTGTCCAACACCCAGCTGCGAAGCATCGACAGCCGGCTTTGTTCCGAGTTTGAGAACATGGTCTCAGGGAGCGTTTTGCGCACGATTCAATCTCCTTGTCGGCCGGTCGCGTGTGCGGCAGCGGGCTGCGCCATGGCGCACGCATTTTGAAACATGTCGGGCACTCCGTCGGCGAGCGGCAACGCCGCCGGTCAGACATCGGGCCGTTTGTCGTCGGTGGTCTCGGTCAGCGTGAAGCGAGGAACACGGGAACTGTTCCAACTGTACATGCTTCTCATACAGATCTGACAGTCGACGTGGTCGCGCTGCCGGAAGGACACCGTGGTGAGAATTAACTGATATTCCGTCCGGCAATGCGGACACTTGAAAATCGCCATTGCACAGTATGGGCTTGTTCAGCGTAAAGAGCCAGCAATGCCGGCGTTCTCGAGCGGTTCCGACGGTGCGGCAAGCCGGGCTTGGGTTGCTTTGCGTCATTGAAGGGTGAATAACAGCGCGCCAAATGCGTCGTATCCCTCCGGAGACAATTGACTATGAAAGCAAAGAAGCCGTTGCAATCGGACGCCCCGATCGTGTTGGAAGGCAAGCTGCAGACCGTGCGGGTTTCGCGCCCAAAGGGCGTGACCACGGTCGTAAACGGTGCCGACGACATCGACGTGCGCGACGGCTCGCTGATGCTGCTGACGCGAGAGGCGAACGGACGGGAGACCTGCGTTCTGGTGTTCGGCCCAGGACAATGGATCAGCGCCAATGTCGACCCGGTTTGATGGCAACGAAGAGATCAAGATGGATAAATCGGCGAGGACGCGCGCGGAGCTCGAAACGATGGTGTTGGACCGGCTGCGCGCCGCACCGGACTGCGGAGGCGCCTTGCACGTGACGGTCGTGCCCTATGACGATTATCGGGTGCCGGCGACATGGGAGGTCGCGAGTTTCGATCCGGGTGTGTCCGAGCGGGAGCCGTGCGAGCGCGCGCTGAGCGAGATTATCCGCAGTCTGCAGCACAGCTTCGACGTCGCGTCCTGACGTTTATTTGCCGATGAACTTTCTCAGCGCGTCATTGATCTTTTCTTGCCAGCCAGGTCCGGATTCCTGGAAGTGATCGAGCACATCCCGGTCGATGCGCAGGGAGACGAGTTCTTTCGCGCCGGGAAGGGAAGGCTTCTTGGGAGGAGCTTCCGGCGGCTTCGTCGTTGCTGCCTTGAACATGGCCTCGGCAGCTTGCCGCGGATCGGTGGTTCGTCGAGGTCTGTCGCTGCTCATAAATGATTGATCCAGTTGCGTGATGAATGGCGCGGTGATTCGGCGGCTGCCGCGAGCCAAACGTTATTGTCGTATAGCATTTTGCAGGTGCACCGTCGCGGACGGTACCGTCCCGCCGCAGAGCGGTTAACGCGATTCTGACATGCTGGCAGAAATGGGCAAATCTAAGGGGGCGCCGCGCCGCCGATAGCGTTCGGTTCGCGCCGAAGGCCTCCGTGATCGGCGTTGGTATTGCGACACTAGGAACCATTGTCGCGGCGCACGGTCTTCGGCGCCTCTTCCTTCAGCTTGTTCAGGGCGTCCGGCATCATGCGGCCAAACATGGTGCTCAACATCGCGGTCGGAATCAGACCGCCATTGTTCTCGTTTCCCTCCGTACCCGACATCAGGAACTGCGGCACCAAGGGCTGATTGATCTTGGTCAGGGCATCGGCAAACCGCGAGAAATTCTGCTCCGCCAGCCGGTATTCCGGACCGCCATAAGCATCGACGGACAGTTTTGTAGCCTGCGCGTTTGCGGTACCGATCGCGAGCGCCCGGTCGGCTTCGCCCTGTCCCTCGAGGCGTGATCTCTCGCCGATCGCCGCCGCCGTCACCTTGACGGTCTCGGCGTCCTTCTGCGCCCGCGCCAGCGCGGCCGCGCCTTCATTTTCGTGCACCTTGACCTGGATGAGCGACTGGGTGAGCGCGGTTTGAGCCGCCGCCGTGGCTTTGGCCTCGTTGAGCGTGCGTTCCTGCACGGCCGCCTTTTCCTGTTCTTGAAAGGTCGAGACCTGTTCGCGTGCGACCTGGCGTGAGCGCAACTGGATGAGGATGTTCTCGATGGTCTGGTCGCCAGCGGGGGCGCGCGGCGTGCCGATCAGAACTTCCTGCAATTCGAGCGAATAGGCCTCGAATTTGGCCTTCATCTCATTGGCCGATTCCTCCTGGATCGCCGCACGGTTCTGCAGCAATTCGATCAATGTCATTTTCTGCGCGATGTTCTTGAAGAACGCGCTGACCATCGGATCGAGCGTCTGCTCGACCAGCTTCTTCACGTCGCCGAAACGCTGGATGATCATCGGCGCCTTCTTGTAGTCGATGTGCATGACCACCGACAGCGGCAGGGTGGGTTCGAATGCGTCTTTGGTGATCAGCGAAATCTCCGACAGATTCTCGTCGAGACGCAAGGCGCCGACCTCGCCGCGGACCCATTTGAGAATGAAGTTGACGGTGGGGATGATCTCGATTTTTCCGGCGTAGGTATTGAATGCATATTTGCCCGGCAGCATCGGATCCTGCCAGACGCCACGACTGCCGTTCACGACCAGTTCGCCGTGCCGATATTGTTCGCCGGAGACGTCTCCGGTCTTCGGTCCGGTATAGAAAATCACCACGCCGACATTGCCGACCGGAATCACGGTTTTAGGCACCGCCTCGATGGTCGCGAACAGACGATTGATGTACCAGGTGCCCTCGACAACGACTTGCAACTGGCGGCCACGAAAGCCTCCGGCCTTGAGAAATCTTTCCGGTTCCTGAAAATTGTTGTGAAACGTCCCCTCGACGCGCAGATCGGTTCCCACTTCCGGCGCGATGATTTCGCCCGGAGGCAGCGAGGGTCCATCATGGACCGTGACGATCCCGACCAGATCCTGATCGGCGGCGAGGATCACGGGAACGAAGCCCTTACGATCGGCGATCGTCTGTTTCATGCTGTCGAGAACGTTTTGCTCCTGCGGGCTGAGCGCGTGGCCGTAGACCCGCTCGTCGGTGATGATGGCGAACTGCGTGGTGTTGATGGCATAGGTCCCTTCGCGCAGGACCTTGCGCTGCGGGCCCTTCTGCCCGCCGTTGAGCAGGAACCGCCGCGCGTCCTGAAAATCCGATTTGTCGTCGGTGTCGTTGGCCGCGAGCACCTGAGAGGCACCCAACGGTTCGCCGTCGCGGGCAAAGACATAGGCGATCTTGCCTTGTCCGACGGTGACGAGGTCGGATTTCTGGATGCGGTAGGTAAAGGGAAAAAAGACATGGATGCCGCCGCGCAGAATCTCAGGCTCGAACCCGGCTTCGCCGTGAAGCGCGATGAAGCCCGACTTGATCGAGCCTCGCGCGGCCCACATCTTTTCGACGATGCCGACCTGATTGTTGGGGATGTAGCGAAAGATATTGGCGATGCGCAGAACAATCAGTACGGCAACGACAATACCCACCCACATGGCGACGGTAGTTAGACCGCTGATGTCCATGGTGTGAAATCTCCGATGTCATGAAATGACTCTGGGTGCCGAGAGATCCGCATGACACGGTCGACGCGGCCAGTGCTAAATCCACCATAATTGTGTCAATTGCGAAGTGCGATCTCAGCGGAATTGTCCTGCACTGATTTGCCGCGTGTGGGGCGATCAAAGGGTGGCAGCAGCGAATGGCCGAGCCGGCATCGGGTGCGTCAGTCGGTTTGCGGTTGGATCTTGTTGTCGCGCACGACCTGGCCCCAGCGCGCAATTTCGCTGCGAAGCAGCGTCTGCGCCGCCTGCGGCGAGCGCTGATCTTTCGGGAAGGGCGCGACGCCGAAACCGGCCCAGTTCTTCAGGATCGCCGGATCCTCCAGGGTCGTCTGCAGGACAGCGTTGAGCTTCGCGACGATCGGCTGCGGCGTACCCGCCGGTGCGAATATGGCGTGCCAATAGGTGATCTCAAACTTGGGTCCGAGCTCCTGCACGATGCTCTCGGTGGCCGGAAATTGCGCCGAGCGTTCCCTGGCGGTGATGCCGAAGGCCTTGATCTGTCCGGAGGTCACCATGCCCATCACCTGCTGCGGAGTAGCGAAGAACAGATCGACATGGCCGCCGAGCAGATCCTGCAAGGCGGGGGCGGCGCCGCGATAGGGGATCTGATCGAGCGAGATCTTGGCTTCCTGCATCAGCAGCGCGGTGGTCAGATGCGCGGTGCTCCCGGTGCCGAAATGCGCGACCTTTGCAGGATTGGCTTTCATCCACGCCAGCAGTTCGCTGAAGCTGTTGGCGGCGAGCGAGTTGCGTCCGACCAGCAGCAGCGGATTGGAATTGATGAAACCGAGCGGGGTCAGGTCCTTCTCGGTGTCGAAACTGAGGTTGGGATAGAGCGAGGCGTTGGCTGAAATCTGCAGGTTGTGAACGAGCAGGGTATAGCCGTCGGGCGCCGCGTGAGCGACGCGGGCAGTGGCAATGGTGGTGCCACCGCCGCTGATATTTTCGACAATGAAACTCTGACCCAGCGCCTCGGCGAATTTCGTTGCCAGCACGCGTGCCACCTGATCGGTCGGGCCACCGGCCGGGTAGGGCACGACGATGGTGACCGTTCGGCTTGGATAATCCTCGGCGTGCGTCGTTCGGCTCCAGCCGAGAATCAGAGCCACAACACATGCGATGCGAGCAATCCTGATGCAACACTTCACGGGCGTCTCCCTGTGCAGCGAAGCGCATTTTGCTTGTTGTTGTGGGCGCGCGTAGTGCAGCGAGTATGACAGGATCAGGCACGCTCGCCTACCTCGGCGGAATGACCGGCAGCAGCACATACGGCATCCTGCCGGGAACAAAATGCAGCGTGTTCTTGCCGCCAAAAATCGCCGGCGGGCGGTCCTCGGAATTGTGGTGGGTGAACGGGCCTACACCTTTCATCGGGTAAGGCGCATGGGCCAGTCCAGCGTCGGAGCCGTCGTATTCATAGTCCTTGCCGCGAATGGTCAGGCCGAGCCGGTAGCCGGGAGGCACGACGATACAGGTCGGCCAGATCTCGACGTCGAGTTCCACGGGCTGGTGCGGCGTGAGCGGCTGCTCCTCGTCATGGGTGTGGTAGGGCCGGTAGGGCAGCGTTCGCGCAAGGTCGAGCTTGCGGTGTGAGGCGCGGAGCCAACCAAGGCCGATCGGCACCCGCGGGTCGTTCGATCCGATAAAGGTGACCTCCTGGCCGACGGGGTCGAACAGCCGCAGCACCAGAAACAGGTCCGCATCGACGCTGTCGGAGGATAGAAAGATCTTGGCGGCGACCGGGCCGGTGATTTCCAGTTCGGCGCTCATGGCCGGGGTCAGAAAGGTGATCCCATCGCCGGTGCAGTCATAGGCGAGTGTCCGCGCGGCGGTCGCCGGATCGACCCCGAGCCCAAGCGTTTCCGGTTGCAGATAATATTTCGTCCATTGCGTTCGTGCGAGCGGCCATTCGTTCTCGGCGCGCAGGGTGAATTGTTCGCCCGGCCGGCGGATGTTCAGGGAGACGCGCGGCTGCCGGCTCCAGCCGCTGTCCTCGCCTTTGAGAAAGTGGCCGAAGAAGCGCTTCTGCAGGTCCTCGCCGTAATTGCTGTAGAAATGGGTGAAGTGCGTGTCACCGTGCACTTCGAGCCACTTTTGCTGCGAGCCCGCACGCAGAAAGCCCTCGAAATTTCCGCGCGTGTGCAAGCCCTGGCCGCCCCAATTGGCGGCGGACAGCAGCGGGACATCGATGTCTTCCCAGCGCGGAATGCGGTCTTGATAATAGGCATCGATGTTTCGCCGCCGCAGTGCTTCGTCGGCGACATCGGCGCGCTGACGTGCGCGCTCGGCTTCCGGCAGCGTCTTGTCGCCCGCGACCGGGGCTCCGGTGACAACGCTGCGGGGCCCGCGTTCGCCGATGCCGTATTGCACGCCGGTGACTTGCCGTCGCGACCACGTGCTCAGGAAGTCGCAGAGGATCCCGCCGTGCCGGCAGAGTTCGCGATAATAGTCCGAGGCGCCTTCCCAGATGCAGAGGGCGGCGAGATGCGGCGGCTTGAGTGGCGCCACCTGCCATTGGTTCATGGCGTAATAGGAAATGCCGTGGATGCCGACCTTGCCGTTGCTCCAGGCCTGGGTTCCCGCCCATTCCACGCATTCGTACAAATCTTTGGCTTCGCGCGGCGACCATACGTCGAGGACCCCCGGTGAATTGCCGGCGCCGCGGGAGTCAACGCGCACGCACGCATATCCGTCCGGCACCCATTTTTCCGGATCGACCAGTTCCCAGTTCTGGTACTTATTACTGGATCCCTGCAGAACCTCGGGCGCAGCTTTGATCACGCGCGCCCATTGGCTTTTGTAGGCTTCTTGAAAGGACAGGCCCTTGGCATAGGGACCGTAGCTCAAAATAACGGGATGTCTGTCCTCTCCCAACGGGCGAAAGACGTCGGCCCGCAAGACGATGCCATCGTCGACTGTGATCGGCACATCCCATTCGATCCGCATGGCGTCGCGGATGTTATTCTCTTTCTGATTCATGCTGCCCCGGTCCCCGTTGCGTGCCCCTATCGTCCCGATTTGCGCGGCGGCCGCAAGCGGTCGTCGGATAATTCGCATCACGTGCGGCGCGGCGCCGCCACCACGATGCAGCCGCATTGCAGGAGGATCCTGCTGCGGCGGGCGGGCTTGCAATCGCGGAGGCGACGATGAGGTTGTTCCAGCGGCGAGATGATCGGCGGCATCGGGCCATTGTTGCGTGTGCGGCCTCGGTGCTTTGCGCGCTCGGGATCGCCGGCGGATTCGTGGCGCCGGCGCATGCGGCGGACTTGGACGTCGGTGCTCCGGACGCCGGTGCTTATGACGGCGAGCAATATCAACGCCCCTATGCGTATCCGCAGCGCGGCGCGGTCTATCCGCGTCCGGATGAAGGGCCGATCTATGATCGCCGCCGCGCCTACGATCCGCCCTACCGTCCGCGGGCCTGGGCCGATCCCTATGGCTATCGCGACGAACCGCGGCGGTACGAAGCGTATCGCTATGACCGTTATGGCTACGACCACGACCGCTACGACCACGATCGTCCCTACGCGGAGATGCGTCCGCCGCTCCCGGCGGCTCCGCGCGGTCCCTATGTCGATCAGCGCTTCGATCCGCGCGACGACATGCTGGCCGATGAGGCGCCGCCGCCTTACGGATGGCGTGCGCCGCGCTGGTGACGGACGTCGCCCGGCAGGGCTGTCGAAAAATAATGTCGGCGGACCAGATCAATGCCGGCGCTGGTGGGTGATTCGCTTGGTGCCGCGACGAAGGTCTCGGACGTGCTGAAGATCTCGGACGTTTTGATGCGCGGGAACTTTGATACCCGGATGACGTTGGGCGTCTGACGGTTATCAAAGGAGTAAAGCCATGGATTGGAATCGGGTCGAAGGAAACTGGAAACAGGTCAAGGGCAAGGTGAAGGAGCAATGGGGCAAGCTCACCGACGATGATCTCACCGCCATCAACGGAAAGCGGGACCAGCTCGAAGGGCGCATCCAAGAGCGCTACGGCGTGGCCCGCGACGAGGCCCGCAAGGACATCGACACCTGGTTCTCGAAACAGACCTGGCAGTAACTCAGTCGTTCCAGCGATGGAACAGTGTTCGACAACGGCGACCCCGGTTCATTCCGGCGTCGCCGTTCGTCGTCAGACCGCCGTTCAAGCCGATGGCGCAATCGTCCCGCCCGGGCTTGCCTGATCGACCACCGCGGGCAGATGCTCAGCGAGAAGATTGAGCATGCTGTCGACGGGTAGGCCGAAATGCTGCGCGATGGCCTTGACCTGTTCGTTGCCGAGCGCCGAGCGCAGTTGATCCGCGGTGATCGGCAGATTCTTGCCGTCGCCGAGCCAGGATTGAACCTGAGTGCCGAGGCCGGCTTGTTGCAGCTTTGCGACCAGGCCCTGCAAGTCGCCAAGATTGGTCTTGGCGAGGACCGCGGAAATCAACGCCGGCATGGCTTGCGCTTCGACCTGTCCGGCCGCGCCCTTGAGCGCGCCGCTGATGTCATCGAAAAGACCCATGACTTAACTCCTGCATAAGAGGTCGAGCGCGGCGACATTGCCGCGCCGGTGGTCGAGGCGAATCAAGGATGCTTTTCGGCCTTCGATGCGCGGAAGCCCGCGGCGGCGGTGTTCCGCTCGCACATGTAGGCGCCCTTCTTGGTGGTGCCGTAATCCTTGGTGCCGTTATAGTGATAGATGTCGGAATTCAAATTGACCCAAACCACCGTGTCGGTCGGGCACTGCGCCTTGGCTTGCGCTTCGGTCGCGAATTGTCCGGCGCCTGACGGCGTTCCGCTCGCCGGCGCGGCGGCGGGCTTCGCTGCCGTTGTGGGGGGCGGTGCAGGCCGGGCGGCGGCTGCGGGCGCCGGGGCAGGCGCGGGTGTCACGGCGGTGGGAGCCGGAGCGGCGGTGGGTTGTGCGGTTGCGGCGCCGCCGCGGCATTCCGCGACATAGGCCTTCTCGGTCTTCCCCGCCTGCTGCATCGCGGCCTTTTGTGCCCGCCACTCGTCTTCGCAGGCCTTGACGGTTTTCTTGTCGCCGGTCGGTGCGGCGGCCACAGGCTTGCTCGGTTCAGCGGCCGGAGCGGCGCCGGCGGTCGTATGGCATTTCTCCACGTAGGCTTTTTCGGTGGTGCCGGCCGCCTGCATCGCCGCCTTCTGCGACCGCCATTCGTCGCGGCATTCCTTCTCGGTCTTCTGTTGGGCGATTGCGGCGGTCGAGCATAAGACGGCGATGCTGAGTGCCGCCGCGCTGCAGATCGTGGTTGCGAAAGATCGGTTCATTGTTGGGGCCTCCTTGTCGGCGATGCGCGAGAGCATCGCGAATTGCGATTGGATTGCGCGGACGACTGAAACGCGCCGCCAGATGGGTATTGCAGACGCTCCGAGCGTGCGGCGTTACGGGCCGACAGCGTCGGAGACGCACTTCTTGGTGAAGCTGGTGCGCGCCGCACCGGCGAGCTTCTTGTCCCCGGCGGTGGTGTCGCAGGTGGTCTTTGCGTCGCGCTCGCACTTGTTCAGGAAACTGGTCCTGGCTGCGCCTGCGAGCTTTTTGTCATCGGCGTTGCTGACGCAACTCGCCGACGCGGTGTTGACGGCCATTGCGGAGATGACGAGTGCAAACAGGAATCTGGTCATGCGCGCCTCCCGGCATGCTGACCCCCAGCCACAGGATGTTCAGCCGGAACCACGCTACGACGGCGAATACAAAATTACACTAAGTATATTTGCGTATTTCTTGACAGTTCAAGTAATTGGAGAAGTTTTGGAAGCATTGAATAAATATACAACTATACGATGACTTCAGCGTGTGCTGCTTAGAGTCTCGGCATGACGGCTTCAACGCGGTTGCGCGCCGAGGCGGGTTACCGCGCAGCCCGCCGCGGCCGTCACGACGCGACGGAGGGCAACCGCGATGCGCGGCGCAATGGCGAAATCAGTTCGCCGATGATTGCGAGGACTGCAGCGGAGCCGCCGACTGCGTCGGCGGGATCTGATCGGGGTTCGGCGGAAATGCCGCATTGGTCGCGGTTCCGCGCAGCAGGTCATCCGCCAGATGCAGGGCCTTGTCGTTCTTGGCGTCGGGCGGGACATAGGACTGCGAGCCGGTCTGCTCGTCGCCCTGGGCCTTGAGATGTCCGCGCAGGGAGGCCTCGCTCATGCGATCCTGATTGCCCTTCAACTCGTCGGGTACGTCCTGCAGCACCTCGATTTCGGGCGTGATCCCCTGCGCCTGGATCGAGCGCCCCGAGGGCGTGAAGTAGCGCGCGGTGGTGAGCCGGAGCGCGCCGGTATCCCCAAGCGCCATAATGGTCTGCACCGAGCCCTTGCCGAACGAGCGAGTGCCGAGAATGGTCGCCCGCTTGTGATCCTGCAGGGCACCGGCGACGATTTCGGAGGCCGAGGCGGACCCGCCATTCACCAGAACGATCAGCGGTTTGCCCTTGGTGAGATCGCCGCCGGTCGGCTTGGCGTCGAAGCGTTCCATGTCCTCGGGCTCGCGGCCGCGGGTCGAGACGATTTCGCCCCGGCTCATAAAGGCGTTGGAGACCGAGATCGCCTGGTCGAGCAGGCCGCCGGGATTGTTGCGGAGGTCGAGGATATAACCCTTGAGCTTGTCCTGCGGGACTTTCGCGGCGATGTCGTTGATCGCCTTCTTCAGTTCGTCGCCGGCCTGGGCGTTGAACTGGGTGATGCGAATGTATCCGACATCCTCGCCCTCAAGGCGGTGGTTCACCGAACGGACCTTGATGGTCTGCCGGACCAGGGTGACCTCGATCGGCTTGTCGGTGCCCTTGCGGGTAATTTGCAGGCGGATCTTGCTGTTGATCGGGCCGCGCATCTTGTCGACGGCCTGGTTGATCGTGAGCCCCTTGATCGGCTGACCATCGAGCTGGGTAATGATGTCGCCGGACAGAATGCCGGCCTTGGCGGCCGGGGTATCGTCGATCGGGGTCACTACTTTGACGAAGCCGTCTTCCAGCGTGACCTCGATACCGAGGCCGCCGAACTCGCCGCTGGTCTCCACTTCCATGTCGCGGAAGCTCTTGGCGTCCATGTAGCTCGAATGCGGATCGAGCCCGTTGAGCATGCCGTTGACCGCGGATTCGATCAGCTTGCTGTCGGACGGTTGTTCGACGTAGCGCGAGCGCACCACCTCGTAGATCCGGCCGAACAGTTCGAGCTGCCGATAGGTCTCCGAGGCGTCCTGGCTGGTGGTGGCCGCGTGGGCAACCGGGAACAGAGCCGGGGGGAAGGGATGAGCAACCAACAGCGTCAGGATGCTTCCTGCCGCAACGCCTGCCAAGAGGAGAGAGGTCCGACGCATGTCTAGGTCACTCTTTCGATTATTGATCTCACCCGACTCTGGCCGCCGCGGTCAAGTGTTGTCTCATTCAAACAGTTCGGCCCATATGCGGCCGTTTGGTGGCATCCCATGGTTAAGGTCGCCGGTAACCATCCAAATGCCGAAATATTGAATAGCGCGCCCGGGCCGATTCCGCGCGTTAAATCTTGGCAAGTTCGCGCTGCCACGGCGGAGGCGGCGTGCCGGGAAATTGGGCAGAGGCGGCGGTGCTGCGGCTCGGCCCGTGGCCGCTGCCGTCTCAAGGATGATCGAGCCGGGACCGGTTAACGATCCCACTGCGGGCGCGTGATCGCCGGGGTGGCTTACCGCAGGGGACGCTCCAACCGCGTCAGCGCTTGCCCCATTGAATAATGGTCCACACGCGCTCGTGGAAATAATAGATCAAAATCTTGACCATGATTTCGGCCGCCGCGATCGAGGTCGCGAGCTTGCTGCTGCCGGTGATCAGATAGACCAGCAGGAAGGTGATCGCGCTGGCGGTGGCGCGCCAAATGAGCGCCTTGGCGAACGAGCGCGTGTGGGTCGAGGTCCACAGCGCGACCGCGCTCGCGGCGTTGGTGCGGTACGGGACCCAGTCGGGAATCCAGCGCGCAAACGCCGTCGCGTCGGTCTGCGACCCGGTCTCCTCGACGCAACCCATGCCGACCGTGTCGTAGGATTCCGGATCGATCAGGATAAAGCTGCCGGTTTCCTTGGTGTCGGCGTAACGATCGACGGCGACGTCGCGATCGAGGGTGAAGGAGCAAACGCCGATCTCGTTCTGCGCCAGCTGGTCCGCCGCGATCGGCTTTCGGGTATCGAGGTCGACTACCTGCAGCCCCGGCTCGACCTTGGCCATTGCGGTCGCGGTGGCGAGCTTCATCAGGTAGCTGCGGCCGGGCGCGAGTGCGTAGCGGTCCATCCAGAACACGCGGGCGGAAAACCGGTCGGTCACGGCAGGCGCGTCGTTGAGCTCGGCGACGATGTCGCCGCGCGAAGCGTCGATCTCGTCGGTCAATGTGAGGGTGACCGAACGACCGGCGGCGGCGCTGGCGAGGTCGCCGTCATAGGTCGCAATGCGATCGATGCGGGAGACCTGTCCGGATGGCAGGATCCGCACCGGCATGCCGGCATGAACCTCGCCGCTGGCAATTAGGCCGCTCAGCCCGCGAAAATCCGGATTCGGCCGGTTGATCCACTGGATCGGCATCCGGAACGGCCGATGATCGGTCGATTGGGTGACGTCGACGTCCTCGAGATACGCGAGCAGGGTAGGCCCCTGGTACCAATCCATCGCGGTGGATCGTGTCACCACGTTGTCGCCGCTCTTGGCCGCCAGCGGAATGCACACGACGTCGGCGACGCCGAGATCGCGGGCCACCGCGAGGAACTCGCGTTCGATCGCCTGGAAGCGCTCCTGCGACCAGTCGACGAGGTCCATCTTGTTGACCGCGAGCACCATGCGGCGGACGCCGAGGGTCGATACGATCAGGCTGTGGCGCCGGGTCTGGCGCGTGATCCCCGAGCGCGCATCGACGAGAATGAGCGCGACGTCGGCCATCGACGCGCCGGTCGCCATGTTGGGCGTGTACTGCTCGTGGCCCGGCGCATCGATGACGATGAACTTGCGTTTGTCGGTGGTGAAAAAGCGATAGGCGACGTCGATGGTGATTTTCTGCTCGCGCTCAGCCGCCAGGCCATCGAGCAGCAGGGAGAAATCGAGTTCCTGGCCCTGGGTGCCGTACTTGCGCGATTCCGCCTCGAGCGTCGCGAGCTGGTCCTCGAACAGGAACGTCGCTTCGTAGAGCAGGCGTCCGATCAATGTCGACTTGCCATGATCGACCGAGCCGCAGGCAATGAAGCGCAGCAGGCTCTTCTGCTCCTGTCGCTGCAGGAATTCCTCGAAGGCGAAATCCGACCGGGAGGCGTGCGCGTTCATTAAAAATAGCCTTCTTGCTTCTTGCGCTCCATGGAGGCTGAGCCGTCGCGATCGATCACGCGGTCGCGACGTTCGGAATAGGGGCTTTCGATAGTCTCGCGGATAAGCTCAGGCAAAGTCGTCGCCGTGCTCTCGATGGCGCCGGTGAGCGGGTAGCATCCCAGCGTGCGAAAGCGCACCATCCTCAGTTCCGGCTGTTCTCCGGGTTGCAGCGGCAACCGCGCGTCGTCGACCATGATCAGGGCGCCGTCGCGTGCGACCACGGGGCGGGGGGCGGCGAAATAGAGCGGAACCACCGGTATGCTCTCCTGGTGGATGTAGAGCCAGATGTCGAGCTCGGTCCAGTTCGACAGCGGAAACACTCTTATGCTCTCGCCCCGTCGCTTGCGGCCGTTATAGAGGCGCCACGGCTCCGGCCGCTGACGCTTCGGATCCCAGCGATGATGGGCATTGCGGAACGAAAACACGCGTTCCTTGGCGCGCGATTTCTCTTCATCGCGGCGCGCGCCGGCAAACGCGGCATCGAAGCCGCGCTCGTCGAGCGCCTGGCGCAGCGCCTGCGTCTTCATCACATCGGTGTGCAGCTCGGAGCCGCTGGCGATCGGATTGATGCCACGGGCGAGGCCATCGCGATTGACGTGAACGATCAGGTCGAGGTCGAGCTCGCGCGCACGTTGATCGCGGAAGGCGATCATGTCGCGGAACTTCCAGGTGGTGTCGACGTGGAGCAGCGGGAAGGGCAGCTTCGCCGGATAGAAGGCTTTCAGCGCGAGGTGCAGGAGAACCGATGAGTCCTTGCCGATGGAGTAGAGCATGACGGGATTTTCGCTCTCGGCGACGGCCTCACGGATAATGTGGATGCTCTCGGCCTCGAGCTGTTGCAAATGCGTGAGCGGCGCGCTCGACAGCCCTGGAATGATGCTGGCAATGGTCACGGGATAATCACGTTCTGGGTTGGTGGCGAAGACGTCCACGGATGAGCTTTCTAGTCTTGGGGATCGACGGATGGCACCAGGTTCGCGTGCCGAACCACGCGGCCGTCGGCGGAAAAGTGCAGACCACATTCCTTCTGGGCTTGCTGTTCCCACCACCAGCGGCCGGCGCGTTCGCTTTCGCCCGGCGCCACCGCACGCGTGCAGGGGGCACAGCCGATCGAGAGAAAACGGCGATCGTGCAACGTGTTGTAGGGAATGTCGTGAGTCCGAACGAAATCGACGACGTGTTCGCGGTTCCAGTCGAGCAAAGGGTTGAGCTTGATCAGGTTGCGACGGTGGTCGAAAGATACCATTGATGCCTGCGCGCGATCGCTCGATTGTTCGGCCCGTAGCCCGGTGATCCAGCCGACGGCATCGGTGAGCGCGCGGCCGAGCGGCATGACCTTGCGCACATCGCAGCAGGCGTGGCGGTCGGTGACCGATGACCGAAAGCCGTCGATGCCTTGACGGGCGAGGAGTGCCTCGAGTTTTTTTTGCTCCGGGACGAAGGCGCCGACGCGGACGCCGTAACGGCGCTCGGTCTGTGCCCACACCTCGTGGGTTTCCGGGAACAAGCGACCGGTATCGAGGGTCACGACATCGATCGCCAGCGCCTGCGAAAAAATCGCGTGGCTGATCGCCTGGTCCTCCAGCCCAAAGCTGGTGGTAAACACGAGCCGACCGGGGATTTCGGCGCGGATCAGCGCCAGTCGCTGGAACAGGTCGAGCGGGCCTTCGAGCGCTGCGAGACTGTCTGCAACCTCGCTCACGCGCTCCGGCGTGCGCGAGGAAACGCCGTCGGCCTCAACGGCCGCGGCCGGAGCGAACAATTCGGACATGAGCAAACCCCACGCGGTGGACTTGTCACGTGGAGATAGAAGGAAATTCTACGGACGCCAACCCCATGATCACAAAAAGTAATTTATCGCTGTATGGGTCTTGTAGGAGGGGCAATCATTCCAAATGCGGAGAGATTGCGAGGATCCTGTCATCGCCGCCGACATGCCAGGCGCGGCCGGGCGGTTGCGGACAGCGGCCATTATGCGCGTACCCGCTGACTAGGTGCCGGAATGAGGGCGCGGGCGCAGGATCAGCTGCCGCGTTTTGCCAGCAAATCCCGGATCTCGGTGAGCAGTTTCACGTCGGCCGGGACCTCCGGGGCCTTGGCCGGCGGGGGGGTCTGCAGCTTGTTGATCGCCCGCACCGCCAGGAACAGCACGAAGGCGATGATCGTGAAGTTGATCGCGACGGTCAGAAACTGGCCATAGCCGAGGACAGCGCCCTGCTTCTTGGCGTCAAGATAAGACGTCGCCGTCACATTCTTCGACATGGCGATGTAATAATTCGAGAAATCCAGGCCGCCGGTGACCGCGCCGACGATCGGCATGATCAGGTCGCTGACCAGCGAGGTGACGATCGCGCCGAAGGCCGCGCCGATGATGACGCCAACGGCGAGATCGATGACGTTGCCTCGCATCGCAAATTTCTTGAATTCCTCCAACATGGCGCACCTCCCTGGCGATCGAGAACAGCATACTCTGTCACAGCTTTGTCGTGAGCGTGGGCGGATACCGATTTGCGAGGCTGCATGCCAGAGATCAAAATCATCAATCCGGAAGTCCTCGGTCGACCGATGGGGCAATATTCGCAGATCACCCGGGTCAAGGCGTCGGAGTTCCTGTTCATCGCCGGTCAATTGGCTGGGAACAAGGAGGGTATTCTGGTCGGCGCCGATGATTTCGACGCCCAGTGCCGGCAGGTGTTCGCGAATATCGAGGCCGCCTTGGCGTCGCAGGGGGCCGGCTGGGCCAACGTCGTCCAATTCACGACCTACCTCGTGCATGCACAAGACATCCCGAAATTCATGGCCTATCGCCTGCGCGAATTCCCCCGCTTGTTTCCGGGCGGCACGTATCCGCCCAACACGCTGCTGATCGTCGATCGCCTGGTCCAGGAGCCGTTCCTGGTTGAGGTGCAGACGGTCGCTGCGCTCTGACGCGCTTCGTTTCGCCTGCATCGGCGCAGGTCGAGGGGGATGAACCGGGCCGCGTCCATTGTGATTGCCGGCGAAAGCAGGCATATTGCACCGGCCGTCAAGGCTAAGTGCCGCGGGGAGCACCATTTTTCATGCGCCGGTTCCAGCTCGTCCTGATCAAGCCGTCGCACTATGACGATGACGGCTATGTCATCCGGTGGTGGCGCACGCTGATTCCCTCGAATTCGCTGGCATCGGTCTATGGACTGGCGCTCGACTGCAGCCAACGGCAGGTGCTCGGCCCTGATGTCGCGATCGACATCGAGGTGATGGACGAGACCAATACGCGGGTCAACGTTGCGAAGCTGATCCGACGCTTCCGTCAGCATGACAATTTCGGAATGATCGGTCTGGTCGGCGTTCAGTCCAATCAATACCCGCGCGCGCTCGACCTTGCCCGGCCGTTCCGTGCCGCCGGCATTCCGGTGGTGATTGGCGGCTTCCACGCCGCCGGCTGCATCGCCATGCTCGACGGCAAGGCGGTCGATCTGGAACGTGCGCGCGAACTGGGTGTGACGATTTTCGCCGGCGAAGCGGAGGGGCGCCTGGAGTCGCTGCTGCAGGAGGTCGTGGCCGGCACGCTCAAGCCGCAATACGACTTCATGCAGGATCTGCCGAACATCGGTGGGACGCCGATTCCGTTCCTGCCGCGCAAATACGTTACCCGCACCGCCGGGACCAACACCTCATTCGATGCCGGCCGCGGCTGCCCGTTTCAATGTTCGTTCTGCACCATCATCAACGTCCAGGGCCGCAAGTCGCGGTTTCGAACCCCCGACGATATCGAGAATGTCGTGCGCGAGAATTGGGCGCAGGGCATCAACAAGTTCTTCATCACCGACGACAACTTCGCGCGCAACCGCGAATGGGAAGCGATCTTCGACCGGCTCGCCAAACTGCGCGAGGTCGACAAGATCCCGGTCGGGTGCATGATCCAGGTCGACACGCTCTGCCACAAGATCCCGAACTTCATCGAAAAGGCCAAGCGCGCCGGGGTCACCCGCGTGTTCATCGGGCTTGAGAACATCAACCCCGACAATCTGGTCGCGGCCAAGAAGCGCCAGAACAAGATCACCGAGTATCGCAAGATGCTGCTGGCCTGGAAGGGGCAGGGCATCTTCACCTATGTGGGCTATATTCTCGGCTTCCCATCCGATACGCCGAAATCGATCCGGCGCGACATCGAGATCATCCAGCGCGAGCTGCCGCTCGATATCGTCGAATTTGTCATGCTCACGCCGCTGCCGGGGTGCGAAGACCACAAGGTGCTTTGGAAAAAAGGGGTCGACATGGACCCCGACCTCAACAAATACGATCTCGAGCACGCCGTCACCGATCACCAGAACATGACCCGTGCGGAGTGGCAGGCGATCTACAACGAAGCCTGGTCGCTTTATTATACGCGCGAGCACGCCGAGGTGCTGCTGCGCCGTGCGGCGGCGAGCGGGATCTCGATGGCGAGCCTGATCAAGGTGCTGGTGCCGTTCATCACCATGGTTCCACTCGAGGGTGTGCATCCGCTGCAGGCCGGCCTGTTCCGTATGAAGCATCCGGACGAGCGCCGACCGGAGTTGCCGCGCGAAAGCCTGTGGTCGTTCTATCCGCGTTACATACGAAATCTGATCTGGAAGAATTTCGAGCTCGCCAAGACGGTGTTTTGGTTGCTTGCGATCAAGCGCAAAATCGAACGCGATGCCCAGCATCGCGCCTACACCGATCTTGCGCTCACGCCGGTCGACGATGACGAGGAGGAAATGACCCTCGATCTCCTGACCAAGACCACCGGCGTGCGTGGCGCCCTCGACCATCAGAAGAAGGTCGCCGAGCTCACCCGTGCCGCCCACGTCTGAGTCGGGACGGCATTGCGATCGACGCATTCGGGATCGGGTATTCTTCACCGGGAGGGAGCCGTCACGCGGCCGATTGCCATCCTTCACCATGCGCGATCAGCGCGGCCCATAGGGTCAGCGTCAATATTGCGGCAGCCGGCAGCAGCAGTGACCAGAATCCGGCAGCCTGGAAAGCGACGGCGCCGAGCACCGTTCCGCCCAGAAATCCGAGCGCGATAGACACCAGTCGCAACAGCTGACGACGCGTCGAAGCCAATTGGGCAGCGGCGTCGCTGTCGCCGGAACGGTGTCGTACACGCCGCCACGCCAGGACCATGTGGGCAGCCTCGATCGCGATCAGGGTCGTGTTGGTGGTCATGACATTGGTGGAGGCGACGCCCTTCATCAGCAGGCGCACCTGCGCGCTCTGCACCCCCATCGCTGAGAGACCGAAAAAGGCGGTGGCGAGTTCCGCGAACCCGTTGGGTGAATGAAACGGGGCGGCGTTGGCGCCGACGGCGAGGGAGCAGATAAGCAGCAATCCTTCTAGTCCGAACGTCCAGCAATAGGACGAGCGGCCGTGCGCCTCGGCGATGGCGACGATGATCGTGGTGGTGACGCCGCCAAGCAAGAAGAATGGAACGCCAAGCACCTTGATGAGAAACCCCGGATCGTGGGTGACCATCTGTGCTCCTGCGACGACGAAGCTCCCGGTCACTTGGGCGACGTACAATCCGAACAGCCCGAGAAAGGTGCAGCTATCGACGTATCCGGCCACTGCGCTCAGCAGCACCGGGATCCTGTGAGGATCACGAAATTCGCGAATCGAGGCGGTCCATCGCATGGCAATCCCTCGCGCCAAACCGACGACACGGCCGAATCAGGCGGCATGCCGAGCGTTGCCGAAGGAAACGCCGCCGCATTGAAAGCAAAGGATTCAAATTTTTGCAAAAAATATCGCCGCCGGCGGCAAGACACGCGGCTCGATCGGGCGAGTTGTCCGGCCGCCGGGCGGGGCGACGCGCAATCAGACCGGCAGCGATTCGGTCGCGTGCGCGTGGGTCTCGTGGTCGTGCGTCTGCTGCGGGCCGGTGGGCGACGCCGGCAATTGCAGCACCGCCGCACGCTGGCCTTCACACAGGCGCGTCAGCAACACGATCTGACCGTTGGGAAATTCCAGCGCGTCGTGATGGACGTGGGGCAGGTGCATGTCGATCTGCCGGAACCGGGCGACCCGCTCTCGGATCTTTCGCAGGGGAAGAAAGCCGAATGTCGGTTCGCATTGGACGTCGCTCTCGAAAGCGAGCTCGGTGCCGGGCAGCAGGCAAACAGCGACGTTGAGGTCGTCGATCGACGCGAACCCGCGGGTGATGGAATTCACGAATTTATTCGTTGTCAGTTCGTCTCCCACGCGGGCCGGTCGGGATGCAACATGATGCAGACTATAGTCACACATCGGGACTACTCCTCTCGGGTTAGCCTCCCATGTCCCCCGCAGCCACAAGCCTCTCGGTGGTGCGAGTCCCGTGGGCCCAACCGCAAGCCGGCAATCCTTGTTCCAAATCCACGACGTCAAATTGATTTACGCAATGAGTCACTCAACGCATGAGTCCGCCCTCTTGGTACGAACTTCAAGTTTTGCCCCCATCGGGCGAAGAAGTTGCATGGTGCTCGTCCGCCCCGAGAACCATGCTTAACGCTACTCGACGCTCGCAACGACACGAGCCATCCACCGGGGTGTTGCAGCATACGCGCGACCTGATTGCTGATCTGACCCGAAAGCTCAACTCTCAAAAACCGCCTCTCGCTCTACGTTGAGCAGCGCCGACGTCATGGGACATCCGGGTGCGGGCGAAAAGATGTCACGGTGGAGGCTTTGTAATGAAGTTCCGCGCGCTTCGAATAATGCCCTGCGAGTCTTTTGGTTTTTTCAAAAAAATTTATGCGGCCGTCGCGTATTCAGTCGTCGACGACTTCGGCGCGACCTCATTGCGGTTGCCGAATACTGTATTGAGATACCGATGTGCTTGTGGTGCGAAGGATAGGGATCGCTGCCGCGATTCTGCAAAAAAATAGTAAAATCAAATCATTAATCCGCATCACGCGGCGGCGCGTTGTCCCAGGCGGCGGATTTCGCGCTGCACCAGATCGCGGTAGAGCCCATCGCGCCGGACCAGAAGATCCGGGGGGCCGTCCTGCATCACGTGCCCCGCCTGCATGACGACGATGCGGTCGAAGGCGCGCACGGTCGACAGCCGATGAGCGATCGCGATCACGGTTCGCCCGCGAATGAGCTGGTTCAGGGCGTCGCGGATCGCTTCTTCGGCGTCGCTGTCAAGCGCGGAGGTTGCCTCGTCGAGCAGCAGCAGCGGGGCGTCTTTTAGGAAAGCGCGGGCAATCGCGATGCGCTGGCGCTGGCCGCCGGACAGCTTCACGCCGCGATCGCCGACGATGGTCGCCAGCCCCTCGGGCAATGTTTCGATGAAGTCGCAACGGGCGGCGATCGCGGCTTCCAGCAGTTGTTCGTCGGAGGCATCCGGACGTCCATAGCGAATATTGTCGGCGATGGATCGGTGGAACAGCGAGGCGTCTTGAGGGACGACCGCGATTGCACGCCGCAGGCTCTCCTCCGTCACCTGCGTAATATCCTGACCGTCGATTACGATCCGACCGCTTTTCGCATCGTAAAGGCGCTGCAACAGGGCAAACACGGTGGACTTTCCCGCCCCGGACGGACCGACCAGCCCGACGCATTGGCCCGCCTCGAGACGAAGCGTGAAGTTCTCGAAAATCTGATGTCCGTCCGGATATTGGAAGCAGACATTTTCGAATGCGACGCTCGAACTTCGGTGGGCGAGTGGCGCGGCCATCGGATGGTCGCGCAGTTCGTGCGGCACCAGCAGGGTGCCGAGCGCTTCCGAGAGCCGGGCGAGATGTTGGGTTACATCGACGAGCGCGACCGCGAGATCGCGTGTTGCATGCAAGATAGAAAGACCAAGAGTGCAGACCAGAACAACGTCGCCGGTGGTCGCGGAGCCGTGTTGCCAGAGCACGACGGCCCAGGCGAGCAGCCCGATCGTTACAATGACGGTCGAGCCCGCGTGCACCAGTCTCAGCTTTTCGAGATAGAGAAGGCTGCGCTGTCGGGCGGCCATTTCGCGCTCGACCGTGTCGTCAAAGCGGCGTCGTTCGCGACCGAATCCGTAAAATGCCCGAACCAGGGACATGTTGCTGATGACATCGACCATTTCGCCGTCGACGGCGGCCGCCTTGTCGGCAAAGTCATGGTGCAAGGGTCTGCCGGCGGCCGCGAGATGAAACATCGTCCATACGCCGATGATCGATATGACGGACAGCACGGCGGCCATCCAGACACTGACGGTCGCGAGAAAGGCGATGGCCAGGAATGTTGCCACGCAAGGCGGAAGCACGTTCCAGGCGGACATGTTTTCGATGGCAAAAACCGCATTCGAGGTTGCCGTGATGCGGCTCGTCAGCATGCCGGGCAGCCGGTTGCTGAAGTAGCTCGGTGCGTGACCGGTCAGATGCCAGAATAAATCTCTGCGAAAGTCGCCGGTAACGCTGACGAATGTGAAGCTTGCGACCCAACTGGCGACCCGCCACAGCAGGTTATCGAGCAGGATCAGGGAGACCAGAACCGAAAAGGCCAGCCAGATCCGGCCTCCGGCACCGGGCCCCAGCGCGAGCGTATCGACCAGAAATTTGACCCCGTATTGTGTGCCAACCGAGCACGCCACCGCAGTCAGGACCGCGATCAATATGACGGCATGTGCGGCTGCTCTGCTTCGCAGGTAGTGCAGCATCAGGCTTAATGGCCGGTTTGCGTAGCCGCAAATGTCATCCATCTGAATGCTGGGCTCCGAAATGGTGGGCTCCCCCTGGTCTTATCCATCTCCGTTGCTGCGAAGTCTTTGTGCACGCCGCTGCAAAAGACATCGGCACGCGTGCCGGATGTCACTCGGCGTCGCAGTGCTGCGGACACCAGTGACCACGTTTCAGACGCTCAAAAGTTCCTTCGCAGCTGCGAAATAATATTTTGGGAGGTTGACGAAAATCGGGCCCATTCGCGTTCCTAACTTGATGGGCCGCCGGGGCCTGCAGACATGATGAACAGGAGGCTAGTTCCATGCGCATCGCGCAAGTTGCTCCTTTGACCGAAGCGGTTCCTCCCAAGCTCTACGGCGGAACCGAACGCGTCGTCCATTGGCTGACGGAAGAACTGGTGGCACTCGGACACGAGATCACTCTGTTTGCGAGTGGAGACTCGCAAACCTCGGCAAAGCTGGAAGCGGGATGGCCGCGCGCGCTACGCCTCGATGGCGCGATCCGGGATGCGAACGCCTTGCATCTTGCGATGCTGGAGCGCGTGCGCCAGCGCGCACACGACTTCGACTTCCTGCATTTTCATCTCGACTATTACCCGTTCTCGTTGTTTTCCCGCCAGGCCATGCCGTTCGTCACCACCCTTCACGGCCGCCTCGATCTGCCGGAGCTGCAGCCGGTCTTTAATATGTTCTCATCCGTGCCGGTCATTTCGATCTCCAACGCGCAACGACGCCCGGTGCCGCAGGCGCGCTGGGTCCGCACCATTCACCACGGATTGCCGGAGAAGCTGCTGACCCCGCAGCCGATCAAACCGTCGTATCTTGCTTTTCTCGGGCGGATCGCGCCGGAGAAGGCCGTCGATCGCGCCATTCGGATCGCCATGCAGTGCGGCATTCCGTTGAAGATCGCGGCCAAAGTCGACCGCGCCGATCGCGACTATTACGAGGAGAAAATTCGTCCGATGATCGTGTCGCCTCATGTGGAGTACATTGGCGAGATCGGTGACCATGAGAAGTCGGAGTTTCTCAGCGGGGCCCACGCGCTTCTCGCCCCGATCGATTGGCCGGAGCCGTTCGGCCTGGTGATGATCGAAGCGATGGCTTGCGGCACGCCGGTTGTGGCCTTCAACCGCGGCTCGGTGCCGGAAGTAGTTGACGTCGGCGTCACTGGTTTTGTCGTGGAAGACGAACTCGGGGCTATCGGCGCGGTCGAGCAATTGTCGGATCTCAGTCGACCTAAAGTCCGCCAGCGGTTCGAGGAGCGATTCACCGCGCGCCGGATGGCGCAAGACTATCTCGAAGTCTATCGCAGCTTGAGCGAGAGCACGGCGCCGCGCCTGCGTCTGGTCGCCGACCACGCCGGATCCTTGAGTCCTGCTGTTGCAGCAGAGGCGTGATCGAGGAAAGTCTCCGACGCCGAGCGCGGGCTCGCTAGCGGGCCCGCGCTTGCAATGAGGCATCCGTCCCTTTGTCATTCGGTCGGGTCTCGGGCATGAATTGCCAAATCAGCGCTTGACCGGTCGCCGCCACGGCGGCCAGGCCGAGGAATGCCATCCCGCTGCCGAAGTGATCGCTGACATAGCCGGCGAGGGTGGTCGACAGCGACGCGCCGATTCCGATCGCGGTGCCGACGATACCGAGCGCCAGATTAAAGTGTCCGGTCCCACGGGTGACGTCGACAACGACGAGCGGCACCATCACGCCGAACACCGCTGCGGATATGCCGTCGAGCAGTTGGACGACGACCAACAGATAAGGATCGGGGATGACGGCGAACAGCACGCCGCGAATCGGAAGAGCAGCGAAACCCAAGAGCAACATGGGCCGCCGTCCCCATAATTGGGCGCGGTTACCGACCCATGGGGACAGCAGCGCGACGACAAGCTGAGGCACCACAATACACGCCGCGATGAGCACCGTCGCCCATTGGCTCGATCGCATGGTGAGGACGCTACCCATCAGCGGGAGCATGGCGGCGTTGGCAAGCTGGAACAGCATGAAGCAGCCGGAAAAGATCAGCAGCGGCCTTAGCAGAGCGCGGCTTTTCAGGCTGGACAGGGGCTTTTGCGGTGGTTGCTCCGCCCGCCCGCCATGCGCGCGTTCGGGATCAATCTCGGTCGGACGGATGAAGGTCAAGGCCAGCAGGGCAGGGCCGAGCAGCGCGGCGGTGACAAAAAATACGGCGCGGGGGGAAAAAAAATAGCCGCACGCGCCCATGGCCGCCGCGGCGAGGCCGTTGCCAATGGCGGCAAAGCGAGCGTTGCGTCCGAACCGCTCGCCGATGTCTGCATGAGCGACAAGTCCGAGGCTCATGGCGGCAATAGCAGGACCGAGCACACAACTCGCCACCGAGTGCAACACCACCGCACCCAGGATGACCGGATAGATCGGCCATGCGGCGAATGCGAGCGCAGTGGCGCCAATCGCGACCACCGCGACCCCGGCCACCAATCGTTCCGAGCGTGCGGCATCGACGAAGGCACCGCCCGGCATCTGGCCTACCAGCGCCACCAAGCCTCCGATCGTGAGCATCAGGCCGATGTCGACCTGCGTCCAGGCCATGGCGGTGAGATAGACCGAAACAAAGGGACCGAAGCCGGTTTGTACGTTGGCGACAAAGAAGACGAATCCATCGAGTCCACGCAGGCTCGATGTCGAGGGTTGGGGCGACGGATGGTTACCGTTCGGCGTTGATGAATCCCCCGCGTGGACGCAATCCTCAAGTGTGCGGCCGTGCGGACCGCCGTTGCCGGACTTGGCGCTGTCTAACGGGGGCAGACCCAGCAGCGTCATTTCTCCTGTGCCTGAGGATGGACGGACGGAGCCGGTTGCGGATCGTCCGAGGTGTTGAGGATGACGACGGCGCCGCCATCCTTGTATTCGGGTGCCGCCTTAACCTGATCGCGCGTCAATGCGAGTGTGATGGTGTTTCCCTTGGGATCGTCGGGCGAGAAATGCAGTGCCTTCCAATCGACCGCGATTTTGCGACTGCCAACGCCGAGAAACCCTCCGAAGTCGATGATGACCGCCCGGGCTTGACCCTCCCGGTCGACGACGACATCGACCAGCCGGCCCATGTCTTCGCCCGCGCTGCTGCGGACGCTTTTGCCAAGAATGATCTGCACGTCCTGCTTGTCGACGACAGTGGCGGACGGCTCTGCATTCGCCGGGGTCGGCGTGCTCCGAGGCGGGATGTTGGAAGGCGGTGCGGCTGTCGGTGGCGAGGATGCCGAAGGTGCTGCAGGAGCCGGCACTTGGGCGGTGGGCGAATCCGGGTGGGTGTGGTGCCGGTGTGCCTTCTTTGCATAGGAGGATTGGGTGGCGGCGAGGAACATCATGGCGGCCAATGCCGTCGCTGACCATGGTTGACCGCGCATGTTTTCTCCTCAACGCAGAAGGTGACGAATAAACAAACGTCGAAAGCGTCGTGGCGATTTGATCTGAGGTCCGGTCGTCATCTGGATTGCCTCACCGTGAGAAAGCGACCGACACCTGAATCTTGCCGCTGGTCTGCAGAAGCTCCACCGAAACTTCGTCGCCGTGACGGTGGACCTTGAGATCGACGCTCGCTTGACCGAGTTGCAGATCGCGCAGCACGACTTCGTCGAGGAATTTTGGCAGGCGCGGATTGCGCAGCCGGATCTCGCCCGCGCCGGTGTCGAACTCCAAACCCAGGGCGGCCTCGATCAGGCTGAAGGGTGTCGCGCTGGCCCAAGCTTGCGGACTGCAAGCGACGGGATAGAGCGTCGGCCCGCGCCCGCGCGCGCGTTGAAATCCGCAGAACAGTTCCGGCAAACGTCGCAGGTCCATATAGGCGGCGGCTTCGAACAATCCTTGGAAGATCCGCTCGACCGGATTTTTCAGGCCGTAGCGCGCAAATCCGAGCGTGATCAGTGCGTTGTCATGCGGCCATATCGAGCCGTTGTGATAGGACATCGGATTATATCGCGCCTCGCCGCGTGCCACGGTGCGAATGCCCCAGCCCGAAAAGAAGCGTGGCTGCATCAGCCCATGGGCAATTTCGGCGGCGCGATCGGCGGTGCAGATTCCGGTGAAAAGCACCTGTCCCGCATTTGAGGTGTAGACGCGACAGGGCTCTTTGGCGCCGTCGAGCGCGAGCGCGTAGGTGCCCATGTCCGGGCACCAGAAGGCGGCTTCGAATTGGCCGGCCAGACGGACAGCCTCGCTGTCGAGCTTGTCTGCGTGTGCGTCAAGGCCGATGTGCCGCGCGCAGCGTGCGGCCAGACGTTTGGCCGCGAACACGTAGCCTTGCACCTCCGCCAACGCGATATTGCCCTCGGCGAGGCGACCGTCGGCGTGAAAGATCGCATCGTGCGAATCCTTCCAGCCCTGGTTGGCGAGACCCTTCTCGGTGGCGCGACAATATTCGACGAAACCATCCTGGTCGGGGTCGCCTGGTCCATCGATCCAGGCAAGCGCGGCCTCGATCGCCGGCCATAGTTCGACGATGGTTTGATAGTCGCCGGTTCGTTCGGCGTAGAGCCCGGCCAGCACCACGAATAGCGGGGTCGCATCGACGCTTCCGTAGTAGAGGCCGAACGGGACCTCGCGTAGCGCCGCCATTTCCCCGTAGCGCATCTCGTGCAGGATCTTTCCGGGCTGCGCGTCGGCAAGCGGATCCTCAGCCGTGGCCTGGTAAGCGGCGAGGCGGCGCAACACGCCGCGCGCGACATTGGGCTGAAACCACAACATCTGCAGCGCGGTGATGATGCCGTCGCGGCCAAAAGTCGTGGAGTACCAAGGGATGCCGGCGTACGGATAGGGCCCCTGCGGCGTGTCGGTAATCAGCATGCAGAGATCGGCCATCGACCGGCACAACACCTCGTTGAAGATGTCGTTCGTGGTCTCGACCGTGGTTGCGTTCTGCATCGAGCGACGCAATTCGCGCGATGCGGCGCGCATGCCGCGCAGGAACGGCGCCGGCTCGGATTCGCGGTCGCAACTGCTGGTGAGAAAGATCGGCTGCATCTCTCCGGGTGCGAGCGAAAGGTGATAGCAGGCCAGTTTTGGTTCCAACGTTGCGGGCGCTGGATCGAATGCCAGCAAGGTTCGCCGCAGCCGACCGTCGAGGCCTTGATAGGACAATATCGCGCGATCTCGTTTGACGACGCTGCGGCCGATCATGCCTCGCCGTTCGCGGCGAAGGCCGCGCACTTCGAAGAGATCGGCAAAATCGCTGTCGAAGGCAAAAGCAAGGGTCACCTCGATCGGATGATCGCCGTAGTTGCGCACAGCGAGCCGTTGATAGGCGGTGTCGCGCCACACGAACAACGTGCGCACGATGTGGACCGTGTCTTTCGCCAGCACGAGTTGATCGTCGCGGTATATGTCGGGATTCGTCAGATCGATCGCCAGCAGCGCATTGTCGTCACGGACATTGGATCCAAGCAGCAGCGGCTGCACTCCATTGAGGGAGAATTCGAGGCGGGAGAGAAACCGCGTGTCGGCATGAAACAGGCCGTCTGCTCCACCGGCGGAGGCGCCGATGTCGCCGTGACTGTCGAGCACAATGAACGTGTCGCCGTGCTTGAGCGCGCGACGGGGCCGCGTTGTCGGGCCAGTCGAGGGAATGTAGAACGGGGCTTCCGGAACGGTGTCGATATTCTCTGCCGGATTGTTGCTGGGAGTCTTGGAATCAGTCTGCAAGACAACGTCTGGGGACATGGATCACGGCCTTTCCGATGGTGGTTTGGCCATCCACCATATGAATTCGTCAGGTCGAAATGGGTCGGACTCGGGACGTGCACAAGCAAGGCCGCCACCCAGCGTGGCTTCCATCAATCGACAAGTCGTGTCACGGCAAAAGGTTTGGCTCGGCGTCGGTGGTTGAGCTTCACAAGTCCGTGAGTGGCTGAAATCGCACGCTTGCGGGTCCGGACGACTGTCTTATGGGCGACAATCAGCGCGCAAAATCACGCTGGCTGCCATTGGCGCGGGATAGAGATCGATCCGCGCAGGACATCGATCCGAATGACAGAAGAAATGGCTCCGGCTGCCGGCGGCGTGACTCTCTACTGGCTCGAGATCGCGAGCGTCACGCCGCCCGTCTGAACCAGCTTACGCCATCTGGGTAATGAACTTCGTGTTGAGATAGGCATCGATCGCGTCGGCGCCGCCTTCGCTGCCGTAGCCGGAATCCTTTACGCCGCCGAACGGGACTTCCGGCAGCGCGATGCCGTGATGATTGATCGACAGCATGCCGACCTCGATCGCGGCGCCGAGCGCCGCCGCGGTCTTCGACGACTTGGTATAGGCATAGGAGGCAAGGCCATAAGGGAGACGGTTCGCCTCCTTCACGGCGTCATCGAAGTCCGCGAACGATCCGACCACCGCGATCGGGCCGAACGGCTCCTCATTCATCACCCGCGCCGATGACGGCACGTTGGTCAGTACCGTCGGCTCGAAGAAATATCCCTTGTTGCCGATACGCCGGCCGCCGGTTGCGACCGTCGCGCCTTGCGCGACCGCATCGGCCACAAATGCTTCCATGGCATCGAGGCGTCTGGCATGGGCGAGCGGCCCCATGCGGGTGCCATCGGCGAGACCGTCGCCAACCTTGATGGCTTTGGCGGCTTCGACAAACTTGCCGAGAAATTTCTCGTAGACCGGTTCCTGCACCATGAACCGGGTCGGCGCGACGCACACCTGGCCGGCGTTGCGGAATTTATTGGCCGAGAGAATCTTTGCCGCGGTATCGAGGTCGGCATCCGCGAACACGATCGCCGGCGCATGTCCGCCGAGCTCCATGGTCACGCGCTTCATGTGCAGTCCGGCGAGGCTTGCGAGCTGCTTGCCGACCGCGGTCGACCCGGTGAAGGAGATCTTGCGAATGATCGGATGGGGAATGAGATATTCCGAAATCACCGCCGGGACGCCGAACACCAGATTGACGACGCCCGCCGGCACGCCGGCAGTCGCAAACGCATCGACCAGGGCCGCGCACGATGCCGGGGTTTCTTCCGGTCCCTTGATGATGATCGAGCAGCCGGCGGCGATCGCCATCGACATCTTGCGCACCGCCTGATTGATGGGAAAATTCCACGGCGTGAACGCGGCCACCGGACCAACGGGTTCCTTGAGTTCGAGCTGATAGATGCCGGCGGCGCGCGCGGGAATCGTCCGGCCATAGGTGCGCCGGCCTTCTTCGGCGAACCAATCGATGACGTCGGCGCCGGCGAGCGTTTCCATCTTTGCCTCGCCGACGGGCTTGCCTTGCTCGAGCGTCATCAGGCGGGCGACGTCGTCGGCCTTGCCGCGCAGCACGTCGGCGGCCTTGCGCATCAGCTTGTAGCGGTCATAGGCGGAGACTTTGCGCCATGCCTCGAAGCCTTTTTGCGCCGCCGCCAGCGCCAGATCGAGATCGGCCTTCTCCGCGTGCGCGACGCTGCCGATCGGTTCGGCGGTCGCCGGGTTGAGCACCGGGATGGTCTTGCCGCCGGCTGCCTTTGTCCAGGCACCATCGATGAAAAGCAGGACATCGGCATACATCGGACGTCTCCTTGGCAAAGCGCGGTGTGCGGTAGTGTATGGGCTGCAATGACGCTAGTATTATTCCGTGAGCGATCGGATGCATAGATCAGTAGCGTCATGACGGCAATGCATGTGTGATCACCGCTTCATCGTGCGCCGCTCGATGCGAAGCAGGCCGTCGAGATCGCAGGTCTGCTGAGCGGCCTTCATTTCCTTTTCGGCGCCGCCCGGTCCAAGCAGCGGGTCGCTCCGGTCCTGCGCCAGGCAATCATAGGATTGCCGGATCGCCTTGTGCATGGCGGCGAAAGCGGAGCCGGAGGAGGCGGCGAGGCGATAACCCAGGGCGGCGAAATCGCGCTGCGACAGCGGAAAATCCGCAAAGCCGTCGGGCGGTGCAAACGTCATCAGCGGCGGCGGCAGGCGCTCGCCGACGATGCGCATCTCCTCGGCATTGCGGGTGTGGACGAAAATCATGTCGGCGCCGGCGCGGTGATACATCTCGGCCCGTCGCAACGCCTCGTCGAGGTCATGCACCCGCCGCGCGTTGGTGCGGGCGATGATGACGAGATCGCGATCGGTGCGGGCGGCCCGCGCCTCGGTGATCTTCTCGACCATCAACTCGGCCGAGATCAGGTGGTCGATTCCGGCGTGGTGTTCGACCCGACGCGGAAGCAGCTGATCCTCGATCTCAATGGCAGCGACGCCGGCGACTTCAGCCATGGCGATGGTGCGATGGATGTGGACCGGATCGCCCCAGCCGCCGCCGGCATCGAGCACGACCGGCAGCCTGCAGACGGTGCGCATATCGACCACGACCTCGATCATCTCGGGCAGGGTCAGATTGGCCTCGGTGACGCACTTGAGCCAGCCGAGCGAGCCGCCGCTGAGATAGATCGCCTTGAAGCCGGATGCCTCGGCGAGCCGGGCCATGATCGGATTGAGCGCGACCGGGGCGACGATCAGGTCGGATCCGCGCATGAGATCACTGAACTTTGGCAAGACAATCTCCCATTATATGGTGTGGTACGCCGCCGAGCCTGGCGCGATTGATGGGACCTACTTGAGGCGTTTGGCGGCTTCGTCGACGAGGCTGAGATCGGCGAAGTCGGTGACGGCGATATCGGTTTTCAGGAAACCGAGGTCGCGCTGGGTTTGCAGATTATGCTGCAACGCCATCAGGTCGGGGCGCATGTCGGGGTCGTGATAGGAATCGCGCTTGGTCAGGAACCAGCCGGCAAAGCGCTCTTCCGGCTGCTTGGTGAATGCGGCGACCAGCTTGAGCATGTCGGCGCGGTTGGCCGGATCGTGGAACCAGCGCAACGACCGCATCATGTCCTCGAAGAAATCGGTCAGAGCAGCGTGGTTCTTGTCAATGAACCCGCGCCGCGCGGTAAAGAACAGCATCTGGGTTGGCCCCAGCGCGTCCTTCATGGTGAACAGTGTTTCTGCATTCTGCAGCGCCGGGTCATAGACGTAGGGCGGCACCGCGGTGACCAGATCGACCTTCTTGTCATTGAGCATGGCGGGCATGTTCTGGAATTGCGCTTCGATCAGCGTGTAATCGGCTTTGTCTTCCAGATGGTGCTTGCGCAGCATGGCGCGGATGGCCATGTCGAGCGCGCCGCCGACGCCGTTCGATGCCACCACCTTGCCCTTGAGATCGTCGACGGTTTTGATTCCGCCGTCCTTGCGGACCATGTAGGCATTGGAAAAATATCCTTCGGCGCCGTCCTGGAATCCATCGGCGATGACGCGCAGGTCGTCCATCTTGGCGTTCTCGATCGCCACCCCGAAGGAGGAGAAGGCGAGCGCGGCGATGTCGATTTCTCCGGCCGCGAGGCCGGTAATTTGCGGCGAACTGCCGTTGAAGTGGATCGCCTCCGCCACGTAGCTTTTTCCGGCATGCTGAAAAAGATCGGTCTTTTGCAGCAGCAGCGGCACCAGCGTGCTGTAGGCATTGACCCAGGCGATCCGAATTTTCACCGGCTCGGCCGCCGCAGGGCCGGCTTGGCCCAGGATCACGACGAGCGCCCATGCGGCGAGCAGCTGCGGTGCCAGCATCTTTCCCTTGCGCACGCGATCCCTCCCTGGTTGTTGTTGCCGGCGGCGGCGGGTCTTACCACATTCTGCCGCCGTGCCGAGGGGCGGGGGCGCTGGGAAGCCGTGCGAATTCCACTGCTGATCGGCTCGACCAGGAGAAGGCTTGGGGCATGAAACGATGACGGATCCAACGCTGCGGGTGATGTGTGCGCGCGCACTGATGGAGGTGGCCAATCCGGTCGCCCGAACGTTTGCCGAGCAATCCGGCCGATCGGTCGATCTCGTGTTCGGGACCGTTGGTGCGCTTCAAGCCAAGCTCGATGCCGGTGAGACCGCGGACATCGTTGTTCTGTCAGCCCAGCACATTGAGCGATTGGAACAAGCGGGACTGCTGGATCGGGCGAACTGCCGGACCGTCGGCAGCACCGGCATCGGCGTTGCCGTACGGGAGGGGGCGGCAAAGCCCGACATCACGACGCCGCAGGCCTTCAAGGCGACATTGTCCGCCGCCCGTGCCATCGCATTCAGCGATCCCGCGGTCGGCGGCTCCGCCGGCATCTATCTTGCGGGGCTGTTCGAGCGGATGGGCTTGGCAGACATGATTCGTGCAAAGGGAATGCCGCAGCAGAGCGGTGGCGAAGTCGCGCGCCGGGTGGCGGAGGGCATCGCCGACATCGGCATGACGCAGCTCAGCGAAATGCTGGTGGTCCCAGGGATCAGCGTGGTGGGAGCGCTGCCAGCGCCTTTGGGCAACGACACCGTCTATCGTGCCGCGGTCCGTGCCGACAGCGCCCATGCGGACGCCGCGCGCGCGTTCGTGGCGATGCTGATCGCCCCCGAGGCCCGCCGTCTGCTGGTGCGGGCAGGATTCGAACCGCCGGCATCGCCCGCGGGGAAACCCTAGCGGGTTTCCTGCTCCCGCCGCGTCACGCGTCGGGTGCCATGGTAGCGATGATAATGGCGCAAGCCCCACGCATGGGCGATGTCGGGACCGACGGTCAGGCCGACCAGGCCGCCGGCGATGGCCCCGACCGGGCCGGCGACAAGGGCGCCCGCTGCGGCACCCATCGCGCCGTCGCCGAGCCGCTCCTGAGCCGCGGCAATACCGGGCGCAACCGAAATTCCCACCATGATGATGACGGCAGCCGACAACACTCTCATACGCGAGACTCCCCTTGGATTTTGTGCATCGCGGTCGCCCCGCCCCCGTCGCGAGGTGGTCGAAAGTGCGGCTTGCACATACGCCGACCGGTCTCCACAGCAGTTTGTTCTATGGTCATTGCGTTAAAAAGTTGGCGCCGCAGATGCTCGGTCGGCTGCCGCAGTCGCGGTGTGCGACCGGGTCAAGCAACCGATCATCTGTCACGCTACTGTCATCAGCACCTTAGCCACTGGTATTGGCAGGCTTTGCGATCAGGACATGCGACAACAAAATTCGGGCTCTGAGGCCCGGACCGTCAGTCGACGTGTGAGGTTGCAAGATTTTGGTCCGGCTATGGCGGAAAACACAAAACCACCACACCTGGCGGTCTACATCCGACTTTCTGATGGTGCGGCCCTGGCAAAGGGTAGACGCGCCGGGCTGGGCTGTGGGCGATGCGGCGCGCTGTGCAAAAGTGAATTGACAGAGCGGGTCGCGCCGGATTGCCATGTGGCTGCAAAAAAATCAGAAATGAGGGAAACGAATGTCACGCAGTACCCCCTTCGTTGTCGCGTTGTTGCTGGCCTGGAATGCCGCCCCGGTTCTCGCCCAGAGCGGTTCCTCGATTGTGCTGCCGGGGGGCACTTTCCTCGACGGGACACCGCAGGAACAGGCAGCGTGCGCGGGTGATGCCCATCGCTATTGCCGGGATGACATTCCAGACAACTTCAAAGTTCTGAGGTGCCTCAAGGCCGAACGAGAAAAAATCACCAAGGCCTGTCGCATGGTGTTGGAAAGCCACGGTCAGTGAGCCGCGATATTGCGTGGCGGCCGGAGCCGGCTGCCCAGGTCGCCGCTCTGGTCGTGAGCTTAGGGCGGAGCCGCGTTTGGTGAATCCTCAGAATTGGCACGCCGCTGGGATTTCGCAATTGCGGACCGCGGTCTAGGATCGCGGCCATGCGACGTTTATTTCCCACGCCTGCGGCGTTGATTGGCCTGTTGGCCTCGGTGGCAATTGGTGTTCTGACGACGCTCCAGGGCGCCAGCGCCGAGGAGCGCTATCCGACCCGGCCGATCACCATGATCGTGCCGTTCCCGGCGGGGGGCGGCGTCGACGCCATAGCCCGTCTCGTCGCCGATCGGCTTGGCGCGGCTCTCGGCCAACCCATCATCATCGACAATCGCGGCGGCGCCGCGGGGGTGATCGGGACCCGTCTGGGCGCGAGAGCCGCCCCCGACGGCTACACCCTGATCGTCTCCGATACCGGCACCACCTCGATCAATCCGACGCTCTACGCCAATCCGGGCTACGATCCCCGCAAGGACTTCGCCCCGGTCGGTCTCATTGCCGTAACGCCGATCGTGCTGATGGCGAACCCGGCCTTTTCGGCAAAATCCGTCTCCGATCTTATCGCCTTGGCGAAAGCGCAGCCGGGAACACTTGATTTCGGCACGCCGCCGCCGGGCACATTGTCGTATTTGTCCGCCGAACTGTTCAAAGTCGCCGCCGGCGTCGACATGACGATCGTGCCGTATAAGGGGACGGCGGCGCTGACCACCGATCTGCTCGGGGGCCATGTTCGGGTCGGGTTCAATGTGCTGGCGCCGGCCATGGGCAGCGTCCAGGCAGGATCGTTGCGTCTGATTGCGACCGCAGGCCCGAAACGCACCAGCCTCTATCCGGACCTGCCGACCGTCAGCGAGCAGGGATTGGCCGGCTTCGGTGCCGAACTTCACTATGGGCTGCTGGTGCCGGCCGGGACGCCTCCCGAGATCATTGCGCGCATCAGCAAGGAACTGCAGCGCCTCATCGGCGCGCCGGACGTGCGCGAGCGAATGGCGGCGGACGGGGTCGATCCGCGCGGATCGACCCCTGAAGACTATGCCGCCGATATCGAGCGCGAGAGCGCGATCTGGTCGGCTCTGATCCGTCGGCTCAATTTGCGGGTCGAATGATGGCAAGCGGAACGTCATGAACGGGGCGACGCGCCTGCATGTGTGCGTGGGCGATCCGATCGATCAAGTCAAATCGCCGGAGGGGCTGACCGCTGCCTTCGCCGAGCGCGGCGTCAACGCGGTTTGCATTCCCGCCCATGTGCGCAGCGAGGATTTTGCCGCGTTCATGGCCGCCGCCCAGCGAACGGCCAATGTCGATGGTTTCGTCATCACGGTGCCGCACAAGTTCTCGGCGTTCGCGCATTGCGCGGTGAACTCCGCGCGCGCCCAATTCCTGTCAGCGGTCAACGTCATGCGACGCGAGCCGGACGGGCGTTGGCGCGGCGACATGACCGACGGCATCGCGTTGCTCGCCGCGTTGCGTGGGCATGGCTTCAAAGCCGATGGTCAGCGTGCGCTTTTGATCGGAGCCGGCGGCGCCGGCTCCGCGGTCGCGCTGGCGCTGGTCGAGGCTGCGATCGGTGAACTGGTCGTCTGCGACGTCGACGCGGCCCGGCGCGACGGCTTGGTGCGCCGGTTGTTAACGCTCGGCACGGCGAGGGTGCGGTCGGGGCCGTCGGACCCTGCCGGCTTTGGTCTCATCGTCAACGCCACGCCGATCGGCATGGCGCCTCAGGATCCGCTGCCAATCGTGAACGATGGCATCGATCAGCGTGCCTATGTCGCCGATCTCATCACCAAGCCGGCGGTCACCCCGCTTCTGGCGGCGGCGCGTGCCCGCCGGGCGACGATCGTGACCGGCGACGATATGTTTGCGCCCCAGAGAAAAATCCTGGCTGATTTTCTGCTCAACGCGCCGGCCTGACGCTAACGATCCGACGGGCGAGCGACCCTGATGGCCTCGCACAGCGCAGCAACGAGCGTGTCGGCGGTATAGGGCTTGGTGACGATCTGGATATTGGCCAGCGCTGCCGGCAGCACCACCGCCCGCCCATAGCCGGTCGCAAGCACAAACGGAATGCCGCAGTCGAGCGCGATCGAGGCGAGCGAAAAGTCAAAGCCCCCGCCGAGATTGAGGTCGATGACCGCGCCGTCGAATGCGGCGGAAGCGGAGAGATGCGATGTCGCTTCGCCCACGCGGGTGGCGATCACGATCTCGGCGGCGCCGGCATCGGTCAACATGTCCTGAGCGGTGAGCGCGATCAGGATCTCATCTTCCACCACCAGAATTCTTCGGCCGTGCAGCGATAAGCCCTCTGGAGGCCCCCCGGATACATCCATGCAAAGAGCTTTCATGACCGTTCGGTCTCCGCTGGTCGCTCGGCTCCTGGCCGACGACCACCTGTGACGCGCAAATTCGGGAACCATTCAAACATTCGAGCGTTTATGCCGACTGATGCTGCGACGGATTGCCGAACGGGTCATTTAAAAAAGACATAGCTGCGGACCGCGACTGTCTGCATATATTCGACGAGGTAACGATGGTGAAGGCGGTTCCGGCACCTGGACGGCAGGTGCCTTGTGAGCAATGTCCGCTGCGCCCGAAACCGGCATTTCGAGACTTTTCTCCGGAGGAACTGGCGTTCGTCAGCGAATTCAAATCGGGCGAAATGCATGCCGAAAGCGGGACCACGCTCTACCTGGAAGGGACCAACAGCGCGCATCTCTATACGCTGCTCTCGGGCTGGGCATTTCGTTACAAGACACTTCCCGACGGGCGGCGGCAGATCCTGAATTTCGTTCTGCCGGGAGATTTTCTCGGGCTGCAAGCCTCGGTCATCAACGAGATGCAGCATTCCGTCGAGACGTTGACCACGGCGCTGTTGTGCGTGTTTCCGCGCGAGAAGCTCTGGACTCTCTACACGCAATATCCCTCGCTTGCCTTCGACCTGACTTGGCTCGCCTCGCGCGAGGAGCAGATGATCGACGAGCACCTCCTGAGTGTCGGGCGTCGCCACGCACTCGAGAGGGTCGCCTTCGTGTTGCTCCATATCTATTCGCGCGCCGAGGACATCGGCATTGCCGCCGGCAACAAAATCCAATTTCCGTTCACCCAACAACACCTCGCCGATACGCTCGGCATGTCGCTTGTACACACCAACAAAACGATCAAACGCCTGATCGACCGCAAGGTGGTGCGCTGGAAGGACAAGATCTTTGAAATTCTCGACCGCGACGAACTCGCAAAAATCGCGATTTTCGACGTCAACGATAAGACGCCTCGCCCATTGATCTAAGGGAATCGGCCTGTTTATCCGGCGGAAGGGGTGGATAACGCCGATTGCCGCAGCGCCGGCAGGGGGCAGCTGATATAATACCGCATGGCCATCGATTGTGTGTGGGGATGCTGGGGGATGAGGTTTCGATGTCCCTGATCAAACTGCTGGCGGCGCCGGTTCGGCGGATCCTGCGATTTCCGTTGTTCCAGCTTGCCGTTGTCGTTCTGATCATCCTGTTCTTGCAGGCGGCCGCCGACCAGTCGGTCTTCGGCCAGATCTTCAACGGGCTTGACAAATTGGTCGGGGCGACCGTCGGTCTGATCGGGTCGGTCTTGGACGTGAAATCCTTTACGCGGTCGTGGCTGACGTCGGGTTTCATGATCGCCTATGTGTATGTCGCCTGCCTGCTGATCATCTATTTCCTGCGGGGTGTCATCCGGGCGTTGGTCGATCGCGCAGCGCGCAGCAACGCGTGGCTTCGAAATTCTGTCGCACGCGATCGCGGCATCGAAGCCTACCGGGCATGGGAGCCGCTGGAGCGAATACGGCCCGACAACGTCCCCCAGGAGAAATGGGAACAGGCCTATGCGTGGCCGGCCGACAACAAGCCGCCCTATCCACCGCTGGCCAAGCGGGTGTTGCGGGAGGTCGTGAGTTACATCGCGGTGACGTTGGTGATCGCCGCGCTGCTGCAATTGTTCACTCCATTTCCGGCGCTCAGCTGGCTCGTGCGGCTGGCCCGCATGCTGACGGTCGGCTAACCAACTTTCCAGCTTGCAAGGTGCTATGCGGGCTTGCCGCATCGGTGGTAGGAACTCCCCCTCCATGCCACTAGGACAAAACCCGTGACCGACAAACTTGCCGAACTGCGCTACGAGCTTGCGGTCGCCAACCGTATTCTTGCCAACGAAGGCGCTTTTGACGCCTTCGGTCATGTCAGCCTGCGCCATCCTGACGATCCCGGCCGCTACCTGCTGTCGCGTTCGCGCGCACCACAACTCGTGGAACCCGGCGACATCTACGAATTCACCCTCGATTCCAAGCCGGTGACGCCGCCGTCCGTGCAGATGTATTCCGAGCGCGTGATCCATGGGGAGATCCTTAAGGTGCGCCCCGACGTGACCGCGGTCTGTCATCATCACGCCCCGGCCGTGATGCCGTTCTGCATTGCCGGCGAGGAACTGGTTCCGGTGTTTCATCTCGGCGCCACGATGGGCGCCAAAGTACCGTTTTGGGACAGCCGCGATGACTTCGGCGACACCAATCTGCTGGTGGTCAAGCCGGAGGAGGGCGCATCGCTCGCGCGCACCCTCGGTGACAATTGGACGGTGCTGATGCGCCACCACGGTGCGACGGTGGTGGGGGCGAGCCTGCGCCAGCTGGTGTTTCGCACCATCTATGGCTGCCGCAATGCCGAGTATCAGATGGCGGCGAAGGCCCTCAAAACGGTCAGCCGGCTGACGCCGGGAGAGGCCGAAATGGCGGGTGCTATCAACATGCAGCCCAATGCGGCGACGCGCGCCTGGGAATATTGGGTGACGCGGTTGGAGCAGAGCGGCGGAATGCCGCCGCGATGAGATAAGCCCAATTCGATCGGGGTTTGCTAAGCTCGCTTTCAGGTCGTACGGCCGGGCGGGGCGGAGAAGAATCCAAGGGAGGAGTTTGACGATGAGTTTTCATGCGTTGAAATTGCAGGCGATGTGCGCCACGGCGCTATCGCTGTTCGCGGCCATCGCTATGCCGGCATCGCCGGCGAGCGCCGAGGACAACCTGAAGGTCGCCATCGGCCAGATCAACAACTGGGAAAATCAGGCGCCGACGCTCGGGCAAGATGCCGGCATCTTCAAGAAGCACGGTCTGGTGCTCGACAATGTCGGCACCGCAGGAGCAGGTGAGACGGTCCAGGCGGTGATCTCCGGCAGCGCCGATATCGGCGGCGGCGTCGGCGTCGCCGGCGTGATGCGCGCGTTCTCCAAGGGCGCGCCCGTGCGCATCCTTGCTCCCGCGTTCACCGGGACCGGCGATCTCTACTGGTATGTGAAGTCCGATTCACCGCTGAAGACCCTCAAGGATACGACCGAGAGCAACACCATCGCCTATTCGACCAGCGGGTCGAGCTCCAACAACATCGTCACCGCCTTTGTCGACGAGCTTCATTGCAAGGCCAAGCCGACGGCTACCGGCAGCCCGGCCAGCACGCTCACGCAAGTCATGTCCGGGCAAATCGATATCGGCTGGGCGGCGCCGCCGTTCGGTCTGAAAGAAATCAAGGAAGGCAAGATTCGTATTCTTGCACGCGGCAGCGAGGTGCCGTCGCTTCACGGCCAGACCGTTCGTGTTCTGATTGTCAACGCGGACGCGCTGAAGAACCGCCACGACGCGATCATGCGATTCATGCAGGCGTACCGGGAATCGGTCGACTGGATGTATTCCAATCCCGACGCCGTCAAGATGTACGCGAAGAAGCTGAACGCCGACGAGGAACTGATCAAGGAGTCCATCGACAAGTTCCAGCCAAAGGAAGCTCTGCAAACGGACACCATGGCCGATCTCGACGGGGCAAACCGCGACGCGGTGAAGCTCAAATTTCTCGACACGCCGCTCACCAAGGAGCAGCTCGCGGAATTCATCCAGATCCCGCCGCGGGGAAAATAAACAGGACGCTTGGCGCGCTCAGACCTAAGATCTGCACAAGACCACCCAAGACCTGCCCGCGCGCCCGGTTCGTTGTGTTGTGGCATCATGCCGATGTCGGCGGCCGGTGGTCGCCGACGTCGGACTGGCGTTCCGCGATGTCCTGTCCGGTACCGAGCAGCCGGCGGATTTCATTCCGATCGCGTGGTGCAGGCGCGGCGCGCCTAGTGCCCGGAGCTTTCCACCGGCGGCGTGCCGTGGGTGTGGAATGACTCGATGGTCTTGAGGCCCCAGGCCTGGCCCTTTTTCCGCTCGTCTTCCGTCCACACGATCGGCTTCCAGTCCGGCGCCAGAATCAGCCGCGCACCGGCATTCGCCACCTCGACGCGATTGCCGCCGGGCTCGTACACATACAGAAAGAACGTCTGCTGCACCGCGTGCTTGTGCGGTCCGGTTTCGATGTAGACGCCGTTCTCGAGAAAGATATCGGCGGCGCGCAGAATATCTTCGCGGCTGTCGAGCGCGTAGGTCAGGTGATGAAAGCGTCCCGGCGTGCCGGTGTGATCGCGGGTATAGGCGAAGTCGTAGCTTTTGTTGGTTGCGGTCATCCACATCCCGACTTCGGTGCCGTCATTGAGCACGATCTGTTCGGTGAGGCGGAACCCGAGATAGTCCTCGAAGAAGATGCGGTTGGCCTTGATGTCGGCGGCCAGGCAGTTGAGGTGATCGAGCCGACGCACGTTCACGCCGCGTGCGGGATATCTCTGTGCCTGGTTCTTGAGCGCCGGTCGTTTGTCCGGCGGGGCCTGGTACCATTCGGTTTCGTAATAGAGCTCCACGACGTGGCCGTCGGGATCCTTGCAGACGAAAGTGCGGCCGTGACCGAGATCGCCATCGGTCCAGCCGATGTCGAAGCCCGATCCCTTCAGCGCGGCAGCGCGGCGCTCGAGCGCCTGGGGGCTGCGGGTGCGGAACGCCATGTGTGCCATGCCCGAGGTCTTGGAGCCGGTGAGCTTGAGACTGTAGCGTTCGTAATCGTCCCAGCCGCGCAGGTAGACGGAATCGCCCGCGCGTCCGCTCTCGGTCATGCCGAGCACATTCACGAAGAAATCGAGGCTCTCCTGCGGCTTTGGCGTCAGCAGTTCAAGATGGCCGAGATGGGCGATGTCGAAAATCGGTTCTTGGTTCATCACAGTCGGGGCCGTTCGTCGAAGAATTGACCGAGGTCAAGGGTTTGCAGAACGGCGAGTGATAGCCGGCAAAGCGGGGGGATCAAGCGGATTCTTGCGGGATATGGCAACGCCAGCGGGTCCGTGGCCGAAAAAGCCGCATGCCAGGCCGTTCCGGTCGGGCCAATTCTAGGCTAACTTGTGGCAACCGCCGCCCGTTGCAACCCCAGCAGAGGCCGGCTCAAGGCAGAAGACGTCAATCCCTGGAGGAAACCACATGAAGTCATGGATCATTGCGGCCGTGGCGACGCTTGCGCTGGCGGCCGTCGGCCCGGCCGGCGCTCAGCAGCCCATCATCATCAAGTTCAGCCACGTGGTTGCTTCCGATACGCCGAAGGGCAAGGGCGCGGACAAGTTCAAGGAATTGGCGGAGAAATACACCGACGGCAAGGTCAAGGTCGAAGTCTATCCGAATTCGGCGCTCTACAAGGACAAGGAGGAACTCGAGGCCCTCCAGCTTGGCGCGGTGCAGATGCTGGCGCCGTCGCTCGCCAAGTTCGGTCCGATCGGGATCAAGGAATTTGAAGTTTTCGACTTGCCTTTCATTCTCCCGAACAAGGACGCTCTGCGGCGTGTCACCGATGGACCGCTGGGCAAGCGGCTGCTGGGGCTGCTGGAGCCGAAGGGCATGGTCGGTCTCGCCTATTGGGATAACGGCTTCAAGGATATGAGCGCGAACAAGCCGTTGCACATGCCGGCGGACTTCAAGGGCCTGAAGATTCGCATTCAATCGTCCAAAGTGCTGGAGGCCGAGATCCGGGCGCTCGGCGCCATCCCGCAGGTGATGGCGTTCTCCGAAGTCTATCAGGCGCTGCAGACCGGCGTGGTCGATGGTGCCGAAAACCCGCCTTCCAACATCTACACTCAGAAAATGCATGAGGTTCAGAAATACATCATGCTGTCGGAGCACGGCTACGTCGGTTACGCCGTCATCGTGAACAAGAAGTTCTGGGACGGGCTGCCGGCCGATGTGCGACCGCAGGTCGAGAAGGCCATGAAAGAGGCGACCGAATACGCCAACGGCATCGCCCAAAAGGAAAATGACGACGCGATGGAATTGATGAAGAAATCCGGACTGACCCAGATCGTCGCGCTGACGCCGGAAGAAAAGCAGGCTTGGCGCGACGCGTTGAAGCCGGTCTACGAAGAAATGGCGTCGCGCGTCGGCCAGGGGACGATCGACGAGTTCGTGAAAGAGGCCAACGCCGCCACGCACTGATCGCCCGCACGCAGAGGACGCGCGGCGGCCGATGGTCGCCGCGTCTTGTCCAGACGGCGACCAGGCTTCGATCGGCAAAAATGTCATGTCACATCACTAACGCAGCTTGCCTCAGCTTCTGGCAAACTTCTAATATTGCGGATGTTTCGTGGGGGGAGGACAGTCAATGACCGACAATAATCAGCGGGCGAGTTTGAACCGTCGTCGATTGCTGGCCGGTGCGGCCGCAACCGCCGCGCTCGTCGGCGCGCCGGCGGTTGTTCGTGCGCAGGCGAAGGTGCTCAAGCTTGCAGTGCTGTTGCCACGCTCCGGCTATCTTGCGCCCGCGGGACAGAGCTGCCATCGCGGCGCGCTGGTCGCTCCGAAGATTCTCGCCGATTACGGCCATCAGGTCGAGCTCGTCCATGTCGACATCGAATCCAATCCGGACGTCGCCCGCACGCAATGCGAACGGGTGATCAATGACGGCGTCCACGGCATCGTCGGCGCCTTCGATTCGGGCTCGACGCTGGCGATGGCGCAGGTGTGCGAACAGCGACAGGTTCCGCTGGTGGTCAATATCGGCGCCGCGCCCCAGCTCACCGAACAGGGCTACAAGTTCTTGGTCCGCAACTTCCCGACCGGCGGCATGCTGGTCACCAACGGTCTCAAGCTGATCAAGGACGAGATCGAGGCCACCAAGATTTCTCCCAAGAGCGCCGTGTTCCTGCACGCCAACGATACCTTCGGGACGGCGCAGCGCGCGGCGATGGACAAGCTGTTCCCGACCGCGGGGCTGCCGTTCACGCTGCTGGAGTCGATTGCGTACGATCCGAAGACTCAGGATCTCTCGGTCGAGGTCACGAAAATTCGCGCGCTCAATCCGGACCTGGTCTTGGTGGTGACGCGGGCTGCCGACGCCATCAAGCTGGTCCGCGACATGGTTCGTCAACGCTTCGAGCCGATGGGGATCATATCGCCGGGTTCGCCCGGGCTCTACGATGAGGAATTCTATCAGGCGCTCGGACCGCTCGCGGACTATCCGATCTTCAACATCCCCTGGGCCAACCCGAAAGCGCAAATGAGCCAGGCGCTGGAAGCGGCGTACAAGCTTGCCAATCCGAGCTATCGCTTTGCCGTCGAATGCTTCAACGTCGGTTTTACGTTCGAGGCGCTGCTGATTGCGGCGGACGGATTCAAACGCGCCGGTACCACCAATGGGGTCGAATTGATGAAGGCGATCCGGGAAACCAATATCGCCGATCATGCCATGATCGGGCCCCCGATCAGGTTCGACGAAAAAGGCCAGAACGTCAGCATCCCCTCGGCCGGCGTGCAAAATCGCAACCGCACTCCGATCGTTGTGCTGCCGGCGTCGGCGGCAAACACCGCACCGGTGCTCCCGATGCCGAGTTGGCAGGGGAGGATTTGAGGTGACCGGCAGCATAGCGGCGTGAGGCTGTCCCCACCCGTGATCGCGGCCCGCCGATGATGTGGTCGATCTATCTCAACGTCGTGGTCCAGGGCGTGCTCACAGGCCTGATCTACGGCTTGATGGCGCTCGGTCTGTCGGTGATTTTCGGTGTCGTGCGGGTGGTCAATTTCGCGCATGGCGAGTTTGCCGTGGTCGCGATGTACGCCACTTTCGTGCTGTTCAAGACCCTGGGGCTTGATCCGCTGCTGCTGGTACTGCCCATCGCCGCGGTGTTTTTTGTCGTCGGCTTCTTCCTGCAGTCCGTGCTGATCAACTCGTTCGTGGGTCGGCCCGAGCACGATCAGTTCATTCTGCTGGTGGGGCTTGCGATCATCATCGTCAACAGCCTGCTGATGATCTTCGGACCCGACGCCCAGGCGACAAATCTGTCCTATGCGTTCGACAGTTATCTCATCGGATCGCTGCTCATCGATAAGGTCCGCATCTACTCCGCGATCGGCGCGCTGGCGATCGCGGCCGGGCTGTTCTGCTTCTTTCGCTATACGCGCGTCGGCACCGCGATCCGGGCCTGCGCCGATAATTTGGTGGGGGCGGCCGTGGTCGGGCTCAATGTCAAACGGCTTTACGCCATGACCTTCGGCCTCGGGCTTGCCTGCGTTGGTGCGGCGGGCGCGTTGATGGTGACCATAGCCGACGCGTCACCGAGCCTCGGACCTGCCTATACGCTGCTCGCCTTCATCATCGTCATTGTCGGCGGCCTGGGTTCGATGGCCGGCGCCCTCGTCGGCGGCGTTTTGATCGGGGTGTCGGAAGCGCTCGCCGGCTTCCTGATTGCTCCCTCGATGAAGAGCATGTTTTCCTTCGCACTCCTGATTTTGGTTCTGGTGCTGCGGCCACAGGGGTTGTTGGGGCGGCGCGCATGATCGAGCTGTGGCGGGGGATGCGCTGGCGCCAACGCGCGCTGACCGCCGGGATATTCGTTGCGCTCCTGGTCGCGCCGCTGTTTGCCGACCGCTACCTGCTCTCGGTGCTGACGCTCATTCTCTATTTCGCCTATGTCGGACAGGCGTGGAATCTGATGATGGGATATGCCGGCCAATTGTCGCTCGGCCACGCGCTCTATGTCGGCCTTGGCGCCTATGTGGCGGCGCTGCTGTGGGTGTATTTCGGCATCGGCCCGTGGCTTGGCGTCTTTGCCGCCATCCTGATCGCAGCCTGCTTCGGTGCCTTCATCGGCTGGCTCGGATTTCGCTTCGGGGTCGAGGGCGTCTATTTCGCGCTGCTCACCATCGCGTTCGCCGAATTCACGCGTCTGGCGTTTGATCATCTCGGCTTTGCCGGCGGATCGGGCGGTCTGTTTCTGCCCTACCAGGAACAGCGGCTCGGCGAGTGGTGGAACCTGCGGGGCGGGCAGTTCCTGTTCTACTATGTGGCGCTGCTGCTCGCGGCCGGCGCGGTGATTGTGGTCGCCCGATTGACGCGGTCGCGGCTCGGCTATCACTGGCTTGCGGTGCGCGAGGACGAAACCGCGGCGCGCGCGCTCGGCATTGATGCGTTCCGCGCCAAGATGACGGCGGCAGTGATTTCCTCGGGGATGACCGCCGTCGGCGGCGTATTCTATGCCTTCTACTACAACAATCTTTTTCCGGCGCAGATCTTCGACATGAGCCGCTCTATCGAGATCATTCTCGCCCCGATCGTCGGCGGGCTCGGCACCATTTTCGGGCCGGTGGTGGGCGCCTTTATTCTTACGCCGCTGGGCGAAAGCCTGATCGCGGTGACGGGGAAATTCGGCATCGATGCCCCGGGCGTGAAGGCGGTGTTCTATGGCGCCGTGCTGATGCTGATCGTGATTTTGCGGCCAAGCGGCGTATGGCCCTGGCTCGCGCGCATCATCGGTGTCTCGGAGCCCCGCAAATGAGCGCGCTGTTGTCCGTCGACGCCGTCAGCAAGCGCTTCCGCGGTCTGTTGGCGGTCGATCGCGTCAGCTTCGAGGTTCATTCCGGCGACATCTTTGCGGTGATCGGGCCGAACGGCGCCGGCAAGACCACGCTGTTCAACATGATTGCCGGCGTCTACACCCCGGATGACGGAGCGATCGCATTTGCAGGAGCCCGCATCGACGGACTGCCGCCGGATGCGGTGTGCCGTCGCGGCATCGGCCGTACCTTTCAGATCGTGCGACCGTTTCCGGCTTTGTCGGTCGAAGACAACGTTCTGATCGGAGCGCTGTTGCATCGCACCGACATTGGCGTCGCACGCCGGCATGCTCACGATGTGATGCAGCGCCTCGATCTGTTCGACAAACGCGGTCAACTGGCGTCGGCCTTGACGCTGCCCGATCGCAAGCGGCTGGAGGTCGCGCGCGCGCTGGCCACCGATCCGAAGCTGCTGCTGCTGGACGAGGTGATGGCCGGGCTGCGGCCGACCGAAACCGATCGGATGGTCGCGATCCTGGCCGGAATCAATCGGGATACCGGTCTCACCATCCTGCTGATCGAACACGTCATGCGCGCGGTGATGGCGTTGGCACGTCACATGCTGGTGCTGCATCATGGCGCCGCCATCGCACAGGGCGTGCCCGAGGCGATCGTGCGGGACCCGCAGGTGATCGAGTCCTATCTCGGCACGGAGGCGCTGGCCTGATGCTGGCGATCGAGAACCTGGATGTCTTTCACCGGGATGCCCAAGCGCTCGAGGGCGTATCGCTCGCGGTCGACGAGGGTGACATCGTTGCGATCGTGGGCGCCAACGGCGCGGGAAAGACCTCGCTGATCCGCACCATCGCGGGCATGCACCGACCGGCGCGTGGCCGCATCGTGTTTCGTGGAACCGATATCGCGGGCTGGCCGAGCCATCGGGTCTGCGATCGCGGCATCGGTCAGGTGGCCGAAGGCCGGCAGGTGTTTCCGAGCCTGACGGTCGCGGAGAACCTCGACATGGGCGCGATGGTGCCGCGGGCGCGGGCCGGCCGCAGCCAAAATCTCGATCGGGTCTTTGCGTTGTTTCCCATTCTCGCCGAGCGAGCCGGGCAGGCCGCGGGCACGCTATCGGGCGGCGAGCAGCAGATGCTCGCGATCGGGCGCTGCCTGATGGGGTCGCCGGAGCTGGTCATGTTCGACGAGCCCTCGCTCGGTCTTGCGCCCGCCATTGTGCAGCAAGTGCTGGCGACGATCCGGGAACTGAACCGTGAGGGGCTCACCTGCGTCCTGGTGGAGCAAAACGTCGCTGTGTCGCTCAAGCTCGCAAACCGCGCCTACGTGCTCGAAAATGGCCGCATTACGCTGTCGGGAACCGGGGCGGAGCTGCTGGCGGACGATCGCGTGCGGCAGGCCTATTTGGGCCTCTAGGTTGTTGTCCTGCAAGGCTTCGAGTCGGCGACGGCGGGCATCACTGCGCAAAAAGGCCGTTATCATGGTGCCTTTCGCCTGTCGTGTTGTGGTCCTTGCAAAATGAATCCCCAGCTTGGCCACAAATTAATCATCGTTTGAAAGTTTGAAGTTAGCTCTCTACGGGGACGTCTGAGTACAGGGCGACAGGGATGCGACGGCAAAGGGCCAACACCAAGTTTGCGACCACAAGCGTTGCGGTTCTGGGCATGGGCATGATGGCCTGCCTCGGGGGCGGCTGGTCCATGAGCCCGCATCAGGCTCCGATCGCGGATCCGATCCTGGCGGCAGCCGAAGTGGTGGCATTGCGTTTCCCGGATGAGTTGCTGGACGCGGCGGCGCCTGCGGAACCGTCGGCGGTCGATGCGGCAACAGCATCGGATGCCGCCGACACGGTTGCGCTCTTTAATCCGCTGCCGACCTATCCCCAGATGGCAATGTCCGCTGAGCGGCCGCAACCGCCGTCGACGACCGGATCGGTGCTGCTGGTGTCCCTGCCGCAACCGGCGCCGAATGTGGCGCCTGTGCCCGCCTCGCAGGCGCAGCTCGCGACCGCTGCGGCCAAACTTGCAAGTGCCGCTCCGCGCCGCAGCAGCAATACCAGGCCCGGAGCCGTGCTCAGCGACGGACAGATCGCGAGCATCAGACAGCGTTTGAAACTGACGCCGGACCAGCAGCAGATGTGGCCCGCGGTGGAAGTCGCTCTGCGCAATCTGTCCTATGAAAAGACGTCGGACGGCGCGCGCAGAGGCATCCAGGAGACCCGGGTGGCGAGCCTTGATTCCGGCAGTCCCGGGGTCAGAGATCTGACCTCGGCTGCATTCCCGCTGATCATGAGCTTCAGTGACGATCAAAAGCGCGAACTGCACGTCCTGGCGCACGTGGCCGGACTGGAGCAGCTGGTTCCGAAGTTCTAGTGCGCCGATTGTCCGCCTGACCAACAGGTCAGGCGAACCAGGCTTCGGATAACGGCCTTAGCTGGCGTTGCGGCTCTCGACCGGAGCGGTGGCGTCCAGCGCATCCTTCGCAAAGGCTTCCGGATATTTGTCGGAGGCCGCGAGCAGTTCTCGCATCACGCTGTCGAGGTGCTTTTCCATCGCACGGCCGGACGCGGCCGGGTCGCGTTTCTTGATCGCCTCGGCGATCTCCAGATGCTCGGCATAGGCGCGCGGGCGCCGTTCCGGCGTGAGCACCAGCAACCGCATGCGGTTGAGGCTCGCGCGCGCGCCTTCGACGGTGTTCTTGACGCGCTCAAATCCGAGTTCGGACAGCAGCAGGTCATGGAAGGCGAGATCGAGTTCGTAGAAGCCTTCCCGGCTGTCGTTTTCCAGCATCGTGCGCTGATCCCGGAGATTTTGGTCGACCTTGGCGAGGAAATGTTCGTCCGGCTGCGCGGCAACCGTGCGCGCCACCTCGGCTTCGAGGGCGCGCCGGATGAACATGGCCTGGCTGCAATCGGCGAGATCGATCAGGGTGACCCGGGTGCCGCGTTGCGGCAGGACCTCCACCAGGCGCTGGTCGGCCAGTCGTCCGAGCGCTTCCGACACCGGGAATCGCGACACGCCGAGCTGGGCGCAGAGGGCGGCCTTGTCGATAAACGTTCCGGGCTTGAGCTCGTGACGCACGATGGCGTCGCGGATCAGGTCCTGGACCCGTTGCACCATGCCGCCGCGCCGCTGGCGATCCAGTGACGGCAGAAACGAATAAGGCGTACTTCCTGTTGGTTCTCTCATGGGATCCGGTTCATCCGGCACAGAGAGCGATCACGCGGCTTCAAGCCAGTTTGTCGATACTCTGACTGTTTCCGTGTGTGCTCGCTTGCCGTTCGGTTGCAAGTTGATTCGCCTGTTGTGCTGCGGCCGTCGCCGCAGCATTGACCTCGGTCGACTCAGCCTTGGACGGGGCGGGCACTTGGCTCTTACTGGCCGGCAGCCCAGCGGCCACAGAACTTGCGGCCGAGACACTACTAACGCCTGAGACAGAACTAACGCTAGAGACAGAACTAACGCCAGAAACAGACATGGGACACTGCTCTCACACTGCCCCTCCCAGGATGGAATCTAGGGGGGGAAGCTTAAAGTACAATGAGGAGAGCGAAATAATCCCCTATGTTCAACCTCTTAGGTTAAAATTGCTGCGCGCCCGAATGCGCTGATCGGGCGATATCTCAGACATAACAATAGGTTGATGGGAAACCCTCAACCGCCGTTACTTGGCCGGCGGGCCTATGGTTATCGTCAGTTTGCCGACGCCCTCGATCTCGCATTCGAGCTTGTCGCCGGGAACTGTGGCGGCCACGCCGGCGGGCGTTCCGGTCATGATGATGTCACCGGCCGCAAGCTCGACCTGCTCGGACAGGTTGGCAATGACCTCGGGCACGTTCCAGATCATCTGATCAAGGTCGCCGTCCTGGCGAATTTGACCGTTGGCCTTGAGCACAATCCGGCCCTTTTTCGGATGACCGATTTCACTGGCAGGCTTGAGCGGCCCGCACGGCGCTGACGCGTCGAAGGCCTTTCCGACTTCCCACGGGCGCTTCAGGTCGCGGGAGGCGATCTGCAGGTCGCGGCGGGTCAAATCGATGCCAACGCCGTAGCCATAAATGGTCTCAAGCGCCTTCTCGAGCTTGATATTGCGGCCGCCGCTCTTGAGCGCCACGACCAGTTCAACCTCATGGTGGAGGTCCTTGGTGAGCGGCGGGTAGGGCACGGTGGCGCCGTCGGGCACCACGGCGTCGGCGGGCTTGGCGAAATAGAACGGGGGGGCACGCTCATCCTGGCCCATTTCGCGAATGTGTTCGACATAGTTCCGGCCCACGCACCAGATGCGGCGGACGGGGAAGAACTTGTCGCTTCCGGTGACCATGATCACGGGCTGCGGGGGCTGGGGAATGACGTAGCGGCTATCGTTCGCGCTCATGACAGGCTTTCATCGATCGGGTGAACTCAAGGGACACACTGCTGCCGGTGCGACGGCGGCATGAGGGCCGAAATCAACTCCGGCCGGCAGCCGAATATCACAAGCGCGGTAGAGGTCAAAGGACGTTCGTCAGACCGCAGCGGCCGCCACCGGCTCGCGAAACGGGGCCTGCGATTGCAGCTGCAGGCGGTAGAACGAGGCATAGCGGCCGCCCTTGCGCAGCAGCTCCTCGTGCCGACCGGATTCCGAGATCACACCGCCCTCGATCACCAGGATGCGGTCGGCGTGCATGATCGTCGACAGCCGATGGGCGATGACCAGGGTGGTGCGTCCCTTGCAGAGCTCCGCGACCGCCTCCTGCACCGCGCGCTCGGACTCCGAATCAAGCGCGGCCGTCGCCTCATCCAGCAGGATGATCGGCGCGTTCTTGACCAGCGCCCGGGCAATTGCGACGCGTTGGCGCTGGCCGCCCGACAACTGATGGCCGTGTTCGCCGACGGCCGCACCGTAGCCGGCCGGAAAGCTCATGATGAAATCATGGGCGTGGGCCGCCTTGGCGGCCGCGACGATGTCCGCCTCGGTGGCGTCGGGTTTGCCGAACGCGATGTTTTCCCGGATCGTTCCCCGGAACAAATAGGAGTCCTGCCCGACATAGGCGATCTGGCGACGCACCGAGCGCTGCGAGACCGCCGCAAGATCGTGCCCATCGATCCGGATTGCGCCGCTGTCGAGATCATAGAACCGCAGAATCAGGCTCAAGATCGTCGACTTGCCGCCGCCGGAGGGGCCGACGAGCGCCGTCGTCTTGCTGGGGTCGGCGACAAAGGACATGCCGCGCAGCACCGGCTCGCCGGTGCGATAAGCAAACCAGGCATCGGAAAATTCGACCCGGGCCTCGGTCAGCACCAGCGGCGGACGTCCATCATTGATTGGTTCGGAAGCCGGGCTGTCGATGATCTCGAACAGCATGCGCGTGCCGACGAGGTTGGTATTGAGATCGAGATTCAGCCGCGCAAGCCGCTTGGCCGGTTCGTAGGCGAGCAGGAACGCGGCGATGAAGGAGAAGAATTCACCGGGTGCGGCGCCGGTTTCGATCACCCGATAGCCGGCATAGACGACGGCCAGCGCGACCGAAATGCCGCCAAGCGATTCCATCAGCGGGCTCGACCGGTTGGCCACCCGCGCCATCTTCACCGACTCGCGCTCGAGATCGGCGACGCTGCGGTCGAAACGCTCCCGCATGTTCTCTTCGAGCGTGAAGGCCTTGACGATGCGAATGCCCTGCAAGGTTTCTTGCATCGTTTCCAGAATGCGTGCGCCGCCGGTGAACTGCTGCATCGCAATCGAGCGGATCCGCTTCACCATCTTGCGGATGAACAGCACCACCGGCGGGATGACCAGGAAACTGATCAACGACATGACCGGATCCTGCACCAGCATCACGGTGGCGAGACCGATGACCGACAGCAGATCGCGGCCGACGGCTGTAATCAGCAGGTTGAGCACGTAACCCGCCGATGCGGCGCCGGCGGTCAGGCGCGCGGTGAATTCCGATGAATGCCGGTCGGAAAAGAATTCAAGGCGCTCATTCAGCAGTTTCTCAAACATGCGCCGCTGGTTTTCCGCAATGATGTGGCTCGCGATCCGTGCCAGCGCCACCGCCTGGCCGTAGGCGGCCAAGCCCTTGACGGTGAACAACGCGGCAATCAACAGCGCGAGCGCGAGCAGGGCGTTGAAATTGCGATTGACATAGGCTTGGTTGATGACGCTGCCGAGCAGGTAGGCGTTGAGCGCGGTGGCGCCCGCGACCATCATCATCAGCACGATGGCGAGGCTGTAGCGCTTCCAGGTTCCCGGGACGTAGTCGAGCACGAGCCGGCGAACCAGCGAGGCGGGGCCGTAGCGGTCCGCAAACAGCGACTCGATGGTCGATCGGAATATTTTCACGTCGGACGGCACCCCTGTGACGCTCAGTACCTGCCCGCGCAGGCATCATTTTTCAAGTGAAATCAGCGGGCTTGCTGCTGACTGCGGGCCGCCAGCTGGCGTTCCCAGCCGAGCGCATGGCTGACGATGATGTCAAGCTCGTCGAACTGCGGCTGCCAGCCCAGCACCGATCGGATGCGGTCGGAGGCGGCCACGATCTGGGCGGGATCGCCCGGTCGCCGGGCGCTCAATTCGACCCGGAAATCCACCTTGGCGACCCGTTTGACCGCCTCGATCACCTCCAGGACCGAGAAGCCGCGACCATAGCCGCAATTGAAGGTGTCGGCGGCGCCGCCGCGGCGAAGATAGCCCAGCGCGTCGGAATGGGCGCGGACCAGATCGGTGACGTGAATATAGTCTCGGATGCAGGTGCCGTCGGGCGTCGGGTAATCGGTCCCGAACACGTCCATCTTGGCGCGGCGTCCCAGGGCAGTTTCGACCGCAACCTTGATGAGATGGGTTGCGCCTTTGGTCGATTGGCCGCTGCGCAGCTGCGGATCGGCGCCGGCAACGTTGAAATAGCGCAGGATCACGTGACCAAGTCCATACGCGCGGCTGGCATCGCGCAGCATGATTTCGGTCATGAGCTTGGACGAGCCATAGGGCGAGACCGGCTCGGTCGCGTCGTGTTCATGGACCGGCACCCTCACCGGATTGCCGTAGACGGCGGCGGTCGATGAAAAAATGAAATGGCGAACGCCGCCCTTGACCGCGCTCTCGATCAGAGACCGCGAATTGGCGGTGTTGTTGCGATAATAGCCGAGTGGGTCGGACATCGAGTCGGGGACGACGATCGAGGCGGCAAAGTGAATGATCGCGTCGATGCCGTGCTCGGTGATCATCCGACCGACCAGGGCCTGATCGCCGGTTTCGCCGATGACGAGCGGTACCGCTTTCGGGATCGCCCAATCGAACCCGGTCGACAGATTGTCGAGAACGACAACGCGCTCGCCGGCGTCGGCGAGCGCATGAACCATATGGCTGCCGATATATCCGGCGCCGCCGGTGACCAGGACCGTCATCGTGGGATCGGCTCGATTCGATGGGGCATTCAGTTTTCTATTCCACCTGTCGCGGCATCCGGGTATCCCTGCATGCTGTGCTCCGGGATCGATGGCAAGTCCAGCCTTGCGTGGTGTAATTTCCGGGCTCGACACAAGTTTCAGAATTTACGAGCGAATTTAGAACCTTCAGATTCGCCAGCGCGTGCGCAACGAGCCCTTTGCCGTCCATGACCGATGTCCTGTTTATCAAGACCTCTTCGCTTGGCGATGTGATTCATCACATGCCGGCGCTCACGGAGGCCAAACGGCGCCTCCCGGAGGCACGGTTCACATGGGTGGTGGAGGAGCCGTTCGCCCCGCTGGTCGCGCTGCATCCCGCAATCGACGACATCATTCCGCTCGCCTGGCGGCGGTGGCGCCGCGCGCTGCAACAGCCGACGACCTGGCGCGAGATCAGGCGTGGCATCGGGCGCGTCCGTGATCGACACTACGACACGGTGATCGACACCCAAGGATTGTTTCGCTCGGCGCTGATCGCGCGACTGGCCCGCGGCCAGCGCCACGGTTACGACAGCAACAGCATCCGCGAGCCAGCGGCCGCGCTGTTTTACGACGTGCGCCATGCGGTCGGACGGGATCTCCACGCGATTGCACGCAACCGCACGCTGACCGGCCTCGCCCTCGGCTATCAGCCGATCGGCGCCATCGATTTCGGACTCGCGCGAGCGACCCTGATCGAGCCGGCTCAAAGGCCCTACGCCATCCTGCTGCACGCCACCGCGCGGCCGGAGAAAGAATGGCCGGAACAAAACTGGCTCGCGGTCGGACGGGCGATCGCCCGGCATGGGATCGACCTGGTGCTGCCGTGGGGGACCGAGATCGAGCATGTCCGCAGCGAGCGCATGGCCGCGCAGCTCGCGCAGGCGCGCGTTCCCGCGCGTTCCACGCTCGATGCCACCGCGCGGATGATCGCCGGTGCGTCCCTGGTTGTCGGCGTCGACACCGGGCTGCTGCATCTCGCCGCCGCGCTGACGGTGCCGCTGGTGGCTATTTTCGTCGGCAGCGAGCCGGGCCTCACCGGACCGTTGGGCACGGGGCCGATGGACGTTGTCGGCGGCAAGGGGACGCCGCCGACGTCCGCTGACATCATCGGCGCGGCGGAGCGATTGCTCGACCCGCGGTAGCGCCTACGCCTTGCTGGCAAACAGGTCGCGCTCGACCACCTCGCAGATCGCGTGTGCGGCGGTGATGTGAATCTGCTGGATCATCGGAGTGTCGTCGGTCGGTGCCGCCAGCACGATGTCGGACAGCGCCCGCATGGCATTGGCGCCGTGGGCGGTGCCGGTGAACCCGATGGTGGTGATGCCGAGTTTTCGCGCGGCGCCCAGCGCCGCCAGCACGTTCGGCGATTTGCCCGAAGTCGAAATCGCGATGAAGACGTCGCTCTGGCGACCGAGACCACGGATCTGGCGCTCGAACACCAGCTCATAGCCGTAGTCGTTGCCGACAGCGGTGAGCACCGACGTATCGGTGGTGAGCGCGATCGCGGGCAGCGGGTTGCGGTCGAAGCGCAAGCGCGAGAGAAATTCACCGGCGATGTGCTGGGCATCCGCCGCGCTGCCGCCATTGCCGGCGATCAGCAGCTTGCCGCCATTGCGGAAAGACGCCGTGATGAGATCGGCAATCGCCAGAATCGTCTTGTGCAACGCTTGATCGCCCGCGGCCTGCTGCATCACCGCAAGCGAGCGCTGGAAGTGGGTCGCGACGGCGTCAGCGCGGGCATCAGTCATGGCGATTCTCCATCAGGCCGGCACGCGGGCCGCGGCGAGTGCGTTCTGGATAGCGGCGGTGACGCGCGCCGCCGGGATATCGCGCATGCAACGATGGTGTTGAAGCCGGCAGGTGGGCTTATGGCATGGACGGCAGGGCAACGCAGTATCGGTTTCGATGACCGCCGCCAGCGGGTTGAGCGGGGCCCAATGCCACGGGCTGGTGGGGCCGAATATACCGACCGATGGTGTTCCGACGGCGGCGGCGACGTGCAGCAAGCCGGAATCGTTGGAGAGGGCGGCATCGGCGGCGGCGAGCGCCAGAATAGCGTTGCGCAGGTCGTCGCCGGTGAGATCGCGGACCCGTCCGCCCCCGGCGGCGATCTCTTTCGCGAGCGTTCGCTCGTTGGGGCCGCCGAGCACCCAGACCGACATGCCTTCCCAGGCCAGGCGTCGCGCCACAGAGGCATAATAATCGGCCGGCCAGCGCTTGGAGGGACCGACCGCGCCGGGCGCGAACGCGACCACCGGGCCATCCGCCATCAGCCCCATCGCCTTGCGCCACGCGAGGATATCGGATCGCGGCACCACCAATTCGGGCAACGGCCAGTCCGCAGGGAGAGCGGCGGCCTTGGGCAGCGCCAGAGCCGCGCAGCGATCGACCATGCGGGGCAATTTTTTCTCGCCCCAGCGCAGGTCGTTGAGAAGGCCGAGGCGCAGCTCTCCGGCAAAACCGGTCCGATGCGGAATCCCCGCCAGAAACGGCGCCAGTGCGGATTTCCAGGTCCGGGGCATGATCAGGACCTGCCCGTAGCCTTCAGCGCGCAGCAGGCGCGCCAATTGCCATTGCTGACCCGGGGCGAGGCGCTTGCGCGGCAGGTCCCATCGGATGCCCTTTCGAACGCCCGGCATGTAGTCGAGCAGGGGCGCGCACAAGGTGGTGGTGAGAACGTCGATCGGTCGGCCCGGAAAGCGCTGTGTCAGCAATTTTACCACGGTGTGGCAGCGGACGAAGTCCCCGATCCACATGTAGGGGACGATCAGGATCGGGCCGCCGGCAGCCATCGTTGCGACCTGGTTGTTGGAAGAATTCTCGTTCATTGCTATAGAGTTATGGACTGTCTCTGCAAAGCCTGATGACGTTCGGCGGGATCTTGTCGCCGCGAAGGGCTGGTCCTTCGACGTTCCTAGCAGGATTGCGAGGGGCCGGGCTAGGAACCTCGCGGCCGGCCGGGCGCGTGGGGCATCCGGATCGGTGCCGCGGGCGTTCACCGCGTTCCGGCGCCCCTGTTGCGCCTCCCTCTGGAGTGGGGCAAACGAGAGGACGAGCGCGCCTGACGAGCGGTATCGCAAGCGCTTTTTTCCCACGGAACGGGCGGCTGGGTCGAATGTTGTTGGTGACCGGCGGGGCGGGGTTTATCGGGTCCAATGTGGTTGCGAGCCTCAACCAGGCCGGCCGCACGGACGTCGCCATCTGCGACACGCTGGGATCCGATGGCAAATGGCGCAACCTGCAAAAGCGCCAATTGGCCGACGTCGTGCCGCCGGCGGAGCTGATGTCCTGGCTCGAGGGCCGCAAGCTCGACGCCATCGTCCACATGGGCGCGATTTCCGAGACCACCGCGACCGACGGCGATCTCGTGCTGAAGACCAACTTCTCGCTTTCGCTCAAGCTGCTGGATTGGTGCACGCGGTCACGGACCCCGTTCATCTATGCCTCTTCCGCTGCGACCTACGGCAACGGCGAGGACGGTTTCACCGACGACGGCTCGCCGGCAGCGCTCAAACGGCTGCGGCCGATGAACCTCTACGGGTGGAGCAAACATCTGTTCGATCAGGTCGTCGCCGATCGGGCGGCGCATCACGCGGCGTTGCCGCCGCAATGGGCCGGATTGAAATTCTTCAACGTGTTTGGGCCCAACGAATACCACAAGGGCGAGATGATGAGCCTGATCGCCAAGCGCTTCGACGAGGCCAAAGCAGGCAAGCCGGTGCGTCTGTTCAAGTCGCACCGGGATGGAATTGAAGACGGCGACCAGCGTCGGGATTTTATCTATGTCGACGATGCGGTCGCGGTGGTGCGCTGGCTGCTCGATACCCCGCAAGTATCGGGAATTTTCAACGTCGGAACGGGTCGGGCGCGCAGCTTCCGCGACATGATGGTCGCGATGTTCTCGGCGATGGGTCGTGCACCCAACATCGCGTTCGTCGATATGCCGGAGTCGATCCGCAACAGCTACCAGTATTTCACCCAGGCTTCGGTCGAAAATCTGCAGCGGGCGGGCTATAACGCCGGTTTCACGCCACTTGAGGAAGCGGTTGGGCGCTATGTGACGGCCTTCCTCGACCTGCCGGACCGCTACCGGTGACGGCGCATTCAATCGAGGGGAATCGGCCAGTCTGATGTTCGATTTCGAGGACATGCTCAAGACCCTTGCCGGGCAGACCGTGATCTGCATCGGCGATCTCATGCTCGATGATTTCGTCTATGGCGAGGTCTCGCGCATTTCGCCGGAAGCGCCGGCGCCGGTCATCGCGGTCACGCGCAATGACAAGGTGATCGGCGGCGCCGGCAATGTCGCGCGCAATATTGCGAGCCTCGGGGCGCATTGCGTCTTCATCGGCGTGATCGGCGAAGACGAAACCGGCCGTGCGGTGCAGGCGGCGTTCGATGAATTCAAGGGATCGATCGAGCCCCATCTGGTGGTCGACCCGTCGCGGCCGACAAGCCGCAAAGTCCGCTTTGTCTCGGAGCATTTCTCGACCCATCTGCTGCGCGCGGACTGGGAGCTGGCGAAACCGGTCAGTGCCGCTATCGAAGACAAACTGATCGAGCGCGTCGTCGCAGCGCTGCCGCGCGCCGGCGGGCTCGTGCTGTCCGATTATGCCAAGGGCGTTTTGACTCCGAAGGTCATCCGTGCCGTGACCGAGCGCGCGCGCGCGCGCGGACTGCCTGTCATTGTCGATCCCAAGGGGATCGATTTTACGGTCTACCGCGGCGCCACCGTCATTACACCCAATCGCAAGGAACTGGCCGAAGCCACCCGTCGTCCGGTTGCGACCGAGGCGGAATTGTTCTCGGCGGCCGCAGATCTTGCGCGCATCGTCGGCAGTGACGCGGTTCTGGTGACCCTGAGCGAAGAGGGCATGCTGCTGCATCAAACCGGCGCAACGCCGGTGCATGTGCCGGCCTATCCGGTCCGCGTGCGCGACGTTTCCGGGGCGGGCGACACGGTGGTGGCGGTGCTGGCGAGCCTGCTCGCGGTCGGTGCGGGTTTCGAGGCGGGGGTGCGCGCCGCCAATGCCGCCGCTTCGGTCGTGGTCGGCAAGCGGGGAACCGCGACGGTCTCGGTCGGCGAGTTGCGCTCGCGATTGCTCCCGGCCGCGGCGCTCGCCTCGGAAGAAAAGATCGCGTTCGATTGGGCGGTGGCCGATGACCGCGTCGGCGAATGGCGCCGGCAAGGCCTGCGGATCGGTTTCACCAATGGTTGTTTCGATATTTTGCATCCGGGCCATGTGCAGGTGCTCGCCAAGGCGCGGGCGGCGTGCGATCGACTCGTGGTCGGGCTCAACAGCGATGCCTCAGTCAAGCGATTGAAGGGCGAGGGGCGTCCGATCCAGGATGCGCACGCGCGCGCCGACGTTCTTGCAGCGCTTGAGGCGGTCGATCTTGTCGTCGTGTTTGAGCAAGATACGCCGCTCGCGCTGATTAAGCGGCTGCGTCCGACGGTGCTGGTCAAGGGCGGCGACTACAGCCGCGAACAGGTGATCGGACGCGAGATCGTCGAAGCTGACGGCGGCGAGGTCATTCTGGTCGATCTGCTGCCGGGGCATTCGACCAGCGGAATCGTGCGGCGATCGGCGCGGCCGGTGGAGACGGCGGCCACGTCGGAGGCGCGGCTGCAGCCGACATCGGCCAAGCCAGTCGCGCCATCGAAGACCTGAGGCTGGCGCGCCGCCGCCTGAAACTGCCGTGTGTCGTCGTGTAGGCCGGAGATCCAAGTGCCGCGGTTGAGTGCGATCATCATCAGCAAGAACGAGGCGGCCAAAATCGCGGTCTGCCTCGACAGCATCGCGTTTTGCGATGAGATCATCGTGGTCGACAGCGGCAGCACCGATCGCACCGTCGAGATCGCCGGCGGCATGGGCGCGCGCGTCGTGTCGCATGCGTTTGCCGGCTTCGGCCCGCAGAAGAACTTCGCGCTGTCGCTGGCGACCGGCGACTGGGTGTTGTCGATCGACGCCGACGAGTGGGTGAGCGAAGCGTTGGCCCAGGAAATTCGGGCAGCGATCGCGAAAGGCGATGCGCAGGCCTATGAGATGCCGCGCTTGTCGCGTTTTCTCGGCCGGCCGATGCGCCATTCGGGCTGGTACCCGGATTATGTGCTGCGCTTGTTCCGTCGCGGCCGGGCGTATTTTTCCGACCATCTCGTGCATGAGCGCGTCATCTGCGACGGAGCCAGCGGCCGTCTGACCCAACCGCTCGATCATTTCCCGGTGACGCAGATCGAGGACGCAATCTCGCGCATGGATCGCTATTCGTCCGCGGGGGCGGCGATGGTTGCGGCCTCAGGCCGCAAGGTCTCATTTGCCAGTGGCATTACCCACGGGCTTTGGTCGTTTTTCCGGGCCTATGTCTGGCGGCTCGGCTTTCTCGACGGCTGCGAGGGCTTTCTGCTTGCTGTCGCCAATGCCGAGGGCACCTATTATCGCTACATGAAAGCGTGGCTGGCGGGGCGTCGCCGTGGCTGAGCTCATCAGTGTCATCGTTGCGACCTATAACAGGGCGGATGCTCTCGACGCCGTGTTGCGCTCGCTCGCATGCCAGACCGATCATGATTTCGAGGTCGTGGTCGCCGACGATGGATCCAGCACCGAGACCGCGCAGGTGATCGGCGCCTGGTCGGCGCAGATGCCGGTGCCGCTTCGGCACGTTTGGCACGACGATGTCGGGTTCCGCCTCGCCGAGATCCGGAATCGCGCCATCCGCGTCAGCGAGGGCGCCTATTGCATCTTTCTCGACGGCGATTGCATCGTGCGGCCGGGCTTTGTCGCTGCGCATCGGCGACTTGCGCAGCACGGCTGGTTCGTGACCGGCAATCGCATTCTGCTGTCGCCGGCCTTTACCCAACATGTGCTGCGCGATGGCGCCGAGGTGCATCGCTGGGGAGCGGCGCGGTGGATGAGTGCGCGCGCGCTCGGTGCGATCAATCGCGTCGCGCCTCTCATTCGATTGCCGCTCGGGCCGCTGCGCAAGCTCAAGGCAGGACGCTGGCGGGGGGCGCGCGGAAGCAACATGGCATTCTGGCGCGCCGATCTCGAACGCGTCGATGGTTTCGACGCGGCGTTCAGCGGCTGGGGTCGGGAGGATTCCGACATTTTCGTACGCATGATCCGCGCCGGCGTGCGACGCAAGGACGGCCGGTTTGCGACCGGCGTGCTCCATCTTTGGCACCCGGAGGCCGACCGTTCCCGACTGGCGGAGAACGAGCGGCAGTTGTCCGAAGCGGTTCGGGCCGGAAGGATCAAGGCGGTGCGCGGGCTGTCCGCATTGATCGAAGACGCCAGGCGCGCCTCCCGGTTCGAACAGGAGTTCGCATGACCGAGCCGGCGACGTTGGGTGTGATTCCCGGCGCGGCCTTGGCGCAGCTCCGGCGCGTCGCCGATGGACTAGTGGTCGGCATCGCGGCCTCGTTGCCGTGGTCGACGTCGGCCACCAGCATCCTGGTTGTGGTGTGGCTGCTTGCGACGTTGCCGACGCTTGATCTTGCGGCCATTCGGCGTGTGTTGTTGACGCCGGCCGGCGGTCTGCCGGCTGCCCTGGTCTTGCTCGCGGTGATGGGCCTGGTGTGGGCGGACGTCCCCTGGGCCGAGCGTTTCGACGGTCTCGGCGCCTTCGCCAAACTGGCCGTGCTGCCGTTGCTGATCGCGCAATTCTACCGGTCCGATCAGGGACGCTGGGTGCTGGTTGGTTTTGTCGCATCTGCAACGCTGTTGTTGGCGCTGTCGTGGGCCTTTGTCTTGCGCGTGCCGTTCGATCCCGGCATGTTTTGGACCGCAAAGCAGCCCGGCATCCCGGTCAAGGATTACATCTCGCAGAGCGGGATCTTCACGATCTGCGCCTTCGCGCTGCTCGATCATGCGTTTCTGGCCTGGCGGGAGCGGCGGGATATCCGCGCCATGGTTGGCGGCGTGCTGCTCGCGCTGCTGTTTCTTCTCAATATTTTCTTTGTCGCGACCAGCCGCACGACCGTGATGGTGATACCGATATTGCTGGTGCTGTTCGGCTTCATTCGGCTCGGGCGGAAACAATTGATCGGCGTGATGCTGATTGGCGTTGTTTCGGGGGTGGTCATCTGGGAAACGTCGCCGTACCTGCGCCAGCGCGTGACGCATCTGTTCGTGGAGGTCGAGGAATATCGCGATCCGACGGCGGAGACCTCTGCCGGTTACCGCATCGGGTTCTGGGCGATGTCGCTCCGCGCCCTCGGTGAGGCGCCGGTGATCGGTCACGGCACCGGATCGATCGGCGAGGTGTTTCGCGGGCAGGGATCCGAGACGGCGGTCAATCCGCACAACCAGGTTTTTGCCGTCGGAATCCAGCTGGGGGTGATCGGTGTCTTGACGTTGATTGCGATGTGGGTGTCGCATTGGCGTCTGTTCTTGGACGTCTCAGCCGCGGGTTGGTTCGGTCTCGTGGTGGTGACCCAGAATGTCGTGAGTTCGCTGTTCAATTCCCATTTGTCTGATTTCACCCAGGGCTGGATCTATGTGGTCGGCGTCGGGGTCGCTGCCGGCATGATCATGCAAGCGAGACTGTTTAATACCGATAGAGGCGTCGGGCGATGAATCGGATCGCGCTGCCGGCCTCGCCGAGAATCCTGGTTGTCGCGCTTCGTCGCCTGGGCGACGTGCTGCTGACCACGCCGCTGATCCGCAGCCTCAAGCGGGCATGGCCGGACGCCACAATCGATGCGCTGGTGTTTGCGGATACGGCGGGCATCCTGACCGGCAATGCCGATCTCAACGATGTCATTATACTGCCGTCGCGACCCAGCGCGCGCGACGGCCTTCGACTGGCGACACGTCTGTGGAACCAGTACGCGCTGGCGATTTCGACCCAGAGCGGCGATCGGCCGACGCTGTTTGCGTGGATCGCCGGGCGACATCGTGTCGGTCCGGTCGGGCCTGGGTTGAGCGGCGCGCTCCGCCAGGGGATTCTCGACCGCAGCGTGCCGCTGGCCAAGGGGGTCCACCGGGTCGAGGAGGTCTTGCGTCTCGCCGATGTGCTCGGCATCGCGCGGGTCCCCGACGTGGTTTGCCCAGGGAGCGCGGGGCCGCTGGCCCCCCTGCGCAAGCCCTACGCCGTCATCCATGCGGCGCCGATGTTTCGCTACAAGCAATGGACAAGGGACGGTTGGCGTGCGCTCGCCGCCGGGCTTGCCGACCGCGGTCTCGACATTGTGGCAACCGGGGGAACGAGCGAGGCCGAGCGAACCTATCTCGATGAGATCTGGCAAGGCGCGACCCCGGTGCAGCGGCTCGATGGCGAGCTCACGTGGCCCGAACTCGCAAGTCGCCTCGCGCACGCGTCGGTCTATGTCGGGCCCGACACGTCGGTGACGCATCTTGCGGCGGCCAGCGGGTGTCCGACCATCGCGTTGTTTGGTCCGACCGATCCTCGGCTATGGGGCCCTTGGCCGGCGGGCGGACTTGCCGAATCCTGGGTGCCTTCGGCGACCATTCAGCGTCGCGGCAATGTCTGGCTGGTGCAAAATCCGCTACCCTGCCTGCCGTGTCAGCAGGAGGGTTGCGAGCGGCATATCGCAAGCCGGAGTGCGTGTCTTGATGCGCTTTCGCCCCAACTGGTGCTCAGAGCCGTCGACCAGGCGTTGGCGGGGCGCGGGCAAACGGATGACGAGGCCTTGAGAGGTGGCGCGGCTGCGCAAAGGCCGGTAAGGATGAGCTGATGGTCCGATGCCGGAGCCTTTCGCAAGCAAGGTCGGACCCCAAGAGCGTCGCTTGCGGCGGCGCCCAGTGGATGACGCAAGCCGGACACGCGGGGCCGCCAGACCGATGACTCTGCTGAGAAATTTCACGCCACGGATGGTCTTGATTCTGGTGCACGACCTGCTGGCGACAGCGGCGGCGGTGTTGGCGAGTTTCTACATCCGGTTCGAGGAATTGGGCCTTGCCCAGCGATGGCAATTGCTGGCGATCGTGCTGCCGGCGTTCGTCGTCTACGCCGGTTTTGTGTTCGCTTTTTTTGGTTTGTACAAGACCAAGTGGCGCTTCGTCTCGGTTCCCGACCTCATCAATATCGTTCGCGTGGCCAGTGTGCTCGCGGTGACGTTGCTGGTGCTCGACTACGTTCTGCTGTCGCCGAACTTCTACGGCACATTCTTTTTCGGCAAGATCACGATCCTGCTTTACTGGTTCCTGCAGATGTTTTTTCTGGCGGGATCGCGGGTCGCCTACCGCTATTTCCGCTACACCCGTACGCTGCACCACGCCAAGGTGGAGAATGCAGCACCGGTTTTGGTTCTCGGCCGCGCCGCCGATGCGGAAGTGCTGCTTCGCGCGATCGAAAGCGGGGCGGTCAAGAAAGTCCGTCCTGTCGGCATCTTGTCGCCTTCGCGCGCCGACCAGGGACAGACGATCCGCAGCGTCGGCGTGCTTGGCGACTTCGATGATCTCGAGCGTGTCGTCGCTGATCTTGCTAATCGCGGCACTGTCGTCTCGCGCGTGGTGTTGACGCCGATTGCGCTTGCCCCCGAGGCCGGCCCGGAAGCCATTCTGATGCGGGCGCGCAGGCTTGGCCTGGCGACCAGCAGGCTGCCGTCTCTCGACGAAGGCGGCGAGGCGTTGCGTCTTGCGCCGGTCAATGTGGAGGATCTGCTGCTGCGGCCGAGCGTCAAGATCGACTATCGCCGGCTCGAGAACTTCGTGCGCGGCAAGGCGGTGGTGGTGACCGGCGGCGGCGGATCGATCGGCGCGGAAATCTGCGATCGGCTGGTGACCTTTGGCGTCGCCCGCCTGCTGGTGATCGAGAATTCCGAACCGGCTCTGCACGGGGTGCTCGAGCAACTCCAGGCGAAGCAGGCTCCCGCAACGATCGACGGCCGCATCGCGGATATTCGCGACCGCGACCGCATGATGCGCCTCATCGGCCAGTTCAAGCCCGACATCGTGTTTCACGCGGCGGCGCTGAAGCACGTGCCGCTGCTGGAGCGGGATTGGGACGAGGGCATCAAGACCAATGTGTTCGGTTCGCTCAATGTCGCCGACGCCGCAGTCGCCGCCGGCGCCGAAGCCATGGTGATGATTTCAACCGACAAGGCGATCGAGCCGATCTCGGTTCTGGGTGCGACCAAGCGATTTGCGGAAATGTATTGCCAGGCACTCGATGCCGATATTGCCAAGCGAACGCAAGGTGCGCGCTCGGCGATGCGGCTGATCGCCGTGCGGTTCGGAAACGTGCTGGCGTCGAACGGTTCGGTGGTTCCGAAATTCAAGGCGCAAATCGAAGCCGGCGGCCCGGTCACCGTGACCCACCCGGACATGGTGCGCTATTTCATGACCATCCGGGAAGCGTGCGACTTGGTGGTGACGGCGGCGAGCCACGCGCTCGGGCCGGAAAGCTCGGACGTCTCGGTCTACGTTCTCAACATGGGGCAGCCGGTCAAGATCGTCGATCTCGCCGAGCGCATGATCCGGCTCTCCGGCCTCGAACCGGGCAAAGACGTGGATATCGTGTTCACCGGCGTGCGGCCCGGCGAGCGCATGAATGAAATTCTGTTTGCACGCGAGGAACCGATTGCGGAAATCGGAATTGACGGCATCGTGGCGGCGCGGCCGGTGCGGCCGTCGCTCGACATGATGCGCGCGTGGATGGGCGAACTGGAAAAGAGCCTCTCGCGCGAAGAACGCGAGTCGATTTATCGCGTCCTGCACGAAGCCGTTCCCGATTTTCGCAAGGCGGCGGGTTAGATCAGCCTGCCTTTGGCCGAACGCTACGTGTCCATCCGGCTTTCAACGCCCGCTCATGGACCGCGACACGCGGGCCAGCGCCAAGGGGGTGTCGGATGCAGGACGCCATCCCGCCTGGATGAGCTTATTCGGATCGACCGCGAGATCGCCGTTCAACCGGCTCCATAATGTTGCGCGACCCGTGATCCGGAGCGCCAGGTGCAGCAGCGACGGAGGCACATCGAACAGGCCGGGCGGTCGGCCCAGTCCACGCCGCAGGGCGGCGATGATGTCGGCCAGAGAGACCGGTTTGGCGTCGGCGACCAGATAGGTTTCTCCGCGGTTGGCGGCATGGCCCAGCAGGAATTCAACGGCGGCGATCAGATTGTCGCGGCCGAGCAGCGAGCGGCGGTTATGGAACGATCCGAACGGGAGCGGCAATCGGGAGGAGGCGAGGCGGGCGAGGGCGGCGAGATTGCCTTTGACATCGGGACCGTAGATCAACACCGGGCGCAGAATCGTAAAGGGAACGCCGGACGTGCGTATCGCCGACTCCGCTGCCAGCTTTGACCGGCCATAGGCATCGCTGGGATGGGGCTCGTCGCTCTCGGTCAAGACGTGGTCGGCGGTGGGACCGGACTGGGCGCGAACCGACGACATGAAGACAAGATGCTTGATGCCGGCTGGTCCGGCGGCGGCGGCGAGTTCAGCGGTGGCGCGATGATTGATGCGATCGTACCGCGCGTCCGGAATGTCCGGTCCGACGTGGGCAATGCCGGCGAGGTGCACCACGGCATCGATATCGGAGAGCAGCGGCCGCCAGTCGACCGGCGACGCCAGATCGCCGTGGGAGGTGACCGCGACGTCCGCCGGAAAACCCGCTCGGGCCTGGTCGCGGACCGCTGCCCGCACATTATGCTTGCGATCGGCCAGCGCGTTGACCAGGGCGCGGCCGACGAAGCCGGAAGCGCCGGTGACGAGAATTCTCATCGCCGCGCGCCCCGTGCGAAGGAAACCAGAAGCCAGGCCACGAGGGCGGCGCCGAGGGCGAGCGCGGCGATGGCGGCGATCAAGGACGGCGTCATGACGGTGACGGTTGCGAGCACGACCAGAACCACATTGGTCGCAAATACGCGGACGACCACGTCCATCACGGTGAATCCGCGCTCGGTCGCCCGCTGATAGAAATGGCTGCGGTGGGCTTGGGTGATCGGCTCGCCGTTCAAGGTCCGTCGGATCAGGACCAGCGTCGTGTCGGCGACATAGTAGAGCGGCAGCAGCAGCGCGGCGGCGAGATGTCCGCGGATGGCGAGTTGCAGCAGCAGCCAGCACAGCAGCAGGCCGATCGGCAGACTGCCGACATCGCCGAGAAAAAGTCGTGCGACCGGACGATTGAACGGTGCGAAGCCGATCATGGCGCCGAGCAGGGTGAGGGCGATCAGCGCCGCGAGCGGTGGAAGCGCACCGAACAGCGTCAGCAGCAAGAGCCCGGCGGTGATCGGGACCACCTCGGCCACCGTCATCCAATCTATTCCATCCATGAAATTGACGAGATTGATGAACCAGACACCGGCGAGGATCAGCAGCAAACGTTCGGCCCATAGCGGGACCACGGGAACGATCTGCATGTCCGGCGGCAGGGACGCGACAATGATCGCCGCGGCCAGGAACTGAACGAGCAGGCGGGGCAAGGCGTCGAGCGGATAGATGTCGTCGATGGCGCCAAGGATCGCGAGCGCGACGCTCGCTGCGGCGACCAGGCCGAACTCCACGATGACGTCGCGGCCGAAACCCGGGCGCACCAGGAGGATCAAGGCGGTCGTCAGCAGGGTGGCGGCCAGCACCGCGATGCCGCCCCCCTGGGGGGTCGGGATTTTATGGGAGGAGCGGGCGTTCGGCCGCGCCATGGCGTAGCGCGCCAGCAACGGCCGCAGAACGACAATCAAACCGGCGCTCGCCAAAGCCGAGAGGATCACAATGCCGCCTAGCCCGAACAGCTCCGGCCAGGTCACGAGGTCGACGCCCATGGGGTTCCCGCTCTTGCGCGCGCAGATCGCCGCCTTTTAGGCGAAAGCCGTGGCAGCGTCGATTCGGATGTGGTCGCGCGGGGCGCCGATAGCGGCCACGGTGAGGGCGTTCACCGCGGGAGACAGTGTGGGCTCCGCCATTTTCAATCGCGCGCGCGGGAATATCGCCCGCGGGCCGGTCGCCTCTTACGCCTGAATCGATGAACGCTGCTCCCAATCGAACGGCTGTTCGAGCCAATCATACAGGCTCGGCAAGACGTCGTGATCGTTGTCGCGGAAGAACAGGATATTGCCGAACAAGGGAGCATCGGGTGGAAGCTGCGGTACCGCATCGACGCCGATGGCCAGCAGTTTTTTCGGCCAGTCGTGTCGTTGAAACGGAGGCAGGATGCCGAAACAGACAACGCAGGCCCGATATCCTCGGGACCGCATGTCTTGCAACGCGCGCTCGATCGCCGAGCGGTCCTGATCCGCAAACTGGTCGCTGAAACTCGCCATCACCAGACGCGGCGTCACGGCTTTGAAGTCGACGCCATTCAGGATCGTGAAATCCTGTCCGCCGGCCTCGAGCTTGATGAAATCAAGGTCGAACAATCCCTTTTTCGCAATATAGCCGGCGAGTGGGAGCGCCGGCACGTCGATGGTTTGAACATCGGCCGCGAAGGGGGACGGCGACAATCCCGACAGCTCGGGCGCCACGGCCACATGGAATTGAACGATTCCATCGCGGTCAGCGGTGACAGCGGCTTTCTCGACGCGGGCCTGGCCGGGATGGGAGTCGAGAACAGCAGCAAGCTGCTTCTGGCAACGCCCATCCGGTTCGAACATCACCGCCTGCCAGCCTTCGTCCAGAAACGGCTTGGTCATCTCGCCGGTGCCGGCGCCGACGTCGAGCAGACGCCGCGTGCCGCCGTTGCGCAAATAGGGCAGCACGACCTGGAGGATCAGATCGCGATCGGTGAAGACGGCGCCCCGCCGGGCGGTTGCTGCGGCCAGGTCTGAGATATTTTGCGCCATCTCGCCGGGGGCGATGGCGTGCAGGGCTTCGACGCGGGCGTTCCAGTCGGCGACGACGCCGTCATAGGTGCGCATCATCATGAGGGCGTAGGGGGCGGTGTCTTTCAGCTTGAGACCGGCCTGACAAATCTTGTCGAGACGTTCGCGCTCCTTGCGGCGCAGTGCCGGATCGTGCGCCAGCGCGATTGCGCGCCGCACGTAGCTCTTCTCATCGGAGCATGTCCAATCGCCCAGACCTGCATCCTCCAAAATCGCTCTGCTCTGACGCGAACGAAAAACAAGGCCGTCGTTTGAGACGACGGGCAGGCCGACGGTCAAGGCGTCAGAGATGGAACAAGCGCCCGAATACGGAAAAGCATCAAGATAGATATCGGCCATCTCCATAATTCGATACAGGTGCGCGATCGTTTGAACCGGGAGGTGCATCCGAAGGCGATCCAAGGCTACGCCGACAGCGGCCGCTTGTTCCCTCAGGCGTGCGTTGAATGCGACCACGGGATAGTTATTGGACCAATTGGGATTGAATGGCATCAACATCAGATAACTGTTAGGCACTTCGGCCAGAATTCGGAACCACGTTTCGCTGAGCTCCGGCAGTATCTTGTAGAAGTTCGCTGCGGAGAAGAACAGCACGCTGTCATCAGGGATTCCATTATCAGAACGCGTCACCGGCTCGGGTGTCGGCAGTCCTTCGATCATGTAGTGGAATGGGGCGCAGTTGATGACTCCGTCAGCGCAGACCAAGCGCTCAGTGTAATGAGCGGGGGAGCTATCGGTCTCATTGGGGGCGCCGGAAATGATCACATCCATATTGCGAAGTCCGGTCGTTGCCACCGATGTCAGAGTCGTGGCCTGTATCGGCGCGACGCGATGCGCGGCGATTTGTGTTAGCGAGTGCGCTGTCGCGGTCAGATTGGTGCAAAAAAAAGCGATGTCTAAAGCTTCTCCGCGGAGTCGGGCGACTGCCTCAGGAATGTTTTCCGATAGCTTCAGATAGGACTCGGCGGCGGCGCGGCACAGTGCGCCCATTTTTCCGGCAGGCTCGACAAGGCTATAGAGTTTAATCTCGAAGCGCCGGCGATCCAGCCGCTCCAGAAATGCAGCGAGTCCGGTCGTCTCGGTTCCATCGCCAGCGCTGTAGACAATGAACCCTATCGTCGGCTTGTGCCTGCATGGACGCATGACACGAAGCTGATCAAGGGTCGCGCCACGTCGCGTAAGAATGTCCTCGATGATGGCCGCTCGCTTGGTCATCAGACCGCGCAGATTCAGTTCATTGAAGTAACTCTGCAAGAAAATGTTGCTGGACAGAAAAGCGGTCACAACGTCGTCCGCCGGTCCGACGGTCGATCGCAAATGCTGTAACAACAGATCGCAAATCTGCTGCAAATAGCTTATGAATTTTTCTGCGTCGCCACTTTGGGCAAATGCCGGCGGCGATTCCAGCAGAAACGACAGCCACGTCGCTCGGACGCTCTCCGGGATGTCACTCAGCGGCGGTAGGTTCGGCAGTTCAAATGCGTGCGACGCCATCATAACCGCGGCGATCCAGTACGCCACTGCTTCCTCAGGAGGTGCAGAAGTTGCGGCGGTCACGCAGCGGCTGAAGAGTTCCTCCTCCCGCGGCAATCTGGCAAAGTTGCGAAGTCCGGACGTCATGCAGACGTTCGCGGCCGCTTTCGCGGACGATGCCAAATCAGGGTCAAGCGGGGGCGTGGCGGCGAGCAACGCTTCTGCAATCTGCGAACGTAGACTTCTCAGCGGCTTGAGCTTTTCCTCGTCGGTTGTCGGTTCTAGCTTGGCGACTTCGGCGATGAAACTTGCCGTAAGCTTTCGGAAGGCGGCCGGATCGCAGGTAACTCGGTCCAGGCTGTCATCAGGATTCGCGAACGTCGCCGCCAATGCGTTCATGATGGATCCGATCTACAACGCGGGACGAATTGAGTGGGACCGTGTCACAGGGCGGCGGCGTCATTTGCCGCCCCAATTCAGGCGAGGGGGAGATCGTGATTGAACGTTCGCAAAACTGCTTCGAATCGCGTTAAGTCCTACGCGGAGGCAATTTTATCATGCATCACGGCGTTTCTGCGTGAAGACTGCCATCGAGAATAGGCGGTCCCGCTGTGCTCGGAGGGGGAACCCCCACCGAGATCGCTTAAGCCAATCGTTGCTGAAAATGGTTAATATAAATTTAGCGTTCGCACGGCGCGCTAAATCGGAGTTTTTCCGCTGCCAGCAGGTATTGGCGTAGCCACTGCAATGCAGCGGCCGCGAGTTCGGTGCTGGCATCTAAATGTCCCGCTTGCAAGTTGCGATCCTGAATGCAGCACAGGCAAGTCCATGGATGACGCGATGCGCACGAGTAACTGATCATTGGTGCTTTGCGTGTCAACTTGGCGCACGAACGACGTCGGGATCAAAAGGGAGACACCCAAGTGACGTTCAGCTTCCGGGACAATCCTGAACAAGCCATGCGTCGGTATCTCGATCAGGGATATCACGTCGAGGAGCAATTGGTTCCCGATGACATGCGCCAACGTGTCGTGGAAGCGGCGTTGGAACACCCTCGTGCAAAGGACGGGACGTTTTCTCCGATTCCGATGCCGCATCGCGTGCATTCGGCTTTTCTGGAGATGATGCGTTTCCGCCCGATCGTGAGCATCGTTGAACGTATATTAGGAGGAACGGCGAGCGGACTCGGGGGTGAGTTTTTCTATATGAAGCCAGGGACGCCTGGCTTTTCCAGCCATCAGGACAATGCCTACGTGCAGGCACCACCGGACGCGTTTATTTCAGTATGGACTGCACTTTCGGACGTCACCCGCGACAATGGCGCACTGATTTTCTACCCGGGGTCGCACAAGATCGGCGTTCTGGAAACCCGCGACGTCGGCCGATCCATTGGGCCTGGCCAAAACCCGCAGGCCCAAGCAACAGAATGCATCATACCGGATGAGTTCGAGGCATTGACGATGTCGCTGCGTCCTGGAAGTACCGTTTTCTTTCACTCTCAGCTGGTCCATTCTTCGAATGACAACCGGTCCAGCAACTTTCGGCATTCGTTTCTCGCGACCTATCTGCTGAAGGGGCAACCGTTTCGGTCCGGTCGTGCGCAACAGCGTCAGGAAGTAGAGCTACACGAAAGTCTGGACGCTTAGATCGTGCTCTGAGGTAGGGTGAGAGTTTGGCGCGCCTCGCGCCGTTTCTGCGCGGCGGCTCAGAGCAGAATTGTCGGATGGAGTCATCGGGCAACTCAATGTGCGCGTAGATTCCGGTCCGATGCGAGCAGGAAGTCGAGGCATAGCCTCCGATCGGAGTCGAACTGCTCGAATTATGGCGGTGTTGTTTCATCGGCGTTTGCGGCCTTCGTGGGACGTGGTCTCGCGATAGGGTAAGCGTCGAAAAGAATGGCCGGGTGCGCACTGGAGAGGATCCATAGAGGTGACACGTGCTCTCTTGTGACATTTTGCGGCTGCTTGGAAATGAGCCGATTGGCTTTGTGGATGTTGGGGCTCGCGACGGGGTACATCCGCTTATCGATCCGATCGCACGTGCTGTTGCCGTGCTTGGCTTCGAGCCCGACCAAGCCGAATGCGCGCGGATGCGCGCCGATCCCGATTTGAAAAATCGCTTCGCCAGGATAGACATCGAGCCTTCCGCGCTCGCGGATCGTGAAGGAACCGCAATACTCCACGAGATTGCCGCGGCAACCAATACCTCCCTGCGTCCAACACATCCGACATTTGTATCGCGCTACAATATGGTCAAATGGCATGAGGTCGGGCAATCGTCGATTGAGACGACGACCCTTGATAGAGTCTTGTTTGCAGGCCGAGCGAATGAGCCCAATTGGGGCGAGGCTCTCAAGATTGATACGCAGGGGACCGAGCATGAAATTCTGACCGGTGCGCGTCAAACGCTTCAGGAGCGTACGCTCTTTGCGTGTATCGAAGTCTCATTTTGCGAACTGTACGTCGGTCAGAAACTGTTTTCCGAGGTCGAACTCCTCATGCGGGAATTTGGCCTCTCGTTCTACGGTTTTGGCAACGTCTTCAGCCGTTCGAGAAAGTCGCTGGACAAACGGAGCTACTGGGGTAGAGAGCGATTGTTCCAGGCGGATGCCTACTTCTACCGAGATCCGTTCGATCCAGGCAACGCCACTCGGAAATTCTCTCGCCGGTCGCGGATCATCTTGGCGATCTTCGCATTGTTGGGGGGCTATCATGACTTCGCGCTTGAACTGTTGGCGAATGCGGGCGACGATCTCGCTGTCATCTATGATGCGGTGATTGCCAAAGCATCAGTCCCGAGCGGGGCGGGACGCGTCCAAGTAAGGGAACTCCTGTCGGCGATCGAAGCTCGGCCAGATCAGGAAAATGTTTTGATCGGAAAGTTTGTCGACGAGCGACGTTTGCGAAACGATTTTCATGACGTGGCTTAGTGTCAGCTACGAGGATCCGATACTGAACTTTAACTTGAGTTAAATATGATTGGGACGATTCGGCGCCATTTGGTTTGTTGACAGGTGACGGTGCTATTTTGCTTGATGAGATCGCAGCAATTGGGAACGATTTGCGAAGTATGCCGAGGCACTCCCTGCAACGGAAGCGGATCCAAGCTTGCTTCGGGAGAATATCACTTTCCCGCGCCGGACCGTCTCGACTTTGCACAACAAATAACACGGCCATCATATCTTCCACGAGGAGCCCGTGATGCTGGACCCGAGCAACCATCATTTTCTTTCGCACTTCAAGGGTTTGTTCAGCGCGCGAAGCATCGATCAGGTTTATCGCCATTTCGAAGCTGTCGAGAAGTCGCGCCAATCCGAGTTGAGAAGAGACACCGATGCGCAGAGAGTGCGCATCGGTGCGGCGACAGACGCGTTGCGATTTGACGACATGTGGTTCGAGCCGTGGCGTCAACTTGCGCCGGATGCCCTGGAGTGGCACAGGCCATTCACGTGGGTTCTTTTTCCGGTGCAGCTCCGCCACGTCACCGCCATCAACCATCTTGTCCCCTGGCATCAGGATATTGGGTATGTCCGCCAGATGCAGCGTGTCCATTCCCGTTTGATCACTTGCTTCGTGCCACTCGATCCCGACCCCACAAACGGCTCCACTCTTGAATTTGCGGTTGGAACACACGATGAAGCCGTTCACCGTCCCGTTGGTGATCACGGCGCGGTCATCGAGCAGGATTTCGGCAACACGGTTCGGTTCCAGCTGGAAAGGGGGGACGCAATCATATTTGGGGACCGCGTCCCGCATCGGACGGTGCCCGCACGCAACGGGAATATCGATCGCCGCTCGTTCGAGTATCGACTCGTTGTTCCAGACGATGCACTAGACGATAAGGACTACTTCGACATCGAGGCAAAATGTTTCGTTCGAACGGACGGGACTAGAAACGAAAAAATCGCGTGAGCACCAGCGGCTTCACCGGGCGCGTTAATTTTGCGGCGGATGACGATATCGAGCGTCGATTGCAGCAGCATTTCGAGCGTTTCGGAATTCAGCCAAACACCATTTGGAAGAACTTTCCTCTCTATGTGCGGCGGGTGTTCCTGAAGCGCTTCCTGGCACATTACGAACTCTTCCGAATGACCGTTGACCTGCCAGGTGACATCATTGAGCTGGGCGTTTTTGCCGGCGCGTCCCTGATGTCGTGGGCGAATTTCATGGAAATTCGCAACATGGGCGACCGCCACAAAAAAATCGTTGGATTCGACAATTTCGCGGGATTCGGCGATCTGGATGCAAGAGACGGACGACCCGATCAGACTGTGCAGAAACAAGTCGGAGGTTTCGACAGCGGCGGGCTGGAGGAGGCGTTGCGCGACGCAATCTCCATCTTTGATGCCGATCGTTTTATCCCCTACAAACCGCGCGTGCATCTCGTCAAAGGCGACATTGAAAAGATGGTCCCGGACTATGTCGATAGAAATCCTGGCACGCGCATCTCTTTGCTTCACTGCGACGTAGACCTCTACCGCCCGACGAAGACGGCGCTGGAACACCTATGGCCGCTGGTTGTGCCGGGAGGCGTCGTCGCGTTCGATGAATATGGAATCCCGCCGTGGGAGGGCGAGAGTCGCGCAGTCGACGAGTTTTTCGAAGAAAAGCGGATCAGGCTTTTGCGATTTGACTGGAGTTCTAATCCGGGCGCGTATGTTGTGAAGAGTTGAGTTGCTCCGCTCGACGGAGGTGCCCTAAATACTTCCCATGACCGATCAACCGATTTGTATCGTTACGGGCGCGTCGCGTGGAATCGGAGCAGCAACCGCCAAGCTCGCAGCTCGGTGGGGTTACGCCGTGGTGGTCAATTATTTGCGCGACGAGAGCGCTGCTCGGGACGTCGCGCGCGAAATCGAAACCCAGGGCGGCCGGGCATTGCCTGTGCAGGCGGACGTCAGCGAACCCGGCGACGTCGCGCACCTTTTCAAGACGACGATCGCGGAATTGGGGGTGCCAACCGCACTGGTCAACAACGCCGCGGAAGCAGGCGGTCGTCAGCCGATCGAGGATACCACGCCGGAGATGGTGCGACGCGTTCTCGCCGTCACCTTGGGCGGTCCGATCCTGTGTATCGCCGAGGCCGCACGTTGCATGTCTACCTCCCATGGTGGTCGCGGCGGGGTGATCGTCAACCTGTCCTCCCAGGCGGCTCGAACGGGGGGGCGTCTATTGACTCCCTATGTCGGCGCTAAGGCGGGTGTTGAGGCGATCACGATTGGCCTTGCGCGAGAACTCGGCCCGGCGGGAATCCGCGTCAATGCCGTGAGCCCAGGGGTGATCGCGGCGGCGCAGGTGCAGTCGGATGATGCGGTTGCGCGTGCACGTGAGATTCCGCTCGGGCGATTGGGCACGGCGGACGAGGTGGCGGAGGCAATCTTATGGTTGATGTCGCCGGCCGCGTCCTACGTCACAGGAGCGATCATCGCGGTCACCGGCGGGCGATGAGAGCGGTCCATGGCTGGCCAACTTGGTTCAGTTGGCGACGCGTTTCCATGGACGAAGGTGCCGCTCAATCGTTCGACCACCCGACAACTCGTCGGCAATTGCCCCAAGGCCAGTGGTGTGGTCCCCGCTGGTGAAGTAGCGGGCAAAATCACGGCGATGGTGGGCGGTCCGTGAATATCGCGGCACCGACTTGAATATCAGCTCGGCACCGCTCGAGTCGAATTGCATGGGAACCACCAACAGTTCGTGGAGTTCGTTGAGGACTTTGCCGTGGTCCTCAGGGCGGACAATAAAAAGCATGAAACCGCCGCCGCCTGCGCCCAGGAGCTTGCCTCCGATGGCGCCCGCTCGCCGTGCGCGGTCGTAAATGTCATTGACGAATTCGGGCGCGATCTGGTCGGAGAGTCGACGCTTGATCTGCCAGCTCTCGTGCAGCAGTTCGCCGAAGCTGGCAAGGTTTCCGCCGAGCAGGACCTTGGTTGCGTCATCGACCAATTGGCGCATCTCAAGGAGATCCGCCTTGTGATCGGCGATGCCACGCACCTGCGCGGCCGCGATGCCCGACGCATCTCGCGACACCCCGGTGTAAAATAGAAGAATGTGACTTTCCAACTCCTGGAGCCGGTGACTCGACAAGCCCAGCGGCTGTACGTCAAACGATCCGTCCGGCCTGATCTCGATCCGGTTGAGACCGCCGAAGGCGGTCTGGATCTGATCTTGAACGCCAACATTCTCGCCCAGCAGATTCTGCTCGAGGAAGATCGCCTGTTCCGCGAGGTCCTTCTTTGAGACATCCTGGTCGTACATCGTATAGAGCGCGTTGAGCAGGCCGACAGCGAATGCGGAGCTCGAACCCAATCCTGAGCGCGCGGGCAGGTCGCCGCTGTGCTGGACTTCAACGCCTTCCTCAATTGCGAGATGCTTGACCGCCGCGCGAATGGCGGGATGTTCGATCTGGGAGTGATCGTTCACCAGTTCGATCTTCGACCACACAAACCTGCTTGCATGCTCGAAGAACGGCGGCATGAAACGGCAAGTGATGTAGCAATAATGATTGATTGTGGCGGCCAGGACCGCGCCGCCGTGTTCACGAAACCAGGCGGGATAATCGGTGCCTCCGCCGAAGAAGGAGACGCGATAGGGCGTCCGACTGATAATCAAGTTGAAGCCCCCCGCATCGCCAGGATCTCACGGCGGTCGCCGGCGACCCCAGCCTGTCAACGTCGATCAACTCAATCCGAAAAACATTGCACAAGCCTCCAAGAATCGGAGGTAACAAGTGTCGTCGCTCAGCCCATAAGATTTCGTTAATCCTCCTTGCCGTCAGCGTGGAGTCAGTTTGCCCACGACCGGCGGGCGAACGCGAAAGATGTTTGATCTGCGCCGCCAAAAGCGCTGGCAAGTCGACGCTGCTGAAGATTTTGAGTAGCATCCTGGCGCTTTCGACGCGGGACTGATTCGCAGCGCGTCACGTTCGATATACATCCTGAGTTGACGAGTTGAGAAATATAAAGTTCTGAGCGCAGGCAGCAGCGCAAGTTAGCGTTTTGTTTGCTGGGCGGCGCGCCAGATTTTTCGGCGGTGCTATATTGCCTTGAATTGTGACGTCGCTACCGGCTTCCTGCGGGAGAAAAGTCATGGCTCAAAGTCTGGATTTCCGCGCATGAGATTGTCACTGACGTTGGAGCGCCTCCACTTTGCGGCACGGGAACTGCTCGCGAACGTCGGGTTAGAACGCGGCCGACTGTCTTAAGAAATATGCATCCTCAGGGACATTTCGGCGATGCCGAATAAAAGGGCGCTCATCACCGGTATTACCGGCATGGTCGGCTCGCATCTGGCGGAATTTCTGCTCGCCGAAACTGAATGGGACATCTGCGGCATGTGCCGCTGGCGCAGTCCGCTCGACAATGTTGTCGATCTGCTTGACCGGGCCAATCGCCGCGACCGTGTCAGTTTTCTCTATGGCGATTTGCGCGATTACGTTTCCTTGCAAAACGTCGTCGAACAGTCGATGCCAGACTTCGTATTTCACTTGGCGGCGCAAAGCTATCCGACAACGAGCTTCACGTCGCCGCTCGACACGTTGGACACCAACATCTTGGGAACCGAACGGTTGCTCGAAGCGCTCCGCCGTTGCAAGGATATCGATCCGGTCATCCACGTCTGTGCCTCGTCCGAGATCTACGGTCGTGTACCGAAGGCGATGCTTCCGATCAACGAGGATTGCAATTTTCATCCGGCTTCGCCTTATGCAATCTCCAAAGTTGGGACCGATTTGTTGGGTCGGTTTCACGCCGAGGCCTATGGGCAGCGGGTCGTTACCACGCGGATGTTCACGCATACCGGCCCGCGTCGCGGCGACGTGTTCGCTGAATCAAGCTTCGCGAAGCAGATAGCAATGATCGAGGCTGGTCGAATCCCTCCGGTTATGAAAGTCGGCAATCTGGACTCCCTGCGCACGTGGTCCGACGTGCGAGACGCAGTGCGCGCCTATTATCTTCTCGTCACTGTCGATCCCAGGGCCGGCGAGGCCTACAATATCGGCGGGGCATATTCCTGCACGGTCCGACAGATGCTGGACCATCTTCTCTCTCTGTCGCTTCGGAGGGATATTCGTATTGAGGTCGATCCGGAGCGATTGCGGCCCATCGATGCCGACCTGCAGGTTCCCGACACGGGAAAATTCCATCGTCACACGGGCTGGGAACCGCGGATCTCGTTCGAACAAACGATGAAAGATCTGCTCGAGTATTGGCGTGAGCGAATTGCCGGCGGCGCCACGATGTTGGCGAGATAACGTGGAGCGATACAACAATTCCTCGTTTCCGCCGCACGGCGCTTGGGATCGACGTCTCCAGGAAATCGCATGCAAAAACCTTCAGCCAGTCGCGACATTGCACGAGAATCCCTGGTTTGCAGTTCGCAATCGTGGCGGTCATTTTACGCTCGAGCACCATCTGCGAAGTGTCGTGGTGTTGCCTGTTGTGGGCGATGGATCAATCGTGATGGTACGTGCAAAGCGGCCGGTCATCGATGATGCACCCCTGGAGTTGCCAGCCGGGGCGGTTGAGGAGAATGAGAATCCCGCGGTCGCCGCAGCGCGCGAACTTGCCGAGGAAACAGGAATCGAAATACTCCAACCGGAACGATTCGTGGCGATGGCGCCCATCGCCGTATCGCCGAATCGGTCGCCGACCCTTTCATATGTCTTCCGGGTCGATGTTTCAGATCAGGAATTCGCCCGGCGGGGGCCGCATGATCACGAAATTCAAAGTGTCTCGCAGGTCGCGATTTCGGAACTGCCGGGGATGATGGAAAGCGGCGCGATCTATGTGTCCGTGCCCCTTGCCGTGATTGGAATCTTCTTGGCGACGCGGCGCGCCTAGAGCGCGAAATCCTTTGAATCGGAAAGAACGGGCAGCGACCAACTCAGAATAGCGACGGGGGGGAAAGATTTTGAAACGCAAAGAGCTAAACGTCGAATTGTATCGTGGGCTCTTTTTGATCCGCGAAGCGGAGAGCGTCATTCGCAAAACCTATCATGAAGATGTCATGAAGACGCCGATGCATATGTCGACCGGCGAGGAAGCGATTTGCGTTGGCGTTTGCAGGGCGTTGGCGGATTCCGACCAAGTGTTGGGCACTTACCGAAGCCATGGTCTCTACCTGGCCAAAACAGGCGACACTGACCGCTTCTTTGCCGAACTCTATGGAAAGGTGACGGGGATGGCAAAAGGCAAGGGAGGATCGATGCATCTGACCGCGCCTGCTGACGGACTGATCTGCACGTCGGCCATCGTCGCGACTACAATTCCCGTCGCAGTAGGGGCCGCTTTCGCAAACAAATGCCAAGCCAACAAGAAAGTGGTGGCGGCATTCTTTGGTGATGGCGCCGTCGACGAGGGCGCTTTCTGGGAGAGCTTCAACATCGCTTGCGCGATGAAGCTCCCGGTGCTTTTCGTGTGCGAAGACAACGGCTACGCGGTTCATATCCCGGCGGCGCAGCGTCACGGCTATAAGTCAATTACCGACATCGCGGCACAGTTCAGCTGTGATGTCTTCGGAGCGGAAACGACCGACGCGGAGCTCATATTTCAGAAATCGCAGCAGGCCGTTGCTTCGATTCGCGCGAACATGCGGCCTGCATTTCTCTATCTCAAATACTATCGCCATCTTGAGCACGTGGGGATCAATGAGGACTTTGATCAGAGATATCGGTCGCGCGACGAATTCGAGCCATGGTCAAAGATTGATCCGGTCGATCTCGCACGCGAAAAGCTGCAGCAATGGCTGACGGAATCGGAAATCGGCTCGATTGAGGGTGCGATACGCGCGCGCGTGGCAGACAGCGTCAAGAAGGCGATCGATGCGTCCTACCCCGCGTCCACGGAACTGTACGAGGACGTACTCGCATGAGCCGCATTCTGTCGTATCGGGACGCACTGAACGAAGCGATGGTTGCGGAGATGACCCGCGACGCCGGTGTTTTCGTCTATGGAATCGATGTCGGCGATCACAAGAGGATTTTCAACAGCACGAAGGGCTTGGTCGAAAAGTTTGGTCCAAACCGTTGCTTCAGTACGCCGCTGGCGGAGGACGCCATGACCGGCTTCGGTCTCGGCGCGGCGATCAACGGCATGCGCCCTATCCACGTTCATATGCGGGTCGATTTCCTCTTGCTCGGATTGAATCAGTTAGTGAATATGATCGCGACACACCGTTATGGTTCGGGTGGCCAGATGTCAGTTCCGTTGGTCATCCGAGCGATCATCGGCCGTGGTTGGGGCCAGTCATTCCAGCACAGCAAGTCCCTGCACTCGTGGTTTGCTCACATCCCGGGCCTCAAGGTCGTCATGCCCGCGACCCCCAAAGATGCCAAAGGTATGCTCATTGCGGCGATTCGCGATGACAATCCGGTCGTATTCATAGAGCACCGTTGGCTTTATGACGCGATAGGTGAGGTTCCGGAAGGCTCGGATGCATTGCCGCTGGAAGGAGCTTTCGTTCTTCATCCCGGTCGTGACGTGACCGTCGTGGCGACGTCATGGATGAATGTTGAAGCCGTCCACGCTGCGAAGATCCTTGCGAAACACGGGGTCAGCGTTGAGGTGGTCGATTGTCGTTCGATCGCTCCGTTCGATCGCGACACCGTGATCGCTTCTGTCGGCAAGACCGGTCATTGCATCGTCGCGGACAACGACTGGATCGATTGCGGGTTCAGTGCCGAAGTGGCGGCACAGGTGTACGAAGGCTGCTTTGGTCGACTGAAATCGCCGGTCGAGCGGATCGGATTTGCCGCGACTCCATGCCCGTGCACGCGGCCGCTCGAAAACGAGTTTTATCCCAACGCAGTCGACATCATTCGTGCGGTTGAAAGCAAGCTCGGAATACCGGAGATCGATTTGTCCGGTGAAGATTTCTTCAGCTACGAGAACAAATTCAAGGGGCCGTTTTGAAGTGATGTGGCGGGAAAACATATGATCAAAGACGAAGTCCTCCGCAGCTTTTCCGGCCGAAATGTCTTGGTGACCGGCGGGACCGGCCTGATCGGGCGCGAGGTCGTTCGTATC